>Ga0213875_10000546_pt1 | contig 30849 bp, 29 predicted proteins | sample BarmaccomBMRX_R8_FD_160105 | JGI IMG/M metagenome (GOLD analysis project Ga0213875, IMG submission 160105) | Root-associated microbial communities from Barbacenia macrantha in rupestrian grasslands, the National Park of Serra do Cipo, Brazil - RX_R8 | ecosystem: Host-associated > Plants > Roots...
CGCAGGGTCGAAAGATCCTGCGGCGCCGCCTGGCCGCGTTTCAACGGCTTCGCGAGCGTGGGCCAGCCCCCCTGATCGGCAATGGCGGCATAGTGTTGGGCCGCGGCCGTCGTGCAAGCCGCGGTGTCGGCGGTGACGGTCGGCATGGCATCATCGGAAACGACGTTCCCGCCCTTCACATCCTCTGTTTCCCGGGGCTTACGTCGACCATGATGGGAGGCAAGCCTGTGCACGGGCTTCTCCTCGGACAGAACCGGCGAGGTCACGGGTGCCGGCCCTCCGGCGGGCGCAGGCCGCATGCAATCGGCAATCGGCGCGGTAGCCGAGCCTGATTGAGGATTATTGCGGTCCGGCAGCGCCGATGCGGCCGGCGCTGCCTGGTTTCCGGAGTCTGCCTGCGTAGCTTGACCCGTTGGCGCCTCGGCGTGCGCCCGCCCGGGAAGCGTGATCGCGACCAATGAAACCAGCGCCGCCGCCAAGACGGGCTGGCTCGCGCCTGCGCGCAAAACTCGGGTTGAGGACGAGGCGAATTCCTTGATCATGCGGCATAAAGGAGATTTCCGCCCCAAAAGTTCCTCAAGCCTCTTCTTGCGCGCACCGAGATCCTTTCACAGCGTTAATGATTTGATACCGCCCGCCTCCTCAGAGGAGTTCACCAGAGGATCGCGAGATTAAAGTACAACCACCCTCCGTTGAATCTTGCACCTCAATCGTCGCTTTCATCCAAAGCTCTTTTTCTTGCGCATCCGAAAGGCATCTACGCACGCGTGGATCTCGAACGAATCACCGGAACCGCACCAACCCGCGAATGCACCGCAGCTTTCTTGCGATAGAAAGCGGTCGAAGCCGCAACGCACGAGAAATTGATCGAATGCTAAAAATAACGCCGATTAATCGATTTTTCGTGTCCGATTACCAACTTATTCAGTATGTCTCCTCACTTCTTTGGAAAAAGAATTGGTTGCAACTGATCGAGATTTGGCCAAGCCACTTTCGTTTAGTCTCGTTATATGCCAGTAGAAATTTAAAATAGACATCTGATGGAGGATATAGAAGTGGCAGAACATTCGGGCACGGAGAGGAGTGGCCTGGTCAGCATGACCGCTGATGTGGTCGCGGCCTATGTGGCGCAAAATCCGCTGCCGAGCGCCGAGCTGCCGGGTCTTATTCAGCAGATCCACGCCACGCTCCAGCAAGTCGCCAGCGGCACACAGAGTGCGCCCGATCAACCCACCACACCCGCGGTGCCGGTCAAGAAATCGGTGACGAAAGATTACATCATCTGTTTGGAAGACGGTAAGCGATTCAAGTCATTGAAGCGCCACCTTCGCAGTTCCTTCAATCTTAGTCCCGAGGAATACAGAAAGAAATGGGGTTTGCCTTACGATTATCCGATGGTCGCCCCCAACTATGCTCAAACCCGTTCCGACTTGGCGAAGAGCATGGGGCTCGGGAATCTTCGCCAGAAAGCCAAGCTCGCGGCGTCCTCCGCGCCTCGCGGCGCGAGAAAGACGGCGGCCAAGCGCGGCGCGAAGCCGGGACGCAAAGCTTCTAGAAAGTCACGTTGACGTAAACGAGAGACGCGTTCTTTTCATGACGCTGGACTCATTCGCGATTAGAGCAGGATCGCAGATGCGTCCGCAGCCGGTTCTGGGCTGACGCGAGGCTAACTGCGCGGAAGGTCCGCCACGAGGCGGTTGCTGGTTCTTCGCAATCACGGTTGATTTCGTCCTGGAAGGCCTTGGGATCGTATCCCCCAGGCTCGCGGCAAGGAAGTCCGTCGTGCGCTTGGTGTGATCCTGAAACAGAACGCCTTCGTCAAAAGACGCGTTCCGCCAAAAAATGGCGCGTTGCCGAGGAGCGCAAACTGATTTGCGCGCTCTTTGCTCGACACTTCCCGATTTTGCATTCTCAATCCGATGGTCGTCGCAACTTGCTCGAGCAACTTGGGCATGATGGCTGCTCTCTTCCCCAGCCTGTCTCCCGCGATTCCCGACCATAAGCGCTTGCACCTGCGTGTGATCGCGTTACTCTCCGCACTCAATTATCGACATTGTCATGCGTAACGAACGAATTGAAGCTGCGGGGAGAGAAGTTCCCGCGTCAGGGCCAAACGGGGCGAAAAAGCGATGCACAGGAGCCTGGAGCGTCACGTTTCAAGTGTTCCGTCAGGGTGTTTCCATCGCTGCGAGCGTATGCTGTTCCTCGACGCGATTTGCTTGATCCTCTCTGCGGCTCACGCAAAACGATGAAGTCGCCATGACCAGGACCCGCCTTTCGAATCTCTCGCCCGCCAACGGGCAGCAATGCTTCCCCGCCGATGTTCCGTACCTCGTACGCAAGGTGCTCGCCCCGACCACCCGGCTGCGTGCCGGATCGCTCGTCGTGACCCTGCCCGATGGCCGGAAGGTCCATCTGGAGAGCCACGCTGCCGGCCCACAAGCCGAGCTCGTCATCAAGGACTATCATTTCGCTCGCCGTCTTCTGATGGCAGGAGAGATCGGCTTCGGAGAAGGTTATCTGCAAGGAGAATGGGAGTCTCCGCATCTCGAGACGCTCATCGAGCTCATGAGCGTCAATCGCAGAGTGCTGGACGAGATCATGCCGGGGCGCTTCGCGCAGCGTATGCTGCAGCTCCTCGCCCATATGCTCCACCGCAACACAAGATCGGGCGCAAGGCAGAATATCCGAGCACATTACGATCTCGGGAATGTTTTTTACCAAACATGGCTCGATCAGACGATGACCTATTCTTCGGCCGTCTTCGCGCCGGGCGACAATGATCTTGCCGCAGCGCAAGAGCGCAAATATCGCCTTCTTGCCGAACGTGCCGGGGTGCGGCCGGGCGAGAGCGTGCTCGAGATCGGTTGCGGCTGGGGAGGCTTTGCTGAATTCGCCGCACGTGAGCTTGGCTGCAAGGTCACGGGACTCACGATCTCCAAGGAACAGTTTGAATTCGCGACCGAACGAATGCAAAAGGCAGGCCTTGCCGATCGCGTGACCATCGCGTTGCGCGACTATCGCGACGAACGCGGCACCTTCGATCGCATCGTGTCGATCGAGATGTTCGAAGCGGTTGGCGAAGGTTTTTGGCCTGGCTTTTTCCGCCAGATGCGCGAGCGCTTGCGCCCCGGCGGCACCGCCGGCTTGCAGGTCATCACCATCGCCGAATGGCTCTGGCCAAGCTACCGGCGCGAGGTCGACTTCATCCGCCGCTATATCTTTCCTGGCGGCATGTTGCCGACCGTCACCATCATGCGCGGCCTAGGCGAGAAATACGGCTTGCCGATGCTCAACGAATGGGCCTTCCGCCACGATTACGCGGCGACCCTTGCGCAATGGCGCGAGCGTTTTCTCGCAGCTTGGCCGAAGCTCAAGCCGCTCGGTTTCGACGAACGGTTCCGCCGCATGTGGGAGTATTACCTCTCCTATTGCGAAGGCGGCTTCCGGGGCGGCTCGATCGATGTCCGCCAAATGGTGTTCGCGCGACCCGAATAGCGTCATTCTTCTCACGTCGCTTCTCAGCCTTTGCCCCGGTCTCGTGACGTGGCCCGCACGAGCGTCGGAAAGTAGAACGCGTACGGAAGTGCCCTTGTGAATTTCGAAAGCCATGCCAGCCGTCTCGGAAAGGCGATTTCGAAGCCTCCGGTCGCCATGCCGTCCACGATGCGTCGCGCCGCTTCCTCGACGCCGATCAGGAACGGCATCGGAAATTTCTGATTGGCGGTCATCGGCGTTTCGACGAAGCCCGGATTGACGACTTGGATCGTCACACCCAAGCGGTCGCAATCGAATTTCAGGCTCTCGCAAAGATGGATGGCCGCCGCTTTGGAGGCACCGTAGGGCGCGGCCATCGGCAACCCCCGATAGCCGGCAAGCGAGGCCATCACGGCGATCTGGCCGCGGCGACGCTCCCGCATGCGTGGCAAGAGCGCCGCGAGCCCGTTGAGGATGCCGAACAGGTTCACTTCGAAGGTTTCGCGGAATACCCTGATATCGATGCGTCCCCCCTGCCAATCGGCAGCGATGCCCGCGTTGAGAAAGGCGAGTGCGATCGGCCCGTGGGCAAGCTCTATCGCCGCCACTGCACGCTCGATCGCCTCTTCATCCGTTACATCGCAAGGGTGGCCGATGATGCGCCCGCCGAGTGCCTTGGCCTCGCCGGCGAGCGCGTCGAGCGCGTCGGCGGAGCGTGCACTCCCTGCGACCGTGAAGCCGCGCCGGGCGAGCTCGAGCGCCGTCGCGCGGCCGATGCCGGAGCTTGCGCCCGTCACCCATGCGACGCCGTCGGCGGGCTTGGCTCGGTAGGTCATGACGATCGTGAGAGCCTTTCTGAGGCGCCCGAGCTTGGCGGCAATGCCCTCGAGGCGCAACCTCGGCGATGACATGCCGGCGGCGCCAAGGCAACCGGCACATCGTTGCCGCGACCCGGCGGTTTTTCTCGCGCATCCTCTTGGCTCCTGCTATGGCGGCATCGTGAGACAAGGGGCCGGATGCGGCTCGATTGACGCCGCGCGCCGATGAAGCGAAGGGACATGACATGCCGACCGAATTGTTGTTCCGCGCCGATGCCTATGGCCGCGAGTGCTCGGCGACCGTCATCGGCGTGAATGAACGCGGGGGCATCGTCCTCGACAGGACCGTGTTCTACGCCCAGGGCGGCGGCCAGCCGGGCGACAAAGGCGTCATCGAGGTCGGTGTGCAACCGATCGCCATTGCGACCACGGTCTATGACCAGGCGGACAAAGGCGTTGTGGTGCATGTGCCCGCCGAAGGCCAAGCCCTGCCGTCACCCGGCTCGGCAGCCACCGCCAAGCTCGATTGGGAGACGCGCTTCAAGCGGATGCGCATTCACACGGCGCTGCATCTGCTCTCTTGCGTACTCCCCTTTCCGGTGACGGGTGGTGCGATCGGGGACGGCGAGGGCCGGCTCGACTTCGACATTCCCGACGCGGGGCTCGACAAGGAGGAACTCACGGCGAAGCTTCAGGCCCTCGTCGATCGGGACGCCAAGGTCGGCCAACGCTGGATCACCGATGAGGAGCTCACCGCCAATCCGGGCCTCGTCAAAACAATGTCCGTGAAGCCGCCCATGGGTTCCGGCAAGGTGCGGCTCGTCGAGATCGAGGGAATCGATCTTCAGCCTTGCGGCGGCACGCATGTGAGGCGAACCGGGGAGATCGGCACGGTGAGGGTCACCGCAATCGAGAAAAAGGGCAAGCAGAACCGGCGCGTGCGCATCGGCCTCGTCTGAGGCGCGCCCCGAAACGCGCATATGAAGAAAGGACGCCCGTCCGAAATCTCGCTGGCGCGCAGCCTGTTGTCGGCACATGCGGTGCGGGAACGTGCCCATGAGATGCTCGTGCTCGGCGAGGCCGACGCGCTTTCCCATTGGCGCATCGATCGGGCGAAACTCGAGCCGGCCGCCGCCTATGTGGTCGAGACGATCCGGCAGAACTATCCGAGCCTTGCCATCCCGTTCCACGCCCGCTGGCGTCATTTCTCGGTGGGCGGGAGCGACCGCTGGGCGGAGCTTGCCGCGAGCCACGCCTGGGCGGACCCGAAGAGCCGTGCACGTGCGGAATTCGACCTTGCCATCGTGAGCGTCCTTCTCGACGCTGGCGCCGGACCCGATTGGCGCTACAGGTCCGAAAACGGATCGATTCTCTCGCGATCGGAAGGTCTTGCGATTGCTTCCCTGGACATGTTCGCAAGGGGTGCGTTCTCAGCCGATCCCAAGGACAAGCTCCGAGCGGACGCATCGCGCCTCGCTTCGATCGAGATCGACGATCTCGCTGAGGGCTTTCAAGCCTCACAAGCGAATCCGCTGATCGGGCTCGAAGGGCGCGCCTCGCTTCTGCGCGCGCTCGGGAGAGAGATCTCGGCCGCACCGGCCATCTTCGCCGCGCGGGACAGCGCTCGTCCTGGCGGCCTCTTCGACCATCTTGCCGGCCTCACCGCTGCGCCGTCGCGCATCGCCGCCTCCACCCTTCTCGAGGCGGTGCTCACCCATCTCGGCCCCATCTGGCCGTCGCGGCTTTCAATTGCCGGTGTGGCGCTCGGGGATTGCTGGCGACATCCCGCGTTCCGACGCCAGGATGCCACGAACGGCCTCGTGCCCTTTCACAAGCTCTCGCAATGGCTTTCCTACTCGCTGATCGAGCCGCTTCAGAAGGCGGGGATCGCGGTCGACGAGATCGATGGGCTTACAGGTTTGCCTGAATATCGAAATGGCGGCTTTTTCATTGATTTAGGCGTCGTTTCTCTCAAGCGAGAAGAAGAACTTAAAGTGCCGCATGAAGTAAGCTCGGAGCTGGTCGTCGAGTGGCGCGCGCTCACCGTCGCGCTCCTCGACGAGATCGCAACCCTCGTACGCAAGACGCTCGGGCTCGACGCAAAATCCCTGCCTTTGGCGAAGGTGCTCCAGGGCGGCACCTGGGCAGCCGGTCGCCGCATCGCCCGGGAAAAACGCGCCGATGGCTCGCCGCCCTTGACGATCATCAGCGACGGCACGGTATTCTGACCACCATGTTGCAACGAGGGAAAAGCATGGAAGGCGTCACGGTCGTCGATCACCCGCTGGTCGGCCACAAGCTCAGCCTGATGCGGGACAAACGCCGCTCGACCAAAGGCTTCCGCCAGCTTCTCAACGAGATCGGCATCCTGCTGTGCTACGAAGTGACACGCGATCTGCCGATCGAGATGATCGAGATCGAGACGCCGATGGAGTCCATGCTGGCCCCGCAGATCGCCGGCAAAAAGCTCGTCTTCGCGCCGATCCTTCGCGCCGGTGTGGGTTTCCTCGACGGCATGCTCGAGCTCGTCCCCTCGGCCCGCGTCGCCCATATCGGCCTCTACCGGGACCCGCAGACCCTCACCGCGGTCGAATACTACTTCAAAGCACCCCAGGACATCGCGGACCGCCTGGTCATCATCATGGATCCGATGCTCGCCACCGGGAATTCGGCGAGCGCCGCCGCCGAGCGGGTCAAGGAACAAGGCGCGAAGGATGTGCGATTCGTCTGCCTGCTCGCGGCACCCGAGGGCATCGCGAAAATGCGGGGTGACCATCCTGACATCCGCATCTGGACGGCGGCGATCGACACGAAGCTCAACGATCACGGCTACATCCTGCCGGGCCTCGGCGACGCAGGCGACCGCATGTTCGGGACGCGATAACCCGGCACCGCACCGCCTCGGGGCCGGGGGAGTGACGCGCAGCGAGCACTTCTTCCCTTTGTGTTCCTGCGGAACGATCGACCGGGAACCTCAGGTCTAGCTTTTCGGCACGAGCTTGATCCGCTCGACGATCTCCGGCTCCACGCGCGCGGCGCTGTAGAGCATGGGCACATATTCGCCCTTCGCCCAGATGGGCGCGAGATCGCCGTAATGGGGCGAATGCGGGTCACCCGACTGACCGGGCGCGTTGACGCACACGCTGTTGTCCCACTCCCCGACATCCATGACGAGCCGCACGGAAGCCCCATGGGTGATGCGGAAATCGCTCGGGCGATAGCCCGTGTGCATCGGGGTCGAGCTGCTCCCGCCCTTCGGCAAGGGCCCGACATCCAGGCGATGCGCGGACGCCGTTCCGAGATTCGAGAGCGCATGCTCGAAGAAACCGTGGTGCAGCGCGCCCCAGCGCCAGTGCGTGGGTTCGTCGCCGAGACGCGAGCGACATTCCTCGACGGCTTGCGCGAGCGTATCGGCCAGAAGCGCGTCACGTTCGCGCTCGGGATTTGCGCCGAAGCGGGCATCCGGGGTTTCCAGGGCATCGAGCATGCCGTCGATGTCTCCTGGCGCGAGAAGCTTGCCGAGCACCGCGCTCTTCGCGAGCTTGGCCAAAAGGCGGGGGCGCAAATGGCGCATCCACCAGATCTCGAACAAGGCTGCGGCAGCGCTTTCGGCGCCGAGGGCGCAATCCCAGCCCTCGAGAAGCGACAGCGCGACTTTCGCGTCGCCCCTTCCTCCACTGCGGAGGCCCGCGAGAAGCCGCACGAGACGCCGGGCCGGAACCGAGGTCACATCCGTCTGCAGGGCACAAGAGGACGCGATGCTGTCGCCACTCGTCGCCTGGAGAACCTCATGGATGCGCGTCGCGCGCGAGCGCTCCGACCATTCATGCCCGACGGGAAGCTCAGCATGCGGCCAATCGGCCGGGAGGTTCATCTGGTTCGCCGTCGCGACAAAGCCCGCCTTTGGATTGAAACGCACCGGCAATTCGTCCGGCGAAATGAAGCCGCTCCATTCGTGGCGGCCGTCGCCGGGTATGGGAAGAAGCCCATTCCAGTTGGGTCGCCTCGGCATTTTTCCGGCCGGAAGCCAAGCAATATTGCCGTCGACATCGCCATAGACCATGTTGACCGAAGGCGCGCCCCAGAACTTCAGCGCCTCGCGGAATTCGTCGAAATTCTTCGCCCGCGTGACGGCGAAGCTTGCGAGATAGGCGCCGGCGCCTGGCTCTCCCCAGACGGAACGCACCGACACCGCTAGGTGACGCTCGGCGTCCTCGTAGATCACCGGGCCGTGACGCGTGAACTTCAACTCGAGCCGCTGATCCGGCGCACCCTTGACCTTCACCGTTTCCTCGATGACGCGCATCCCCTCGAATCCACCGTCATGCAGGCGGTAGCGGTGCGGTGCACTTTCCTCGGTCTCGTAGACGTAGACATCCTCTTGATCCGCGCAGAAAATAGTAAGGCCAAACGCGATCGTGCCGTTGTGGCCGATCGAGATCCCGGGAACGGCCGGCTCGCCCGCTCCGATACCGTCGAAGCCCGGGCATTTGAGATGGGCGAGATAGCGAAGCGAAGGCACCGCATGGGCGCGGTGCGGATCGTTGGCGACGATCGGCCGGCCCGTTGCCGTCCGGTTTCCATGGATCGCCCAGTTGTTCGATCCGGTCGCCGCGACATCCTCGATCACTTCGCCGAGCTCATTGACCTTGCTCCAGCGCGCAGCCTCGGCAAGCGTCGCCGCGAGGCGTTCCTTGGTGAAGGTCACGCCCGCCAAGGCGAGCTTGAAGACATCGAGCGCCTCGAGCTCGAGCGCGGAAAGATCGACGCCCTCCGCACGCTTCGCCTTCGTCGGCGGATCGAGATTGGCGCGCAACAGATCCGTCTTCTCATCCGCCTGCGCCAGCACATTGGCGCGCATCACTTCGGAGATCGCGTTGCGCGTGAGGCCATGGCTTCGGATGCGCACGATGTCTTCCGGCAACCAGCGTGAAGGACGCGTGCCGAGGACGGCGAATTCGGGCGGCAGAAGCTGAGCGTCTCGCTCGGTGAGCGCTACATAGGCATTGATGCCGCCGGTGAACGCTTCGCAGATATCGCGCATGTCGGGCGAGCCGTAGGCCGCCCATTCGCGATCCATGTCGCCGCGATAAAGAAAGAGCCGCGCGGCGTGATCCTGCGCCAGGAAGCCTGGCCCGAATTCCGCCGCCAGCAGACCAAGCCCGCGCTTTCGCCAAAGATCGATCTGCCACAAGCGGTCGCGCGCGGCGTTGAAGCCCTGCGCGAAGAAGAGGTCGGGAAGGCTCTCTGCCGAGATGTGCGGAATGCCCCAGCGGTCGATCGCGATCTCGGCCGGCTTCTTCAATCCCTCGAGCGCATGGGTTTGCGTTTCGCGCGTTCTACGTTGCATCGATGCGGCCTCACGCGGCCTTCGGCAGACGCGGAACGATCGGCCTTGCCGTGTCGAGAGCGAGCTTGTCCTCGAGGAGTTTCGCCGCCGCGAGGACGTGCCCCTCCTGGCGCGCCGGAGCGCAGATCTGCAGGCCGATCGGCAGCCCGCTCTTCGTGAAGCCGCAAGGAAGCGAGAGCGCGGGACAGAAGACGAGCGTGATCGCATAAGCGATGGCGAGCCAATCGATGTAGGTCTCGAAGTGGTGGCCGGCACATTCGGCAAGGTAGCGTTCCTCGACCGGGAAGGCCGCGCAGATTGTCGCCGGCGTCAAGAGGAGGTCATAGTTCTCGAAAAACCGGGCCGTGCGCTGGAAGAGCATCACCCGCTGATGCTCGGCCTCGGCGATCTCGGCGCAAGTGAGCTTCAGTCCCTTCTCGACGTTCCAGATCACCTCGGGCTTGAGAAGCTCGCCATGTTTGGTGAGGTAACCTCCGTACGAGACCGCGAAGGACTGCGCGCGCAGGATCTGGAAGCATTCATGCGCTTGCGTGAAGTCGGGATGGGCCTCCTCGACGATGATTCCTTCCTCCGCAAGCCGAAAAGCGGCCTCTCGCGTCAGCGCCGCGACTTCCGGCTCCACGGGCGTGATGCCGAGATCGGCCGAATAGGCGATGCGCTTCGGCCTCCAGCCGGAACGCGCGAGCGAGACGAAGCTTTGCGCCTCGCGCGGCAGCGACAAGGGCGCGCGCGGGTGGAAGCCCGACATCGCATCGAGGAAAAGCGCGAGATCCTCTACCGTGCGCGCCATCGGCCCTTGCACGCCGAGATTCTGGTCGATCTTGGTCTTGGCCTCGCTTGCGCAACGTCCGACGCTCGGGCGCATGCCGACGACGCCGCAGAAGCTCGCTGGGTTGCGCAAGCTGCCGCCCATGTCGGACCCATGCGCGAGCCAAGCCATGCCCGAAGCCAATGCGGCCGCCGCCCCGCCGGAGGAGCCTGCGGCGGAGCGCGTCACGTCATGCGGGTTCTTGGTGGCGCCGAACACCTCGTTGAAGGTGTTCGCGCCGGCGCCGAATTCAGGCGTGTTCGACTTGGCGTAAACGATGCCGCCTTGTGCCTCGATCATCTCGACCACGATATCCGAGCGCTCGGGCACGAAATTCGCGAAGATCGGGGAGCCTTGCGTCGAGCGCACGCCCGCGACATTCGACAAGTCCTTGATCGGCACCGGCAGGCCCGCGAGGATGCCCCGCCTCTCAGGGGGAAGCCGAAGCAAGGCATCGGCGCGCTCGCGCGCCCGATCCAGGCACAAGGTGGGAAGCGCGTTCACGACGCCATCGACTTCCTTGATGCGCGCCTCGAGCGCGTCGAGCAGGTCATGGGGCGATACTTCGCCACGCCGCAGCTGCGAGACGAGACGCGTCGCCGTCTCGCCGATCAATTCAGAACTCATGCGCTCTCTTCCCTGCCCTGGATATGTCTCGCGTACGCGACCAGCACGCGCCGAATACGCGCCGAGTACGTGCCCCTTGCCCATCTTGCAGCAGCGGACCATCATGGTATAGGGGGCGAAGGCATTCCCCGATAGCTCAGCTGGTAGAGCACGCGGCTGTTAACCGCTAGGTCGTAGGTTCGAGTCCTACTCGGGGAGCCACTGTCTTTTTGTCCGGACCGGAGACATGGGCGACATTTTGTTCCTGAGACATGGGTGACAACCTCGGGCCGAAGGGGTTTGTCGAGGGGGTGAAAAGCCTCTGCTCCGGCGCTGCGCGATCGACATCGCATCCATTAACATAACGAGCGGTGCATAGTAGCCCTGCTGCATCTTCCGTTGCATCTCAGATGCCTCGTCGAAGGCAAGTAGTGCCTCTGGACGTGCCACGGGATGTGAACGCGGGCCAGGTGAAATAAGTAACGTCTCCATCCTTATGAGCGGCTCTCAACGGCTGAGGTCGAGCACCATCCTCTATTCAGCAGCGCCGCGACGCGGCGTCGCAATTTGCTTGCGCTTCGTCCGACCTGGGGATGACATGCAAAGCTGCGTGGCACGGCCCCAACAAGGCTTGACCGTTTCGTGAAGACCTCGACCCTTTTCGTGAAGACAAGGAGATCTGGAAATGTTTCGACGTAGCTTGATCACCATTGCCGTCGCATTGCTGCCGATGACGGCCTTTGCCGACGACTTGCAGCTTGTCGAAACGGGCAAACTCACCTGGGGAAGTTCGCCGACCTTTGTGCCTTTCGAGTTTATGCGCGACGGCAAGCCGACGGGATTCGACATCGACCTCATGGAGGATCTCGCAAAGCGTATCGGGCTTGCCTCCAACATGGTCGGCATGGAATTCAAGGGCGTCATCCCGGCTCTGCTCGGCAATCGCATCGACGCAGGGGCGAGTGGCCTTTACATCACGAACGAGCGCCTCCAGGTCGCCGATTTCATTCCCTACATCATCGTCGGCAACCAGATTGCGGTGCAGAAGGGCAACCCCAAGAAAATATCCGGCCGCGACTCGCTATGCGGGTTCAAAGTCGCCGTACCCGTGAGCACCGCGTTCGAGGCATCGGCCAAGCAAGCCAATGAGACCTGCAAAGCCGCGGGCAAGCCCGAAATCGACCTTCTGTCACTGCCGGGCAGCAACAACGTTGCGCTCGCCCTGTCGCAGGGGCGCGTCGACGCGGCGCTGAATTCAACCGCCACCATAGCTGCCATGATGAGTGAAAACCCTGACGCTTACGAGCTCGCCGGCGAACCCTTCGACTCCAATACGAAAGTGGGCATTGCGCTGCGCAAGGATTCGCAGGCGCTCAAGGCGCAACTCGATCAGGCCTTGCAGGCCATGGTGAAGGACGGCAGTTATGCTGCCCTGCTCAAGAAATGGAATCTGCCGCCGAAAGCCTCGGCCTTCTGAGAGCGCTCCATGGCTCTCTTCGAACCCGCGATATTCATCCACTACCTCCTGAGCTTCGACTACTTCGCCGCAGCCATCAATACGCTTTGGATCAGCCTTGCCGCGCTGCTGCTCGGTCTAACCGTCGGGCTGCTGCTTGCCGTATGTTACGATGCCAAGGTTGCGCCCTTGCGCGCGATTGTCCTTTCCTATCTTTGGCTGTTTCGCGGAACGCCGGTTCTCTTGCAGATCGTGTTCGCCTTCAACGTTCTGCCATCGTTCGGGGTCGTGCTGCCAGGCTATGTCTGCGCGGTCCTGGCGCTCGGACTTAATGAAGGCGCCTACATGGCCGAGATTATCCGCGCCGGCATTCGGGGAATTGATGTCGGGCAACGTGAGGCGGCCCGCTCGCTCGGCCTTGATGAATGGCGGATCATGCGCCTGGTCGTCCTTCCCCAGGCCATCCGCATCGTGGTCCCCGCGATCGGCAACCAGTTCATCTCCATGCTCAAGCTGTCGGCGCTCGTGTCGGTGATCGGCGTGCGCGAATTGCTGCTGATCGCGGATCAGGCAGCCTCGTCGAATTTCCGTTATTTCGAGGCGCTGACCGCAGCGGGCATCTACTACCTCGTTCTCACCACCTTGTTTATGGCCGTGCAAAGCCGCGTCGAGCGGGCGCTCCGACATGACCGAGGAGGTGCGCGACCCGGACCGGTCACGGGATCGCTGCCCGGTGCAATGTCATAGGGAGTCAGCGGACGGAGAGGCCAAGCTCGTGGCCAGCGTCGGGACGAAGCGGGCCCCACGACTCACTTGCCCTTTTGGCGATCCCCGTCATTGGCTGGAAGCGTCGATATTGATCCGAGCCAAGGCCGCGAAATTGCCGTTCGGGTATTTCTCGAGATAGGCACGGAACATTTCCGGGTTGCCGCTGTCCTTGATGCTGTCCCAGAATGCCAGTTCGACCTCCGGTCCTTCAGCCGATGAACTGCCGTTCCGATCCGCGTTTTTTTCTTCCGAGCGCAGGCGTTCGAGCCGGGCCCTGGCAAGGGCGACAAACTCGCCAGACGGATAGCGCTCCAGATAGGCTTCGAGCTCCGCGCAGTCACCACTGTCGCGCGCCGATTCCCAGAATGCGAGCTCAACCGCCACGGCCTCTTCACCCTCGCGTTGCGCGACTTGCACAGGCGGCTCTTCCAAAAGCGCATCGCGTCGCGTCTTGGCGAGTGCCGAAAAGGCTCCGTCGGGATAGCGGTCGAGATAAACCTCGAACTCAGCAACGTTGTCGCTGTCCTTGATCGAATCCCAAAAGGCGATCTCCACCTCGGGATCCTCGATTGTCGAAGGAGGAAGCGAAGGACCCAAATCCTCCACGAACTCCTCTCCGGCTTCCGAATCTCCGTCCGCATCTCCGGCACTTGGCGCTTCGCCCATTCTGACCCGAAAGGCGCGGATGGGCTGAGCGATGTTCTTGACCTTCTGTTCGCCGAGATCATCGAAGACCACGATCCGGTGCTTGCGAAGATGGTCGCGAACGCCGCGAGAGACGCATATGCCTCCGGGCTCAGCCAAGGTTTCAAGCCGCGCCGCTATATTGACGCCATCGCCGAAGATGTCGCCGTCCTTCACCATCACGTCGCCGACATTGATGCCGATGCGCAGGAACAATCGCGATGCTTCTTCGAGCTTGCTATTTTCCTCGACGAGCAATTGCTGGATTTGCACCGCGCAGTTCACGGCTGCGACGACGCTGCCAAATTCTGCAAGGACCGAATCCCCCGCCGTGCCGGTGATCCGGCCGCCGTACTCCGCAATGGAAGCGTCGATGATCGACCTGTGATTTGAAAGTACGGCAAGCGTCTCGGATTCATTTCGCTCCATGTGGCGACTGAAACCCGCGACGTCGGCCGCGAGGATGGCAACCAGCTTGCGCTTCAGATGTGGCGCTTCCATCAACTCCGCCAATAAGGACAGTTCACCCCCGCGCGACCTTCACACGCGAACGTCTCTTCATTGCTTTTGCCGAAATTCCGTATTTGCGGCGCCTCGTCGACAATCACAGAATGCTTCCACGATATCGGTCTGATCCCGCTCGTTTCTTGCGGGCCCTCGCAGGTCGTGCACTCGCCCAGGCTTTGCGCTCCGTGGCACGCCCTCCCCTATCCCGGGATATCGCGCCCTCAAAGCCGCCGTTAGGATCTCGTGGAACTCCCTTTTCGAATCTTGCCTCATGGCCTGCCTCGTCCCGTCGTCATTGGTCTGACGCCGAAAGCGTGGAAACGGTTCCGCGCGAGGTTGATCATCCAAGGAAGCTTTTTTGGAACGCTCCCGTTCGTGTCACCCCGGCGAGGCTCGCAACGCGCGCCTCGGGAAGGCTGGCCGGCGCGGCGTCGTTTGGTTCCCTTCCCCTCGCGGCCTTCGGCCGCTCGGCGGGGAATGACACGCGATCCCCTCCCTTCGTGTCACCCCCGGTGAGGACCGCAACGCGAGCCTCGGGAAGGGGGTCCAGAAGCGGCGCCGTTTGCCGCAGACTTAGAAGCAGCTGTTGTTCAGTTCTGCGGCTGCGGAACAGTCTCATTCTTGCGCGGATAGTGCATGGAGGCCGGCGCCGGTCCGGGGCCGCCTGAAGGATTATAGCCGGAGTAATGCCGATGATGACGATAGTGATGAGAGTAGTGGGCCTCAGCCACGATGGGCACTGCCAAGAATGCTAATCCGACAGCGAAAAGTCGAGTGGTCACGGCGCTCTCCTTGAATTAGATCAACGGTGAGCCTCAACGACTAAGAACAGCCTGAGTTCCCCCCGCCCTACTCTTCGCCCCGGGCGGATTCATTCGAGAATTTGCGAGCGCAATCGTCCAACGGCCACGTTATGCGTTTGAAGATCCCATCCCATCCCCGCTTCTCGGCGGATGGATATTCGAGATGGAAACACTTCAGGGCTCCGGAACGCCCCGCAGGCGGCCTCAGGGATCTGCCGCGACACTGTAAGGGACGCCGATTGCGCAGAACGCGATGACGCGGCAAATGATCGGAAGCAGCCTCATGTCCGCTTCCCATCTTTCAGATTGAATGCCCGACCAGCTCACCAATAATAGGACGCGCCCCAGTAATCGTGCAGTTCGCGCTCGCGATTACGGTCGCCCCAATCATAGGCTTGATCCCGGTAGAACGTCGGCGAGCCTTTCACTTGCTGCTCCGTAATATCGGTTCGATAGCCGCCGAGATTGGTGTCGTAGTTCAGTTTAGACCAGGGAATAGTGAACTCGTCAGTTCCCATCCCGAGAAAACCTCCGAAGGACATGACGGCATAAGCAACTTTCCCTGACATTTTTTCGATCATCAGACGCTTGATCGAGCCGATGTTCGTCCCATCGGGCGAGTAGACGTTGGTTCCTTCCACGCGGTCGCTTTCGATGAGCGGGTTTCCGCTGGGGCGCGTAGCTGCGCTGGCTTGAGGCATGACAGGTTCTCCTCTCAGGAATTTCCTTTTCAACCATTCGGGGGCGCTTGTGTTCCTCGCGCAGATTGCCAAATCTCCGTTTTCGGCTTGCAGCCGTAACAGGAGGGCTCCATGGACCACCAAGGCGGCTGCCATTGCGGGAACATCACTGCGAAGCTGCGACTGACGAAGGGACGACAGGAGATTGCGTTGCGCTCATGTGCCTGCGCGTTCTGCCGAATGCATGCCACTCGGACGGTCGCCGACCCGGATGGGCTGTTTGAGATGTGGGCGGATGATTGGTCGCTCGTCGAGCCGTATCGTTTCGGCACTCGGACCGCCGATTACCTGGTTTGTCGAAGATGCGGGGTTTACGTCGCGGCCGTGTGCGAATCGCCCTCTGGCCCTCGGGCCGTCGTCAACGTGAACTGTCTCGAGGACCGGGCTGAATTTCTGCAGCCGCCGTCAACGCCAAACTACGACGGCGAAAGCGCCGATGCGCGTCGATCTCGCCGACATGCGAATTGGATGCCGGCAATTTTACATCGACCTGGTGCTCCGGCCTCGCCATGAGTGGCTCAGGCGCGTTCCTGCTGCCGTGAGCTGTCATTCGGTCGCGGCATCGCTTCCCTTTCCCTTTCACGTAGATGCCTGACAATTGCCGCGTGTCACGGCGCGGATGGCTTTTCGAAATCTCCGTCGAGGACGTCTTGAATCGCATCGGCTACGGCTTCCAAGGCCGCTGCCCTGACGATGTGATCATGAGCGCCCTTGTGGCCGTCGAGGTCCATGGTGATGCCACGATCCCGCTCGCGCATGGATTTCTTGGCAATCGCGTCGCGCAGCTGCGTGAGAACGTCTTCGATGTGATTTCGCATTCTCGTGCTCCTTCCATCGCCGCGGTCGAATCCGAAAGAAATCTTGGACCGTCGAGAACTCCGAAACGAACCGTCACCGCCGCTTGAGGCATGCCGGCCTTTGAGACACTCAAGGAGCAACGAAGCGAGTCATGCGAGCATCTGTATGCAGGAGGCGCCGTTCCGAAAAGGATCATGCCCCCATAAGCTGGAGCAAAATGACAGAATTCGTCGTGCGCTAACCCGCTTCTCCTCCGATATGCTCCTGGAGCTGCGCCAGAGCGCGACGCATTCCATGGAGCTGATCCATGAGATGAAGGATCACATCGACGCCTTCGTCGTTCACGCCGAAATCGCTTTTGAGCTGCCCGATGAGCCGTGCGCGTGCGACGTCTCTGTCGGAAAATATCGCTCCGGCGGAGCTCTCCTCTGGAATGAGCCATTGCTGCTCGAGCCAGAATTCGAGCGTCTGAACCTCGAGGCCCGAGCTCGTCAGGAATTCCTGTTTGCTCATGATCATGACGATGCACCTTCGCGAGGATTGAATGTTTTGCCCTTGGCCCAGCTCGACACGAAAGCCTCGAGCTCCGGGTCCGGTGATTTCGGCAGGACCACCTTCAATTTCACAAGCTCATCGCCGCTCCCCCCGCCGCGACGAGGCGCGCCCTTCCCTTTCAGACGCAGCGTCGTCCCCGTGTTCGATCCTTTCGGCACCGACATGCTCACATCGCCGGTCGGCGTCGGGACGCGGATCCGTCCGCCGAGCACGGCTTCGGAAAGCGAGATCGGCAGCTCCAGCACGATGTTGTCGCCGTCGCGCATGAAGCGCGGATCGGGCAGAACCTCCACCTCGATGAGGGCGTCGCCGGCACCGCCTGTCCCGGTGCCAGGAGCTCCCTTGCCCTTCAGGCGCAGGACCTGCCCGTCCACCATTCCGGGCGGGATCTTCACGTCGAGCGTGCCGCCGACCGGCAAGGTGAGACGCTTATCGGCACCAGTGATCGTTTCGACGAAGTCAATTGGCAGCCGGAAATGCAGATCCTCGCCCCGCCTGTTGGCCGCCGCTCGCTGGCGACGCCGCAGAAGCTCCGCGAAAGCGTCCTCGGCATCCATGAAATCGGCATAGCCGGAACTCGTCGCGTAGGGGTGGCCGTCATCCGCCGTCGCAAAGTCCCGATAGTATTGAGGTTGCGGCCGCTCTGCCCCGGTCGCATCGATTTCCCCATTGTCGAAGCGCTTGCGCTTCTCGGCGTCACTCAAGAGATCATAGGCCGACGCGACTTCCTTGAACTTCTCTTCAGCCGCCTTGTTGCCGGGATTGAGGTCCGGATGCAGCTTCTTCGCGAGCTTGCGATACGCCTTCTGAATCTCGGCGGCAGGCGCCGTCCGATCCACGCCAAGTATTTCATACGGATTCTTCACGAGGTGCTCCGCGCTCTTTCCGTTCGGTAACGCGCCCGGCTGCGGCCATCAGAATGGGCATCTCGGCCTCGCCTGGATCGGCGTCCAGGGATATTCCCAAAATTCGGAAGATTACGATACGTCATCGACTGCATCCCTGAGGGACGGCGAACTTCAAATCGAGGACAAATCCTGCCGCGACATGGGTTTGCCTGGCAATATGCGCTAAGAGGTCTCGATTCCTTGCGCGCAAACTCAACCTCCGCGGCCAGGCATGCAATTTCTGATCAACCATTCCTTGTGGCTGTCCGCCATCTTGCTGGTCGGTCTCACCACCCTCGTCTCCATGTCAGGGCCGATCATCGTTCGCCGCTATGTGACTCTGGAAAGGCTCAGCACGAATAATGAGGTCGCGGGCTTCAAATTCGCTACGCTCGGGGTGCTTTATGCGGTTCTCCTGGCTTTCGCGGTGATCGTCGTCTGGGAAAGGTTCAACGACGCGGAGAAATATGTCGCTCAGGAAGCGGGTGCCGCCGCGACCCTCTATCGTCTGTCGAGGGGGATCGGAGAGCCGGGGGCAGCGCTCCAGAACAAGGTCACCGATTATCTCGAGGCGGCGATCGACAAGGATTGGCCGGCCATGGAGCGGCGTCGACCGAGCCCGGAGGTGACGCATGCTCTGAACGAAGTCTACGCGACGGTTCTCACGGTTCGAGCCGGCGACGGCCGCGAGACGGCCATTCTCTCCGAAATCCTCCACCAGCTCGATCTCGTCACCGAGTCGCGGCGCGCGCGTCTCGTGATGGCAACGGGTGTCGTGCCCGGGCTGGTCTGGCTCGTGCTGTTCGGGGGAGCGGCCTTGACGATCGGCTTCACTTTCTTTTTCGGAACCGAAAACCTTCGCGCTCAGACGATGATGACCGGCGCCTTGTCGGTCCTGATCTTCTCGGCCTTGCTGACGATCCTCGCCATCGACCACCCTTTCTCCGGAACAGTAAAAGTGGGGCCCGATGCACTCGCCGCCGTCCTCCTTGAAGATTTAAGTGGCTCTTCCCGGCGGTAATCGACATGCGGGCGGCGGCCTTCATCTCAAGTCCACTCACCCTTTGAATATGCCCGGAGAGTTCCTGAACGATGATACGATCTTACGATGCCGTCCTCTTCGATCTCCTCACCGGGCTCGTGGACAGCTGGAGCCTCTGGAATCGCGTGGCCGGAGACAACGCAGCCGGATATCGCTGGCGCGCCGAATATTTGAGAAACACCTACGCCACCGGCCGCTACCGGCCTTATGAAGTGCTCGTCGCCGAGGCCGCGCACCATGTGGGCTTGCCGCGCCAATTGGCAGGCGAATTGGCATCACGATACGCCGAGCTCGAACCCTGGCCAGAAGCTCGCGATGCACTGCGTGCTCTTTACGATGCCGGAGTTCCGCTCGGTGTCGTCACCAATTGTTCCGAGAGGCTCGGGCGTATCGCGACCGAGCGAGTTGGGATTCCGTTCACAGTGATCGTAACGGCAGAACGGGCAGGATTTTATAAGCCGCAGCCACAAGCCTATCGTCTCGCGCTCGAAGAATTGGGCCTGAGCTCCGACCGTTGCCTTTTTGTCGCCGGGTCCGCCTACGACCTCTTCGGCACCGCCAAGGTCGGCCTTGCGACGTGGTGGCACAACAGGGCGAAATTGGCGCTTCCGGACAAGGCCCCTGCGCCCCTCGCCTCCAGCCCAAATCTCGCGAGCCTTCCCCGCTTTGTGCTGGGTGGCGATGAGTCAGGTTGAAACGGCAGCAATGGCCGACATTTGTCATTGAGGCGAGCGAGGAGATGCCCCCCTCACAGCGCCGCGCCCGTCCCCGAAAGCGCCGCCGCCTTCTCGCTGAAGAGCTCGGGATAGATGCGCTTGAGATTCACGATCTTCGGCAGGTCGTTGATCACGATGTAAAGCGAGTTCGGGTGATGGATGAGAAAATCCTGGTGTTCGGCTTCGGCCGGATAGAAGCCTGAGAGCGGCTCGATGCGCGTGACGATCGGCTGGGCGAAGGCGTGCGCGGCCTCGAGTTGCGCGAGGTAAGCGCGCGCGATGCGCTCCTGCTCCGGGTTGGCGAAAAAGATTTCCGAGCGGTAGCTCGTGCCGACATCCGGACCTTGGCGATTGAGCTCGGTCGGGTCATGCGCCACCGAAAAGAACACCTGGAGGAGCTGCCCGTAAGTGAGTTCGCTCGGATCGAAGGTGATCTCGACGGCCTCCGCGTGGCCCGTCGTCTCCGTGCTCACCTGATCATAAGTCGCTGTGGCCTTCTCGCCGCCCGAATAGCCGGCGACGACCTTACGCACGCCCTTGAGATGCTCGAACATCCCTTGCTGCCCCCAGAAGCAGCCGCCGGCGAGCACCGCTGTCTCCTCGCCTTTTTGCGCAGCGGAGGCATCGAGGACGGGTTTCGGCAACGGCCGCGGCGCTTCCTCGGCATGCGCGGAGCCCCATCCGGCAACGGCGAGCCCGCAAAGGATCAGAAATGCAAAGCGCATCGAACGCCCTTCCGTGACCGCCATTTCCGCCTCCATTCGACACGAAACCATACCGCAACCGCGGTCCCATCAATCATGCGACCGAGCGGATTGGTCAAATCGCAAAAGCGAGAGCGATCGCGTCACTTTGCGAAGCCGCTCAGAGCGAATCGGCTGCGCCCTCGACCTTGCCCCTTCCGCACCGCCCCCAATGATAGGGCTTGTCGGCGCAATAGTTGAGCTTGCGCAAAAGCTCGGTGAGCTTTTGGCTCGCGGCGCACGCGTCATCAGAGCGGGGATCGTTCGGCGGCAAGCCCTGGCACATCTCAAGGACGTCGAGCTCGACGCCGATCAGCTCCTGAATCGGAAGGGGTTGGGTGCGCGCCTGTGCCCCCGTGGCGGCAAGCGCAAGACCACCGACAATCAACAGGCGTATCATTTTCCGCCTCCCTGTTGTTTTTCTCTCATCCGGCTGCGCGGCGGCTCAGGCGCGAAGTATTGCCGAAACCATCGCGCCGGCCGATCGCGGTCGCTTCGAAGAACCGGCAGCATCCGAGCAGCAGCATGATCTTACGTGATCTCGCAAGCAAACAGGTATAGATTCGGCGGCGTACTGCCTAGGGAGGGATGCATGAAGCGCTTTTGTCTTGCCGCGTCCTTCCTTGCCGCGCTGCTGCTCGCCTCGAGTGAAGCTCGAGCCTTTTCCATGAGCTTTCGCTGGTGCGGCGCCTCGCCCGAGTTCCATTTGCGCGACGTGCCGAAGGGGACCTCGACGCTGGATTTCCACATGCAGGATCTGATGGTGCCGAGCTACCCGCATGGCGGAGGCAGCGTCTCCTATCATGGCGAGGCGAGCATTCCTTGCGGGAGCTTCGGCGGCTCTTATCGCGGCCCCTCCCCGCCGCCACCGCAAATCCACACGTATCGCTGGACCGTGAAGGCGCTCGACGCGTCGGGCAAGCCGCTCGCGACCGCGACCAGCGAGCGGAAATTTCCTTAAGTGAAGGGCACGCGACGCAAGCGATATCGAGCGCTCTCGCTGCCGATATGCGCCGCGCTTCTTCTCGCCGGCCCGGCGCGCGCCGAGGCGGCCGGCGACGATCTCCCGGCGCTTTGCGCGAGTCTCGGCAATGATGACACATTGCGCGATTATCAACCCTCGCTGCGGGCCGGCACGGTGAAGGCGTTCCGCGCGATGTTTCCGGGCAGCAAGACGCCACCTGACGATGCGATGCTCGAGGCGCAAGCGAAGTTCCGCTGCATGGGCGGAAAGGTTCATGTCTGCTTCATCGGCGCCAACCTTCCTTGCCGGAAGCTCAACACGACGCGCCAAAACGAGGGAGCGGAGAATTTCTGCCGGACAGATCCCGAGGCCGATTTCGTGCCGCTCGTCGCGACCGGGCACGATTCGATCTACGCCTATCGCTGTCACGACGGAAAAGCCGAAATCCTCCGCGTCTCCTACGAGCTTGATGAACGCGGTTTCGCGAAGAGCTTGTGGATGGTGTTGCCCGAGCCGTGAGGCTTCCCTGGGGACCGTGTCAGGGGGAAGGGAGCCCATCATCCCCCGTCGGTTCCTGGCACCCTTCCCGAGGCTCGCGTTGCGAGCCTCGCCGGGGGTGACACGGTGATGTGTGACACCGCTCAGATGCCGAGATACGCCGTTTGCACGTCCTTGTTGTTGGCGAGCTCGGCGCTCTTGCCTTGCATGATCACGCGGCCGCTTTCGAGCACATAGGCGCGGGCGACGAGGGTGAGCGCGCGGCTCACATTCTGCTCGACGAGCAGGATCGCGGTGCCGAGCTTATGGATCTCCTGGATCTTCTCGAAGGTGACGTCGGTCATCACCGGCGCAAGACCGAGCGAAGGCTCGTCGAGCATCAGAAGGCGCGGCTTCAGCATCAGGCCGCGCCCGACGGCGAGCATCTGCTGCTCGCCACCGCTCATCGTGCCGGCGAGCTGGCGCCTTCGCTCGGCAAGGCGCGGGAAGATGCCGTAGACGAGCTCGAGCGAGCGCGCGCGCTCGGGTTTCGCGCGCGGGGCATAAGAGCCGACCTCGAGATTTTCCTGCACGCTCATTTCGGGGAAGACCTGTCGGCCTTCCGGCACATGGGCGATGCCGAGCTCGGTGATCTTGTGCGGCGCCATGGCCGCTAGCTTGGTGCCGTCGAAAGTGATGCTGCCGGCGCTCAAACGCACGAGGCCGGAGATGGCACGCAAGGTGGTGCTCTTCCCGGCTCCGTTGGCGCCGAGAAGCCCGACGGCCTCCCCTTCGCCGACCGTGATGCTGACGCCGCCGATCGCCGGCACCGAGCCGTAGCGTGCGCTCACCGCGTCGAGCTCGAGCAACATTTACGGCGCCTCCGATGCCGGCACATGCGCGTAGCCGGAGCCGAGATAAGCGCGAATGACTTCCGGATTTTCGACGATCTCGCGCGGCGAGCCTTCCGCGATCTTCTGCCCATGGTCGAGCACGACGATGTGGCGCGCGACCGCCATGATGGCACGCATCACATGCTCGACGATGACGATGGTGAGGCCGCGTTTCGAGAGCTTGCCGATCAGCGCCACGGCCTGATCGATCTCGGAAGGGTTGAGCCCCGCCATCACCTCGTCGAGGAGCAGGAGCCGCGGCTCCGTCGCCAGCGCGCGCGCCATCTCGAGCCGGCGCTGGTCGATCGTGGTGAGATCGCGCGCCGGCGTCTGCTCCTTCGCCGAGAGGCCCACGAAATCGATGGCATCTCGTGCCTTCTGGCGCGCCGCCTCGATCCTCTTGTCGCGCAAGAAGGCGCCCGTCATCACATTGGCGAGCACGGTCATCGCACCGAAGGGCTTTGCCACCTGAAAGGTCCGCGCGAGTCCATGGGCGCAGATGTCATGCGGCCGAAGCCCGACGATCTCACGGCCGAACGCCGTGATCGAGCCTGTGTCGGGCCGGAAGAACCCCGTGATCAGGTTGAAGCTCGTCGTCTTGCCCGCGCCATTCGGCCCGATGAGCGCAAGCGTCTCGTTCTCGCCGACCGAGAAGGTGACGTCCTGAACGGCACGCAAGCCGCCGAAGCGCTTGCTGAGGTTGCGGATGACGAGCGCCTCGGCCATCGCGCCACTCAAGCCTGCGCCGGCCGGGCGCGCCAAGGGCGAAGGCGCATCTCCCGCAAGAAGCCCATGATCCCTGTCGGCCGCCAGAGGATCACCGCCATGAGGATGAGGCTGTAGACGGTCAATTGGATGCCCCCGATACGGCTGCCGAGCCAGCTTTGCAGCAAGGCCGAGGTGGTCTCGAGGAGCACGGTGCCGATCACCGGCCCCCACAAGGTGCCGATGCCGCCGACGATCGAGACGAGCGCCGCCTCGATCGAGATCGAGAAATTGAAGGCGGTCGCCGGGTCGATGAAGTAGATGTATTGGATGTAGAAGGTGCCCGCGAGCGCGGTGAGGAAGGCGCTGATCATGTAGATGTCGCGCTTCATGCGCGGCGCGTCGACCCCGATGGCCTCGGCCGCATCCTCGTTCTCGCCGATGGCGACGAGGTAGTAGCCAATCCAGGAACGCTCGACGAGCCAGGTGATCGCAAGGCCGATCACGAGCAAGCCGAGCGCCACGTAGTAATAGGCGGATTTCGCCTCGAACTGCATCATGAGCGGCGCGTTGCCGAGATTCGGGATGGTGATGCCTTCGGCGCCCCAGGCGAAATCGCGGAACTTGAGGAAGATCAGCATCAGCACCTGAGCGGTCGCGATCGTGGCGATGGTGAAATACGGGCCACGCAGCCGAAAGCACAGCCAGCCGATCGGCAGGCTCGCGAGCGCCGCGACGACCCCTCCGGCGAGCATGCCGATCCACGGGGAAATGTCGAAATCGATCTGCAGGATCGTCGAGGTGTAGGCGCCAAGGCCGAAATAGGCCACATGGCCCAAGGAGAGCTGCTTGGCGTAGCCGCCCATAAGATTCCAGGCGGTGCCAATGAAGGCAAAAAGCAGGATGCGGATGAAGATATCGAGAACGAAGGCGCTCTTCACGGAAAGCGGCAGGACGAGAAGAACGATGGCGACTGCGCCAAGCGCGAGCGGCGCCGAGGCGCGCCAATTCCGCTTCATCGCGCCCGCCCTCCGGCAAGGCCGCTCGGGCGCAGCGCGAGCGTGAGTAGGAGCATCAGGAATACCACGATCAGCCCCGAATCCGCGCCGATGAATTGAATGCCGAGCGATTCGGCAACCCCCATCATCAAGCTCGCGACGAGCGCGCCTGGAACATTGCCGAGCGTGCCGAGCACCACGGCGACGAAGGCCATGAGCACGAAGACCTGCCCGACGAGCGGATAGGCCGGGTAGAAGGGCATGAGCAGCGAGCCTGCCGCGCCCGCGAGCGCGAGCGCCACGCCGAGCGCGACGCAAAACACCCGGTTCGGATTGATGCCCATCAGCATCGCGACGTCGCGGTTCTGGGCCGCCGCGCGCATGGCTTTGCCAAGGTCGGTCGTGTGCAGGAAAATCCAGAGCGCCGCGCTCAGCACCATGGCGAGCGCGAATGCAAAAAGCTTCGCGAGCGGAATGTAGAGGCCGCCGATATGAAGCGCCTCGTCCGAATACCAGGTGTGGACGGTGCGGTAATTCGCGGTGAACAGCATCAGCGACAAATTCACGAGGAGAAGCGAGAGCGCGAAGGTGAGGAAGATCTGCGGCATGTCGTTTTGCCCGAGCACCCTCCTGATGAGAAAATGCTGGACCAACACGCCGACCACGAAGAGCACCGGCATGGTCACGACGAGCGAAAGCACGGGATCGATGGAAAATTGCGTGGCGAGGAAGAAGCTCAGATACATGCCGATCATCACGAATTCGCCCTGGGCGAAGTTCACGATCTTCACGACGCCGAAGATCAGCGTGACGCCGATGCTGACGAGCGCGTAAATGCCGCCGATGAGCAGGCCGTTGATGACGGCCTGGGCGAGGGTCTCGAGCATCGTCGTTTCGGCTGCTTTATGTCTTGATCAGCGGCGCACGCGCATCCGCCTGCGGAAAGACGCTTGCCAGATCGCCGTTCTGCCACTGCACGCCGACCGGATGGGCGTAGATATTCTTGCCGTCCGGGCCGAACTTCACCTTGCCGCCCGGGCACATCGCTGCATAACCGCTCGAAAGGTCGAGCGCGGCGACGGCATCGCGTACTTTTTGCGGATCGGTCGAGCCCGCATTCTCGAGCGCTTGCGCGATCATGAAGGTTTGCGCCACGAGGCCCCCCGCATATTCGAAGAGGAATTCGCCGGTCCGCTTCTTGTATTCGGCATTCACCTTCTGCGCATCGTCATTCATGTCGTGGTTCCAATGCGCCACGCCCTGCAGGCCTTCGGCGAGCTTGCCGACATTCTTGTAGAAGTCCGGAATGACGAAGCCGCCGGAGCCGCCATTGATGGCGATGTCGAGGCCCACTTGCTTCACCGTCCGCACGATGAGGATGAGGTCGTTGAGATAGGAGACCGAGAACAGCGCATTTGCGCCGGAGGCCTTCACCTTATTGATGAGCGGGCTCGCATCGGTGAAGCCCGCCGAATAAGGCTCGAAGAGCACGATCTCGACGCCCTGGGCGGGCGCGAGCTCACGCAAGCCGTTCGACGTCGACGTGCCGAACGCCGTGTTCTCGAAGATCACTGCGACCTTCGGCTTGTCGCCGACGAGCTTCGACATCTGCAGCTGCGCTTCGGCAAATTGCGAGGCGCGCGCGAAAGGCGTGAAGGTGAAGCGCCGGCCCTTGTTCAGCTGGTCCGAGCTCGATCCGGTGAGAAGGGGTACCTTGGCGCGCTCCGCGACCTCGCTCGCGATCAGCGTCAAGGCGCTCGCGAAGCAGCCATGGATGGCGGACAGCTTGTTGTCCGAGATGAGGCGATCCGTCTCGGTGCGCGTGACCGTCGTGTCGCTTTGCACATCGGAGACGATGAGGTTGAGCTTGGCGCCGCCGAGCGCTTTGATGCCCCCTGCGTCATTCACCATCTCAACAGCGAGCTTGGCGGCGTTCACACAGCCGACGCCGATCTGGGCAAGGCTTCCGGTGACGGGATAGAGGCCGCCGATATTCACGGGATCGGCCGCGTAACCGCGCATCGGGTAGGCGCCGAAACCACCCGCGGCGAGCGCCCCTGCCGTTGCGCGAAGGAATTGCCTCCTCGTGCGAGCGCTTACGTTCGAATCGCGGCCTTTCCGCATCTTCACCTCCCTGAACCCGGACCAGCGACGACGCGCCATCCGAAGCGATTCTTGTAAGCCGAGCTTAGCGTTCAATCCCGCGGAGCGCGAGTGGCATCTCCATCGTCACGCGCACCCTGCGCGCGCATCCACGCCTTTCTTTCAAACCGGCACGCGTAAGAAGGCATGGATGACCGGGCCGACGCCCATCAATGACCCAGACACACCAAGCCGATAACGACATGGTGCGAAGGCGACTATTTGGGAAGGCCATGATTGTCGTACAGAAAATCTTGGCTGCGTGCGGCAGTGGGCCACCGCTTCGTCTTTCTTGCGCCCGATGCACGCACGAACTCGAGGAGTGCACGTCGTTCATGCGAACTGGGCTGCACCGTCACGGGCACGAGCCGAACCGCCGATTGGCCATGGCGGGTAATGATGACGTCATCACCCGCCTCGGCGCGGCGCAATAGGTGGGTGAGTTTGGCCTTGGCATCTGTGACCGAAACGCGCATCGAGGCCTCCTTTCATTCAAACGGGAATGAAGACCAACAAGCAGCCCGTTTCAAGAGAGACACCTCATCGCCTCTCATCGTTAGAGCCCCTCTGGCGAGCCTAATTCGCGGCTGCTAAGGTCCCTCGCTTTCAGGTGGCGAACCAGACGGGATTTTTTCATGAAACGCCGTACTTTTCTCAAGGCGCTCGGCGCCATGGGGGCGGTTGCGCCGCTCGCCGCGCCCCATCTTGCTCGTTCGCAAGGCGCGAATGTGCTCAAATTCGTGCCGCAAGCCGATCTCGGCGTGCTCGATTCGGTGTTCACCACGGCGTATGTCACCCGTAACCATGCCTTTCTGGTCTTCGATACGCTTTACGGTATGACCGAGGCTTACGAGCCTCAGCCCCAGATGGTCGGAGGCCACACGATCGAGAATGACGGCAAGCTCTGGACCCTCAAGCTTCGCGAAGGCCTCAAATTCCATGACGGCCAGCCGGTGCTCGCGCGCGACGCGGTCGCGAGCATCAAGCGCTGGGCGCAGCGCGATGCGCTCGGCGGCTCGCTCCTTGCCGCGACCGACGAGCTCGCTGCCGCTTCGGACCGCGAGATCCGCTTCCGGCTGAAGAAGCCCTTCCCTCTTTTGCCGCTCGCGCTCGGGCGAGGCAGCAACACCATGGCGCCGATCATGCCCGAAAGGCTCGCCACGACGCCGCCGACCCAGCAAGTGACCGAGATGGTCGGCAGCGGACCCTACCGTTTCCTCAGTGGCGAGCGCGTGCCCGGTTCGCTTGCCGCCTATCAACGCTTCGAGGGATATGTGCCGCGCCCCTCAGGCGCGCCGAGCTTCACGGCGGGGCCGAAGATCGCGAATGTCGAGCGCATCGAGTGGCACGTCATTCCGGATGCGGCGACCGCGGCCGCCGCCCTTCAGGCCGGCGAGGTCGATTGGTGGGAGCAGCCGACGGCCGATCTCCTCCCGCTCCTGAAGCGCAACGGTGCGATCAAGACCGAGATCATCGATCGCGCCGGAAATATCGGGCTGATGCGCTTGAACTGCCTCTATCCGCCTTTCGACAACCCGGCCGTGAGGCACGCGCTTCTCGGCGCCCTCGATCAGTCGGATTTCATGACCGCGGCTGCCGGCACCGACCCTGACATGTGGCGCGACAAGGCGGGCGTCTTCACGCCCTCGACGCCGCTCGCGACGGATATCGGCATCGACATCCTGCCAAAAAAGCCCGACTACGATAAGGTGAAGCGCGATCTCGCCGCGGCGGGCTACAAGGGCGAGAAGGTGGTGCTTCTCGCGGCCACCGATTTTCCCGTCATCACCGCCATGTGCGAAGTCTCGGGCGACATGTTCCGCAAGTCAGGCGTCAATCTCGATTATCAGGCGGTCGATTGGGGCACCGTGACGCAAAGGCGCAATAGCCAGGAGCCGCCCGAGCATGGCGGCTGGAACGCCCATTGCACCTATTCGGCGGGATTCGATCTTCTCTCGCCCGGCGCCAATCTTTCGCTCAACGCCATCGGTCGCGCGGGATTTGTCGGCTGGCCCACCAACGCAAAGCTCACCGCGCTTCGCAACCAATGGCTGGATGCGGGCGACCTCTCAGAGCAGCAGCGCATCTGCCGCGACATCCAAACCGAGTTCTGGAAGGACCCGCCTTATTTCCCCTTGGGGCAATTCTTTCAGGCGACGGCCTACCGCAACACGGTGAGCCAGATCCCGCGAGGCTCCTTCAGCCTCTTCTGGAACCTGCAGAAGGCCTGAGGAACAAGGCGCGCTTGCCCAGCGCGCACCCCTCGCTCCCTCTTCTCTCGCGCTGGCCTCGCAACGGGACGAGTGTGCCATTCGCACGATCCCCGTTGAGCCTTCGGGGATGCTCTGTCGCGTCAACCCGACCGAGGCTCGCCCCCCGACGGGTTCTCCCCCTCGAGCCGGTTGCGATCTGCCGCCTCCTGCTTCGTCCTGGCCGGGCGTGGCCCGGCCATCCATGTCTTCTCTCTTTCGGCATCGAAACGGTTGTGGAAGCCCGCACCGGGTGCCGGCGTGATGGAGTCATCTTCCCGGCGGCCGAGCGGGTAAGCGCCGACGTCTCCGCGAAAGGGCTGCGCCAGCATTCGGTCGAGCCTGAGTTCGTGTGGATCCCGAAACTGCTCGATGCCAATCGTCATGCCTTCATGGCCCTCCAAGGGTTCGGCGCGATAGGTGCCGAACCAGCGATCCCACCAGGAAAGATTGAAGCCGAAATTGCTGTTCGTCTCGCGCGGCGCCGCGGAATGGTGCACGCGATGCATCTCCGGCGTCACGACGACGAAGCGCATGAGGCGATCGACCATGGTGGGCAGGCGGACATTGCCGTGGCTGAACATCGAGGTGGCATTGAGAACCACCTCGAAGATCAGCACGGCGAGCGCCGGCGCGCCGAGCGCGGCAACGACGCAAAGCTTGATCAGCATGGACAGAAGGATCTCGAGAGGGTGGAAGCGAACTCCCGTCGTCACATCGAATTCGAGGTCGGCGTGGTGCATGCGATGCAAACGCCAGAGCGCCGGCACTGCATGAAAGAGCACGTGCTGCAAATAGATGGCGAGATCGAGAAGGATCACCGATGAGATGATCGCGACGGCGGTGGGCATCTCGACCACGTTGAATAGGCCAAAGCCGCGGGTTTGGGCGACCAGCGCCATGCCGACGGCGGCGGTCGGGAAGATGATCCGAAGGATGACGGTGTCGAGCACGACGACGCCGAGATTGCCCGGCCAGCGTCGGGCGCGGCCGATGCGCTGACGGCGACGCGGCGCCAGCACCTCCCAGATCGCCATGACCCCCAGCACCCCGGCGAATGCCGTAAGCCGGATGACAGGCTCGTGCGCGAGGAAGGACGGAAAGGCCATGGCGGATCGGGCGAGCAAACGAGGTTGTCGAAAGCGCCCGCAACACGGGCGTTCGGGATGCATTCGAGCCTATAGCACAAACGCGAAGACAGGCCCGAATTCACCGCAAGTTGGGGCACGCGGGGTTGTGCAAGACCAACGAGCACGAAGATGCCGGCGCGCGGCACATCGAAGAAAGGTCAAGGCGCGACAGAGTTAATGGTCGCTGAGTGATTTAGCAAAATCTTGAAGGAAAACGCAGTTGATGCCAACCGTCGAAGCGTTTCTTTACGTTGCATTTTCAATAAACGGCGGAGCAGCGTCACGAATGCGTGAGAGCTCCAATTAGACTGGTGCGTCCAACTCTTACCTATGTTAGCGCAAGACGGCCCGCGTGAGCCGATACGGTCTATGAAATCGGCCAGGGGAAAACAACACTTGTCGAAAAACCGACAAAACGTGAGGAAAACAGGTTGAGGCTCGCGACCACACAAGGGCTTTTCGCCCATTGGGACCGCTTGCGCGGCGAGCGCGCGGCGCCCACGCGCGGCGATATCGATCCCGCTCAATTGCGC
>Ga0213875_10000547_pt1 | contig 30798 bp, 32 predicted proteins | sample BarmaccomBMRX_R8_FD_160105 | JGI IMG/M metagenome (GOLD analysis project Ga0213875, IMG submission 160105) | Root-associated microbial communities from Barbacenia macrantha in rupestrian grasslands, the National Park of Serra do Cipo, Brazil - RX_R8 | ecosystem: Host-associated > Plants > Roots...
CGGCACCGCTCCCGCCCCGCTCCGGCACCGCTCCCGCCCCGCTCCGGCACCGCTCCCCTCCGCACCGCTCCCGCCCCGCGGCGGAGCGGGGCCGCTGGCGTAATCAGCCCCACTGGGCGGGGCCAGATGCGCCAGCGGCCCCGCGGGTCCCCGCGATCCATCCTCCGCTGCGTAGTTAATCAGCTACGATCCGGATGCATGAGGCCGTCGGCGGCGGCGCATCCCGCACCGCGGGTGGGGGACGCCACGGGGAGCCGACCGAGCCCGGCGCCCACGATGAGCTGCTTTACGTGATCCGCAAGCCGGCGGACCGTTTCGCTCGCGCTGTGTTACCCTCGCGGAAACATCGCAGGCCGAGGACATTGCCCCCGCCTCCGGGTGGTTATAGGTCAACATAGGCAGGTAAGCGGTCGTGCCGGACGAGTTTCTTTGGGGAGGCGGCCGCACGGACACGGAGGCCACAGTGACCGCTGAGCCATTGCCAACGGAGCTGGCGACCTGGCCGGCCTGGACGCCCGGCGAGGACCAGCTCGCGGAACTCGAGCTGCTGACCTCCGGCGCATACGCGCCGCTCACCGGGTACCTGACCGCCGCGGACCTGGCCGCCGTCGCGGACCGCGCCGAGCTCGCGGACGGGACGCCGTGGCCGCTGCCGGTCACGCTGACGGTCCCGGCGACCGCCGTACCTGACGGTGCGGAGCACCTGGTACTGCAGGATCATGAGGGCTCCCCGCTCGCCGCGCTGAACATCACCGAGCGCGTCTTCGCCGACGGCGCCGGAAGCCTGCTCCGGCTGGCCGGCCCGGTCACCGCGCTTCGCGAGCCCGAGCACGGCCCGTTCCGCCGGCTGCGCCGGCGGCCGGCGGAAGTGCGCGCCGAGCTGGCCGGGGAGCCGGTGCTCGCGATCGCCACCAGGCGCCCGCTGAACCGCCGCCATCTGGGCCAGCTCCGGCATTTCGCCGACCAGCTACGGGCCAGGCTGCTGCTGCTGCCGCTGGTCGCCGGGCCCGCGGCGATAGTGACGCGGCCGGAGGCCCTGGTCCGGTCGGTGCGCGCGGCGGCGCAGCAGCTGCCGGAAGGCACGCTCCTGATCCCCGTGCCGTTGCCGCCCCGCCCCGACCCCGCCAGCGAGCTTCGCGCGCGCGCGGTGATCGCGGCGGCGTACGGGGCGACGCACCTGCTCGCCGACAGCGCGGACGCGCCGGGACCGCCCCACGGGATGCCGGGACCGCTCCACGGGATGCCGGGACCGCCCCAGGGAATGCCGGAACTGCCCCAGGGGACCAGGAACGGCACGGTGTGGATCCCTGGGCTGGCGATCCAGGTCATCGTGGAGGGTGAATGGGCCTACGACCCGATCTCGGAGGTCTGGCGCCCGCTCTCGCTCATCGAGCCGGGCGCCGAGCGCGGTGAGCTGTCCGACGGTGAGCTGGATACTCTCCTCGACGCCGGCGATCCGGTACCGGGCTGGTTCATGCCGGAGAACGTCGCGGCCGAGCTGCGCAGAGCGCGCCCGCCGCGCCGCGAGCGGGGCGTCGTGCTGTTCTTCACCGGGCTTTCGGGTTCGGGCAAGTCCACGGTCGCCCGCGATCTGCGCGACGCCCTCGCCGAGCGGGGCGACAGGAGCGTCTCACTGCTCGACGGTGACCTGGTGCGGCGGCTGCTGTCCGCGGGCCTGACGTTCTCCCGCGCGGACCGCGACCTGAACATCGCGCGCATCGGCTACGTGGCCACCGAGGTCGCGCGGCATGGTGGCGTCGCGATCTGCGCGCCGATCGCTCCTTACGCGGAGGCACGCGCCCGGGTGAGGGAGATGGTGACCGCCGCCGGCGACTTCCTGCTGGTGCACGTGGCCACACCGCTCGATGCCTGCGAAGCGCGCGACCGCAAGGGGCTCTACGCGAAGGCACGGGCGGGCCTGATCAGCGGCTTCACCGGCATCTCCGATCCCTACGAGGAGCCGGACGACGCCGACCTGGTGATCGACACCTCGGTGATGAGCCGCCAGGAAGCCGTGACCGCCGTCCTTGCCCTGCTCACCAGGGGCGGCTGGATCACGCCAGAGCCGGCCCAGGCGGCCGGCTACCCGCGGCCCGACGGCGGCGCCGGCGCGGGGAGGCACGGGGTGACGCTGGTCATGCCCGGGCTTCCCGGTCGCACCGGTTATTAGGGCACGCCCTGGTCGCGGTCTTCCGCTCGCGCATAGGCGCGGCCCGCGGCGCCGTCTTCCCCGGCGCCCGCGTCGTCGTCCTCGGCGCGAGCGCCCTCCTCGAGCCGGGCACGGAAACCGGCGGCGCGCTCGCCAGCCCTCCTCAACCGGGACGACAGGGCGCCCGACATCGCGTCACGCTGCCGCGACAGCAGCACGAAGCTCGCGATACCGCTGATCACAAAGGCCAGCGCGAGCAGCAGCAGGCCCCGCGCGCCGGCCAGGTAAAGCAGGATGGCCGCGGCGACGAGCAGCAGGATCCGTGCTGACGTGTAGGCGATCGCGGTGCGCATAGCACTACGCAGTTTAGTAGACGCCGCCCGGCCCGCGTCACGCGTGCCGGCACCGGGGCCGGGCCAAGTGCCCCGCAGCCCGGCCCGCGCCGGGCGAGAAAGCTGCCCGGACCCCGGCGGCGCCGGGTCAGCCCAGTACGCGGGCCAGCAGGGCCGGGTCGATGTTGCCGCCGGACAGCACCGCGACCCGGGTCGCGGCGGCCGGCAGCGCCTCGGCATGGAACAGGCACGCCGCCACCGCCGCCGCGCCACCCGGCTCGGCGATCAGCCGGGCCCGCAGCGCGAGCCGCCGAACGGCCTCGAGCATCTCATCCTCGGTCACGGTCACGATGTCGGTGACGAGCTCCCGGATGTGCGCGAAAGGCAGCTCGCCGACCTGCTCCACCCGCAGCGCGTCGGCCACGGTACGGCCGGTGCCGGACGCCGCCCAGGACACACGCCTGCCCTGCCGGAACGAGTCGCGGGCGTCGGCGGCGAGCTCGGGCTCGACACCCACGATCCTGGTGTCCGGGCGAAGCGCCCGGATCGCGGCCGCGATGCCGGAGATCAGGCCGCCGCCGCTGACCGGGACGACGACAAGTCCGGGCTCGGGGCGGTCGTTCCAGTCCTCGGCGATCTCCAGCCCGATGGTGCCCTGCCCCGCGATGACCCGCCGGTCGTCGAACGGCGGGATCTCCGCGTAACCGTGCTGGTCCACGAGGTCTCTGGTCGCCGCGACGCGGGCCGCCATCGACGGTGCCACCGTGACGAGCTGGGCCCCGTGAGCGGCGATCGCATCGGTCTTGATGGATGGCGCGGTGTCCGGGACCACGACGACCGCGGGCACGCCCAGGAGCGCCGCCGCGTAGGCGACCGCGTGCCCGTGATTGCCGCTGGAGTGCGCGACCACACCGCGTCTCCTGACGTCGGCGGCCAGCCCGCTGATCGTGGCATATGCCCCGCGGAGCTTGAACGATCCGGTCGGCTGCAGGGACTCCGGCTTGATCAGCAGGCCCGGGAACTGCCGGGGGAACGGCACGAGCGGAGTGTGCACCGTGACGCCGTCCAGTCGGCCTGCGGCGTCCCGTATCTCGCCGAGCGAAACCAGATCAGGCACGGGGCCACCCTAGTGCACCCGCCAGCACCAGGCCCGGCGCGGAAAGGATGATCTAATTTCCCGAAATCTAGGCAGAAAGCACCCGTATGTCGCCAAACTAGGGTCATACTTCGACCGATGTCCCGAGGAGACAGAACTTGGACGGCAACAACGAGCGACTGCTCACCCCCGGAGAGGTCGCCGCCTTGTTCCGGGTTGACCCGAAGACAGTCACCCGGTGGGCGGCGTCGGGACGGATCACCAGCATCCGAACCCCTGGCGGGCACCGCAGGTTCCGCGAATCTGAAGTCCGTGCCCTGCTCCGCGGCGACGGCGACGCGTCGCCCCAAGGCCATCCCGCGGCCTGAGATCCGCAGGTGTCCTGGTGCACGGGTACGGTGCGCGGCGGCAGGGGCTTGCGGCGGCAGCCGTACGCCGTTGCGCTCAGTCCGCCTCCGGCCCGTGCTCGGGGTCGGGGTTGAGGTCGTCGTCCCAGCCAGGCTCGCCGTTCAGCCTGGCGAACTCAAGGAACTCGCGGCGAAGCGCGTCGTCTCCCGCGCGCCACTCCTCACGGCGCCGCGCGACCTCGTCGGCGGTAAGCGCCTGGGCCGCGAGCCGTGCGTAATCGGCGTCCTGTGGCCCGATCTCCTCGTACACGTCGCCGATGATGCGCCCGTCGTTCCCCGTCGCCGTGCGCGGAACCTGAAGGTTCCCGTTCGGTAGCCGAATGACAAACATCGCACGATCACCCTAGATGCCATAACGCCGGTTGAAGTAGAGCATCACCCTCAGCGCGGTTCGCGTGTCACCGCCAAGCATGTCGACCAGCGCCGGCCGCTGCCCCGACGCTATCGCGGCGAAAGCATCGGCGAAGAACTCCTTGCGCCCCAAGCCGCCGGGCTGGCGGTGGAAATCGCTCACGAGATGAGGCTGGCACTGATCATAGAGCATGCGGAACTGGGCCGAGTCGGATTGCCATTTACCTGGGGGGCTGTCCAGGTCGTCAAGAGCGTGCCCGACCTCGTGGCACATCACGTCCGGCGTCGGCGACGGCCGTGAGCCGACCACGAGCTTGCGCTCGCCGTACGCTCCCGCGCAGGCGTCCCAGCTTGCCCGGCCCGACGGCAGCGGCACTCCGCGCAGGCCGGTCATGTCGTCAAGCTCGGGCACGCCGCCCGGCCCGACGTAGATGCCGTCCAGCCCGTCGGCGAGTTTCTCCTTGATCTGCAGCGGGAACTCGGCGAGCCGGTCGATGGCGGAGATCACCTCCGGCGGCGGCGGTACGGCCGGATCCCACTGCCGCCAGAGTACGGCCTCGAGTGGGCCGCAGTTCCTGCGGCCGTCGGCCGTGGGCGGCTGGCCGTAAGCATGGGGGGCCGCGAACGGCAGCTGCGACCCCAGCGCGCCCCGCGCCGAGCGCATGGCCGCCACCGCGCCGGGCGCCCGCGACGGCCCCGCGGCTGGGGGCGCCGCGGCGGGGCCGCCCACGACCTGGTACCAGGGCCGCTTGGCGGTCTGCGCGCTCGCGTGCCCGGTGACAGCGGGGCTGTCGGCCGGCGGGGCCACCGGGGCCGTGCCGTACGGCGCCTCGCGTATCCGGGCGCGTCCCGCGCCGCCTCCGCCCGCGGGGCGGCCCCGTGCCGCCGGGCCGGCGATGCCGCCGGCCGGGCTGGGGCCTCCGTCGCCGCCCGCCACCCGGGCGCCCCCGGCCCTTCCGGGGTCCGCGATTCTTCCAGGGCCGACAACCCGTCCAGGGGCGCCCGCCGCCCCCTCGCCGTGCGGGGCTCCGGCACCGTGCGGGGCTCCGGCGCCGTGGTACGGCGCGCCACCCTGCGGTGGCGCGGGCTTGCGGTGCCTTCCCTGCGACTCCTGGCCGCTGGGCCGCGGTCCCTGCATCTCGCCGTGAACGGGCCGGCCGGCCTGATGCTCATGGGGACCGTAGGCACCGCGGGCGCCGTCGGAGGCCGGGCCATGGGAGGCGTAGGGATCGCGGGAAGCGGACGGGCCGTATGGCGCGGAGGTGCCGTAAGGGGCGTGGGGTCCATAGGGGCCGGATCCGGTCTCCCGGGCCCGGTCACGACCCGGACCGCGCTTGTCCGCAGCCCTGCGGGCGAGCCGGCGGACCCGGTCAAAGAGGCGTAGCCGCATAATTCGGTACTCCCTGGTTCTCGCCCAACGGCAAGCGTATGCCGAAACCGGCTGCCACGTCACCCCGCGTGACAGATAGTGATTCAACGTACAGGTGGGAAAACTTGGCTATTTCCGGCACGAACGCCCATCACCGCGTTAGGCTTCCCGCATGTTGTTGCCTGGAGCCTTGCTTGTCCTTTTCCTGGCTGGCTGCTGGCTCTACTGCCTCGCTGACGCGGCGCTCACGCCGGCCGCCGAGTACCGGAGGCTCCCCAAGGCCGCCTGGGTCACCCTCATCGCGCTGACATTCATCGCCGGGGCCGTCGCATGGCTGATCACCCGCCGCGCGCACGGCAACGATCCCGGGCCCTCCACCGGGGAGGTGCCATACAGCTCCGGGGACGCCAGCCACCCGGAGCGCCTGCGATGGACCGCGGCTGATGACGCGGTGGTCCGCCACCCGGCCGGACGGTCCAGGAACGCCGGCCCGGGCGGCTGGACGGCCCCGAAGGGGCCCGATGATGATCCCGAGTTCCTGCTCGCGCTGGACCTGCTCATCCGCGGCAACGCGGATACCGGCGAGGACCGCTGATCCCCTGCGACGGCCGCGCCACGCGAGTCGTGGTAATGCTGGGCGAAGACCTGCGGGTCTGCGGGTCGGCCTCCATGTCCCGCCGGCCGGGCCAGCACGTCCAGGCGGCCGGGCGACGTCGGCCTTCCGGCGGGGCGTCGCCCGGACTGGCTGTGATCGTGCTCAGCGTTCCTTCAGCTCGATGAGCAGTTCTTCCAGGCGCTCGTCGGAGTCGCGGACTCCGCGTTCCATGCCGGAGGCGATCATCGCGTCGCGGTCTGCCACCGAAGAGAACGCCGAGACCGAGCGGACGAGTGTTCTGCCGTCGCGCTGCTCCATCGTCGTGGTCTCGAGCACGACGTGACCGGGCGCGCCCTCGAACTCGGACGTATGCACGATGGCGTCGGGTGACGGGTCGCCGTGGAAGACCCCGTGGAAACCGTGGGCGTTGCCAGAGGTGTCGGTGTGCACGTAACGCCACCTTCCTCCATCGCGGACGTCATAGCGCTCGATGGTCATCGTCAGATCGCGCGGGCCCAGCCACTGGACCAGCAACTCCGGATCGGTGTGGGCGCGGAACACCAGGTCACGCCCCGCTTCGAATTCGCGGGAAATGACGATCAGCGGTATGCCGGGTTCCGCGGTGATCTCAGTCTTGCTCATCACTGCTCCTTTCGTAGTCCTCTGTGGCCTGCAGTGCGGCCAGCAACTCGTCGAGCTGCTCGTGGCTTTCGTCCCAGAAGCGCTGGTAGCGGGCGAGCCATGCGGTCACCTCGCGCAGCGGTTCGGCCTCCAGCCGGCTGAGCCGCGCGGTCACGCGGCGCGTCCGCGAGACCAGGCCCGCCTGCTCGAGCACCTTCAGGTGCTTGGAGATCGCCGGCTGGGACACGCTGAATGGCGCGGCGAGCTCGGCGACGGTCGCCTCGCCCTCGGCAAGCCGGTTCAGAATCGCCCGCCGGGTTGGGTCGGCGAGCGCCCCGAACACGAGGCTGAGCCTGTCAGTTGCCATCAGCATAACCTTTCAGTTCTAAAACCATCTGGTTATAGAGTATGAGCGAACGGCCATGCTGTCAAGAGCCCCGGATACGCGTGCCGTCAGGCGACGACAGCCGCCAGCTCACTAGCCCGCTTCCGTGTTATCCGCAGCACCTAAATCACTGCTCACGCCAGCCCAGCACCACGGGTCACATCAGTACCAGACATCATGATGGTGGAATCCAGGGTGCCGTATCAGACCCCGCGTCTCCGCGATCATGTTGGTTGCCCGTTTTGTCCCCGGGATGACGGAATCAGGGGCCGTACGGGGTCGCCGCCCGCCGGACGGAACCGCCGGCACGGCGCGGCGCGGCACGGCGCGTCAGCCGACGCCGGCGTAGGAGTGCATGCCGGTGACGAAAACCTGAACGACCAGGACGTTGAATATCAGGCTGGCGAAGCCGAGCAGCTGGATGAGGTGGGCACGGCGGCCCCGCCACCCGGCGGTGGCCCGCGCGTGCAGGAAGCAGGCGTACAGCACCCACGTGATGAACGCCCAGGTCTCCACCGGGTCCCAGCCCCAGTACCGGCCCCACGCCTGGTCGGCCCAGATCGCGCCCGCGATGACGCCGAACGTCCAGACCGGAAAGCCGAACACGACGGTCCGGTAGGTGAGCCGGTCGAGCTGCTCGGCGCCCGGCAGCCTCAGCACGATCCCGTTGCCGGGCGCCGCCTTGCCCGCCGGCACCCTCTTGCCGTACCGGCCGGCCACCAGGTAGACGACGCCGAACACGGCCGCGACGAAGAAGATCCCGGTCGCCAGCGTCATCGCCGCGACGTGGATGTCCAGCCAGTACGACTGCAGCGCCGGGACAAGCGGCCCGGCCGCGGTGTAGATGAGCGTCTCGGTCAGCCCGAGCGCGACGACGACCGAGCCCATCACGAAGACGCCCAGCGCCCAGGCGCGGTAGCGGAGGATGACGCCGACGAAGAAGATCGTGGCCACGCACGTCAGCGCGGTGACGAACTCGTACATGTTGCCCCACGGCGCCCGGTGCACGGCGAGCCCCCGGGTGACGACCGCCACGGTGTGCGCCGACACGCCCAGCACGCTGAGCGCCAGGGCGGCCTGCACCCAGGCTCCCGCCTGGCGGACGGCGCCGAAGCCGGACGGCACGACCTCGGGCAGCGGCCTGCCCTGCTCCGGTCCGGCGGCGCGGGTCTCCCCGGTCGCGGGTGGCGCCGCCGGGTCCGCCCCCGCGGGCACCGCGTCCGCTGGCCGCCCGGCCTCGCCCGGGGCCGTCACGTCCGCCGGGGGCTTGGCGGCCGCCGGCGCGCCGGCCACGGTCTGGGCGCCGGCCACCGCGGCGCCGACGGCGGCGAGCTGGGCGACCCGCGCCTCGCTCGCGGCACGCTGCGCGCCAGCCGCCGAGGCAGCGCGCCGTGGCCGGCCGAAGGCGAAGTCGCCGGCGAACGCGAGTACCGACAGGGAGTAGACAACCAGCGCCGCGATCAGGAAGTCGTTGCTGACCTGGCCCAGGCCGAGGTTGACGGACACGAGCCTCACTCTCCCGTTTCTGATTGACGCGCCGGCCCGGTGCTGTGGTGTGCCGCCGCGAGCTCGTTGGCGAGCGACGCGAACTCGTCCTCGAAGCCGCCGCTCGCGTCGGTCCGCGCGAGACCCCCGACCTGCACCGTGGTCCCCCGCTCTCCGGCGCGGGCACGCACGAACACCCGCCGGCGCCGCACCATGAACGACAGCAGCAGGCCGGCGAGAGCGGCGATGCCGCAGGCGAGCGCGGGCAGCTGCCCCGGGTCATGGGTGATCTGCAGGCTCACCCACTGCCGATATCCGGTGAACGCGATCGTTCCCCGGCCGCCCGGCAGGCGCAGCGTCTGGCCTGGCTGCAGCAGCTCCGTACCGGTGGTCAGCCGCCGCATGCCCGCGGTGTCGAGCTGGTAGACGGACTGCGGGACGCCGGAGTTCATGCCGAGGTCCCCGGCGTAGGCGATCAGGCTCACGGCCGGGTTGCCGGCGGCCGGAAACACCGATTCCAGCGTGCCGCCCACGTCGACCGCGGTCGGCACGAACACGCAGAGGAAGCCGAGCTGCTGGGGCTGCGCCCCGGGCACCTTGACCACTCCCTCGGACAGGAAGTTGCCGGTGCTGCCCGGGATGAACGGCGTGGCCGCGTTGTACACGACCTGTCCCCTCGCGTCCGTCACCCGGAACACCGGCGCATAGCCGTGCCCGATCAGGTACACCTTCGTCGAGTCAACCGACAGCGGCCGGTTGATCTCCAGGTCGTATGACCGCGCCGGGTCGCCCGGGCTCGCCGTGTAACTGATCCGCGCGTCGAAGAACGAAGGCTGCCCACGGTCCGGCCCCGACTCCAGGTAGCTGGCGGCGAACTGGTTCAGGGTGATCGTGAACGGCGGGAGATCGCCGCCGCCGACCAGCCTGCCCGGATGGAACTCATCCAGCGCGGACCTGGTGTCGGCGAACGTCTGCCCCGCCACGAGCAGCTTGTCGGCCTTGTAACCGAACAGGCCGCCCAGCGCGATGGACACCAGCACCCCGAGCAGCGCCAGGTGGAACAGCAGGTTTCCCGCCTCGCGCAGGTATCCCCGCTCCGCGGACACCCAGGTCTCGGCGGCGGGAGCCCGGCGCAGCCGGAACCCGCGGCGGGCCAGCACGCCGGCCGCGGCCTCGATCGCCTCGTCCGGCGGCAGCGCGGTCGAGTACCCGGCCGAGTGCGGCAGCCTGCTCAGGAACCGCGGCGCGCGGGGCGGGAGCGAACGCGCCGAGCCGGCCAGCCGGAACGTGCGCGGCACCACGCAGCCGACCAGGGAGGTGAACAGCAGCAGGTAGATGGCGGCGAACCACGGCGCCGCGAACACGTTGAAGAGCCCGAGGTGGTTCAGCAGCGGCGCCAGCGCCGGGTGCGAGGTGAAGTACTGCTGCACGCCCGCCGGGTCGGCGCCCTCCTGCGGCAGCATCGACCCCGGCACGCTGCCGAGCGCGAGAAGAAAGAGCAGGACCAGCGCCGTCCGCATGGAGGTCAGCTGCCGCCAGCCCCAGGTGAGCCACCCGCTGATACCGAACGAAGGCGGCGCGCTCTTCCCGGTGCCGTCACTCCCCGCACCATCACTCCCCGCACCGGCACCCCCCGAACCGGCGCCGGACGGCACGATGTCCAGCCCCGCCGCGGCCTCCTCGGCACGTACGTCCGTCATCGGCTCAGGCTGCCTTCCCCGTCACCCTCATGAGGATCGCGTTCAGCTCCGAGTACGTCGTGCTGCCGAACACCGCCCCCGCCACGCGGCCCGACCGGTCGACGACCAGCGTCGTCGGCGTCCCGCTGATGGGCACCGCCGAGCTGAAATCCTGCGTGATCACGTACCCCGGATCGCTCACGCTCGGGTACCTGATGCCGAAGCCGCGCGCGAACGCCCCGGCGCTGGCCGGATCGTCGTTCACGTCGACGCCGAGGAACCGCACGCCCGACGGCTGGTACTTCGCGGAAAGCACCGCGAGCGCCGGGGCCTCCGCGCGGCACGGCGTGCACCAGGACCCCCAGAAGTTGACCACGACCACCCTTCCGCGGTACGCCGCGAAACTCAGCCGGGACCCGGTGAGCGTCGTGCCGGTGAAGTCCGGCACCGGATGGCGGTGACCCGCCGCGTACAGCACGGCGCTCGTGCTGCCGCCCACGTAGCTCACGCCGCCGGCCGCTCCGCCACCGCCGGCGCCGGCCACCAGCACCACGGCCACCACCAGTGCGGTCACCGCGAGCGCCGCCGGGATGAGCACCCGGCGTTTGGCTCTCGATACGGTGCCTCTGAACAAGGGGGGTCCTTGCGATCTCCTACAGGGGGTAGTAAGGCCCTATTGTGCCGCATCGCCCTCTCGTACCTGACGCCGGGCCGGCACCACGTACGAGATCCCGGTGATCCGGTCCCCGGAGTAGGTGAAACTCGTGACGCTGCCGAGCGCGCACTCGCGGCGCCTCGGGTTGTGCCAGAGGTGGCGCCCCTCCGCGCCGCGGCGGGTCACCCAGATCGGCAGCTGGTGGCTCACGCAGACGGCCTCGCGTCCCTCCGCCGCGAGACGGGCGCGCTCCATCACCGCGGCCACCCGCGCCACGACATGGCTGTACGGCTCCCCCCACGAGGGCAGGAACGGGTTCACAAGGCGCCGCCAGTGCCTGGGATGGCGCAGCGACCCGTCGCCGACGCCGAAGATCATCCCTTCGAAATGATTCCACGGCTCGACCAGCCGCTCGTCCGTCACGATCTCGAGGCCGAGGCGCTCGGCCACCGGCCCGGCCGTCTCCACCGTGCGGTCGAGCGGTGACGAGAAAAGGGCAACCACCGGCCGTTCGGCAAAAAAATCGGCGGCGGCCGCTGCCATCATGCGGCCGTTCGCCGACAGATGGTAACCGGGCAGGCGGCCGTAGATGATGCCGCTGGGATTCTCGACCTCACCATGCCTGAGCAGGTGAATGATGGTTGTGTCGGACATGGCGTCGTCAGCTTACCCGCCACCCCCACCACGCGCAGCCAGCCTCCCGCAGCGCCTCGCGGATCGTGTGCGCCACCTCCTCCGCCTGGTAACGGACCACGAACGCGGGGAACCGCAGCACCTGGTAACCGCCGAGCCGGAAGTCGTTGTCCCTGCTCATGTCGTCCCAGTACGCCAGCGCGTCCATGTGCGCCGCGCCGTCGACCTCCGCGATCACCTTCGCCTTCTCCCACACCGCGTCCAGCCACCTGCGCCGGCCGCGCGAGTCGCGGCGCCCCGCCTGCCGGTCTGGCTCGGGAAGCCCGAAACGGCGGACCACCTGCCGGGTGAAGTCGAGCTCGGACAGCGCGTGCGCACCGCCCGCGATGTCCTCGAGCGCCTCCATGATCACCTTGCGCCGCCTGAGCCTTGCGTTGCACGCGACCACGCTGATCATGTCTTCGGCCCTGACGAGCCTTTGCTGGACGCCCGCGGCCAGCACCGCCTGGGCACCCCGGTCCGTCGCCATCCACGCCGCCGCGTCCACCAGCGACCGCGCGATTCGCGTCCGTGGCGGCCGCCTTACAGGGTGGATGTCGCCGGACCCGAGCAACCGCGAATAGTGGACGACTACGGGAAAGCAGAGGCTTGCGCGCCGTATGGGCCGTGCTGCGGGGACGATGACGTGAATCGGGCGGTTGGGGAACGGCTCCCTATCTTCGAACCCCTTCAGACCGTCGAGTATCGCGGCCGTGAGACCGCCCAGCGCTGCACCGTGACCCGCCCAGAGAACCGCAATCCACAAGATCTGCCGCTCGGTAAGAGGGCCGGACTGAGCCACCACGACACCCTTACAGGGCTTCTGCCAGCGACCAGACTTCACTCGCCAGCGAAGTTCCGCCGGAGTCAGGTACTTCAGCGCGGAGGAAGTGTCAACCACCCCATCCCGGTAGTCCACAAGGTCATCAAGGTGGAGGAATCGCATAAAGCGAGGCTGCCGCGAAGCCCCGGAGGTGTCAGCACCCAATTACGGTCTGTGGATAACCGGTACCGGGGAAGCACTTCCTGTGGACAACGATTTGCGCCGACGTTGCCTGCGCCGCATACTAAGTGAGTTTGTCTGCACTTTCTGTCGCTATAGCAGCGGTTACCGCAGACAAATGTGGCCGCGCCGCGGACGAAGCTATGCGTTCAGGGCGGCGGCGGCCGCGCGGGCGGCCGCTGGGAGGGCGCTGGCGATGCGCGTTAGCGCCTCGTCGTCGTGGGCGGCGGAGACGAACCACGCCTCGTAGGGGGACGGGGGCAGGTAGACGCCCGCGTCGAGCATCGAGTGGAAGAACGCGGCGTACGCCTCCGGGGACTGCGCGCGTGCGTCGTCGAAGTTCAGCACCGGGGCGGTGCGGCCCATGTACACCGAGAACAGGTTTCCGGCTTGGGAGAGGAAGTGCGGGACGCCCGCCTCGGTGAGCGCCGAGGACACCAGCTTGGACAGTGCGGCGGAGAAGGAGTCGACGGCGGCGTACACGTCGGGTGTGCAGCCGCGGAGCGTCGCCAGGCCGGCGGCGACCGCGAGCGGGTTGCCGGACAGCGTGCCCGCCTGGTAGACGGGGCCGGCCGGGGCGAGCCTGGACATGATGGAGGCGCGGCCGCCGAACGCGGCGCAGGGCAGGCCGCCGCCCATCACCTTGCCGAACGTCGTGAGGTCGCCGTCGACGCCGTCGACGCCGTACCAGCCGGTGGATGTCACGCGGAAGCCGGTGAGCACCTCGTCCATGATCAGCAGTGCGCCGGCCGGCCGGCACAGCGACTGGAGCAGCGCGTTGAACCCGCCGGCGGGCGGCACGATTCCCATGTTGGCCGGGCACGCCTCCGTGATCACACAGGCGATCTCGGCGCCGCGGGAGGCGAACAGGGCGGTGACGGCCTCGGCGTCGTTGTAGGGCAGCACGATGGTGTCGGCGGCGGAGGCGCCGGTCACGCCGGGCGAGTCGGGCAGCCCGAACGTGGCCACGCCGGATCCGGCCGCCACGAGCAGCGCGTCGACGTGGCCGTGGTAGCAGCCGGCGAACTTCACGACCAGGGAGCGCCCGGTGTAGCCGCGGGCGAGGCGCAGCGCGGACATCGTGGCCTCGGTGCCGGAGTTGACCAGCCGGACCTGTTCCGCCGGCGCGCGCGCCGCGATCTCCGACGCGAGGTCCACCTCGCCGGGCGTGGGTGTCCCGAAGGATGTCCCGTTCACCAGGGCTTCGGAGACGGCGGACACGACGGCCGGGTGGGCATGCCCGAGGATCATCGGCCCCCAGGAGCACACCAGGTCAACATAGTCACGGCCGTCGGCGTCGTAGAGGTAGGCGCCCGCGCCGCTCACCATGAACCGTGGTACGCCGCCGACCGCCCCGAAGGCGCGTACCGGGGAGTTGACGCCGCCCGGCGTGACCTGCAGCGCCCTGGCGAACAGCGAGTCCGACCGGTCCGTCACGGGAAGCGCGCCTCCTCGCCGCAGGCGTCCGCCAGGAACTCGAGCAGCCGCAGCGCGTCCGGCAGCGGGTGGTCGGCCGGCGGCCTGATCCAGCTGGCGGCCAGGCCGGCGCCGTAGCAGGACGGCGGGGCAAGCACGTAGCTGTCGCGGCAGTGCCAGCGCAGTGATCCGCGCTGGCTGAAGGTGTCCGGCGAGCTGTCCAGGCCGCAGGACCACCACTCGTCCTCGTCGGCGGGCGCGCCCCTGGTCATGACGTAGAAGTGCATGCGCTCGGAACCCAGGACCGCGACGGGCCCTGTCAGCAGGCCAGCGCCGCGCATCCTGGCCAGCGCGGACGCGCCGGCCGCCGCGGGCACGTCGAGCACGTCGAAGACACGGCCGGTGATCAGGATGATGCTGGCCTCCGGGCAGGCGCGCCACCATTCACCGATCGCGGCGATGTCCACGGTGGCCTGCATCTGCCACGCAGGTGAGGCGGGATGGGCGCCGGGCGCCGGGCAGCCGACGCGATCGCAGGAACAGGCGCGGCCGGCCTCGGCCATGCCGGGGGTATCGCGGCCGGGGTGCACGCCCACGCACAGCGGCCAGCCCATGGACGCGTAACGCTCGGCCGCCGCGCCGAGCGGCTGCTGCCGCTCGGTGGCCCGCCGCCGGCCGCGCCGCCGCATCACTTGCACCATGGGCCCGAACTCCTGTCAATCCGCCCGTATCCGCTTTGCGCCGACGATCGCGGTCCCGTCGCCGCGCCGCGGCCTGGTCGCCACGCCGGATGACCGTGGGTGACGGCCACCGCTCGACCTCGTCACCTATCGTATGGCAGACACCACTGGCCGTTCGGGATATTGCTACCGAAGATGCCGGGCAACCTCGGTCGCCCAGTAGCTGAGGACGACCGACGCGCCGGCCCTGCGGATCGCGGTGAGCGTCTCCATGATCGCCCTGTCGCGGTCCAGCCAGCCGTTGGCGGCGGCCGCCTCCACCATCGCGAACTCGCCGCTGACCTGGTAGGCGGCCACCGGGAGCTGTACGGTGTCCGCGACCCGGCGGATGATGTCGAGGTAGGCCAGCGCCGGCTTGACCATCACCATGTCGGCGCCCTCGGCGATGTCCAGCGCGACCTCGCGCAGCGCTTCCTCCGCGTTCGCTGGGTCCTGCTGGTAGCCGGCCCGGTCGCCGAACCGCGGAGCGCCCTCGGCGGCCTCGCGGAACGGCCCGTAGAACGACGAGGCGTACTTCGCCGAGTACGCGCAGATGGCGGTGTCCGGGTAGCCGGCGCCGTCCAGCGCCGCCCTGATCGCCCCGACCTGGCCGTCCATCATCCCGCTCGGCGCGATCACGGCCGCTCCCGCGGCCGCCTGCGCGATCGCGGTCGCCGCGTACCGTTCCAGGGTCGCGTCGTTGTCCACGTCGCCGGCCGGGGTGACGATCCCGCAGTGCCCGTGGTCGGTGTACTCGCACAGGCACAGGTCGGCCATGACGACGAGCGCGTCGCCCGCTTCGGCCCGCAGGTCGGACAGCGCGAGCTGGGAGATGCCCGCCGGGTCGTCGGCCGCCGACCCGCGGCCGTCCTTGGCGGCGGGCACGCCGAACACGATCACGCCGCCCACGCCGGCCTGCGCGGCCTCCGCGGCCGCCTTCCGCAGGCTGTCCCTGGTGTGCTGGACGACGCCGGGCATCGATCCGATCGGCCGCGGCTCGGTGATGCCCTCCTTGATGAAGACCGGCAGCACCAGGTCGGCCGGGCGCAGGCTGGTCTGCGCGACGAGCCGGCGCAGCGCTGGCGTGCGGCGGAGACGGCGGAGACGGACTTCCGGGTATCCGGTGCTCATGACGGCCTCCTCGGCATCTCGTAACGCCTTTCTGGCACCTGGTGAGGCACGCCCAGCGGAGTGGGCGGGCTCAGCGCAGCCGGCGGCGGCCGCCACGGCGGCGCTCGCTCGGGCGCCGCACCGGCTCGCCCGCCTCCAGCGCGGCGGCGCGCAGCCCGGCGCCGTACTCGGCGACCGCGTCGACGAGCGCCGTCATGGACGGCTTGGGCGCCGTCACGTCCACCCGCAGGCCGAACTCGGCGGCCGTCTTGGCTGTCTGCGGGCCGATGACGCCGATGACCGTCACCGCGTGCGGCTTGCCGGCGATGCCGACCAGGTTCCTGACGGTCGAGGAGGAGGTGAACAGCACGGCGTCGAAGCCGCCGCCCTTGATCGCCTCGCGTACCGGCGCGGGCGGCGGCGCCGCGCGGACGGTACGGTACGCGGTCACGTCCTCCGCCTCCCAGCCGAGCTCGGACAGCCGCGCGACCAGCGTCTCGGTGGCGATGTCCGCCCTGGGCAGCAGCACCCGGTTGATCGGGTCGAGCAGGTCGTCGTAGGGCGGCCACGCGGCCGCGAGCCCTTCCGCCGACTGCTGGCCCTCGGGCACCAGGTCGGGCCTGATCCCGAAGTCGAGCAGCGCGGCCGCTGTCTGCTCGCCCACCGCGGCGACCTTGATGCCCGCGAACGCGCGGGCGTCGAGGCCGTACTCCTCGAACTTCTCGCGGACGGCGCGGACCGCGTTGACCGACGTGAACGCCACCCACTGAAACCGGCCGGTGACGAGCCCCTTGACCGCGCGCTCCATCTGCTGCGGCGTGCGCGGCGGCTCGACCGCGATCGTCGGCACCTCCTCGGGCACCGCGCCGTACTCGCGCAGCCGGTCCGAGACGAAGGTGGCCTGCTCCCTGGTCCGCGGCACCAGCACCCGCCAGCCGAACAGCGGCTTGGTCTCGTACCAGGAGACACGGTTCCGCGGCGACACCGCCTCGCCGACGACGGCCACCGCGCGGCCCCGGGTGGTTGCCACGGACACGCCCGCCGCCTTCAGGTCCGGCGCGATACGGCCGAGCGTGGTGACGACCGTCTGCTGATCCGTGGTCGTCCCGCCCCAGGTGATGGCGAACGGCGTGGCCTCGGGCCAGCCGACGGCGATCAGCATCTTGCCGAGGTCCGCCGGCGCCGCGTCCGCGCCCAGCACGACCAGGGTGCCGGGCCCGTGCGCGACCCGGCTGGCCTCGGCGGCGTGGATCACCCGCATCTCGCCGTTGCCGTCGCTGGTGAGCGGGATGCCGGCGTAGGCCGGGACGGCGGTGAGCGCGGGGACTCCCGGCACGATCTCGAACCGCACCTTCGCCTCGGCGCAGGCCAGCGCTTCGGGCCCCGCGCCGTTCAGCAGCGGATCACCCTCGTACAGCCTGACGACGAGCTGGCCGGCCTTCGCCGCCTCGATGAGCTGGCCGGTCTCCCCCGGCTTCACGACCTGGGCGTCCGGGCCGAGGAGGTGCCGAACGCGGTCCGCCAGCTCGTCCGGCGCCACCAGCAGGGCCGCCGCGCCGAGCAGGCGCGCCGCGCGTACCGTCAGCAGGCCCTCATCGCCGGGACCGGCGCCCGTGAAGGCGACCCAGCCGTCCTTTTCACTCACTACGCATCATCCCTGTCGCTCTTCGCGATCATCAGCTCCGCTGCGCCTTGTGCCAGCATTTTTGCCGCGAGATCACGTCCCAGTCGCTCCGCGTCCGCCGTCGCCGCCTCGCCGTGCTCACGCAGCGCCCGCGTTCCGCCGAGCACCGCACCGTCGAGCCGGAGCAGGCCCGTTCCCGCCGCGGGCGCGGCGAACCCGCCGACGGGCGCGCTGCACCCAGCCTCGAGCGCGGCGAGCATGCTTCTCTCGGCGGTGACCGCGGCGCGGCTGGCCTCGTCGTCGACCGCGGCGAGCAGCTCCGCGAGGCCGGCGGCCCCGGCGCGGCATTCGACGGCGAGGGCGCCCTGGCCGGGCGCCGGGAGCATCTCCTCGGGCTCGAAGATCTGGCTGACCGCGTCCAGGCAGCCGATCCTCGCCAGGCCCGCGTAGGCGAGCACCACCGCGTCGAGCTCGCCCGACGCGACCTTGGTCAGCCGGGTGTTCGCGTTGCCGCGGATGGGGACGCACACGATGTCACCGCGCAGCAGCTGAAGCTGCGCGGCCCGCCGCGGCGACCCGGTGCCGACCAGGGCGCCGGCGGGCAGATCGGCCAGCTTGGCGCCGTCGCGGGCCACCAGAGCGTCCCGCGGGTCGTCCCGCGCCGGGACCGCGGCGAGCGCGATGCCGTTCGCCGCGCCGGTCGGCAGGTCCTTCAGCGAGTGCACGGCGATGTCCACGCTGCCGGCGAGCAGGCTCTCCCGCAGCGCGCTGACGAAGACACCGGTGCCGCCGATCTGGGTGAGCTGCGCGCGGCTGACGTCGCCGAGGGTGGTCACGCCCACGATCTCCGCCTGACGGCCGGTGCGCTCGGCGATGAGGTCCGCCACGTGGCGGGACTGCGCGATGGCCATCGGGCTCTTGCGGCTGCCCAGCCGCAAGATCGGCATGTTCACTCCTCACCCCTCCTGATCGGCCGCGCGGGATTCGACTTCGGCGCGCGTCACGGCCTCGACCGCACGCGGGTCCAGATCGAACAGCACCCTCAGCGCCGTCGCGTACTCCTCGCCTCCGGGGGAACCCGCGAGCTCCTTCACCCGCACGGTCGGCGCATGCAACAGCTTGTCTACCACTCGCCGCACCGTCTGGGCTATTTCTTCGAGCGCGTGCCCGCTCAGCCGGTCGTCGTTCAGCCGGCCGGCCAGCCTGTCCAGTTCGGCGTCCACGACCTTGGCGGCCTTCGCGCGCAGCGCGACGACCGTGGGCGTGACCCGTGCCGCGTGTATCGCGGAGCTGTAAGCGGCGAACTCCTCCTCGACGATCGCGCGGACCGCGGCCACGTCGTCGGCGTGTACGGCGGCCTCACCGCTCTGGCTGAGCGCGTCCATGCCGATCACGCTTACGCCGCCGAGCTCAGCGGCCGCGGGGTCCACGTCACGGGGCATCGCGAGGTCGAGCAGGATGAGTTCCGCGTGTTCCGCGTTCGGCTCGGCGCCGGGCCGCGCGGCCGCGGCGCCCGCGCCCCGGGCCGCGGTGCGGAGGCTCAGCGCGGCGGCGACCACCGGCGCGGTCACCACCAGGCCTGCCGCACCGGTGCAGGAGATGACCACGTCCGCCCCGGCCATCGCGGCCGGCAGCGCGGCCAGGTCGGCCACTGCCCCGCCGGCCGCTGCCGCCAGACGTTCGGCGTGCTGGCGGGTGCGGTTGGCGACGACGATGCGCGCCGCGCCGCTGCGCGCGGCGGTGGCCACCGCGAGGGCGCTCATCGAGCCGGCGCCGATCACGAGCACGCCGCGCCCGGCGAGCGGCGGACCGGGCGCGGCCCCGAGCCGCGCCGCCGCGAGCTCGATCCCGACGCTGACCAGGCTGACGCCCAGCCGGTCGATGCCGGTTTCCGCGCGGGCGCGCTTGCCGGTGCGCAGCGCCGCGCGGCCGAGGTCACCGAGCACCCTGCCCAGCGTGCCGTGGTCACGGGCCGCCTTGAGCGCCGAACGCACCTGCCCGAGGATCTGGTCCTCGCCCACCACCATGGAATCCAGGCCGCTGGCGACCGCGAGCAGATGCTGCACGGCGCGGTCCTCGTAGTGCACGTACAGGCTGCCGGTCAGCTCGGCGGACGGGATGCCGGAATAACGGGACAGCAGCTCGCAGATCGCTGTCACACCGCTGTGGAACCTGTTCACCTCGGTGTAGACCTCCACGCGGTTGCACGTGGAGATCACGAAGACCTCGGTAACGTCCGCGGCGTGCGCCACGTCCTGCAGGAGCTTGCCGAGCGTGTCGCCGCTGACCGCCGCCCGCTCCAGGGTCGCGACCGGCGCGCTCTTGTGGCTGAGGCCAACGACGAGCACACTCACTGTCCACCGCCTACGCTTCTGCCACCGCGGGTCCCGCCAGCTGACCGACCCGGGCGGCGGACCGCCGCTGGGCGTGGAAGGCAAGGATCTGCAACTCGATCGATAGGTCGACCTTACGCACGTCTACTCCATCCGGCACCGTCAATACGAGTGGGGCGAAGTTGAGGATGCTGGTCACGCCCGCGGCGACAAGCCGGTCGCACACGGCCTGAGCGGAGGCGGCGGGCGTCGCGATCGCTCCAATCGCCACGTTCTGGCTGGCCACCACCGCCTCGAGTTCGTCCGCGTGGCTGACGACCAGCCTGCCGATCTTGCGGCCGACCAGGGCGGGATCGGAATCGAGCAGCGCGGCGATCCGGAAGCCGCGGGAGGCGAAGCCGCCGTAGTTCGCCAGCGCACGGCCGAGGTTTCCGGCGCCGACTATGACCACCGGCCAGCTCTGTGTCAGGCCCAGAGCCCGGGACACCTGGTACACGAGATAGTCAACGTCATAACCGACGCCCCTGATCCCGTACGAGCCAAGGTGGGAAAGATCCTTGCGCAGCTTCGCCGAGTTCACTCCCGCCGCGGTCGCGAGCTCGTCGCTCGCGACGGTGGTGACCCCCCGCTCGGCCAGCGCGTACAGCGCGCGAAGGTACACCGGCAGGCGCGCCACCGTTGCTTCGGGTATTCCCCCATCCCAGGAACGGTCCCCCGGCTGGTCTCCGGCGTCTGGCTGAGCGAGGGTACTGGACATGCGGCGCTCCCCGGGGGCGGATCGACGCTGTGGCGGGGCGGCCCCTGCCGGAGCCCGCTGCAGGTATGGCGGGGCTGGGCAAACCGCCGCCGGCAAGCAACCGGATCGCGATCCGCCCGCCCAGAACTCACCATACGTCGTTTGTGAACGGATGCACAAAGTCGCCGACCCGCGGCGCGGCTTCATGACGACGCCGTGAGCGCTGCCCGGAGCCGGGACTCCGTCACCCGCCAGAAGTCGTGCGGCACGCCGTCGACCAGGGTCACGGGGATCTTGTCCCAGTATTCCTCCAGGTCGGCGGGCGATCGGGTGATGTCACGCTCCTCCCAGCCAACGTCAAGGTCGGCGGCCACCCGTTCGATGACCGCGCGGGCGTCGTCGCAGAGGTGACACCCGGGACGGCTCAGCAGCGTGATCCGGGGGTGTTCGCCGGACGGCGGGGTCCGGGTGCCGGGCGACTGGGCGGCGGCCACCGCTTATCTCCCGCCGTACCGCTGGCCGGGGTAGGAGGGCTGCTGTCCCCGGCGCGGCGGCTGCGGCTGCGGCGCCGGCCGGCCACGGGGTGCCGGGCCGGCGGCGGGCGCGCGCGACGGGTACCCACCGGGCTGCGGCGCGGACCGCGCCGGCCCCCGCCCCGGCTCCGGGGCGGGAATCCCGGAGGCCCGGGATCGCGGCTCGGGCGCCGGAGCCTGCGCACGGGAGGCGGGTGGCTGCTCATCCGGAGACTCCGCGGGCGCCGCGGGCGCCGCCGGTATCGCGCGCTGGGACTGCTGAGCGGCCGACGGGACGGGCGCGACCTTCGCGTACTTCAGCCGCAGCTCGATGATGTTGGTCGCGAGCACGCACGATCTGCGCTCGGCGGCGAACCGAAGAATATGCGGCTGCCGCTCATGGCTCTCGAACGCCGCGCGGTCTCGGTAAATCTCATAGAAGATCCGCTGCATTGGCGCCTTCGGGACGACATGAATGACGAAGACAAGCGTGCCGGGTTCGGCGGTGCGAACACCTTCCGCCGCCTGCTCGGCAAGCCGGTCAAAATCGGCAACCTTGTCGTCGAGCAGCGTGAAAATCGAAATCCTGCCATAGGGCCGCGACGATCCCGTGTTCGTGCCACCCCCGGATGCGCTCGCCGCTCCCGCGGAAGTGAATTCCGCGTCCGCGGTATCCGCGTCCCGTTGCGCTGACAAGCGCCCGTACTGTGCCGTCGGGGTGGCCGCCGGAAAATCCTGCGCGGAACGCCCGGTCCCGGCGGTAAGCGAATCTTCCTTATCGCCCGGCACGGCGGGCGGGTAGGGCTGCGTGCCCGGGATACGGGTACCCGGAGGCGGCCCGTACCCGCCGTTCGCGCGCACACCATCCCCGGGGGCATCCGGATAACCAGGTTCGCGGTATCCGCTGTCCGGGTACGCGGTCCGCCGGTAACCGGAACCGCGACGGTCAGCGCCGGCATGCGGGGAGGCGGGAGAGGCGGGAGAAGCCGTGCCTGAATACGGGGGCGCGGGATAGGCCGCGCTGGGATACCCCGAGCCGGGGGGCGCGGGGTCCTGGTAACCGGAATCCCGGTAACCGTTGTCCCGGTAACCGTTGTCCCGGTAACGGTCCCCCGGATAACCGGCCTCCGCGTAGCCGCCCGCGGGATAGCGGGCATCCGGACGGCCATCCGCGCGCCGCGGGTAGCCGTCGCGCGCGGCCGTCGCCGGCCAGCCGGCAGCGGCCCGGCCATCGTCCCGCGGTGCGCGGTCCCGGTCGGGGGCGCCGGGCCGGCCGCGTTCGTCCCGCGCGGCATCGTCCCACGATCCGTCGCGGTTCCGGTCGCGACCCCGCCGACCTCTCATAGCCGCCTCGCTTTCGGAGTGTCCGCCGGGGTGTCCGCCGTCGCCTGGTCCGTGACCGGGCAGGTGGCGACCGTCATGCCGCCCACGATCGTGAGCACGGCCGGCGCCGGGAAGGTGCCGAACTCACGGCCCCGCCGCGGGTGACCGCCCCGGCGAAGCCGAGGGGCGGCCCGGGCGGTGCGGCAGGTTGGGGCGCCGAGCCGGACAGCACGGAACGTCAGCAAGCCGAACCCCTCGGTGAATCCAGCGGTCCGCGCGGCCGGTGAGACCGCGCGGGCGAGCGCAGCGCGGCCCTTGGGGCGCGATCCGTCCGCGGCTGGTGTATGCGCTGGCCTGCCAGCAGGCCAGCGACCGCGGCGAGCACGCCCGCAGAACCGGCCAGAACGGAGATAGACATCAGCTTCTATGGTGCCCGAAGCCGCTGGCTCCCGGGGCTGTATTGGCCCCCTGGGAGGTGCTGGCCGGCCGGGCGCCCCGCGGGACCGCCCTGCCAGCTCAGGTGGCCGCCGTGGAATCGCGCGACCGGAGGGCGGCCGGCCCTCCCGGATCGCGCGATCGCGGCCGTGCCTTCAGGCACCGCCGTCCATCAGAACTCACCGCCGGGAGGGCGGCGCCGGGCCGGCGGCGAGCAGGGACGGCAGGGCTACTTCTTGTTCCTGCGCTGGATGCGCGTCTTCTTCAGAAGCTTGCGGTGCTTCTTCTTCGCCATCCGCTTGCGTCGCTTCTTGATGACGGAGCCCATCAGGCCACCACTCTCCTCGGCATCACGGCAGACGGGCACGCCATCGCGCTCGCCCGGTGGGGGCGGCCGGGCACACGCCCGAAAATGTGAGACTGCGCGAGCGCCGATCGCTCGCGCAGTCTCCAAGAGTACCCGCTGCCGTGCGGCGCTACCGCGACCTGGCCCCGTTACGGCTGCCGGGGGCGCCGCGCCCCCTTGGCTCCGCAGAGCGGCAGCCGGGCAGAAAAGCTGGCCGTTCGTGCCCCGCCCGGGCGCGGCAGCGGTTCCGGTCCCCCGCCGCACGCGGCCAGCGGCAGTGGTTACGTGGTACCGACGAAGGCGGCTCTGAGGTACTGGTTGACCGCTTGTTCGGGAACCCGGAAAGAACGACCCACCCGGATCGCTTCCAGTTCGCCGGAGTGGACCAGGCGATACACGGTCATCTTTGACACTCGCATGATCGTGGCCACTTCGGCAACGGTAAGGAATCTCACATCACTTAGGGGGGTTTCACTCGCCATCATTGCTCTCTTCCGCGCGAAGCCGAGCACGCCTGACCGGATTCAGCGCACCAGTCACGTACGTCTCCAGGGTAAGTCCCGCACAGAAAAGAGCAACCCCTCCGATTAGCCTCATTGTTCTTACCGTGCCGGCGTGGCGGACCGCCGCTCGGGGTAGATCGGCGCAGCTCTCGCCGGAAAAACGCCGGAAAGAAGCACGTCACCGCCTGTTACACTCCGTGCAACAGCCCGTGCAGCGGAAAGACGGCGGCCTGGGTTCGCATGATCGAGCGGTCAACCGGATCGCCCGGATCCACGCCGGAACTAAAAGGCACATAGCTGGCGGGAGCGCCGTCGGTCATCGTCTCCGGCGCCGTTTCACCGGTCCAGCCGCGGGCCTGTTCCCGCCACCCCGGCGGGGTGGGCGCCGCGGGGTCGACGGGCGTGCCCGCCGCGATGGCCAGCAGATGCGTCCACGACCTGGGCACCACCTGCACCAGCGCGTACCCGCCGCCGCCGGTGAGCAGCCACCGTCCGCCGGTGAGCTCGTGCGCGAGCTCATGCAGCCTGAGCTGGGCGGATCGCTGCGCGTCCACGCTGAGCTCCAGGTGGGCGAGCGGGTCGAGCCGGTGGCTGTCGCAGCCGTGCTGGGACACCAGCACCGCCGGCCTGAACGCCCGCAGCAGCGGCGGCACGATCGCCTCGAAGGCACGAAGCCAGCCCGCGTCACCGGTTCCCGCGGGCAGCGCCACGTTGACCGCGTAGCCGCGGCCCTCGCCGGCGCCGATCTCGTCCGGCAGCCCGGTGCCGGGGAACAGCGTGGCCGGGTGCTCGTGCAGGCTGATCGTGAGCACGCGCGGGTCGTCGTGGAACGCGGCCTGCACACCGTCGCCGTGATGCACGTCGACGTCCACGTACGCGACCCGCTCCGCACCCGCCGACAGCAGCCAGCGGATCGCGATCGCCGGATCGTTGTACACGCAGAATCCGCTGGCGGACGAGCGCATCGCGTGATGCAGGCCGCCCGCGATGTTCGCCGCGTGCAGGGCCGGCCCGTCCCAGACGGCGCGGGCCGCCGCCAGCGTGGCGCCCGCCACGAGCGCGGAAGCCTCGTGCATCCCGGCGAACACCGGGTTGTCCGCCGTTCCGAGACCGTACGTCGCGTCCGCCGCACCGTCCCGCCCGGCCCGCCGCACGGCATCGATGTAAGCCGGATCGTGAACCAGCTCCAGTTCGGTATCCGAAGCGGGGTCAGGAACGCGGACGGTCACCGAGGACCCGGACAGCACCCCGAGCCCGCGGGCCAGCGCCATCGTGAGCGCGACCCGCACCGGCGCCAGCGGGTGACCCGGCCCGAAGTCATAGCTGATGAGCCTGTCGTCCCACATCACGCCCAGTGCGCCGGCCATGGGTATCAGCCGCCGCCCAGTTCCCTGCCCCGGTCGCGCGCCGCCTCGATGGCCGCCAGGAACGCCGCGCGGACCCCGTGCTTCTCGAGCTCCCTGATGGCCGAGATGGTGGTCCCGCCAGGTGAGGTGACGGCCTCGCGCAGGATCACCGGGTGCTCGCGGGAGTCGCGCAGCATCGTGGCGGCGCCGTAGACCGCCTGGGTGACCATCTCCAGCGCCGTGCCGCGCGGCATGCCGAGCAGGATGCCGGCGTCGACCATCGACTCGACCAGGTAATACACGTAGGCAGGGCCGCTGCCGGACAGCGCGGTCGCCGCGTCCTGCTGAGACTCCGGGATGCGAAGCACCTTACCCACCGGGCGCAGCAGGTCCTCGGCGCGCCTGAGGTGGTCCTCCCGGGCGTACGCCCCGGCGGAGATGACGCTCATCGCCTCGTCCACCAGAACCGGCGTGTTGGACATCACCCTGACCACCGGCACGTCGCCGGCGAGCCGCAGCTCGATGAACGACGTGGTGATCCCCGCCGCGACGGAGATCACGAGCTGGTCCGCGGACACGAACGGCGAGATCTCGCCGAGCAGCCGGTCCATGTCCTGCGGTTTGACGGCGATGACCAGGGTTTCCGCGGCCTTGGCGGCCCCCGCGGCGGCGAGCACCTCGACGCCGTAACGGTCGCGCAGCTCGGCGCCCCGCTCCTCCCGCCGGACCGCGGCGACCACGCCGGACCGGGGGCGGCCCGCCCGCAGCAGGCCGGAGATCAGCGCCTCGCCCATCTTGCCGGCGCCGAGTATCGCGATCATGCTGTGCCTCCAGCTCGCCCGCGGGGGGCCTTGCGGGCGCCCCTCAGCTCGCTCATGAGCTTGACCTCAGCGAGCGCAGGAAGAACGCGACGTTGGCCGGCCGCTCGGCCAGCCGCCGGACCAGGTAGGCGTACCAGTCGTTGCCGTAGGGGAGGTAGACCCGCACCTTCGCCCCGCTCGCGGCGAGCCGCCGCTGCTCGTCCGGCCGGATCCCGTAGAGCATCTGGTACTCGAAGCTGCCGGGGGCGCGCCGCAGGCCCAGCGCCGACGCTATCCGGATCAGCCGCGGGTCATGCGTGGCGACCATCGGATACCCAGGTCCCTCCATCAGGATCCGCAGGCAGCGGGCGTATGACCGGTCAACGTCGTGGCGGGAGGTGAACGCCTCCGCTTCCGGTTCGCTGTAGGCGCCCTTGCACAGCCGCACCCGGGTGCCGGGCGCGGCCAGGGCGCGGCAGTCCGCTTCGGAGCGCCGGAGGGCGGACTGCACGACACAGCCGAGGTCCCCGAACTCCGCGCGCAGCTGCGACGCCACCCGCAACGTAGCGTCGACCGCCGTGTGATCCTCGGCGTCGAGGGTCACCGTGGTCCCGGCGTCGCGCGCGGCCGCGCAGATCCGCGCGATGTTCCCGGTGGCGGTCCGCTCACCGCCGGCGGGCAGGAACAGCCCGACCGCCGTCGGCTTGACCGAGACCTCGACCGCCCCGCCCTGTGTCAGGCCCTCGGCGGCGAGCTTGCCGAGCAGCTGGACGTACTCGTCGGCGACGGCGGCGGCCCGGCCGGCGTCCGTCGTGTCCTCGCCCAGGTAGTCGAGCGTGACCAGCAGGTTCTCGGCCCGGAGCTGGCGCGCGACCCGGACCGCGTCGCCCGTGGTATCCCCCGCCACGTACCTGCCGACGATCGCGCGGGTCCGTGGCATCGCGGTGACGAACCTGTGAATCTGCTCGCTGGCGGAAACCGCCAGCATTGCCCGGCGCAGCACTGCGTCCTCCAACCTCCTCGCTACATCAGCCTGCGCTGGCCCACCGGGGGCGGCAGGCTATCGCGCCGCAGCGTGACCTCGACGTTCGCGCCCGCGTCGGGCGCGATGATCACCTCCTGCGCCGCGGCGATCCCGTCCGCAAGCAGCGTAGCGTCCACCGGTACCGTGCGCCTGATCAGGGCCAGCCCGATCGGCCCCTGCTCGAAGTGAAGCGCCGACGATCCGGCGAACCCCACCCGGGTTCCGTCGGCCGTCACCACCGGGGCGCCATGCCCGGGCAGCCGGTCCACGCTGCCGTCCAGGTCGAGGAAGACCAGCCGCCGTGGCGGGTGCCCCAGGTTGTGGACCCTGGCCACCGTCTCCTGCCCCCGGTAGCACCCCTTGCCGAGGTGAACGGCGGTCTCGATCCAGCCGGCCTCGTGCGGCAGCGTCTTGTGGTCGGTGTCGACCCCGAGCCGCGGTACCCGCGCGGCGATCCGCGCCGCCTCGAACGCCCACATCCCGGCCGGCGCCGCGTCCACCTGGGCGGCCGCTTCAGCGATCCGCTCGCGGGGGACGATCAGATCTATACCGAACGGGCCCGTGGTCCCCGCGACAGCCAGCGCCTTCGCCGCCTCCGCGTGCTTCGCGGCATCCGGTCCCGCGATGGTGAGCACCGCGTAGCCGCCGCTCACGTCCGCGATCTCGACGCGGAGCATGAACCGCATCGAATCGAGGAACCCGGCCAGCGCCGCGGCGGTGCCCGGCTCCACGTGCATCCAGACGGCGCTGCCGTCGTCGGTCAGCGTCAGGTGGTGTTCCACGTGGCCGTTCGGGCTGAGGATGAGGGCCTGCGCGGTGCTGCCCGCCGCGAGCCGCTCCAGGTGCTGGCTGGTCAGGCTGTGCAGCCAGGTCAGCCGGTCCGGGCCGCCGACGCGGACGACGCCGCGGTTCGACCGGTCCACGACGACCGCGCCCGTGGCCATGGTGCGCTGCTCGCGCACCGGATCCCCGTAGTGAGCGGCCACGCCCTCGTCCGGCCAGCCCGACGGAACCGCGCCGGCGGGCGGCCACGACCGGGCGCCCCCGGCAGCCGCCCCGCCCGCGCCCCCGCCGCTCCCGGCGGCTCGGGCGCCTTCGCTCCCGGCGGTCACGGGCGCCCCCGCACCTTCGTCCCCGGCGGCTCGGGCTCCTCCGGCCCCGGCGGCTCGGGATCCTCCGGCCCCGGCGGCTCGGGATCCTCCGGCCCCGGCGGCCCCGGGCGCCCCCGCACCTTCGCTCCCGGCGCCCCCGGGCGCCGCCGGGCCTTCGCCGCCCGGGTTATCCCGCTGTTCCATAAATTCCGCTCCATACATTCCGCCTAGCCCCTCCGGCACTCGGCGCACCGCCCGAACACGGTGAGATGCGCCACATCCGTCTCGAAACCCTGCCCCTCGTCCAGCGCCGTGATCAGGGCGTGGATCGCGTCCGGGCTCACCTCGGTCACCCGGCCGCAGTCCTGGCAGACCAGATGAACGTGATCCGCGTCACTGGCGAGGTGATAGGTCGGCGCGCCGTGCCCCAGGTGGGTGTGCGTGACGAGGCCCAGCTTGTCGAGAAGCTCGAGCGTCCGGTAGATCGTTGAGATGTTCACGCCACGCGCCGTCTGCTGGACCGAGGCGGCGATCTCCTCGGGCGTGGCATGGTCGAGTTTCGCGATGGCCTCGAGGACGAGCTGGCGCTGCGGGGTCACCCGGTAGCCGCGGGACCGCAACTCCGCGTCCCATGCCTGCGCCGCAAGCCGTACATCCCGGTCCTGCGCCATGCCCAGAGTCTAGTTCGGCATCCCCGGGCCCACGCCCGTCCGCCGCCAGATGCGCGGTCCCGTGCGGCTGCGGGAAATTGTTTGCTATCGCGGCTCAGTGCACGTAATGTGCGTGGTACGCGGAAAGGAGGTGGTCCGAAGTATGCATAGATCTCGGACTTGCGAGGTGGCTGTCGGCTAGCCGCCCTCCCGCCGACGGTGCCTTTGGGCACTAACCCCGCGGGGCGGCGGCGGGCTATTTCCAGGCATACACCGGACCCCCGGGCTGACCGGCCTTGTCCAGCCGGTCCCGCGAAAGCGTGAGTCGCCCGGGGGTTTTAGCTGTCTCTCTATCTCCCCCCACTCGCTCCCTCTCTTCCCCGGCTCCGCCGCTCGTGTCCGGGCGCGCGCTTTGGCTCGTGCGGCCCCCCTTCCCCCGCCCGCCTGTGCTGCGTGGCGTCAGGCCACGCGTTTGAGCTGCGCGGACAGGTGCGGCTGGAGTCCCTGTCCCACGGCGGTCATGTCGTAGGCGTACGCGAGGTCGCTTCCGGCAAGCCCGTACAGCCGGCGCCCGGCGGTCACCTCCTTGGCGGAGGCCGTGCGCGCCACCACGTCGGTGGCCATCTCGATCCGGGTGCCGGAGATCTCGCCCAGGTATATCTCCACGATCCCGGTGGGATGAGCGAGCAGCACCTCCAGCCGGTTCTCCGGCTGCGGCCGCCAGAAGCCCGTCTCCACGGCGAGCGGCTGCCCGATCCGCCCCTCCTCGTCAAGGCGCCAGCTGCGGCTCGTGTAGATGAGGTACGGCTTGCCGACGTGCGTGAACGAGAGCTCCTGGCCGTACCGGAAGCTTTCGATGGTCGGGTAGCCGCCAACGCCCGCGCCCTCCCACCGGCCGAGCAGGAAGCTCAGCGGCGCGAGGCCGGGATGGATCGCGACCTCGCCGTCACCGGCCCGGCCGACCACGCCCGCGGGTCCCTCCCCGTGCGCTGGTCCTTTCCCGTGCGCGGGTCCTTCCCCGTGCGCCGTCTCATCCGCCATGCGGCCCCCCGCTGATCACCTTCACCACCGCATAGCAGGCGACGACGGCGATCACGGCGTAGGCGAAGATCATGACCGCCGCGCTCAGCATGCCGTGCATGAGCCAGAGCGTAGATGGTCACGTCCGTTTTGCGCTCGCGGCGCGCCGCCACGGATAGAGTTCAGTCGTGGCTGCAAGGAACCTCGTCATCAAGGTGACGGCCGGCAAGGACGACCCGGAGCGCTGTAATCAGGCGTTCACCGTCGCGGCGACCGCCGTGGCGAGCGACGTCACAGTGTCCCTCTGGCTGACCGGCGAATCCGCGTGGTTCGCGCTGCCGGGCCGCGCCGAAGAATTCAGCCTGCCGCACGCCGCCCCGCTCGCGGACCTGCTCGCGTCCGTGCTCGCCGCCGGCACCGTCACGCTCTGCACCCAGTGCGCCGCCCGCAGGGACATCACCCCCGGCGACGTCATCCCGGGAGTCCGTATCGCCGGCGCCCCCACCTTCGTCGCCGAGATCATGTCCGGCGACACCCAGGCCCTCGTCTACTTAAACGACGCTTCGCCGCCCGCGCCGTCGCCGCCCCCGGCGCCGTCGGCCGCGCCACCCCGCCCGCACCACCTCGCCCGCGGCTTCGCCGGCCGCGCCACCCCGCCCGCACCACCTCGCCCGCGGCGTCGCCGACCGCGCCACCCCGGCCGCGGCGTCACACGCCGCGCCACCCGCCCCCGTCGTCGTCGGCGCGGCGCATTCCATGATCACGGTAATCGCGGTGTCGCACACGGCCCGCGATTACCGTGATCATGCACTGTATGCGCGATGCGCAACACCACTCGGTGCTCTTTTCGGGTTTGGGTGCGATCCGTGTCGTTCTAGCAGCACGGATCGCACCCAAACCCGGCGACAGGTGCCGGAACGCGGCGGACGCGCGGAGGCGGCGGCCCCGGGCGGAGGCGGCGGCCCCGGGCGGCGGCGCGGGCCCCGGGCGGCGGCGCGGGCCTGGGCGGCG
>Ga0213875_10000548_pt1 | contig 30765 bp, 25 predicted proteins | sample BarmaccomBMRX_R8_FD_160105 | JGI IMG/M metagenome (GOLD analysis project Ga0213875, IMG submission 160105) | Root-associated microbial communities from Barbacenia macrantha in rupestrian grasslands, the National Park of Serra do Cipo, Brazil - RX_R8 | ecosystem: Host-associated > Plants > Roots...
GAAGGCGCCGGTAAGCTTCTGCGGCTCCCAGTCGGCGGTGGTGTCGCAGGCGCGTAGGCGCACGATGAGGTCCGATGCGACGCGCATACCCTGACCGGGGTGCAGCGAGATGTCGTGCCAGTTGCCGTTGCGCTTGTTGAGCACGCCCAGCACGGCGGTGCGTTGCGCCATCGGCGTTTCGGCCTGCGCGAGCGCGGGTGACGGCGTGGGCTCAGCCCTTTTGCTGATAGGCTGGGCGGCAGTGGGAGCAGCAGCGCTCTGGTTCTGGAGCGCGAGCGCGCCTTGCCAAGCGGTGAGCGCGGCGAGCGCGGCCAATCCCGCGCCCGCGAGCCACTGGCGGCTCATCTGCCGGCGCCGGCCGAGGATGCAGACGGAGCGGCCGTACCGTTGCCGGTAGCGCCGCTCGAAGACGCGCTGCCGCCGGTCTTGTTGATGAACTGTCCGACGAGCCCCATCAGGTCCATCGATCCTTGCGTGTCGAGGATCGAGTCGCCATCCTTGAACGGGGTGGTAGAGCCGCCGGGCACGAGCGCGATATAGGTCGCGCCGAGAAAGCCTTCCGACGTGATCGCCGCGCTCGAATCGTTCGGCACCTTGAGCTTGGGATCGAGCGCGAGCGTGACGTCCGCCTCGTAGCTCTTGGGATCAAGCTTCTGCTCGGTGACCTTGCCGATCTTCATGCCGGCGATGCGCACTTCGGTGCCAGGCGAAACACCCGCGGCATTGGGGAAGAGCGCGGTGACGCGGATCGCGTTGCCCGCCTTGCCGGCGCCGGTACGCTCCCAAGCATAGACGCTGAACCAGACCGCCACGATCACGACGAGGAAGCCGATGATCGCTTCCATGCGATCCTGGCCGAACAGCCGGTTCATGCCGCGTCCGGGCTCCACGCCTCATAGTCGCCGGTGGCGGCGGCACGGACGCCGCCCGCCTCGAGCGCGCCCGCCGGGCGATAGGCTTCGCGCGTGCCGGTCATGTTCGCCCTTGCTGGCGCCTCCCAGCCACGCGGCGGCGGCAAGGACTGGTCGGGCGGACCGTCGGCATAATGGTGGAGCCAGGCATGCCATTCGGGCGGCACGCGGCTCGCGTCATTGGGCCCGGCGTAGATCACCCAGCGGCGCGGCCGCCCGTCGATGCCGACGCCGCCTTCGAAATAGACGTTGCCGAGACCATCGCTGCCGATCTTCTTGCCTGCGCGGCTTGTGAACAGGCGGGTGCCGATCGTGGCGCCGTCCCACCAGGTGAAGATGCTCTTGAGCAGACCCATGATCGCGCGCTTAGCCTGCCCTGCCGCCTAAGCGCAATGGCGCCGTCACCGCAGCCCCCACACCAGCGCGATCAGCGGCGTGCCGAGCAGGATCACGATGATCGAGAGCGGCAGACCCAATCGCCAATAGTCGCCGAAGCGGTAGCCGCCGGGCCCCATCACAAGGGTGTTGCATTGATGGCCGACCGGCGTGAGGAAGTCGCAGCCCGCGCCCGTCGCCACCGCCATCAGGAACGCGTCAGGGCTCAGCGACAGGCCGTGCGCGACTTCGGCGGCGATCGGGCCGAGCACCAGTACCGTTGGTGCGTTGTGGAGGAAGGGCGAGCAGGCCATCGCCGTGACCATCAGCGCGCCGAGGATCAGCAATGCCGGCGCGTGCTGGAGATGCTGGGTGAGCGCTTGCGCGACGAGCGCGGTGCCGCCCGAATGCTGCACTGCCTCGCTCAGCGGCGTCAGCGCTCCGATCAGCACCAGCACTTCGGGCTCCAGAGCGCTGTAGGCTTCTCGCATCGACAGCGATCCGGCGACCACCATCATCACTGCCGCCGCGAAGAAGGCGGGTGCGACCGGCAGGATGTTGAACGCCACGAGCAGGATCGCCGCGGCGAGGATCAGCACCGGCGTGTAGCGCCGCCGTCGGCCACCGAGCCGCACCATCCGCTCGGCGAGCGGCAGCAGACCGAGCGCGCGCATCATCTCGGGCAGCGCCTTCTCGCCCGCCTGCAGCACGAGCACGTCGCCGGCGCGCAAGGTCACGTCGCGCAACCGTTCTGTGATGCGCACCTCGCCGCGGCCGACACCCAGCAGCTTGACGCCGTGCCGCTCCTGCAGGTCGGCGCGTGCCGCCGAGACGCCGATCAACAGCGATTCGGGCTGGATCACCGCCTCGATCGAACGCAGTTCCTCGCGCTGGTCCTCCTTTTCGATCTCGCGCTCTTCGCGCGTCGCGTGCAGTGGCAGCCGGGCGAAGACGCGGCCGAGCGCGGCATCGTCGCCGGTCAGCATCAGGACTTCGCCAGGCACCAGCTTGGCGTCGGGCAGCGCCACGCGTCGCTTGCCGTCGGCGCCGATCAGGCCGGTCACGCGCACGTCGTCGACCGCAAGTTTAAGGTCGGCGATCGTGGGCAGGCTCTCCGGCCAGTCCGCCGGGATCTCCGCCTCGGTCGAATAAGCGTTCTCATCGGTGACGTCGCCGAGGCCCACCCGCCCCTGACGGTCACGCGGCAGCATCCGCCAGCCGAAGCTCACGAAAACGAGACCGACGGCGGTCAACGCCAGCCCGACCGGCGCGAAGTCGAACATCCGGAAGGGGTGGCCCAGCGTCTGCTCGCGCACCTGGCTGACGATGATGTTGGTCGAGGTGCCCGCGAGCGTCACCAGCCCGCCGAGCAATGAGAGGAACGACATCGGCATGAGCAGCGCCGAGGGCGAGCTCTTCTCGCTCGATCGGCCGAGCCGGATCGCGGTCGGCATCAGGATCGCGAGCGCGCCGACATTCTTGGTGAGCATCGAGAGCAGCGCGGTGGCGGCGGCGAGCACGGGCACCTGCGTCGCCGCGCTCCTGAGCCGGCCGACGATCGGCCGGATCGCGGATTCGACTACGCCGGAGCGCTGGATCGCCGCGCTTGCGATCAGCGCGCACGCGATGACGATGACGACGTCGCTCGTAAACCCGCCGAACGCGTCCTTCGGCTTCACGTCGCCCGAGACGATGCCGATCAATAGCGCCACGACCGAGATCAGATCGTAGCGGTATCGCCCCCACGCGAACATGAGCACGGCGCCGCCAACGATCGCGAACGACAATGCCTGCGCGCCGGTCACTCGGCGGGGTGCGGGCTGGCGTGGGTAGGTGCAGGCATGGCGAAATCCGGAAGGGCGACGGATAACGCGCTGCAGAGCGTGCGGGTCCCGTGCGATCTTCTGTCCATATTCCGTCACCCCTCCTTCAGGGACTTCCGGATCAATGATGCGCCATCGTCGTGGTGCCGCCCGTGGCCGGCACCACGATCAGCATCGGCGCCGGCATAGCGGTCATGTGCCACATGTCGGGCGAGGCGGGGCGATTGATCCACGCGTTGCTGCCCTCCGTGCAGCGTTGCGTGGTCGGGAAATAGAGCGGCCCAGCGCCGACGGGCAGCTTCAGCATGAGGCCGAACTGGTCGAACTCGTCGGCGGGGAGATCACCCGTCCAGGTGACGGCGCTCACCCGCTCCGTCACGGCGCCGCCGCTCTCGGAGGTGATCGGGGCGCGCAGCGGCGCGTGCTCGATCGCCAGCGTCCAGCCCGGCTTCGGCTGCGGCCGCGCGATATCGATGCCTGCCGGCACCTCGACACGGATCGAGACGGTTGGCGAGGCGCCGCAGCCGTGGCTAACGCGCAGGAAGCCCGCATAATAGCTGCCCGCCGCCGCCTGCGGGTCGGCAAAGACGATGTGTGCCGGCGCCGCCGCCGGCGCGACCGCCAGCAGCGTGCCGACGAGATGTCGAAGCATGATCGCGCTCCTTCGCGGCTCACAGCTTCCAGGTCACGTCGACCTGGAAGCTGCGTTGGGAAAAAGGATGATAGAGGAAGTATTTGTCGTCGTTGACATTATCCACGCCGAGCCCGAGCGACCAATGTTCGCTCACCTTGAACGCGGCGCGCAGGTCGACAACCAGATATTTGTAGAAGCCGGTGTAGGTGTTGCCGACGATGTCGCTGTTGTCGATCGCGCCATATTGGCGGCTCGAATAGCGCATCGCTGCCGACAGCGAGAGCTGGTCCACCGGCCGCCAGGTGCCCATGATCGTCGCCTTCCAGTGCGGCACCTGCGGCAAGAGCTTGCCGACCGCAACGGGAACGCTGGCATCTTGGCGCGTCTCGGCATCCGCATAGGTGACGCTGCCCTGGAGATCGAAGCGAGGCAGCACGTCGACCCGATCGATGGCGAATTCCACCCCGCGTGCGCGTGTCCGGTCGACATTCTGGAAGTAGGTGCCGACCTGGCTGCTTCCCGCGAGCGGGCCGACCTGCGAGATCAGCGCGTTCTTCACCGCCTCGTTGAACAGCGACAGCCGGATCGAACCGTGCGCATCATACCGCTCGATCGCGAGCTCCTCGGAAAGCGCACGTTCGGGCTTGAGGTTTGGATCGGGCACGGAAGCTATGGGCGACGTCACGATCTGGTAGAGTTCGCCCACGGTCGGGAACCGCCAAGCCTCACCGAATGAAAGGCGCACCGTCCAGTCGCGGGCCGGTGTCCAGGTGAGCGACGCCTTCGGGGAGAGGTGGTTCGCCGAGAGGCGCGGCTGCGCGATCGGACCGAGCAGCGGCGACAGCGAATAGTTGCGGCCATCATAGGCCTGCCACCACTCGTAGCGGCCGCCGAGCGTCAGCGTCAGAACGCGATGGAAGCGCCAAGCGTCCTGCGCCCAGAGCGCGAGCGTGCGCGTGCGTCCCTTCGATTGCAGATTAAGCGCGCCCTCGCCGCCATGGACCCAGTCCGTGGTCGCGTACCGAGTACTGGCGAGCTTGAACCAGTCGCCGTGCGCGCCGAAGCTGAGGGTGTGGGAACCGGGGTCGTCCGACTTCCACGCGCCCTTCGCGTCGAGCGTTTTCCAGCCAGTTCCATTGAGCCGGGTGATTGTCCCCGCGCCGCCGCTGGATGCGCCGGGCAAGGCTGCGGTCGGCATGCGCTGCGTGTCGTTTGCGAAGTCATAGAGCGTGCCGATGACCTGCCAGGTGAATCGGCCGCCGCTTCCGCCGGCGGAGAGCGCATGCGACCAGTGGCGCTCATCATAGGAATAGACGCCGCCGGAAAAGGCGCTCGGCGGGACGGTATAGGCGAAACCGCCGATGCTGAGCATACCGGTATAGGCGGTGCGGTTCGTCGCGTGATCGGCGATGTAGCTCTCGGCGGTAGCGTCGGTATCGTTGAGGAACAGGCCGGCGACATAGGTGACGCGGATAGCCGACGTCAGGTCGAGCGCCGCCTTGAACTTGATGTGATCCTCGCGCTGGTGCTCGATGCCGCTCGCGCCGAGCACCGCGATCGGTGCGCCGGTGCGGCTCAACGCCGGATAGGCGCCGGTCGTTGGATCGCCCGCCGCGCTTGGATGTGCCGGCTGCGCGGTGGTGACGTAGAGCAGCGGCTGGCCGCGGCTGTCGACATGATCGATGCTGGCAAACAGCGCGAGCGGCCCGAAACGATCCCCGAACGTGCCGCCGAGCTGATAGGCGGGCAGCACCGCGTCCGTGCCGTACTGGCTGAACCTCTGCACGGTGTTGCCGCCGGTGATCGTCGCCTCGAGCCGGTCCGGCAGCCGCGTCGTGATGTTCACCACCGCGCCGATCGCGTTGCCGGGATAGGCCGCCGAAAACGGGCCGTAGAGCACGTCGACGCGCGCGATCTCCTGCGGGCTGACGAGGCTCCAGCGCGGGCTCGCCGAGGTGTTGTTGTTGCCGATCAGCGCGGAGAGCAGCGCGCCATCCGCATAGATCAGGCTGCGCGCCGACGCGCCGAGCCCGGAGGTGCGCGTCGCGAGCGGCGCCTGCGTGTCGCCGATGTGGCGCTTCCGCACGATCAGGCTCGGGAGATATTTCAGCACGTCTTCGGCGTTCACGGCGTTGACGGTTGTGGCGATACGATCGGCGGTGATCGAGGCGCGCGTTGCTGGCGCATTGTCGCTCCGATCGCCCTGCTTTTCACCGGTGACGGTGATGTCGTTGCGCGGATCGGTGGCGCGCGCGGGCGCCGCAATCGCAATGGCGACGGCGGCGGCGGCGGCGAGAAGCGGCCGCGCCAGCCTATGGCGGCATGTCATGAATCGTCCCTTTTGCCGGATCCGGCGGCGCTGATGCCGATAGGGCGCGACAAGCGGGATCGTCCGCCATGCCGCGCCGGATGCCGCGCGTAAGCGCGACGCTCCGATCAGGCGTTGGGCGGACCGGTGGCGGGAGGCGGCGGCGCGGCGAGGCCGCGACCGATCGCGGCGGCGAGCGTCAGGTTCGGCAGCCACAGCGCGCGGAGCGGCTCCGGCAACTCAACAAGCGGCAGCGGCGGCAGATCGAGCGCGGCGGCGAAGCCGGCAAAGGCGCACGGATGATCGGGTCTACCCTCGTCCTGACCGTGATGCGAGCGCTTGCCCGACGCCGCGGCCGCCATCTTCATCGGGCCCATGCCCGTGCAGATCGTAATCTGCCAGCCGCCGTCCGCGCGTGCGACCGGCATCCAGCCCTGCGGCACGAGCAGGCGTAGGAACAGCGCGCAGGCGAGCAGCGCGACCGCGAAGCGTCGCCCTATCCCATTCCGCTCGCGAATCGCCTGCGTCATCGCCGGGGCGGATCGCGCAAAGCCTGCCCCCGCGCAACCACGGAGATCAGCATCAGCGGCCGCTCATCGCCTCCATCTCGGCGGTGTAGCGATCGCCCTCGATCGGGATCTCCGCGGCGGAGCGATCGATCCGCGCCACGTCGGCGGCCGACAGCACGATATCGACGGCGCCGAGATTCTCCTCGAGCCGGTGGAGCTTGGTCGTGCCGGGAATCGGCACGATCCAATCTTCGCGCGCCAGCAGCCAGGCGAGCGCGAGCTGCGCCGGCGTCGCGCCCTTCTCGTCGCCGATCGTTTTGAGCAGGTCGACCAGCGCCTGGTTCTTGGCCATCGCTTCGGCCTGGAAGCGCGGCATCCGGCGGCGTGCGTCGTTCTCGGCAAGCGCGGCGGCGCCGCCCATAGCGCCGGTGAGGAAACCGCGACCGAGCGGGCTGAACGGCACGAAGCCGATGCCGAGCTCGGCGCAGGCGGCGAGGATGCCGTTGCTCTCGACCTGCCGCGTCCACAGCGAATATTCGTTCTGCAGCGCGGCGACCGGCTGCACGGCATGCGCGCGCCGCAGCGTCTCGACGCCGGGCTCCGACATGCCAAAGTGCCGGACCTTGCCCTCGGCAATGAGATCGCGGACGGCGCCGGCGACCTCCTCGATCGGCACCTCGGGGTCGACGCGGTGCTGGTAGAACAGGTCGATCACTTCGACGCCGAGACGCTGAAGCGACGCTTCGCATACCTCGCGGATATGCGCTGGCCGGCTATCGACGCCGCGCTGCTGCTTGCCGTCGACGATCTTGAAGCCGAACTTGGTGGCGATCAGGACATCGTCGCGGATCGGCTTCAGCGCCTTGCCCAGCAGGAGCTCGTTCGCGAACGGACCGTAGACCTCGGCGGTATCGAAGAAGGTGACGCCGCGATCATGTGCAGCGCGGATCAGCGCGATCCCGTCCTGCTCGCTCACCTCGGTGGCGTAGCTGAAGCTCAGCCCCATGCAGCCGAGGCCGAGCGCCGACACCTCGAGGCCGCTCTTGCCGAGCTTACGGGTCTGCATGGCGTGCTCCTGTCGCTATCGCCGGGAAGAGTGGTGCGGGCGGTCGGGCTCGAACCGACACTCCTTGCGGAACCGGATTTTGAGTCCGGCGCGTCTACCAGTTTCACCACGCCCGCACGGCGCCGCCTCTAGCCGCTGCGCCGCCGCGCTTCAACGCCCGACGCAGCCGATGTTCCCGGCGTGCTGCTTCGGCGCGATATCGTCGCCTCGCGAAAGGTTACGGCGCTTTTTGGCGAAAAGGCGGGCGGAAGGTCACATAGTTTCGTGATCTTACGGGCCGTGACCTTAGCTGCCGGCAACGCTTTACGTCGGGATCATCGAGAACAGACACGACCATGCATCGCAGGCAGGCCTGTAGGAAAGCGGATTTTCGCTGCCGTTCTTGGAAGCCGTCGATCGAGCGCCCCGCCGCCGGTTCGCGTCGCATCCCGGCCACCGCATGCTACGCTGGCCCGGCGCAGACCGGAGGCAGCCAATGTTCAACATTCTCACGCGTACGCCTACGGGGTCGACGCATGGCTGCACGCGCGGCTCGGGCGCGGCTATGGGATCGCGCTCAGCGCAGGGCTGATCGCCGACATCGTGCATCGCGTCGCCGATGCGCCCGCGCATGTGCGCGAACGGCATCACGCGCTCGGAATGGCGCTCGCGATCGCGATGGAGCTCGCGCTTCTCGTCCACCAGATCGGCGAGCTGCACGAACGCATGCGGCGCAGCGGCGACGCAGGAGCGAAACGCTAGCGGCTCAACCCACCGGCGGCCGCCGGCGATAGCTCAGCGCTTCGGCGACATGGATGCGGCTGACGCGATCGCTGCCGCCGAGATCGGCGATCGTGCGCGCGACGCGGAGCACACGGTGATAGCCGCGCGCCGACAGCTTCATCGTCTCGGCCGCCTGCGCCAGCAGCTTGCGGCCGGGCTCATCCGGCGTTCCGACGCTCTCCAGCAACGTTCCATCGGCTTCCGCATTCGTTATGAGGCCGTGCTCCTTGTAGCGTTCGGTTTGGATCGCGCGTGCCGCCGCCACGCGGGAGCCGACTTCGGCCGACCCTTCGGCCGGTGGCGGCAGCACCAGATCGGCAGCGGCGACGGCGCGCACTTCGACATGAAGGTCGATGCGATCGAGCAGCGGCCCAGACACCTTCGCCTGATAATCCTGCGCGCAGCGCGGCGCGCGCGTGCACGCGAGCGCGGGATCGTCGAGATGACCGCAACGGCAGGGGTTCATCGCCGCCACGAGCTGGACGCGCGCCGGAAAGCTGACATGGGCATTGGCGCGCGCGACCATGATCCGCCCCGTCTCGAGCGGCTGCCGCAGCGAATCGAGCGCCCCGCGCTGGAACTCGGGCAGCTCGTCGAGGAACAGCACGCCGCGGTGTGCGAGACTGACTTCGCCAGGCCGCGCCTTGAGGCCGCCGCCGGTGAGCGCGGCCATCGAAGCGCTGTGGTGCGGCGCGCGATAGGGTCGAGCGCGCTTGAGGCGTCCGCTGCCGAGCTCTCCCGCGACCGAGGCGACCATCGACACTTCGAGCGCCTCGGTCGCATCGAGATCCGGCAAGATGCCTGGCAGGCAGGCGGCGAGCAGCGACTTGCCCGCGCCCGGAGGCCCGATCATCAGCAGGTTGTGACCGCCCGCCGCCGCGATCTCGAGCGCGCGCTTGGCGGTCTCCTGCCCCTTCACCTCTCTGAGATCCGGTCCGCCACGGATGCTTTCGGCCTCGCCGGGCAGCGGCGGCGTCAGCTGGATCGCGCCTTTGAAATGGTTGAGCAGTGTCAGCAGGTCGGGCGCGGCGAGCACCTCGATCCGCCCCGCCCACGCCGCCTCCGGTCCCTGCGCCTCGGGGCAGATCAGGCCGCGATCGGTTTCGGAGGCGTGCAGCGCGGCAAGCAGCACGCCGGGGGCCGGCGCGATCCGCCCGTCGAGCGCGAGTTCGCCGACGACGACATAGCCGCTCAGCGTCTCGGCATCGACGACGCCCATCGCGCCGAGCAGGCCGAGCGCGATCGGCAGGTCGTAGTGGCTGCCCTCCTTGGGAAGATCGGCGGGCGAGAGGTTGACCGTGATGCGCTTGGGTGGCAGCGCCAGCCCGATCGCGGCGAGCGCGGCGCGCACCCGTTCGCGGCTCTCCGCCACCGCCTTGTCCGCGAGCCCGACGACAACGAACGCCGGCAGCCCCGGCGCGAGCTGGACCTGGACCTCGACCGCGCGCGCCTCGAGCCCGAGAAACGCCACCGTCGAGACGTGCGCGACCATGATCTGTTCTCCCCCCGTAAGCTGGCTTGGCATCGCTGCGCCGCGAAGTCGAGCCGTTCCTGCCTTGTTCGCGCCGCAACCGTCACACAGATCGGCGCCGTGTCGAGCGATTCGCCCCGCCTTCCCAACCGGCGCCGGAAGAGCGTGCGCGTCGCGATGCTCGCCGGCGGCTTCGTGCTGATCGCAGCGTCGCCGATCGTCGGGCTGACGCCCGGGCCGGGCGGCATCTTCCTGTTCGCGGGCGGGTTGGCGCTGGTGCTCCGTGGCTCGCGGCGGGCGAAGCGCCGCTATGTCGAGCTCAAGCGGCGCTGGCCGAAGCTCGGGCGGATCGCCGACAAGGCGATGCGACGGCCGAGCATCCGCCGGCGGGAGGCGCGGCTGGAGGCGGCGGCGGATTGACTTAACTGTCACAGCTGCTATCGCGCCGCCCGACAGCGGCTGTCGCTTCGTGCGGCGGCCCTTTTGCATTCAGTCTTTCGAGGTATGAGCGATGAAGCGCACCTTCCAGCCGAGCCGTCTCGTGCGCAAGCGCCGGCACGGCTTCCGCGCGCGCTCGGCGACACCGGGCGGCCGCAAGGTCCTGGCGGCGCGGCGCAGCCGCGGCCGCAAGACGCTCTCGGCCTGAGCCTCAAGACCGGCGAAGTGCGCGGCCTCAGGCGGCGCGCCGACTTTCTCGCTGCCAATGCCGGCGCGCGCGCCGCGATGCCGGGCTTCGTGCTGCTCGTTCGCCCACGTGATGATGGCGACGCCGCGATCGGCCTTGGCATCACCGTTACCAAGAAGATTGGCGGCGCGGTGGTCCGGAACCGTATGAAGCGTCGCTTCCGTGCGCTTGCCCGCGCGCTCCTGCCGGGCCACGGCGTGGCCGGCGCGGATCATGTGCTGATCGGCCGCGCCGGCGGGGTCGAGCGCGATTATGCCAAGCTGGAGAGCGAGCTGGTAAAGGCCTGCCGCCGCGTGCAGCCATGATGGCGCGCGCGATGATCGGTGCGGCCCGCTTCTGGCAGCGCTGGCCGTCGACGCTGATGCGCCCGAGCTGCCGTTACGCGCCGTCCTGCTCGGCCTATGCGATCGAAGCGGTCTCGCGCTATGGGGCCGCGCGCGGCGGTTGGCTCGCCGCGAAACGACTGTGCCGCTGCCACCCGTTCGGCGGCCACGGTTATGATCCGGTGCCGTGACCGGCGGCTTCGTCCTTGGGGGTTTGAGTAGGTGAACGACCAGCGCAACCTGATCCTGGCCTTCGTGCTGGCGTTCGTCGTCATCTTTGGCTGGGGCGCGATCTCGAACAAGTTCTTCCCGGTCGCCAACAAGCCGGCGACGCAGGTGGTCGACGGCAAGACGCAGGTCGTGCCCAACCCGAGCGCGGCACCGGCGCCGGAAGGGCCGACCGCCGTCCGCGCGCGTGCCGCCGTGCTGGCGGGGACGCCGCGTGTGAAGATCGCGACGCCGAAGCTCGCCGGATCGATCAACCTGCGCGGCGCCCGCATCGACGATCTCGTGCTCGTCACGCAACGCGAGACGATCGCCAAGAACTCGCCGCCGATCCGCCTGCTCTCGCCGGAAGCGACGCCCGGCGCTTATTATGCCGGCTTCGGCTGGTCGGGCGATGGCGTGGCGCTGCCGGGGCCGGACACGGTGTGGACCGCGAGCGGCGGCGATCTCACCCCAGACCATCCGGTGACGCTGAGCTGGACGAACGGCGCCGGCCAGAGCTTCGCGATCCGCCTCGCGATCGACGACGGCTACATGTTTGCGGTGACGCAGAGCGTCGCGAATGGGGGCACGGCCGCCGTCTCGGTGCGGCCTTATGCACTGATCGACCGTACCGGTCAGTCGCCCGACAAATCGACCTGGACGGCGCACACTGGGCCGATGGGCTTCTTCAACAACGCCGCCGATTACGGCGTCGCGTTCAAGGATCTCGATGCCAACCCCCAGGGGCAGCACTTCCAGACGACCGGCGGCTGGCTCGGCTTCGGCGACAAATATTGGCTGACCGCGCTGGTGCCCGATCAGGGCAGCGCGATCGACGCCGCGTTCCGGTCGGGCGGCGGCCAGCGCTACCAGGCGGAGTTTACGCCGGCCGCGAGCATCGTGCCACCTGGGAAGGCGGTCAGCTACGGGGCGCGGCTCTTCGCCGGCGCCAAGGAAGTGACGTTGCTCGATCGCTACAAGGGCGAAGGCATCGCCGGCTTCGACCGCGCGATCGACTGGGGCTGGTTCATCTGGTTCGAGAAGCCGATCTTCTATCTGCTCGACTGGCTGTTCCGGATGTGCGGCAATTTCGGCGTCGCGATCATCCTGCTGACGCTGATCGTGCGCGGGCTGATGTTCCCGATCGCGCAGCGCCAGTTCAAGTCGATGGCGGCGATGCGCACGCTGCAGCCCAAGATGAAGGCGCTGCAGGAGCGCCACAAGGACGACAAGCCGCGCCTCCAGCAGGAGATGATGAAGCTCTACCAGGAGGAGAAGGTGAATCCGATCGGCGGCTGCCTGCCGATCTTCCTCCAGATCCCGATCTTCTACGCGCTCTACAAGGTGCTGCTGCTCACGATCGACATGCGCCACCAGCCGTTCGTGCTGTGGATCAAGGATCTTTCCGCGCCCGATCCGCTGACGCCGGTCAACCTGTTCGGCCTGCTCGCATTCGAGCCTCCCGCCTTTCTGCACCTGGGCGTGCTCGCGATCCTGCTCGGCATCACCATGTACCTGCAATTCCGGCTCAACCCGCAGCCGATGGACGAGGCGCAGAAGCAAGTCTTCGCGATGATGCCGTGGGTGATGATGTTCGTGTTCGCGCCGTTCGCGGCGGGGCTTCAGCTCTATTATGTGATGTCGAACACGCTCACCATCCTCCAGCAGCGCTGGCTCTACAGTCGCAATCCGGTGCTCAAGGCGGCGCCGGCGAAATGACGGGCGCGGCGGACGGCGGCGTCGCGGAAGCCGCCGAAGCCGCGCGCATCGAGGCGGCGCGCAAGCTGTTCGCGGGGCCGATCGCGTTCCTGAAGTCGGCGCCCGCGCTCAAGTTCCTGCCCGACGCCGATCTGCCCGAAGTCGCGTTCGCGGGCCGCTCGAACGTCGGCAAGTCCTCGCTGCTGAATGCGCTCACCGGCCGCAACGGCCTTGCGCGCGCCTCGACCACGCCGGGGCGCACGCAGGAGCTCAACTTCTTCGAGGTCGGCGATCCGCCGCTGCTCCGGCTCGTCGACATGCCGGGCTACGGCTTCGCGAAGGCGCCACCCGAGCTCGCGCGACGCTGGCGCCACCTCATCAACGACTATCTGCGCGGCCGCGCGACCTTGAAGCGCGTGCTGCTGCTCGTCGATAGCCGCCATGGCCTCAAGGATATCGATCGCGAGCTGATGACGATGCTCGACAAGGCGGCGGTCTCCTATCGCCTCGTCCTCACCAAGGCCGACAAGATCAAGGCGACCGAGCTCGTCGCGATGCGCGAGGCGACGGAGCGTGAGGCGCGCAGCCACGTTGCCGCCTTTCCGGAGGTGCTGGCGACCTCGAGCGAGGGCGGCTTGGGCATCGCCGAACTGCGCGCGGCGGTGCGCGAGTCCTGAACTGGGTCGGTTCTCGCGTAAAAATTGGTGGTTAACCTAGGCTAGAGGCCGCCAAAGCTTACCACTCGTCAAGCACTTCACCCCTAGCAGCGGCGCCGTGCCGCATCCCTTCACCTTCAAGTCCGCCGACGGATCTCCGCCCTGGCGTGTCGTGCTCGGCCTGCCGACGCGCCATACCAAGGATTGGGCGGCGGTCAGCACCGCGCAGCTGCGCTCTTTTGCGCGGCTGCAGCCTTTGTGGCTGTTCGCCAATCTCGCCGGCGCGATGATGCTCGGTGCGCTGCTCAAGGGTGCGGCGCCCGCCGCCTGGGTGATCGGCTGGCTCGTGCTCGCGCTCGCAGTCATGGCGGGCTCGTTGCTCGAGCACCGCCGCGAACGCCGTCAGCTCGCCGCCGAGACGCCCGACGTCACCGTCTATCGTGCCACCGCCAACGCTGTGATGCTGGGCGTGCTGTGGGCAGTGCCGCCGGTGCTGCTCGCTGCCTTCCACGGCCAGCATCAGGACCTCGCGTTCGCGGTCGTCACCTCGGGCATGATCGCGGGTGCGGGCATCATGCTCGCGCCCGTGCCGCCTGCGGCGCTCGGCTTCATGCTCGCCGTCGGCGGCGGGCTGTCGGCGATGATGATCGAGATCGGCTCGCCGCTGCTCGCCGCGGCGGCGCTGTTCTACACCGCCGCGATGGCTGTCGGCTGCCTCGCCAACGGCCGCGCCGAGATGCGCCGTTTCGCCGCCCAGCTCGCGCTTGCCGAGCGCAACGAGGTGGTCAGCCTGCTGCTGCGCGAGTTCGAGGAGAGCGGCGCCGACTGGCTGTGGCAGGTCGATGCCTCGCGCTGCCTCGTCAACGTCTCGAGCCGCATCGCCAAGCTGTTCGCAGCGGAGGTCAAGGCGATCGAGGGCCGCCCCCTGCTCGCGCTGCTCGCCGGCGAGGATTGGGAGCGCGGCGACGTCGCCGACGGCATCCGCGATCTCGCCGATCGCTTCCGCCTGCGCGAAAGCTTCAGCGATCTCGTCGTCCCGGTGTCGATCGGCGCGGAAACCCGCTGGTGGCAGCTATCCGCGGCGCCCCGCCTGGACGACGACGGCAATCTGCTCGGCTTCTGGGGCGTTGGCTCGGACGTCACCGAGCAGCGCCGCGCCACCGAAAAGATCGACCGCATGGCGCGCTTCGACACACTGACCGGGCTCGCCAACCGCGCCCAGGTCAACGAGGCGCTCGCCGCAGCGATCGCGCACGCCCACCGTACCGCCTCGCGTGCCGCCCTGCTGCTGATCGATCTCGACCGCTTCAAGCAGGTCAACGACACGCTCGGCCACCCGATCGGCGATCGGCTGCTGCAGGAGGTCGCGCGGCGGCTGCGCGCGCTCGGTACGCCGCAGGACGTATGCGGCCGCTTGGGCGGCGACGAATTCGCGTTCGTCGTCTGCGATGCCAACCAGAACCGCATCGACGACCTCGCCGAGCGGATCATCGCCGGGCTGTGCGCGCCGTTCGAGATCGACGGGCACCGTATCCATATCGGCGGCAGCGTCGGTTCGGCGACCTCGCCGATCGACGGCCGTGCGCCCGAGACGCTGCTGCGCAACGCCGATCTCGCGCTCTATCGCGCCAAGGATGACGGGCGTGGCGTCCACCGCCGCTTCGAGCCCAAGCTCCACGCCGCGGCCGAGGAGCGGCGCCAGATCGAAACCGGCCTGCGCGAGGCGCTCGAGGGCGGTCAGTTCCATATGGTCTATCAGCCGATCGTCGATGCCCGTACGGGCGCGGTCGAGGCGTTCGAGGCGCTGCTGCGCTGGACGCATCCCGAGCTCGGCCAGGTCAGCCCCGATCGCTTCATACCGATCGCCGAGGAGGCGCATCTGATCGGCCGCATCGGCGAGTGGGTGATCCGCACCGCCTGCCACGATGCCAGCCGCTGGCCGCATCCGATCCGCGTCGCGATCAACATGTCGCCCGAGCAGCTCTGCGACACCGCCCTGGCAACGACGTTGGTCTCCGCACTTTCACAGAGCGGGCTGGCGCCGCAGCGGCTCGAGCTCGAACTCACCGAGGCCGCACTGATCAAGGATAGCGGCGTCGCGACCGTTATCGACAGCATCCGCGCGCTCGGCGTCCGGGTCGCGCTCGACGACTTCGGCACCGGGCGCTCGGCGCTCGGCCACGTCGCGCGCGGCCGCTTCTCGACGCTCAAGATCGATCGCAGCTTCGTCCACGGCGCCGCCGGCGACGCGCCCGAAAGCGTCGCGATCATCCGCGCCGTCGTCGCGCTCGCGCAAAGTCTCGGTATGACGACGATCGCCGAGGGCGCGGAGACAAACGCCGAACACGCGCGGCTACGCGAGCTCGGCTGCGAGCAGATGCAGGGCTGGCTGGTCGGCGCACCGATACCCGCCGACCAAGCCGCGCAGCTGGTTGCCGGCGGCGAAGAGCGCAAAGTGGCCTGACACGACCGCTCGCCCTGAGCTTGTCGAAGCGGCGATCTTGCTCTTACCGCAATCGAAAGAACGACAGGGCTTCGCCAAGCTCGGCCCCAACGGTTCTAGCTACAGAACCTGCCCGTTGGCCTCCGGCGAGCGCACATGTTCGGGCCGTACGCCCAGGCCCACCACCCGCGCCGGGATCCGCCGCAGCAGCGCGATACGGTCGAGCAGCCGCGCGACCAGCGGCGGCCCGCTGAGCGGCTCGCTCGCGGCGAGCACCGGCGCGATGACATCGTCCTGCACCAGCTTCTGCATGGCTTGCGTGATCCGCACCGCACCGATGCGCCGATCCCGCACCCGGTGGAGCAGGGGATCGGGATCCTCGCCCGCCGCCATCGGACCCGCGAGCAGGTTGGCGGTCGCGACCGCATCCTGGATCGCGAGATTGATGCCGACGCCGCCGATCGGCGACATCGCATGCGCGGCGTCGCCGATCAGCAGCAGCCCCGGCCGATGCCAGGTCTCGAGCCGATCGACCGTCACCGTCAGCAGCTTGACGTCGTCCCAGCTCTTGACGCTCTCGTCGATCGCCGCCGTCTCCGGCCCGACCTCGCATACGCGCGCCTTGAACCGATCGAACCCCTCGGCCTTCACCGCCTCGCCCTGCCCCTTGGGGAAGACATAGGCGCACTGCCAATAGTCGCCGCGATCGATCAGCACGAAAATGCGGCCGGTGTCGAACACGCCCATCGTCTCGTTCTCGGGCTGCGCGCGCTTGGTGATGCGAAACCAGAGCACATCCATCGGCGCCCCGACGATCGTCTGCGGCAGCCCCGCGCGGAAGTGCGAATCGCGCCCGTCGCAGCCAAGCACGAGCCGCGCACGAAATTCCTCGCCGTCCCGCGTACGGACGCCGGCGACGCGCGCCCCCTCCTCGATCAGACCGATCGCTTCGCAGCTCTGCCTGAGCGTGAAGCCGGCATAGCCGCGTGCGATCTCCGCGACGAAGTCGAGGAAGTCCCATTGCGGCATCAGCGCGATATAGGGCGCGGCCACAGGCAGATGACTGAAGTCGGCGATCATCACGTTTTTGCCGCCGATGCGCGCACCGAGCTGACGGACCTTGTTGTGATGTCGCGCGAGCAGCCGATCGAGCAGGCCCAACTCGTGGAACAGCTCGAGCGTCGAGGGGTGGACCGTGTCGCCGCGGAAATCGCGCAGGAAGTCGTGATGCTTCTCGAGCACCAGCACCTGCAACCCGGCCCGCGCGAATAGCAGCCCGGCCATCATCCCAGCCGGCCCGCCACCGACGATGCAGATATCTAATTCGCGCCTCATCGCAGCCTCCACGCCACTTAGCCCGTAGCCTTCGTCGCCGCGCCCGGCGATGATGCATGCATGGCGCTCCCCGTCCAATCGCCCGGCTTCAGCGACGCGCTCGTCATCCTCGGCTGCGCGGGCATCGTGATACCCGCATTCGCGCGGTTGCGTGTCAATGCCGTGATCGGCTTCATCATCGTCGGCGCGCTGATCGGCCCCGCCGGGCTCGGCGCGCTCGCGCCGGCACATCGCTGGCTGTTCTACCTCACGATCAGCGATCCGGAAGGCATCGAGCCGTTCGCCGAGCTCGGCATCGTGTTGCTGCTCTTCTCGATCGGGCTGGAGCTCTCGCTGCCGCGGCTATGGGGGATGCGCCGCCAGCTCTTCCTGCTCGGGCCGTCGCAGCTGATCGGTGCGGCGCTGCTCACCGGTTTCGCGATCCGTCTTACCGGCCAGCCCTGGGTGGCGGCGTTCGGGCTCGGCATCGCGCTCGCGCTATCATCGACCGCGCTGGTGCTGCCGATCGCCGGGACGACGAGCGCGGTCGGTCGCGGCGCATTCGCGATGCTGCTGTTCGAGGATCTCGCGCTGATCCCGATCATCTTCACGCTCGGCTCGTTCGCGCCGCATGCGCACGATGTCGGCTGGCAGGCGCTGGTCGCCTCGATCGCGTACGGCACGGGTGTGATCGTGGCGCTGCTCGCCGTCGGCTATTTCCTGCTGCCGCGGCTGTTCGCGCAAGCGGCGCGAACGCACAGCCCCGAGCTGTTCATGGCCGCGAGCCTGCTTGTGGTGATCCTCGCCTCGATCGCGACCACCGCCGCGGGACTATCGCCGATCGTCGGTGCGTTGCTCGCCGGGCTGCTGATCGCCGAGACCGACTATGCGCATGAAGTCGAGGTGATGACCGCGCCGTTCAAGGGGCTGGCGCTCGGCATCTTCCTCATCACCGTCGGCATGAGCCTCGATCTTCACGCGATCGTCCGCGATTGGCCGAAGCTCGTGCTTGCCGTCCTCGCCGTCGTGCTCATCAAGGCGCTGGTGACCGGGCTGCTGCTGCGGTTCGCCGGCGCGAGGCGCGGCGTCGCAGCCGAGACCGCCCTCCTCATGGCCGCGCCCTCCGAGACGACGCTGATCGTGCTCAGCGCCGCCGCCGCGGCGCAGCTGATAGCGCCCGCCACCGCCGCCTTCTGGCAGACCGTCACCGCGATCGGACTGACGATCACGCCGCTGCTCGCTCGGCTCGGCCGCGATTTCGCGCGGCGGGTCGAGCGACGTAGCGCGCAGGCGCCGCCCCACGACGATGGAGGCGCGCCGCGCGCGATCATCGTCGGCTTCGGCCGCGTTGGGCGGCTCGTCGCCGAGATGCTCCGCGTCCACGACCGTCCCTTCATCGCGATCGACGCCGATGTCGATGCGGTCGCGGCGGCGCGCGCGGAGGGGCTTCCGGCACTCTACGGCAATGCCGGACGACCCGAGCTGCTCGAGCGGCTCGGCCTCGCCCGCGCGACCGCGCTCATCCTGACGATGGACGATCCCGTGCAGCAGCTCCGTCTCACCCGCGCCGCGCGGCGCGCGCATCCGGCGCTCACGATCGTCGCGCGCGCACGCGACGCGGCGCACGCCGCCGAACTCTACAAGGCGGGCGCGACCGACGCGGTGCCCGAGCAGCTCGAATCCTCGCTGCAGCTGTCCGAGGCGGTGCTTGTCGACCTCGGCATCGCGATGGGTCCGGTGATCGCCTCGATCCACGACAAGCGCGCCGAGCAGCGCGCCGCGATCATGGCGATGGGTGAGATGGCCAAGCCTCCGAAGGAGCGTGGGCAGCGGCTACGCGATCGCGCGCCGGGTTGACCGGTCAGCGTCGGCGCAAGCGAACGCTCAGCCCCGCATCGCCGCTGATCGTCACCGATGCACCAGCGGCAAGTGGGACCGCCTGATTGAGTCCGATCGAGCGCGTGCCGGGTTGCTGATCACAGCTGCGATCGCTTGCGGGTCGGTCATAATGGAGATCGAGCGCGAACCGGTCGGGCTGGTCGCGAAAACTCTCGGAACGCAGGTTGACCTGTAGCGAACTCCGCTCGCCCATATCGTAGGTCAGGCGCCCGGTGCAGAGGCCGCGCGGGGCGTTCATGATGTTGAGACTATAGGATGCGCCGATGTTGCCGGCGACCCGCATCATACCGCTGTAGAGCACGGTATCGGCTTGCCGGACCTCGACATCGATCTCGATCGGCGGCTGGACGGCGTCGCTCGCCGTCATGATCACCGGCGCGCGATTGAGCGACGGCACCGCGAGCGGTGGCGGCGCAGCGACAGGCGCCGCTGCGACGGTGAGAGCGAGCAGCATCATCACGCCGCCGCCTTGATCTCTTTGAGCGCGGCGCGCACCGCGGCTATCGCATCGTCCGCCTTATCCGCCTCAGGGCCACCGCCCTGCGCCATGTCGGGGCGGCCGCCGCCGCGCTGGCCGCCAAGCGCCGTGACGGCGAGGTTGACGAGGTCGACCGCGTTGCGGCTGCCGACGAGATCGTCGGTGACGCCGACCGCGACGCTCGCGCGCCCATCGGACAGCGCGACGAGGACAGCGACGCCCGAGCCGAGCTTCTTCTTGGCGTCGTCGACGAGACCGCGCAGCGCCTTGGGCTCAAGTCCGTCGATCACCTGGCCGATAAAGCCGTGACCACCAACCTCCTCGATGGTTTCACCGCGTTCGGAAACCGTTCCACCGCCACCGAGCGCCAGCGCGCGCTTGGCATCGGCAAGCTCGCGTTCCAGCCGCCGACGCTCCTCGACAAGGCTCGCGACACGCGCGGGGACCTCTTCCGGCGATGCCTTGAGCGCCGCCGCCGCCTCCTTGAGCCGCTCCTCGCGCGCGGTCAGCCAAATGCGCGCCGCTTCACCGGTCAGAGCCTCGATGCGACGCACGCCCGACGACACCGCGCTTTCCGCGACGATCTTGAACAGACCGATGTCGCCGAGCGCGGAGACGTGCGTCCCGCCGCACAGCTCGACCGAGTAATTGGCGTCGTCGAGCCGACCCATCGAGAGGACGCGGACCTCGTCGCCATATTTCTCGCCGAACAGCGCCATCGCACCGGCGGCGATTGCGTCATCCGGCGTCATCAGTCGCGTGCTGACCCGCTCATTCTCGCGAATATGATGGTTCACCTCGGCCTCGACCGCGGCGATCTCGACGGGCGTCATCGCCTTGGGGTGCGCGAAATCGAAGCGCAGCCGGTCGGCGGCGACGAGGCTGCCCTTCTGCGTGACGTGGGGCCCAAGATGCTTGCGCAACGCCGCGTGCAGGAGGTGCGTGGCGCTGTGGTTGGCGCGCACGCGGTTGCGGTGGTCGACGTCGACGGCAAGGTGGACCGCATCGCCGACCTTGACCACGCCTGCCTCGATCGTCGCGCGGTGGCCATGCAGCTGACCGAGCGGCTTATCGGTGTGAGCGACCGCGGCGGCAAAGCCGCGCTCGCCGGTCATGCGGCCGGTGTCGCCGGTCTGGCCGCCGCTCTCGCCGTAGAAAGGTGTCTGGTTGGTGAGGATCACAACCGTGTCCCCCGCCTGCGCCTGATCGGCGCGAGCGCCTTCCTTGACGATCGCGATGACCTGTGCGTCGCCCTCTGTCGCGCCATAACCGGTGAATTCCGTGCTGCCCGCCTCCTCGGCGAGATCGAACCAGAGCTCGTCCGACGCCTTCTCGCCCGAACCCTTCCAGGCGGCGCGCGCAACGGCCTTCTGCTCGGCCATCGCGGCATCGAAGCCGAGCTTGTCGACGTCGATGTCGAGCGGACGCAGCGCGTCCTCGGTAAGATCGAGCGGGAAGCCGTAGGTGTCGTAGAGCTTGAACGCGGTCGCACCGGGCAGCGTCGAGCCCGGCTTCATCTCGGCGGTCGCCTCGTCGAGCAGGCGCAGGCCGTTGGCGAGCGTCTGGCGGAAGCGTGTCTCCTCGAGCTTGAGCGTTTCCTCGATCAGCGCCTGGGCGCGCACGAGCTCGGGATAGGCGGCGCCCATCTCGGCGATCAGCGACGGCACGAGCCGATGCATCAGCGGCTCGCGCGCGCCGATCAGGTGGGCGTGGCGCATCGCACGGCGCATGATGCGGCGGAGGACATAGCCGCGGCCTTCGTTGGCGGGCAGCACGCCGTCGGCGACGAGAAAGCCCGAAGCGCGGAGATGATCGGCGATGACGCGATGGCTGGCCTTGGTGGCACCGGCGGGATCGGTCGCGGTGAGCGCGGCCGATGCGGCGATCAAGGCCCTGAAGGTGTCGGTGTCGTAATTGTCGTGAACGCCCTGGAGCACGGCGGCGATGCGCTCGAGCCCCATGCCGGTATCGATCGACGGACGGGGCAGGTCGACGCGGTCCTTGGCGGTGACCTGCTCATGTTGCATGAAGACGAGGTTCCAGATCTCGACGAAGCGATCGCCGTCCTCGTCGGGCGATCCGGGCGGGCCGCCCGGGATGTGATCGCCGTGATCGTAGAAGATCTCGGAGCACGGGCCGCAGGGGCCGGTATCCCCCATCTGCCAGAAATTGTCCTTGGTCGGGATGCGGATGATGCGGCTCTCGGGCAGGCCGGCGATCTTCCGCCAGAGGTCGAACGCCTCGTCGTCGGTGTGGTAGACGGTGACGGTCAGACGGTCCGCGGCGATCCCCCATTCCTTCGTGATCAGGTTCCAGGCGAGGCCGATCGCGCGTTCCTTGAAATAGTCGCCGAACGAGAAATTGCCGAGCATCTCGAAGAAGGTGTGATGGCGCGCGGTGTACCCGACATTGTCGAGGTCGTTGTGCTTGCCGCCGGCACGGACGCACTTTTGCGACGAGGCCGCGGTCGAATAGGGGCGCGTCTCGAGGCCGGTGAAGACGTTCTTGAACGGCACCATGCCGGCGTTGACGAACATCAACGTCGGATCGTTGTGCGGGACCAGCGGCGCCGACGGCACGACGCGGTGCCCCTCGCGCCCGAAATAGTCGAGAAAGGACCGGCGGATGTCGTTGGTCGAGGTCATGACCGGTGACTTAAGCGAGGGGGCGGCGACTCACAAGCGAAGGGCCTCTTCTCCCCTCCCTTCCAGGGAGGGGCCGGGGGTGGGTGGAGGCTGAGCAAAGGTCTCGCGTCCCTCCACCCACCCCAACCCCTCCCTATTAGGGAGGGGCTAAAGGCCGTAGAAGGTGACGAAGGTTACGCTACGTCGGCGGGAAACGCAGCTCTCAGCTCAGGCGTCGTCCTCTTCCTCGGGGCCGGTCATCAGCGCCTCGCCGACCTCGTCGGTGCGGCCGCGGATCGCGCGTTCGAGGCGATCGGCGATTTCGGGATTTTCCTTGAGATAGGTCTTGGCGTTCTCGCGGCCCTGGCCGATGCGGATGCTGTCGTAGCTGAACCACGCACCCGATTTCTCGACGATGCCGGCCTTGACGCCGAGATCGAGGATCTCACCGATTTTGGAAACGCCCTCGCCGTACATGATGTCGAACTCGACCTGCTTGAACGGCGGCGCGACCTTGTTCTTGACGACCTTCACGCGCGTGGTGTTGCCGATGATGTCGTCACGATCCTTGATCTGGCCGGTGCGGCGAATGTCGAGGCGGACGGACGCGTAGAACTTCAGCGCGTTGCCGCCGGTGGTAGTTTCCGGATTGCCGTACATCACGCCGATCTTCATGCGGATCTGGTTGATGAAGATGACGAGCGTGCGCGAGCGTGCGATCGAGCCGGTAATCTTGCGCAGCGCCTGGGACATCAATCGGGCCTGAAGCCCGACATGGCTGTCGCCCATCTCGCCCTCGATCTCCGCGCGGGGCACCAGCGCGGCGACCGAATCCACCACCAGCACGTCGATGGCGTTCGAGCGGATCAGCGTATCGGTGATCTCGAGCGCCTGCTCGCCGGTATCGGGCTGGCTGACGATCAGCTCGTCGATGTCGACGCCCAGCTTCTTGGCATAGACCGGGTCGAGTGCATGTTCGGCATCGACGAAGGCGGCGGTGCCGCCGGCCTTCTGCGCCTCGGCGATGGCGTGGAGCGCGAGCGTGGTCTTGCCCGAACTCTCGGGGCCGTAGATCTCGACGATGCGGCCGCGCGGCAGGCCGCCGATGCCGAGCGCGATGTCGAGCCCCAGCGACCCCGTCGAGATCGCCTCGATCTCGATCTTCTCGCGGCTGCCCAGCTTCATCGCCGAGCCCTTGCCGAAGGCGCGATCGATCTGCGCGAGCGCGGCATCGAGCGCGCGCTGACGCTCGGTCCCGACATTCTTCTCCGCCGTGCCTGCCATGCCTGCGCCCGCTCCGATGATCTTGAGTGATGCGGCCATTGCCGATGCCTCCCTCGTAGAGCGCCGCCAGCCGACGTTCAATCACGAGGCCCTGTGTATCGTATCTGTTCCACAAGAACAAGAGCGGAACATTGTGGATATTTCGATGAGAGCCGCACCTGGAGGTGCGCGCCTCGACAGCAACCCACCCCTCGATCCCCTCCCTTCCAGGGAGGGGAAGGCATCCTAATCGCAGTCGTCGATCGCGGCTTCGACGCCGGACATGGTGAAGGGCTTCGAGAGCGTCGGCGCGTTACGGTGGCGCTCGGGCGCCGGGCTGGTGTAGCCGCCGGTCGAGAACAGATAGGCGATGCCGCGATCGGCGAGCGCGTCAGCGACCGGCCACGACGCCTCGCCGCCGCGCAGATGCACGTCGACGATGGCGACGTCGAACCCGCCCTCCTCGACCCGCGCGAGCGCATCGGCGACGCAATCGACCGTGCCCGCGACGTTGTGTCCGAGCGAATCGACGAAATCCTCGAGCATCATCGCGATGAGCGGCTCGTCTTCCACGATGAGGACGGAACGCGAACGCTTCATGGCGGCGCCTCATAAGGGCGAAGCGCCTGATTGCCAAACATTATTCCGCCACCGTGACGGGATTCACTTGGGTCAATGAACCGTCGCGGTTAACCGGCGCCCTTGCGATCCAGCGCCGCGCGCGCCGCTTCGGCAAGCTGCTGAACCGAAAAGGGTTTCGGCAGGAAATCGACCTTGTCGATGTCGATCGACTTGCGCAGCTGCTCCTCGGCATAGCCCGACATGAAGAGTACCGGCAGCGTCGGGAAGCGTCGCCGCGCCTCGCGCACCAGCGCCGGCCCGTCCATCGTCGGCATCACGACGTCGGAGACGAGCAAATCGAACCTATCGGCCTCACCGCGTTCGGCGGCCGCGAGCAGCTCGAGCGCCTCCTCCCCGTTCGCCGCCGCCATCACCCGATAGCCCTGGCGGACGAGCGCACGCTCGGCGACGGCGCGGACCATGTCCTCGTCCTCGACAAGCAGGACGTTGCCCGCCCCCCAGGTCTCGGCGGGCTTCTCCTTCTTGGGCGCGGCGGCTTCGATGCCGGGCTCGGCGCGGTGGACGGGGAGATAGATGACGAAGCTGGTGCCCTCGCCCGGCGTCGAATCGGCGAAGATGAAACCGCCGGACTGCTTGACGATGCCATAGACGGTCGAAAGGCCGAGACCGGTGCCCTTGCCCACTTCCTTGGTGGTGAAGAACGGCTCGAAGATCTTCGGCAGTACCTCGGGCGAGATGCCGACGCCGGTATCCGTGACGCTGAGCGCGGTATAGTCGGCGGCGGGCAGGATGTCGGAGCCCAGCCGGCGCACCTCCGCGGCCGAGACCGCGTAGGTCTGGATGGTGAGCGTGCCGCCGTCGGGCATCGCGTCCCGCGCGTTCAACGAGAGGTTGACGATCACCTGTTCGAGCTGGCCGGGATCGGCGCGGACGGGGCCGAGGCTGCGGCCATGCTTGGTGACGAGCTGCAGCCCCTCGCCCATCAGTCGCTTCAGCAGGTTGGAGACGTCGGCGACGACATCGGGAAGCTGCAGGATCTGCGGGCGGAGCGTCTGCTGTCTCGAGAAGGCGAGCAGCTGGCGGGTGAGGTTCGCGGCGCGGTTGGCGTTGGTACGGATCTGCTGGATGTCGTCATAATCGCTGTCGCCGGGCGTGTGGCGGAGCAGGATCAGGTCGCAATGGCCGAGCACCGCCGTCAGGATGTTGTTGAAATCGTGCGCGATGCCGCCGGCGAGCTGGCCGACCGCCTGCATCTTGGTCGCCTGTTCGGCCTGGCGCTTGAGCTTGCTCTCCTCGCTCGAGTCCTTGAGACTGAGGAGGACCGCTGCCTGCCCAAGCCCCTGCGCGCGCGCGACGGTGAGCACCACCGGCTCTTCGGGACGCGCGGCGAGGCGGATGGCAAGATCGCCCGCCATCGGCGCGATGATCCGCCCCGAGGTCAGCCGCGCGGGGTTGCGATCGGCATTGGCGAAGCGGCGCACGGCATCGGCGACGGCGTTCTTGTCCTCGCGCACCACCAGGTCACCGGGATAGACCGGCATCTCGCTCCGGTTGCGGCCGGCGGCGCGCAGGAACGCGTCGTTCTGGAAGACGAAGCGGCCGTCGCGGTCCGCGAGCGCGAGGCCGAGCGGCAGCATCGCCAGCAGCGCGTGGATATGCTCGGGCTGCTCCGCGGTGTTGGGCGCCGCCGCAGCGGCGGTCTCATCGAGCAGGAACAGGAGCTTGGGCGCTTCGCCGCCATCGGGCTGCACCGCGAGCGGCAGCTGGACGAGGCGGAGCGGGTTGCCGGCACTGCCCTCGCGGCTGAGCCGCAGCCCGCTCTCGCCGAACGGCTCGATCAGCTGCGCGAGGTCGCGGCCCTCGGGCGTCGCGTCCGCCCGGCCGAGCGCGCGCTGCGCGAGCACGCGGTTGGCGGCGATGACGCGACCGTCTCCGTTCGCGATCAGCGCCATCACGCCGGCGCGGCCGAGCCGCTCGCCGGCCTCGCCTTCGATCAGCGCGCGGACATGGCCAAGCTCGCCCGCGGCGGCACGGCGGCGGAAGCGCCAGACGAGGTGATCGTCACGCAGGCCGCCGCGCTGGAGCGTGACGTCGAGCCGGTCGCGATCGGCAACGACGTCGGCGACCTCGGCGGCGCCGTCGCGCCAGGCGGCGCGGCCCGCGTCGTCGAGCGCGCGCACCGCGGCGCGATCCAGGATCGGCAGCGCGGGCGGCGCGAGTCCGCCGAACCAGTCGACATAGCGGCGGCTCGCGGCGACGAGGCCGCCGCCGCACGCGGTGACCGCGATCGCTTGGTCCTCGGCGTCGAGCGCGGTGCGGAGCAGCGCCGCGTCCGGCGAGGCGGCGACGGGCTCGGCGACCTTGGCGCGGATGCGCGCAAAGGCGACGACGAGCGCGACGAGGCAGGCGAAGCCGGCCAGGAAGGCGGTGCCGAACCGCCAGTCATGCACCAGCCGCCCGACCAGGATCGCGCTGGCGAGCCCGGTGAGCCCGACGCCGGCGGCGATCGCATAGTCGATCAGCCGCTCGGTATCGGCGAAGGGTGAGGCGACGGTGAGCTCTCGATCCATGGTCCCTCATCGGGCGCTCACGGGAGTCGGGTCAAGCGGGGCGCGTAAAGCCCCTCCCGGCAAGGAAGGTGCCTGGGATGGGTGGAGAGCATGCGGGCCTTCTCTCCAGCCGCAACCCACCCCTAACCCCTCCCTTCCAGGGAGGGGGAACCGTCACCCCCGATCGCGCAGCAATCTTGCCTGGTCGCGCTTCCAGTCACGCTCCTTCACGGTCTCGCGCTTGTCGTGGAGCTTCTTGCCCTTGGCGAGCGCGAGCTCGACCTTGGCGCGGCCGCGGCCGTTGAAATAGATCGCCATCGGAATGAGCGTCATGCCTTCGCGCTGCACGCCCTGCCCCATCTTCTCGATCTCGCGCTCGTGGAGCAGCAGCCGGCGCGGGCGTTTCGGCTCGTGGTTAAAGCGGTTGCCGTGGCTGAACTCGGGGATGTTGGCGTTGACGAGGTTGACCTGCCCGTCCTTCACCTCGGCATAGGCTTCGGCGATCGAGCCCTCGCCGAAGCGCAGCGACTTCACCTCGGTGCCGGTCAAGGCGATGCCGGCCTCGAAGAACTGCTCGAGAAAATATTCGAAGCGCGCGCGCCGGTTCTCGGCGACGATCTTCTTCTTCTCGAACTCCTGGGGACGCGGGCGGGCCATGGTTACTCCTCCCCCTCCCTTTCAAGGGAGGGGGTCGGGGGGTGGGTGGCGGTCGCGAGTGATCCGCCTAGGTTCCACCCACCCCTAACCCCTCCCTTGAAAGGGAGGGGGACTGCGTTGCGCTTCATCACACCAGCCACGCATGTTCCAGCGCGGCGTCGACCGCCGTGCGGCTCGCCTCCGACGGCGGGGTCATCGGCAGGCGAAGCTCGGTCGAGACGTCGCCGCGCACGCGGCTCAGCGCGTATTTCACCGGCCCCGGCGAGGCGTCCGAGAACAGCGCGTCGTGGAGCGGATAGAGCCGGTCCTGGATCGCCAGCGCGTCGGCCCAGCTACCGGCGAGGCAGGCGGACTGGAAGTCCGCGCAGAGCCGTGGTGCGACGTTGGCGGTCACCGAGATGCACCCCGCACCGCCCATCGCCATGAAGCCCAATGCCATGTCGTCGTTGCCGGAGAGCTGGCAAAAGCCCTCGCCGCAGCCGAGCCGGTGCGCGGAGACGCGGCCGGGGATGCCGCTCGCATCCTTGACGCCGACGATGCTGTCGATCTGCGCGAGCCGCGCGAGCGTCTCGGGCTTGATGTCGGTGACGGTGCGCGCCGGCACGTTGTAGACGATGATCGGCAGGTCGCAGTGCTTGGCGAGATAGTGGAAGTGCGCGTAGACGCCGTCCTGGTTCGGTCGGTTGTAATAGGGCGCGACGACGAGCGCGGCGGTGGCACCAGCGGCCTGCGCGCGCTTCATGTGATCGAGTGCGACGAGCGTGTCGTTCGAGCCGCAGCCGGCGATCACCGGTACCCGCCCCGCCGCCTGCTCGATGCAGATCGCGACGACGCGATCATGCTCCTCGATCGACATCGTCGCGCTCTCGCCGGTGGTGCCGCACGGCACGAGCGCGGACGATCCTTCCTCGATCTGCCAGTCGACCAGCGCGCGAAATGTCTTTTCGTCGACCCTGCCGTCGAGAAAAGGTGTCACCAGCGCCGGAATTGACCCGCGAAACATCAATCTCTCCTTCACGCGCGAATCCGACTGCGGCATAATGGCGCGGTGCTCGGGGGTCGCTTCGGTTCGATGCCAGATAGGGATGGGTGGCGGCGCCTGTCCAGCATCCTGCGTTCGCATCCCGTTCGCCGGCGGCTGATGCGCTTCGAGCGCGCGATGCCGCTGCTCGGCGCCGCCTCGGTGCTGATCGCCGCCGCCGCCGCCGCGACGCTCTCGCCGCAGCAGGTGGTGTGGTATCGCGCCCGGCTCGGCATCTCCTCGTCGAGCCTGCTGCCGTCGCAGATCGCGCCTTCGAACAGCTATGTCTATGCGCAGCCGATCGGCGCGGGGCTCCAATCCAATCCGCTCGCCGAGGCGCTGGTCTCGTGGAACCGGCTGCGGCAAAGCGATACTTTGCTGTTCAACGACTACGCCAGCTTCCTGATGGCGCATCAGGGCTGGCCGGGCGAGCAGCAGTTCCGCAAGGATGCCGAGCGCGCCATGGCGCCGCAGGCGACGCCGCCCGATCAGGCGATCGCCTATTTCGAGCGCTATCCGCCCGTCACCAACACCGGCCATCTCCGCTTCGCCGAGGCGCTGCAGGCAAAGGGGCGCACCGCGGACGCCAATATCGAGGTCCGCGCCGCGTGGACCGGCGGCCAGCTCAATCCAGACGACGAGGGCCGCGTGCTCTCGCTCTTCCCCGGCGCGATCGTCTCGGACGATCAGGACAAGCGGATGGAGCGGCTGCTATGGGACGGCGCCACCGCCGCCGCGCAGCGCGAGCTGCCGTGGACCACCGCCGCGCGCCAGCCGATGTTCCGCGCGCGCCTCGCGCTGGAGACGCGCGCGCCGGACGCCGCAGCTCAGGCCGCTGCGCTCGGGCCGGCGGCGGAGCAGGATGCCGGCTATCTTCGCGACTATGCCAATTGGCTGCTCGGCACCGGCCAGTGGCTCACCGCGCGCGCTTGGCTCGCCCGTCCCCGCGTCTTCGCGCAGGCGCCGTTCGACGCGCAAGTCTGGCTGACCACGCGCATGTCGTTCGCGCGATCGGCGGCGAACGACAAGCAGTGGCAAGTCGCCTACGACATAGCATCGCGTGCCGACGACGCCTACCCCGCCGGCACCAGTGCGCGCGACCGCAGCTATGCCGAGCGCGACCTCTACACCGATCTGATGTGGCTCGCCGGCACGACGGCGCTGGAGAAGCTCGGCCGGCCGGCGGACGCGATCGCGATGTTCCGCAACTATGCCGCCGCCGGGCGGACGCCGCAGGTGCAGGCGCGCGGGCTCTACTGGGCGGGCCGTGCGGCGCAGGCGGCGGGGCGCGCGGCGGACGCGACCGGCTATTTCCAGTCCGCCTCGGTCCATTACGACCAGTTCTACGGCCAGCTGGCCGCCGAGCGGATCGGCATCGCGGTGCCGGTGCCCGCGCCGGCACTGCCCATCGACATCGCGGTCGTCGACCGCTCGCGCTTCGACAATAACGAGGTCGTCCGCGCGATCGCGATGCTCGGCGAGTTGGGCGACTGGCAGGACCAGACGCAGTTCGTCCGTGCGCTCGCCAATTCGGTCAAGACCGACGCCGAGTTTCGTATGGCCGCCGAGCTCGCGACGCAGGTCGGCCGCCCCGATCTCGGCGTGATGGTCGGCCGCAATGCGCGGATCGACGGATCCAGCGACTATGTCCGCTCGGCCTTCCCCGAAGTGCCGGTGCCCGACACGCTGCGCTTCCAGTGGACGATGATCCACGCTATCATGCGCCAGGAGAGCCAGTTCGATCGCAACGCCGTCAGCCGCGCCGGCGCGCGCGGCATGATGCAGCTGATGCCGGCGACGGCGCGCGAATGGGCGGCGAAGACGAGCCAGCCCTACGACTATATGCGGCTGACCACCGATCCCGCCTACAACATGACGCTGGGCTCGGCCTATTTCGCGCAGCTGCTCGACCGCTACGGCGGCAACCATGTGCTGGCGGTCGCCGCCTATAATGCCGGGCCGGGTAACGTTTCCAAATGGATCGCTGCGAACGGCGATCCGCGGCTGCCGGGCGCCGACGTCGTCGCCTGGATCGAGGCGATCCCGCTCTCGGAAACGCGCGGCTACGTCCAGCACGTGCTCGAGAATGCGGTGGTCTACGACCTGCTCAACCCCGACAAGGCGCGCATGGCCGCCGCGCAGAACCGGCTCTCCGCCTATCTGGGGAAGACCAGCGCGGGGTGAGCGGAACGGAAGTCCTCTCTCGCTTTCGCGGAAGAGGGTTGGTGAGGTGCTTCTCTCGTAACCTCCGCTTTCGCCCATCCTCCGACGGCGCACCGGCCTCGAACCGGGGGCCCGCTTCATCACCTCGGCTCACTCGATCGCTCGAGCGAAATCAGCGGGACTCCGGGTCAAGCCCGGGGTGACGAAGTTGGTTAGGACAGCTTTCGCCCAGTCGCGGCCGTTCATCCCCCCTCCCTCAAAGGGAGGGGCCGGGGGTGGGTTGCGGCACTCGGAGCGCTCGCTGGACTGCGCCGATGGAGCGCGGCCCGCCGGCGCTGACGAGC
>Ga0213875_10000550_pt1 | contig 30645 bp, 21 predicted proteins | sample BarmaccomBMRX_R8_FD_160105 | JGI IMG/M metagenome (GOLD analysis project Ga0213875, IMG submission 160105) | Root-associated microbial communities from Barbacenia macrantha in rupestrian grasslands, the National Park of Serra do Cipo, Brazil - RX_R8 | ecosystem: Host-associated > Plants > Roots...
AAGGCCGCGACGTTGACGGTCGGCGCCGGGCTGACAAGCCGGGTCTGCGCCGCCTGCTGCAGGCTCGCCTGCATGTTGCCAGAAATCGTCGTGGCGATGCCGCTATTGGCGACCTGCGGGTCGGTCGGGACGGTGCGGGCACCGCCGTTGCCGCCCGGGCGGCCGTCCAGCGCCGCCAGCAGGTTTGCTACCGTGCCGGGCGGCGCCGGATAGGGCGCCGAAGGGCAGGCCCCGCGACCCGGGACATCGATCGCGAAATCGGGCCGCCAGATCGATTGCTGGCAGCCGGCCACCCCGGTCACGCTGAGGCCCTTGCCGTAGACGAAAACGACGCCGAGCTTTCCGGTCGGATCGGTATTCATCAGGAACACGCCGCCGCGGATGCCGATCGTCGCCGCGCTGGTGTTCACGGTGACGGCGTTGTCGCGCTTGCTCAGCTTGCCCCCGACAAAGCGCAGCACCCCGCGCGTCGCGGTCATCGCGAGCTGCCCCGTGCCGGTATTCGGGTCGTAGACGAATTTGTCGATCGTCAGGTCCGAATTGGGCCCGATCGTCATCGAGGATTCGTCGACAAACAAGATCTGGGTCTGGCCCGTCGCCGTCGTCGTAATGTGCTCGTTGTAGACCACCTCCTGGCCGATCACCAGCCGGCGCACCGCGCCGCCCGGGGGGGTTCCGGCGGCATCCGGGTTGACCGCGCTCGCGGCGCCGACCCGCTGCTGTGCGCAGGCCGGCCAGGTTGCCGTCGCGGAAAGCAGCAGCGCGGTGAGCAGGACACGGTACAAGCAACGAAAAGCGGGCATGGAAGGCTCCTGGAGGCGCATGCGCCTAAAACCGGATCTGCGGACCGACCAGCACCGAATTGCTGGTGAAGGCATAAAGCGGTAGGTTCGAGGCCACGATGTCCCGCTGCAGCTGCAGCACGACGGCGACGCTGTCGGTAACCTGCAATGCCTCGGTGACACCGAACCGCCAGTGCCGGTCGTAGCGGTCGCTTGCCGAGAAGATCAATGGGCTGCCGCTGGTGTTGCAGCACGGGTCGGGGGCGGCGTAATTGTCCCAGATATGGCTGGCGAACACCGTGGTTTCCCATGGAAAGCGGAGATATCCGGTCGGATCGTCGTAGCGGATGCGGTATGCCAGCGAGCCGGCATAGCTTTTGTTGCTGTAGAAATCGAAGCGGGTGGACTGGTTCAGGAAGTCGAACTCGAACGACACCGCAGAGTTGGCGGTGACCGGCTTTGTCAGGGTCAGCGTTACCAGCTTGTCGTTGCCGTTGAGCCCGCGCGACAACGGACGATCGGGCGCATCGGTGAAGTTCTTTTGGCGGAATTCGAAGATCGCTTTGGCGGCGATATCCGGCCAGATGACGGCCGTGCTCTCGAACCCGGCGCCGAGTGTGTCGAAGTACTGGTTCTCGCCCAGCCCGACTTCGTTGGCGATCGCATAAGGCTTGACCGACGCCGAGGACACCGCGGGCAGCTCGAGATCCGGAAAGCGGAAGCGGGGTCCGGCGGTGACCTCGCCGAGGTCGAGATCGAGGCGGCCGAACTTGAAGTAATGATTGACGAACCCGGTGCCCGTTATTTCCAGCGAATCGCGGTTCTGGGTGCCGAGATCATAGCTGTACAGCACCGAACCGGTAGCGAACAGATTCACGTCCGGGTGCTTGACGAACTGGCTGGAGAGCAGCACGTCGCCGATCGGCGAATGGATCAACGGGGAGCCTGGCGCGACATTGGCATCCGATTGATATTGCCCACCCAAAAAGAAATATCCGGTCAGCCGGCTCGGCGATTCCTCGGTCGCGATCTGGGCCAGATACTCGTCGACCCGCGCCTTGACTTCGGGCGGCGGATTGGCCGCGGCGGCCTTGTCGAAGTAGGTGCGGGCAATCTCGAACGAGCCCATACGGAAATAAAGCGCTCCCAATTCGAGGTCGACGCGTGGCAGGTTGGGGTTGAACAGCAGCATTCGCTCCAGCGCTGATACCGCCGCCTCGTTATCACCGAGCCGCGCCGAGGCGTCGGCGTAGGCGAAGGTCACGTCGAGATTGGCCGGATCACGCAGCATCTGCTCGAACAGGGCTTCCTTTTTCGCCTCGAGCGCCGCCCGGTCGGCAGCGGACAAATCCTGCGCCGATGCTGGGCTGCCGGACAGAACCAAAGCCAACACCAGCATCGGCAACAGCGCCAGGATCGCTCCTCGGAACCGCTCTTGCCGGCTACCGGTCCCCGGGAATAGCACTGGCTGGCCTCCGCTTGTGCGTAACCAAATAGACGTAAACCGGGAGTCTATATTAACCGCCGGTTTCCGGACAAGAACCGCAGCGCCGGAAGCGAACAAAACCTGCGGGGGTGCGCTTGAGATAATGACGGGCTCTTGCCCGGGTAGCCCGCGCGGCGCAAGGTGACGTCAGCCATCGGGATGAGGCCTTCGTCTTGCAGCAAGCAGCCTTTTACGACGCGCTCGAGACCCGCGCCCCCTCAGAGCGCGAATCCGAGCTGATGTCGGTATTGCCGCGGCTGATATCCGCGGCGAAAGAAACGCCGTTTTACCGCGACCTGCTGGCCAAGGTGCGGCCGCAGGATGTCGCCGACCGGCGCGCCCTGGTCGACCTGCCGCTGACGCGCAAATCCGAGCTTATCGAGCTGCAGCGCCGCAACCCGCCCTTCGGCGGTCTCCTCACGGTTCCGATCGCCGAGCTTGGCCGGGTTTTTGCCTCTCCCGGGCCGATCTACGATCCGGAAGGGCGCCGGCCCGATTACTGGCGCTTCGCCCGCTCCTTGTTCGCCGCCGGGTTGCGCCGCGGCGATCTGGTTCACAATGCCTTTTCCTATCATCTGACCCCGGCCGGCGCGATCGTTGAAAGCGGCGCCTTCGCCTTGGGCTGCCCGATCATTCCCGCCGGCACCGGCCAGACCGAACAGCAGTTGCGCACGATCGCCGATCTGAAGCCGGTCGCCTATTGCGGCACGCCCTCTTTCCTGAAGATCCTGCTCGACAAGGCGGGAGAATCCGGCGCCGACATTTCTTCGATCACCAAGGCGCTGGTCGGAGCCGAGGCGTTCCCGAGCGCTTTGCGCGCCGAATTCTTCGCCCGGGGCATCGCCGCGCTGCAATGCTACGGAACCGCCGACCTTGGGCTGGTCGGCTATGAAACCCGCGGCCCGGATGGGCAAGTGTGCGATGGCATGGTGATCGATGAGGGGGTTATCGTCGAACTGGTCCAGCCGGCACCGGCGAGCCGGTAGCGCCGGGCGATGTCGGAGAGGTCGTCGTGACCACCTTGACCCCGGAGTACCCGCTGCTGCGCTTCGCCACTGGGGACCTGTCGGCGCTGCTGCCTGGAGCGAGCCCGTGCGGCCGTACCAACCACCGCATCCGCGGTTGGCTCGGCCGCGCCGACCAGACCACGAAAGTGCGCGGCATGTTCGTGCATCCCGCGCAGGTCGCGGAAATCGTGCGGCGCCACAAGGAGATCATCCGCGCCCGTATGGTTGTCGAACGCCCGGAAGCGGCCGATACGCTGTCCTTGCTGGTCGAGATGGGCGAGCCGGGGGAGGCGACGGACCGTATTGCCGAGACCGTGCAGGCAGTCACCAAGCTGCGCGCGACCGTAACGCGCGTCGCGGAAGGAAGCCTGCCAAACGACGGGAAGGTCATCGAAGACCGCAGGTCGCTCGGCTGACTTTTCACCAAATCGCCCCATTTTGTTCAAACGCCGGTCGCATTCCGGGACAAATATCCCGTTTGTAAGGTTCGCCCTTACAGGTTTGTCCCCCAAACCTCGAACTCGGCCCTCGTTTTCGGCCGGGCAATGCGGCTCCGGATCTCCCCCTCCGGAGCCGCTTTTTCTTTTTTGCATCGCGGCACGCGGTCGAAGAGTCTCGCAATCCGCGGCGGGGCGGTAATCGTCGGCGTGTTGCCGCCGGAGCGACGGCCGAATTCCCGTGAATGGGCGATCCGGCCGGAATGCCGGGGGCAAACCTCGCGCGGGGCTCCGACGGCTAACTCCAGAAACCGTTCGATCTCGATGCGGTTGTCGCGAGGCGAAGTCGTCTCGACGATGTCAACGAAGCCTTTCGCGCGATGAAGGCCGGAGAAGCGCCCGTACCGTGCTGACATTCGAATAGTCCGGCGCGACGCGCTTTATTTTATGCCCGGCGCCGCCTATATCTGATCGATGGAAGCGGCGCAGAACCTGTCCTTTGTTGTCGCGCAGCTGCGTGCGGTCGGCCTGCGGCCGACTCGACAGCGTGTCTCCTTGGCGCGCCTGCTGCTCGAACACGGCGACCGCCATGTCACGGCCGAGCAGCTGCATGCCGAGGCCCTGGCTGCCGCGATCAGGGTGTCGCTCGCGACCGTGTACAACACGTTGCACCAATTTACCGATGCAGGGCTGCTGCGCGAGGTGGTGGTCGAACCCGGCCGCTCGTATTTCGACACCAACACCCAGAACCATCATCATTTCTTCTGCGAATCCTCGGGCAGGTTGCAGGATATCCCAGGCGATAAAGTAATGGTCAGCCAATTGCCCGAGCCGCCGAGCGGCACCGAGATCCATCGAGTCGATGTGATTATCCGAGTGCGCACCGACGCTCGTTGAGTGCTGCTTTAGACCAGTTCTAAAATATTGACAGGGCCAGCGGGCGACCCCATTAATTAAGGGTCGGCATAGGCCAGCCGCGCCTTCGCGGTCGCCGGCCCCGAATCAGGTGGCCCGAGCAGCATGGAGGGATCGATGGCGTCTTTGAAGGGCTCCAAAACCGAAGAAAATCTGAAGGCGGCGTTCGCTGGGGAGAGCCAGGCCAACCGGCGCTACCTGTACTTCGCGCAGAAGGCGGATGTCGAAGGCTATAACGACGTGTCGACGGTATTCCGTTCGACCGCCGAGGGCGAGACCGGCCATGCGCACGGGCATCTCGAATACCTCGAAGAGGTCGGCGACCCGGCAACCGGCGAGCCGATCGGCGACACCCATAAGAATCTGCGCGCGGCGATTGCCGGCGAAACCCACGAATATACCGACATGTATCCCGGCATGGCGCGCACCGCCCGCGACGAAGGGTTCGAGGAAATTGCGGACTGGTTCGAGACGCTTGCCAAGGCCGAGAAGTCGCATGCCGGCCGTTTTCAAAGGGCGCTCGACACGCTCTGAGCCGATCGAGGTCTTCGGGATCATCGAGGGCGCGGGAGCGTCGGCTCTCGCGCCTCTTTTTCCGCGCCGGATTGCGGCCGGGCGCGCATACGAGGTCATTGCATGAGGGAAGGCAGTCTCGAAGCGCCGACGCGACACGCGATCGCGTGGGAGGACCCGGATTTTGCCGACCGGGCGAAGACGGAAGCGGAGATGCACCGGGTCTTCGACATCTGCCACGGGTGCCGGCGCTGTTTCAACCTATGCGATTCGTTTCCCCGCCTGTTCGATATGATCGACAACTCGGACACCGGAGAGCTCGACGCCGTTCCGGTGGCCGATTATCAAAAGGTCGCGGATGCCTGCACGCTGTGCGACATGTGCTTCATGACCAAATGCCCTTACGTGCCGCCGCACGAGTTCAATCTCGATTTTCCGCATTTGATGCTGCGATACCGCGCCGTCGAGCTGAAAGAAGGGCGCATCCCGTGGCAGCAGCGGCAACTGGTCAAGACCGACCGCAACGGTCGCCTCGCCGGGCTAGTGGCGCCGGCGGCCAACTGGGCCAGCGACACGCAAAACCGGCTGACTCGGCCGGTCATGGAGAAGACGACGGGAATCGACCGTAACGCGGCTCTCCCAAAATTTCACGGGCGCACTTTCGCGATGCGGGCAAAGCGCGAGCGGCCGCCGCTCGATCGCAGCGCGCCGGCCGCCGGCCGCAAAGCCGTGCTGTTCGCAACCTGCTTCGTCAATTACAACAATCCGGGCATCGGCGAAGCCGCGTTTGCCGTGCTGGCGCGGAACGGCGTCGAAACCCAGGTTCATTACCCGCAATGCTGCGGCATGCCGCAGCTGGAACATGGCGACCTGGCCCGCGTCGCCGCCTCTGCGCGCAATGTCGCGGCCGCGCTCGGTCCCTTAATCGATCAGGGTTACGACATCGTCGCCCCGGTGCCGTCCTGCGCGCTGATGCTCAAATTCGAATGGCCGCTGATTTTGCCCGACGACCCTGCGGTCAAGCGGCTGGCCGGTGCGACGTTCGATATCAGCGAATACATTGTCGATATCGCGCGCAAAGAGGGACTGGCTCCCGGCCTGCAACCGCTCGCGGACGGCGTCACCTTGCACATCGCGTGTCATGCGCGGGCGCAGAATATGGGCCAGAAGGCGGCCGAAATGCTGCGTCTGGTTCCCGAGGCGCGGGTCACGGTGATCGAGCGCTGCTCCGGCCACGGCGGATCCTGGGGCGTGCTGCAAGGCAATTTCGAGACGGCGCTGAAGGTCGGACGTCCGGTTGCTCGCCAAGCCCTGCGCGAGCCTCAGCCGGCTCTCGCTTCCGAATGCCCGCTGGCCGGCATGCACGTGCTTCAGGGGATGGAGCTTCTGGCCAACGGAGAGCCGTTGCCGGCCCGCGCCCTGCACCCGATCGAACTGCTCGCCAGGGCTTACGGCATTCCCGGCGAGTGGTCCCAACACTGACCGAGGCCCCCATGACCGAGCCGACCGAAGCCCGCCGGCCCACGAACCGCCGGCTGACGCGCGAGGATATTCTGCCGCTCGAGGAATACGCCGCGATTCGGCAGGAGCGGCGCCGCCAATCCGCCCGGCTTAAGAAAGACCGCAGGCTCGAGGTCGGCCCGTTTGCTACCTTCTATTTCGAAAATCGCGACACGATGCGGCAGCAGGTTCAAGAAATGCTGTACATCGAAAAAGGCGGAGAAGCTCAGATCGAAGACGAACTGAGCGCCTATAACCCGCTGATTCCGGACGGCCGCGAGATCGTGGCTACGGTCATGTTCGAGATCGATGACCCGGTACGCCGGGCTTCGGTTCTGAACCGCCTTGGCGGCATTGAGCACCACGCATTCCTCGAGGTTGGCGGCGATCGGATCGTCGGCGAACCGGATCCGACGCGGGAGAATACCAGCCCGGCCGGAAAGGCTTCCGCCGTGCAATTTCTGCGTTTCCGGCTAAACGACAGTCAGGCCGAAGCTTTCAAGACCCCCGGCACACGGATTGTGGCCGGCTTCGATCATCCCGCTTACGGACACATGGCGATCATCTCGCAGCCGGTCCAGGCCGCCCTGGCCGAAGATCTCGATTAGCCGTCGTCGAGGTTTGAACCGAGCTGCCTCGTCCGAATGTAGTTCCGGCGGAGTCGGCCTCCTTCCTTCCTCCTCCGTCGCAAGTCTTTCTTTCCCGAAGGACGCGGAGCGCCTGCCAAGCATCCCGGTTTCGTGCTTTGATCGTATCGGGTGTTGAAGCGGATACTGCGATGACCGATTTCATCCTGCGCGGCGGTGACGTGATCGACGGCAGCGGCCGGGCGCGCTTTCGGGCCGATGTCGCGCTTGCCGGCGAGCGTATCGCCGCGATCGGTGAGGTGCCGCGGCAAACCGGGGCCCGGGAGATTGATGTTTCGGGCCTCGTCGTCGCGCCCGGGTTCATAGACGTTCACACGCATGACGACCGGGCCCTGTTCGCCACTCCCGAGATGGCGGCCAAAGCGAGCCAGGGGGTCACGACCGTTATCACCGGCAATTGCGGCGTCAGCCTGGCGCCGCTTTCGCTCGACCGGGCGCCGCCACCGCCGCTCGATCTGATCGGCGCCGCCGCCGATTTCCGCTACGCCCGGTTCGAGCACTATCTCGCTGCCCTTGACCGAACGCCGGCCGCGGTCAACGCGGCCTGCCTGGTCGGGCATTCGACGTTGCGGGTCGGCGCTATGGATGAACTCGACCGACCCGCCCGAGCGGATGAACTCGCGCCGATGCGCGACCGGTTGCAGGAAGCGCTCGACTCCGGCGCCATCGGCATGTCGAGCGGGCTTTATTATGCCCCCGCCGCTCACGCCCCGCCGGCCGAGATCGACGCCTTGGCGGCATTGCTGCGTCCCGCCGGAGCCCTGTACACGACGCACATGCGCGACGAGGCCGAGCATGTCCTCGACAGCCTCGACGAGAGCTTCGGGGTCGGGCGCGGCGCCGGTGTGCCGGTCGTGATCTCGCATCACAAGACGACCGGTGTCGCGAATTTCGGCCGCACCGCCGAGACCCTGCCGAAAATCGCCGCTGCAATGCGGGGCCAGGAGGTCGGGCTCGACGTCTACCCATACATCGCCTCCTCGACCGTATTGCGAACCCAGCGCATCGAGGAGGCGCTGAAGGTGCTGATCACCTGGTCGAAGCCGATGCCGGAACAGGCCGGCCGCGAACTCGCCGATATCGCCGGCGAATGGGGAGTAAGCCTCGCCGAGGCCGCCGAGCGGCTGCAGCCCGCCGGCGCGATCTACTGGATGATGGACGAGGCCGATGTGCAGCGGGTGCTGCGATTCCCGCAAGCGATGATCGGCTCCGACGGGCTGCCGCACGATACTCACCCGCATCCGCGGCTATGGGGCACCTTTCCGCGCGTCCTCGGCCATTACAGCCGCGATCTCAGCCTGTTCGGGCTGGAAGAGGCAGTGCACAAGATGACCGGGCTATCGGCGGCGCGCTTCGGCCTCGCCGGCCGCGGCGCAGTCGCTGCCGGCGCCTACGCCGATGTCGCGGTGTTCGACCCGGCTACGGTGATCGACCGCGCCAGCTTCGCCGAACCGACCCTGCCGGCGGCCGGTATCGCGCTCGTCTTCGTTAACGGCCGCCCGGTGTGGCGCGACGGAAAATCCAGCGGTGAACGCCCGGGCCGCACCCTGCGCCGCCAACAAATGCAGGCCGAAGCCGGCGCGCGCGGGTTCAACGCGTTACAAACAGCCGGGTCGCGCTGAGCCGTTCCGCGACCGTGCGCGGCAGCAGCAGCCAGTAGCGGCCGCCGGCATAGAGATCGCTGCCGCGGGTCTGCGCCCCCGGACCGGAACCCCAGAAGACATCGCCGCGCACCGGTCCCTGGACTCCGTCTCCGGTGTCCTGCGCCACCATCAACCGGCGCAGCTGCGTCCCGGTGTAGCGGTCGGTGGCTTCGAGCCACAACGGCATCCCGAGCGGCACATAATGACGGTCGACCGCGAGGCTGCGCTCCGGCGTCAGTACCACCCCAGCGGCGCCGACCGGGCCGTCTCCCTGGCGTTCGCGGAAGAATGCATAGGCCGGGTCCTCGCGACGGATCGCCTGGGCCCGCGCCGGGTAGCTCAGCATCCAGGCGCGCACCGCGTTCTGCGTGAACCGCGCCGCCGGCAGTTCGCCATGGGCCAGGATCAGCTGGTCCACCGCGACCGTCGGACGGCCGTTGTTGCCGTCGTAAACCAGCCGCGTGGTGGTGCCGTCGGTCAGCCGGACCCGCCCCGAGCCCTGCGTCTGCAGAGTCAGCAGATCGGCTGGGTCGGCGAGCCAGAGCACTTCGAGACCGCGCCCGGACAAGGCGCCATCCTCGATCGCGGCACGGTCGAAATAGGGCTGCAAGGCAGCCAGCTCCGGCGGCCGTCGATAGACCGGGGTCTGGTATGGGCCCTGCCGCTGGCGCGAGCCCTTCAGCTCGACCTCGTAATACCCGGTGAACACGCCATCGCTGTCACCGCCATGGCCGGCCAAAACCGGCAGGAAATTTGCCTCGAAGAAATGCCGGGCGGCGACATCATCGCCGCGCGGCAGCGCTGCCGCGTCGCGGCATAACGGCCGCCAATCGCCGACCCGGCCGAAATCGGCGCTGCGCGCCGCCGGATCGAGCGGCGCGGCATCGGGCCGGCCGGTCAAGCGCGCGCAGGATTTGAGGAACGCCGGCACTGCCGACGCGGCGGTGTTCTGAGGCCATCCCCGGATCTGGTCGAACGTGCTCGGCGACAGACTCAGCCGCGGGCTCTGGGTGCCGAACGGCGCGGCGCAGCCGGCGAGCAGCACCGCTATGGCGGTTATTGCCGACAGCTTTCCCGCGATCTTGCGCATGGAGATCCCCCGCCTTACACGCCTCCTGCACCGGGTATCGTGCACAAATGATAAGCATTTATTAAATTTTGCTCGCCGCTGGCCGGACCAAGTCTGTCGGAGAGGCTGCGCCATGCTGCGCGACCGATCTGAGGCTTTCCGCCCGGCTTGCCGGGGGCCTCGTGCTCGCCCACTATCGCGATCGGACAATCGGATCAAGAGGCGGGCGCATGTCGGCGTCAGCGGAACCGCAAGCGGAAGGCAAGTCGCGAACGCCGCTGGCCGGCGTCGTCGTGCTCGATTTCGGCCAGATCTTTCAGGGCCCTTACGCAACCTTCCTGTTGGCGAAGGGCGGCGCCGACGTAATCAAGATCGAGCCGCCGCACGGCGAGCCGCTGCGCCGTCGCGCCGCGCCCGGCAAGAGCGCGACCCTGCCGGTGGCGATGCTCAATGCCAACAAACGCGCCATCACCCTGAACCTGAAGCACCCGCGCGGCCGGGAATTATTGTTCGAAATGGCGCGCCGCGCCGATGTGCTGCTGGAGAACTTCTCGCCCGGCACGATGGACGAATTGGGCGTCGGCTGGTCGGTGCTGCATCGGGTCAATCCCCGGCTGATCTATGCGACCGGCACTGGCTTTGGGATCAGCGGCCCGGACCGCGACAATCTGGCGATGGACCTGACGATCCAGGCCGCCTCCGGCATCATGAGCGTGACCGGCGCTCCGGACGGGCCGCCGATGAAGGCGGGTCCGACCCTGGTCGATTATATGGGCGGCATCCACCTCTATGCCGGCATCGTAACCGCGCTCTACGAGCGCGACCGCAGCGGCGAGGGCCGCCTTGTCGAGGTGGCGATGCAGGAGGCGGTGTACCCGACGCTCGCGGCGAGCTTCGAATATTATCACCGCACCGGCCGGCCGCCGCCGCGCACCGGCAACCGCCAGGCCGGGTTGTCGACCGCGCCCTACAACGTCTATCCGACCCGGGATGGGCATATCGCAATCCACATCGTTACCGAGGGCCATTGGCAGAAGCTGACGACGGCGATGGGCCGCGAGGAATTGCGCGATGACCCCCGGTTCAAGACCAATGCCGACCGCATCGCCCATATGGACGAGATCGATGAAATCGTCGCCGCATGGACCCGCACCCTCGGCAAGATGGAGGTGTTCGCGCGAGGCAAGGCGCTGCGCATTCCCTGCGCCCCGGTGCGCACCGCGCCGGAGGTCATGAACGATCCGCACATGCACGAGCGCGGCATGCTCGAACGGGTCGAGCATCCGGAGCTCGGGCCGGTGACATTGCCGAATTCGCCATTGCGGCTGCACGGCTTGGGCAAGCCGGCGACCCGCCCGAGCCCGAAGGTCGGGGAGCATAATGCCGAGATCTACGGCGGCTTGCTCGGGCTGCCTGCGCCGGAACTCGCGGAGCTGAAAAAGAACGGGGTCATATAGAAGCTGACCTTGTTGCGGGGCGTCGCCACTCGCGACCCGCCGCTCTGCGTCCGGTTCCTCGCCGGGATGCCGCGCTCACCGGTTCTGGGCATATACCCCGGCGGATTTAGCGGAAGCTGTGCTGATCTGGGGCCTGGGTGCCGAGGCTGGCGGCCAATGCTTCGGCGAAGCCTGCCCAGCCCTGGCTGCTCGTCGTGCGCCGTTTGCGCCACGACAAGACCGCGGTCGTGGAAAACAGATCGCCGATCTGGATTACGAAGTGGGGCCGCCGCTCGCTATCCGTGCCGGCCACGGCGAGACGGTCAAGCGTGGCGGCGCTGATTCGCCAATCGGAGGACCCAACCGGAACCAGACCGGTGTGCTCGGCGGCGAGACGCTCCAGCACGCCTTGCGCAAGCAGCGCGCCGGGCAGGCGGTCGCTGGCGCCGGGGCCGGCGATGACGGTCTCGGCCGCGAACACGATCGCCCCGCCAATCGCCAAAGAACAATCGAGTTGTTCCAGCACCTCAGGAAGCCCGGCCAGTTCATGCGCCAGCACGGCGTTGTCCGGGAGAATCACGAGGTCCACCGGATCGAATGCGGCTAGGACGCGGTCGCGATCCTCCACCCGTATCCGCGCCGGGTCGTAAGGCAAGCCGGGAGAAGGCGGCCAGACCTCCCTGGAATGAGCGGCCCGGCGACCACCGGCGGCGATGACCTGAACCCAGGGGTAAATGCGGCTGAGATGAGCCGGAAGATTGTGCCGGGCCGGAAGCACGACCCGCACCCGCTGCATCTTCTGATCCGGATCGGCTTCAGCAACGGCGTAAAGCAGCTGCACAAGCTCCCAGGTTGAGCGGTGGCGGGACAGCGAATTCGCGGTCTCCGCGGCCTCGGCGATCAGGGTCAGGTGCCGCGCCCAGGCCGGCTTGTCCCAATCTTCGAGGGACGCGAACTTGCTCCCCGGCGGCGACGGAGCGAATAGCGGCTCGGATATCGGGACGCATAACGCATTCGCCAGTCGGCGAGAGGGTCGGGCCGTTCGCGTCGCACTGGTCCAGCACCGCCATCGCCCGGGCTCGGCGCCGAGCACGGCGCCAAGCCGCGGATGATCGAGCAGCGCCAGCACGGTCGATGAAGCGGGCGCAGGTTCGTCGGCGGCAAACGCCTTTTCTATGCAATCGAGCGTGTCGACAATCTCCTGAAACGGGATCGGCTCCAAACGGGAACTCTTGCCGGCGAGCCAGGAGGCGAGCGTCGCGACGTCGGGCGACAGCGGATCGGCGCCCACGGCGACGGTCCCATGCCGGACCCGGCCCCCAAACGGCGTGTAGGTAAAGTTCAAATGATTGGTCACCAGCCGTTCGAACACGGTATTGATCGCGTTGATGACGATGAAATGCGCCGAAGGCCCTGCTCGCTGCTGCACGCGCCGACGCTGATGTTCAACCGCTCGCCGGAAGCTGGCTGATACCGCATTGAGCCGAGCGAGCGCACCGAACTCGCCGAAGGGATCACGGCTTTCACTGCCGAATTCGAAGACTATAGCGGTGGCGCGTTGCAGAATTTCCGCTTCTGCGGCGACGACGATTGCCGACGATCCCAACTGCAGGCGCTTTTCCGGAACCAGAATCGGATGACGAAAACCCAGCCTGTCCCACGCCGCGGCCAATCCGGCGAGAACCGCGCTAGTCGCGGCGAACATGCCCAGTTCGGCCTCGCGCGGCAACGTCGCCAGAAGATCAACGACAAACGGCAGGACGTGCTCGGGACGGTAATCGAGGCGATTGTAGGTGTCCGGTGCGGCGCGGCTGGTCCAGTAAGGCTCGTTGGCCGGTGTCATGACCGGTTCGAGGGCCGTTGCGATCCGCGGTCGTCCGATCGGCGACAGCGCGATCTCTTCGATAGTGTCGCCGGCCAATCCCCATGCCGCGGGCTGCCCTCGCGAAGCGGCCTCATCCACCTCCTCAAAAAACCGCGACCATGAATTTTCGGCGCGCCTTGGTCCGTGATGCACGGAACTCTGGCGGTAGTGATTGCAGTGGTAGACAAATATCTGCTCGACCAGTGACCGTACCGGGCCGAGTACATGCACAACGCGTTTGGCAAGATTACTGTCGGTATGATAGGTGAACACCATGCGTTCGTCGAAGCCGCAGAGTTGTTGCGCGGTGGCCAACGGAAGCAGCTGGAAGTCGCCGGGCCCATCGTATTTGACCACTGGCCCGGCTTCGACGATTTCGTTCAAATGCAGCGCGACGCCCCATTGCAGACAGGATCGGATAGCGCCGACCGGATCGAGGCGATCGAGCGATTCCCAGAGCGCTTCCGGAACATCGAACCGCGGCGCTTGATAGAGAGCCGGCGGCAGTCCGGCTACCGTCTCCGCCAGCTTCCGCCCGGGCTGGCGCGGCGCCAGAATCACGTCGGTCGATGTTGACAACATCCAGACATTGCCTGGCCGGGCGCGGCGGATTGCGACGTTCCGCGCAATCGGATCGAGCAAGGGCAGGTGCGAAAAGCCGCTTACGCGATCATGCTGAGCCGACCTGACCCGCAGAATACGAAGCAGGCCTCTGCAATCCGCCGTCAATGTGTCCGCGATCGCTTCGACGATCGTCGGCATTTCGTCCGGACTGTTCCAGTCAACAAACAGGATCTCGTCGTCTTTCCCCAGTGACTCGGCCAGGCAGTTGAGGCTCAGCGCCGTGCGTTTGTGCAGGTTGTAGCCATGCGCATCGTTGCGACCGGTGACAATCACTGAAAGCACCAATACAACTCCTGCGCTGCGCAATCAGGCCGACAAGACGGTGCCTAGGTATCGTAGAGCGGTATGTTGGCGGGGGGAATTCATAAGAATGCGCCGACCTTCGCCGGCACCCGCCGATACCCCAATAGGCCAGTGCAGCCTGAGGGCTTGGCGGATGGGTTCCGGCGGCGCCGCCGCAAGACGACGCCGGCCGGCTGCCGCCGCCGCACCGTCTCACCCTCTCACCGGGTAAACCCAGGCCGGCCCCTTGGATACGGCGACGTCCGGGTTACAGCGGAGAGGCGCAAGCGATCCGCCTTGGGAGGTCCCGCGTCGGCGTCAACGCGCGACAACCGTGATGCGGGGCTGAATTCTCCGTTGCCGCGCTTCTGGTCGAGCTTGGCTGCCGGTTTTCAGGCCCGCATCCTGTCCCGATCATGGTGTTTTCGAGGCAGCCGGTGCGCCGTCATGCGCCCGAGGTGTTCCACCGCCGGTTGCCCGAACTTGTTGCGTATCATACCCAGGTAATCGGGACTGGCAAAATAGCGGTGAAATGCCGAGTCGCGAAAATCGAGTACTTCCTGCGCCGACAAATGCTCCGTCGGCAGCGGCAGCGTCTCATAGGCGTGCTGGGAATAGCCGATCCAGCCGGGACCGCCGGCGTCGTCGGGAAGCGGCCAGCCACGCTCCTTGGCCAGCGGATAAAGGGCCGATCCGGGATAAGCCATTGCCGAATAGAAATTGACCCACTCGGTGTTCAACTCGAGCGCCACATCCAGGGTGGCCTGCATGCTGTCGAGCGTGTCGTCGGGCAGGCCGAAAATATAATTGGCCGAGATGTTGATGCCGGCATCGCGAATGCGGCTGACCGTCGTCGCGATATCCTCGTCGCCGAAGCGGCCCTTGACCACGCCGTCGCGCACGAACTTGCTGGCGGACTCGATGCCGAGCCCGACCCATTGGAAGCCGGCGCGCCGCATCTTTTCGAGAAAGATCGGCTGCACGGTGTCGACCCGCGCATAGGCCCAAATGTTCAAGCCGTAATCGCGCTCGATCAGGCGGTCGCAGATCCCGAGCACATGGCTGCGATTGAGCACGAACATCTCATCCGGGATCTTGAAGGTGCGGACCCCGTACTTCTCGACCAGGAAATCGATCTGGCTGACGGTTTGATCCGGACTCCAATACCGGATGCCTTTGCCGCCAAAGGGGGCATTGATGCAGCAAAAAGTGCAGCTGTAGGGACAGCCCAGGCTCGTTTGTATCGAGGCGTAGGGCGTGCGGCCGGCGGGATCGTCCAAGCGCTGCCAATTGTGCGCCCGGTACCGCGACATATCGAGCAATTCCCACGCCTGCCGCGGCAACTCCTGATCGAGGTTGCGCAGGTTTGCGGCCCGCAGATTCGAACGGGGCGCGCCGTCGTCCCAGTACCACAGCCCGGGAACCTCGGAGAGGCTCGTCTTGCCCTTCAGTACCGAAACCAGTCCGAGAACCGTCTCCGGACCCTCGCCCTCGCAGACGAAATGGTAGGGTTCCTCGACCAGGGTCCGTTTCGGCAGCGAGGAAGGGTGCGTGCCCATGACCAGCATGGGGACGTCGCTTTCGGCCTTGACGATTTCGGCGACTTTTCGGCCGCCCGGCATGCATTGCGTTGAGGCCGAGGGCTGCTGGCCATAGATGACGAAAACGGCCAGCCGCGGCGCCGCATCCATGATCCGCTGTGCGGTCGCGGCATGCGTGAGGCCCTCCGCCTCGGCATCCAGAATGTCGACCGAATAGCCCTGACGCAGGGCGTATTCAGCGATGAGGGTGGACCAGACCGGCGGCTCGATGGCGGCGAATTCGCCGCTCAGGTTCTGATAGACCTCCGCTCGGCTCGGCGGCGTGACCAGCAACAGATCCAAAGCGCCGCTCCTTTATCCTCGTTGGTTTCGTATGAAGCTCTCGAGCTTCGCAGTAAAGGGTTCCGCCAAGGGACCAGGACGCGCCGTCTCTCGGCAAACACAGCCAATCCGCGCCCGCCTTTGCTCAAGGCGTGCCGCCGCGACCGTGCGCTGCGGTACGGGGCGAACATGTCGTCTGTGCTGCCCGCTGTCAAGACGATCCCCCTTCGGACCGACACGCGCCCCGAGACCGAACGACATCGAGGTGTGCCGACGGCCGCGGCATCCGGCCTCGAACCGACCGGCAGGACGAAGCGATGCAACCTGCCGGCCGGTCCTCCCCGATCCCTATTCGATGACGAGATAAGAGGTCCGGCTGTTGAAGCGATAGCGGCGCACCGAATAGCGGTCGAGACCGAGCACCTCCTTGAGCGCCACGGTTTCGCCGGGGGTGCTGTGATCGTTCGCCTCGTCGAACCCCAGGACCGAACCGCGCGTCAGTCGGTCGCGGATCGCCTCCAGGCAGAATTTGGTCGGGTGGTACAGGTCGAAATCGAAGTAGCCGAGCGCGATGATGGTTTCCGGATTGCGCTTCAGGTACTCCGGCACGGTGACGGTCGCATCGCCGGCGATGACCTCGAACTTCCGCAGGTGCGGAAGCGGGCTCTCCTCTTCCATCAAGCCGAGGATTTGTTCGAGAAAACCCGCATAGCCGGGCGCCGTACCGTAATCACCTTGCGACACCATACTGCCGTCCTCCGGAAGAACCGCCGGGAAGCCGGTAAAGCTGTCGAACCCGACCACCTTGCGCAGCCGGTTGAACGGTTCGTAGATGCCGCGCAGACTGGTGAACAGCGACAGGTTCTGCCCCCAGCGGCAGCCGAACTCTACAACGATGCCCTGCACGTCGACGATCTTCTGGTAAAGAAAGTCCATGAACAGGACGCGCGATAGCGTCTGCGGCGTCAGGAACAGTGCCAGGTTCATCAGCAGCTCCTTTTCAGGAATCTGCCATTCCCGGAGCAAGCCGATCAATTTGTCGCGGCGGGCGCTTTCGGTCGGGGGACCGAATGTCATCATATGAGGGGGCTGCGGGTCGCTCATCACACTCGGCCTATCTTTTTGAAAGGGATCGTCAGGCGGCCGCGCGGGTTTCCGACCACAGCCGGCGGCAGGCCGCGGCGATGCCGTTGTCGTCGAAGCCGGCCTCTCGGCTCAGCTGCTGCTGCTTCGGGTTGCCAAGGACCAGATCGTCACCCGGCCCGAGCCTGACCACACGCGGCGCGCGGCGGTTTTCGAGGCACCAGGCGGCGACGGCCGCGGCAAGCCCGCCCTGGACGCCGTGCTCCTCCACCACGACGAAGGCGCCGGCATCGTCCAGCTGCCCCAACGCGGCCTGATCGAGCGGCCGAACCGTATGGAAATGGCACAATGTCGGGCGAATCCCTTCCCGCCCGAGCTGTTCGACGGCGCGCAGGGCGTGGATTACCGACCCGCCGGTGGTGAGGATGGCGATGCGCTCGCCTCGGCTCAGAAACCGGGCGCGGCCGACAACGATCGGCTCCGCCGATTCAAAGCGCGGTTCCCCGAACCGGCCTATCCGAATATAGCTCGGCCCGTCGCCGCGGAGCAGCTGCGGCATCAGCTCGGCCACCTCGTTGGGATCGCCGGGCGCCACCACGGTCATGTTGGCGACCAGCGCCATCAGCGCGAGGTCTTCCTTGGCGTGGTGGGTGACGCCGGCATCGGCATAGGTATAGCCGCCGCCCGCCCCCACCACCAGGACAGGAAGCCGGTGATAGCCAATGGCGAGGCGGATCTGCTCATAGGCCCGTCCGGTCATGAACGACGCGATCGAATAGACGATCGGTCGCCAGCCTTCGAGGGCGAGGCCGGCAGCGCAATCGACGAGCTGCGCCTCAGCCACCCCGACATTGATGTATCGCCGCGGAAATTCGGTGATGAACTGATCGAAAACGCCAAAACCGAGATCCCCGGTCAGAAAGATGACCTTGTCGTCCTGCCGGGCGATCTGGACCAGCGCGTCGCTGAATGCCCGCCTCATGCCGGTACCTCGATCAACGGCGCAGCGCCGAGCTCGGCAAGGGCCAGCCGCAGCTCGTCGGCGGAGGGAACCTTGTAATGCCACGCCGTGTCGTTCGCCATGAAGCTGACGCCGGCCCCGCCGACGGTCTTGGCAATGATCGCCGACGGCCGCCCGGGCTGGAACGGGGCCTCATCGACGGCGTCAAGCACGGCAGCTATGTCGTTGCCATCGATAGTCCGAACCCCCCAGCCAAAGGCCTGAAACTTGTCTTCGAAGGTCGCGTCGCCCATGAGCTGGTTGGTGCGGCCGACCGCCTGCATGTTGTTGTTGTCGACAATCGCGATCAGCCGCTCCTGGCGGTGAGCGCAGGCGAACGCCGCGGCCTCCCACACGCTGCCCTCGTTGCATTCGCCGTCGCTCATCAGCACGACGACGCGGCCGCGGCGACCGGCAAGATCCATCCCGTACATCATGCCGGTCCCCATGCCCAGACCATGGCCGAGACTGCCCGAGGAAATCTCCAGCGGCGGCAACATCAGCTTGCACGGGTGACTGGGCAGCCGGGAGCCGCTCTTGCCATAGGTCGCGAGTTCGGCGAAGGGCAAAAAGCCGGCCTGCGCCAGCACAACGTAAAAGGCGCTCGCCGCGTGCCCCTTGCTGAACAGAAAGCGGTCGCGGTCCGCGTCCCGCGGATTTTGCGGCGAGACGTTGAGCCGGCCCGAATAAAGCGCGACCAGAATATCGACGCAACTCAGTGCCGAGGTCAGATGCCCTTCTCGGGCCAGAAACGACATCGCCAGGCAAGTCGCGCGGGTCTGTTTCGCGCGTTCGCGCAGCGCCTCGATCTCGATGGTACTGTTGCGGGTGGCGACACCGGAGATCGGCTTGGCCAAACCGGCCGGCGAACTGTCCGCCAGAACGTCGGCCTCGTCCTGCGCAAGGCCCGTGTCATTCGTCACAACGCCGATACCCCTATGTCGTTAAGGCCGGGTTCAACGGCGCCGCATCCGCGAGGGCTGCTCGCGCCTGAACTGGGTCGCCACCGCCCGAGGCACCTCCTAGAGCCTGGGTGCGATGTTTGTCAATTGCGTCTATCGTTCCGTGTTGCGCTCTCATGCCATGCGTTGCCCGCGCGGTGACACTTCGCTATTGGCTCTTGGGCCGGGTCTTGCCCGTCGTTCACAAGATCTGGGATTCGCAAGATTCGGGGTCCGCAAGATTCGGGCCTCTTCGATCCGTTGCGGTCCGCGCCCTTTGCTGACGCAGCGCGGACAACGGCTTGCTGCAACCCCACAAAGTTGCTAAACAGCGGAAAGACTTAAAACAAACATGGACTGGGCGACGATGCGGCCGCGCCTCTCCGAGGTCCCGCTGTTCTTCGGCCCGCCAGAAATTCTGTCGCAAGGGGAACGGATGCGGTTCGGCGTCACCTATGGAAACCATAATAGCGGGGTGCATATCGAGGACGTCCTCGTCTATCTCCGCAACGCGCTGCTCGCAGCCGGCGAGGACGCCTATATCGTGCCCGGCCTGTTGCGGGACGGGGTCAATGTACTGCTCGAGGATTTTACCAGCGAGCAGGCTTGGCAGATCACCCAGTTGCGGAAGACCGTTCGCGCCCGTTTCGTCATCATCGCTTCCGAATTTACCGACGGCAAGCGGTTCAACACGCACATTACCTCGGGGGAAGGTCATTACGTCGATGTGGAATACTGGCAGAAACGTTTCGATGCGTTCCTGGAGGTGGCGAATGCCGCGGATGCGATATGGTCTTTGTCCGAGTACTCGCTGCCGGATTATCAAGCGCTGTTCCCGGACAAACCGGTATTAGCCTTTCCGATCGGGTTCGATCCGCTGTTGCCCGTGGCATGCCACCCCGCGGCCGAGGAAAAGGACATCGATCTCCTATTCACCGGGTCGCAGACGCCGCACCGCAAGGCGTTGATCTCCGAACTCGGCGAGCGGTTCAATGTGATGCTCGCGCCGGTGACCACGATCACGGCTTCGCGCATCGACTTGATCCGCCGAGCGAAGGCCTGCCTGCACGTAAACCTAGCCCCGAAGGCGCTGTACAGCTCGGTAATGCGGCATCATTTCCTGGTCATGAATCGCGCCCCGGTGATCAGCGAGCGGGCGCAGACGGTCGGGCCGCTCGACGATTTTATTACCCAGTTCGACGATGTTGAATTTACCGAAGGGGTGACCGATTATCTACGCAACTGTGAGTGGCGCGGGGCCGGCGCCGCCGCGCACGAGCGCTATCGCCAGTGCCGGCCGATCGCCGGACCGATGCAGGAGATGATTGCGAGAAGCTTTCGTTAGTGATGTTTGCGTTGGTCCAAATTGGTTAATCACCCGCTCGCGCCTTGCCGCTAGGCGGATCGGCGTGATACCTGTCTTTATCGCTTTAAATGCGTCGTGCTTTTTAGGTTCCGTGGTGACCAGTATTCTTCCGATACCGAGCCGTGAGCCTCATGCAAGTAGTGGCTGACATAAGCCGTGCCGCTGCCGAGGCCGGCAAGGTGGTGCGGCACGATGATTTGGCCGGGTCGGATCCGCAACAGGAATTGGAAGACCTGCTTGCCTATGACTGGCAGGACAGCCGGACCGCTTTCTTTCACCGGGTCAGAGCTCTATACGACAGAGTCGCGGGTGACGCGGCTGTGCGAGACCGGATGGCCGCACGCGTATTGGAGATCGCCGGCAGGGTCCGCCCGTCGCTGCAGCATCCGAAATTGTGGCCGCTGGCTTTCCTGCTCGGGCAGGATGCGCACCTGATCTCCGTAGAACCGGATTTTGGCGGCCATGCGATTTTCCTGTATCGCGGCTCGTTCCACGCGGTGCCCGCGGGAAGCGCAATCGCCGCGGAACTGGTCGATGGACGATCGCCATCGGAACTGATCTCGGCACCGGGTCTGGAGGAGCTTCACGCCCGGCTGCTGGCCAAGTCGGCCGACCCGAGCGCCGGACCGCGGGTCTCGGCCGGGGCCAATGGGGCGGGGTCGCCCGACCGGAAACTGGACCTGACCGGCCCCGACATTCCATGGATTTCCGGGTCGGGTCCGGAAATGATCGGATTTCACCTCGATTACAACATCCTGTTGTATGTCGATCGCTTTTGGGCGCTGCCGCAAGCGCTCGGTCCGGTCGATCTGACCCGCCCGGCGGAGCGGTCGCATCCCGCCATTTTGATCGCCGAAACCCGCCAGGAACTCATGGCCATGATCGACAGCCATGTCGGGGGCGAAAAAACATTATAGGAATAATGCCTTCCGCTCCCCCTGCCTTTTCCAACGGGTCCGCGAACCGCAACAGGCGCTTCACATTAGCCGGGCAAAGCCCCGCCAACGCGCATAACCGATCTGATCGAACCGCGCTTCAGTTCACCTGGGGGCCGGTTCGCCCTGGGGTGACGGCAACAAAGGCTGGAAACCCCACAGGTTTGCGCTTCCCTGGAGCAGTCCGGTGCTGGCGCTGCCGAGATTGCGGCCGAATGGGAAGAATTCCGCGGCGATTTCCCGCGCACAGAGCAATCCGGCGTGCCGGTTGTCCTGGTTCTGCTCGAAAAAGAAGCCCTCGCCCGAGAGCCAGTGCGCCTTCATAAGCGACAGGTATGTATCGACCTGCAGGCGGCTCATTTCGCTCATCGACAAGGTATTAATCACGAGACTGACGGGCTCCTGCAATCGCTGCGCCATGTAATTAGGCACGAAGCGAACCCCATAGGGTACCGGGTCGACGCCCCAGCCCATCGCCAGATCCGGCCGGGACAGGCGCAGATAGAGACTCGAGAACAGGAGAGATTCGGGCAGGTCGACGATCGTGTAGGAGCAGTGTGGGAACGCGGTCTTGAACCAGTACGCAAGCGCCCCGTAACCACCGCCGATTTCGAGAACGTTGAAGCCGCCATTGCGGGCCGCCAGCCGGGTCAGCCATTCGAACAGGCCCGAGCTGTGGATCAGGTTGATGCGCTCCTGATAGACGACGGTGTCGTGGTTGACGATGACGCCCCGCATATCGTGCCCAATGTCGCCAAACCGCCGCGGCGGCCGGAACCAGCAATCGATCGGGATGTCCGCGGTCATGGCGCTCCAGCGCTCGACGTAAGGTCCATTGCCCTCGATCAGCCGCTCGGCAATCACCTTGTCGGTATAGGGCTCAAGGCTCGAGAATCCCGTCACGCCATGCGCCAGCCGGACCTCGTACAAGGCATAGCCGGAGAAAATCATCGAGAACGCACGCAGCCCGCCCACAGCCTCCTCATCGCAGACCGCGACGCGTCGGTAAGAGCGGATAAATTCACCGACGGGCTCTCGCGCCCAATTGGCGTCGGGAAAGGCAAAGCCCGGATCGACACCATAGCGCTGCGCATAGCCCTCGCGATCCTCGACCATCGCAACAATTCGATTCGCCAGTTCGCCGGCAACCGCTAGATCGCGCGGCGCAACGATGCGAGTCTCGGAGGGCAGGACCAAGCTGGGTGGAAGTGCGCTCATCCGACTTGAAAATTCCCCTAAACTTTGCGCGGGCAGAGTATCAGAGACCCTCCTCGCGTGTCATCCCGTTCGCGGCGGCAAGACGGAAGCCGCGTTTCCACCAACGACCATGAACTGTCCGAGTCGCTGGACGCGCGGCGGGTGCTCGCAAAAGACTCGAAGTCACGCCGCGCCGCAATCTCGGCGGAGCCGCTTACCGGTTCTTTCAATCCCGGCGTTCCCTCCAGTAACCGGCGCAATCCCCTCGTCGCCGCGTTGTGAAGCGTCGCATCCCCTTGACCATCCCTCCCTGTCATCGTATCGTTACTTGAACCCAAACAGAATGCTGTCTCGTAAAGAGCAGTAACCGACGACACATACCAAAAGGTGCATAGACATGCCTGATTTCCGATCTGAGATGGAGCAGCGCCGGAGCCCGACCTCCGATCGCCGTGCTTCAAGCGAGGAGATTCCGAGTTTGCTGGTGGGTGGGCATCGGAACACGAGGTATAACATCATAAAGCTTGGCAGCAAATATTACGGAGTGCACCAGGAGGAGGGTGCGTTCGATATCGCGAAAATAAATGCCCGCCGCAACACGAAACCGGTATATATCGGCGAGTCGCTGGAAGAAGTAACCCGAAAGATCGAGGCTGCCGGCCGGCCATAGCCGCTTTTCAGCGCGCGCCCGCCGATAGCACGTCGAGGCGAGGGCAACGGCGAACCGGTGCGCAGGAAGGTGGCCAGAGGGCCGCCGACGCTATTATCCGCACAATTTGAATCAGGCGCGTCGCCGGCTGCGCTGGACCGCGCTTTTTACGGTTGAGGAACCTCCGTGATAGACAAGACGGTTTTTCAGACCTCGCGCGACGTGGCCCGGTCCCGTCTGCCGGCGGACGAGGCGAGCGCGAGTTTCGGCTATTATATCGATATTCCAAACCACTGGGAAACGTATCGGTCCCCAGCCGAGCTGATTTCCTGGTTTGGAATTCATGTTACGCATATCGCGCAATTCCCGGAGTTGATTCAGAATCTGGGAGAACCTAGCGCCGGGGAGCTGGATTGGGCGGCCCGGTATGTTGCGTTTTTCGATGCGGCCTCGCAGCTGCTATCGACCACCGGCACGCGGGCCGATCTTCGGTACGACATCGCCGAAACCCTGAGCGATTGGCGCACGATCACGAAACTGCAAGCATTGCCGGCACGGATCCTGGATTTCGGGGCGGGCTGCGCCCGCCAGGGCGTCAGCGCGTTCTTGCGCGATCCGGACAACATCTACACCGCCGTAGACAGCACCCTGGCCGCCTACACCCTGCAAAACCTGGTTTTAAGCCTGATCGACACGATGACGGGCCGGTACAATACCGTCGATTTCCTGGATTATGAGGCTGCCGGCAACGCAATGCCGCGCATTGCGGATGCGCGCGCCGGCAGCCGCTTCCATCTTCCGGTCTGGCTGATCGAGCAGCATTTGCCGGAGCGCTTTTACGACGTCATCCTGGCGTCGCACGTTCTGTATGAACTCAGCGGTTATGATTTCATGCGGCTCGTGCGCTGCATCGATCGCGGCCTGGCCGATGAAGGCGTGGCATACATACGCGGCGAGCTGTTCGCGGTCGACCCGCGGGATTTTCTCGATACCGTCGATCTTCATAGCAACGAGATTGTCGCATTATTGCGGGAGCGCGGCATCGTCCCGATCCACTCGGAATACGAGACCTTTCTGACGACGATGTTTGCGCGCGAGGGTTCGGCGCTGCACCGGGCCGCGCTGGGCTCCGAATCCGGAACGCGGCTGACGGCAGCCCGCCGCGGCCGCGATGTGGCATTGGTAGCCGGCGAAAATACGATCGGCGCAAGACTGGCAAGTTTTGCCGCGGAACACTATCGCGTGTTGGCGGTAGCGGATGACGGCGAGCCGTTTTTCGAACAAAACGTCCGGCCATCGCTGTGGAAAATGGGTATGTCCCGGATTGTGGGCACGGACGAGTTCGTTAACGCGGATGCGGGGTTTGAGCGCGAAATCCGGGAGTTCGATGCCGATGTTGTCATCCTGTGCGGCCAGGACATCGTCCGACTAGAGGGCATCGCCTATAAGATCCTGGGCAAAGAACAATTCCCGCTCCGGTTTCATCATTACTTGCCGATATTCGTACTGTTGCGCGACCGCCGTCTGCGCCATCATCGAATGTTCGACAGCCTGATTTTGCGTCCCGATGACGTGCCCGGCGCCGACAGGCCCTTGCCCGATAAGGTTTTCCCAAACTGATCCGCCAAACTGTTTACAAAACAGCCAGAACGGGCCGCTGATAATGATTCAGACCAGAGCTTTTCAACACGCCAAGGAGATGGCGCGGTACCCGCTCGGGCCGAACGGCAAGGAGCGCTTTGTCTACTGGAGCGACGTAAAGCGGCAGTGGGAAGACAGCAACGACGGCCGGCAAATTGCGCGCCTGATCGGCTCACAGAGCATTTTGGCGGACAAGCGCGGCGATCTGAACAACTGGCTGGGCGGCCTCGACGATGCCGAAAAGGAGCTCGGCGTCGCGTTTCACAAATTTTACGAGAATCTGGTTGGGGTGCTGACGTCGCTGCCGATCACGCCCGATATCGAGATCGACTGGTTGGAGACGCTGGTGGACATGCGGCTTCTGGCCGCTCGGCTGAACAGCGGGAGCCGGGTGCTCGACCTCGGTCCGGGGGCGGGGCGGCATATGGTCGCATTCGCGTTGGCACCCCAGCTCGCGGGGCTTTCATATGCTGGGGTCGAAGCCATCGGCCTGCCATACGTGTTGCAGAATGCGGCCGGCAGCATTTTGGCGAGGGATCGCGCCGGGCTCTCGTTCAGCGATTACCTCGATTACCAGTTCGCGCGCGAGCCTTTCGTCTTCGAGCAGACGCTGAACGCCGGTGCGTTCCTGCATCTGCCGCTGTGGGAAGCTCACCGGCTGCCGGAGCGGTCTTTTGATCTCATCCTTTGTACCCACCTGCTCGACGAACTGGCGCCCGGCGATTTTACCGACATGCTGGGGTTGATTGAGAAGCTGCTGGCCCCGGGCGGCAGCGTTTACGCCCGCGGCTCGCAGGAGCGGGCCTTGGCTTCGACCCGTTATCTGTTCGGTTACGGGTCCTTTCACGGCCAGGACATCACGAAGGCTTTTCTGGACATCGGCCTCGTCCCGGTCGAATGCGAGCTGGTTTCCGATACGCTGACGCGGATCTTCGTCCGCCCGCCGCCGGGGGAGGCGCAACCGAGAGTACTCGAAAACCCGATCTCGGCGTTTGCCAGCGACGTGGAACTGGTCGAAACCCTGCAGCGGCGTTTCCTCGACGACGTTGTCGGCGAACTCGAGCGCAAGCAGGCGCGAGTGTTGGTTTGGGGAGATCCGGGGTACGAGGTTTTTTCCTCTTATTTCGCTCCGTATCGGGATCGGCTCAACATCGTGGGAGTGACGCAGCGGTTTGCGGTACAGAATAGCCCGACCGCATTGGGCTGCGTTGAGTACCCGGTGTCGGAAATCGCCGCGCTGTCCCCGGACGCCGTGATTTTTGCCTCGCCACGGCTGGATAGCTATGTGAGGGAACTGCGTGAAGCTGCCTTGCGCTCGGGAGAATACCGTCGGGTCAGGCATTTCTGCCATCCCATTGCTGTCGCGTTTCGAGAGTGAGTCGAATTCTCGCATCGCATGGCGGATCGGGTGTGGATTAGATCAATTTCGGCTGTTTCTAGTTGCCGGCAGCGGCGCCTCCCGACTAGGCCCCTCTATGGTCGTCTTCCTGCCGTTATGGTTGGCTCTGCGGGGGACTGATCCCAGCTGAGGCCATTTACAGCCGTGGAAGGACAGATAAACGGGTCTTCCATCGGCACGTGCATGCAGGGGGTGGTCTCGACCGCAACCTTCTGGCAATGTCGCCCTATGTTAACCCTATCGGCGACACGAAGGCTGCCTCGCGGCGAACGGCGCGGCGGGGCTTGCGGCTCTGCGAGCGTAAATTGCGACGACCGGGACCATGGCGCCGCTGTAAAAACCGGAACCGTCGCTTGCATCGGTAAGCTGCGACCCTGTCCGGGCGTGCTTTAGCGCGATGACATACGATCGTATGGTACGCTCGATGCTTGCGGGCGAGCCCTATTTCGGTCTCGGTTTGCGTGCCCTGCAAGGGTTGCCGCGCCGACATAAATACCTTCCGCCATTGCTGAGAAAGGCCGTCGAGCATCGGCCGGCGGGGAAGGTAAGAATTCTCGAGATCGGAAGCTGGGCGGGCGCTTCCGCAGTGACCTGGGCCAAGTCGCTGCAGGCGCTCGGCCGCAATGGACGGGTGGTCTGCGTCGACACCTGGGCGCCCTATCTCGATCTGGCGGTCAACTCCGCCGACGTTTACGCGGAAATGGACCGGTCGGTTCGCGGCGGCATCATCAAATTGCTGTTCGATCATAATATCCGCACCAGCGGCGTCGCCGATCTGATCAAGGTAAAAGTCGGCCGATCGGAAGAGATTTTGCCGAAACTGAAGAAGGCCTCGTTCGATCTGGTTTATATCGACGGCAATCATAGTTATGCTGCGGTGCGCGCCGACATCGCCAACGCCAAACGGCTGGTGCGGCAGAACGGCGTGATCTGCGGCGACGATCTCGAAGCGACGGCGGACGAGATTCCGTCCGATCTGCTCGAAGGCTACAGCCAGACCGCGGTCGACTTCGTCGAGCTGGCGGAGATCGGGAAATCCTTCCATCCCGGCGTGACAAAAGCCGTCAAGGACGAGCTGGGCGAAGTATCGTGCTGGGAGGGGGTCTGGGCCGTCGTGTGGGAAGGCGGCGCCGGGAAGAGGTTCGATGTCGATACCGACGAGCTTCCCATGCCGGCGCATATCGCCAAGGAAATAGCCAACCTCCCGACCGAGCCGGAAACTCTCGATCTCATTGAATCCGATGTCGCCGGCCATAACATCGTCCGCTACAAAAGCCGCTTCTTTGCACTTCCGCAGAGCCTCGGCCCGGTTGATATCGAGCATCTGCCGGACGCCGAACTGGGGAATCTGGCAAGCGACTCGGATCGCGGGCGATTGCGCACGCGACTGCTTTCCGGCGCTTCTCCCGTTTCCGCGGAGGCTGCCGACGCGGGCAAATCCGTCTCCGATGCGGAAGCGGTTTCCGCCGAGCAGGAACTGCCAGCCGACGCGATCGACTACGGCGATCCCGCATCGCCTCAGAACCCGACACCGGCAAATGATCCTGGCGACGTCCTCGATGCCAACGCCTATGGCAACAGCGCAGGGCGTCGGCGCGTCAGCTCGGCGAATAGGCCGGTGGTCTTTATGCATATCCCGAAAACCGCCGGTGCAAACTTTTGCTATGCCTGTAGCCAGGCGCTCGGCGCGGACCGCGTACTGCTTTTGCAAACGCCGGCCGAATGGCGATACTACAAGGAGCAATTCCGAAACAAGCTGCTTGTAGCAGGGCACGTCACATTGCCGTTTATCGAAACGGTATTGGCGGACGAGGAATTCCATCTAATAACATTTTTGAGAGATCCGATCGAGCGGGCAGTTTCCAACTATTATCACAGCAAGGCCGCGCAGTATCCCGCCTTGTCCGGGCTCGAGCCTTACAGCAAGCTGTTCAGCCTGAAAGAGTTATGCGAGATTGCCGATCAACCCGTACGATTCGTGCTCAACAATCTCTATGCGCGCTGGTTGTTGGAAGATCGAATTGTTGAAGATTTGTTGCAGGCTCCGGACGAGCTGTTCAGTCGTGCATTTGAGAAACTCGAAAAGTTCGACTACGTCGGCGCGTCCGAAAGATTCCAATCCGAAATAGTAGAGATTTTTTCCAGATTTTTTCCCGGTGTCGACGTTTCGGCGCAAACCGATGAACTGATCAATAACCGTTTTGGCAACGGTGTCCCTTATCGCCACGACGAGTTCAAGTTCGGGTCAAGCGAATCGATGGATCTGGAGACCTGCATAAGGCTGCGTAGCCTGAACGAGGTCGATATTCGATTATACAATCATGTCATCGGCGAGCGGTATCCGGAGTTGAAGTGTTTCGGCTTGCCGGCCAGTGCCGAATCGCTGGTGGCAGAGCCGGACCCGGCTTTTGCCGCATGGGTCGCGAAGCAGATGGAGTGGAAGTTGTCCGCGGCCGAGCGGGCGATCATCGCGCGCGATCAGCTCATCCGGTCCTACGGTCCGCGGACCCCGGCAGTGCCGGAGCTCGTCGAGGAACACGTCAACGGCCACAACATAGTCCGTTGGGGAACGCGCTTTTTCGGAATTCCGCAGAGTCGCGGAGAGGTGGATCTACGACTGCTATCCCAGGCTGAATTGGCCGAGCTGTCGAGCGATCCGGATCTCGCCGCGGTGCGTGCAAGCCTCCTGCCTCCCTCCCACCCGACGGCGCAAACTGAGGCACGACCAGCCATGAGCGATGACCCGAACCCGCCTGTCGAGCAGGAGAGCCCGCAAGTCCGGCCCCCGAGTATCGGGAACGGCAACGGTTTCGATCCGACGGTTCATGCGTTGGCCGATCGCATGACCGTTTTCGAAGGCGCGCTTGATGCGCGCCTCCAGCGATTGGAGGTCATGGAGCAGGACTTGACCGGGAGTCTCGGCTCGTTGCGGACGGCGATCACTGAGGCCGTCGAACGGGCGCAACAGGCCGGACCGGCCGCGGCCGCGGCGCTGGAATCGGCCGTGGCGGAACGCGATGCCAGGGTGGCCGCCCTCGAGCGGGCGCTTGCGGAAGCGGCGGCGGAACGCGAGCAGGGCCGTAAGGCAATGGCCGAAGAGCTCGTGCAACGCGACCGGAAGCTCGCGGCCCTGGAACAGGCGTTCACGGCGGCTATGGCAGAGACGGGTCAGGCCCGGACCGCGCTGCTGGCGGAGCTGTCGCAACGGGACCGCAAGATTGCCGCGCTGGACCAGGCATTGGCGGCGGCTCAGGTCGAGAGCCGGAAAGTGCGTGCCGAATTGAGCGCGGAGTTCGCTCCCCGCGACGGCAGGATCGCCGCGCTGGAACAGGGGATGGCCGCAGCGCTCGCCGAAACAGGTCAGGCTCGCGCCGCGTTGAGCGCAGAGCTGGGGCCCCGCGACGGCAGGATCAACGCGCTGGAACAGAGTCTGGCCACGGCGCTCGCCGAAACAGGTCAGGCTCGATCGGCCTTCACCGCAGAGTTTGCGCCCCGCGACGGCCGGATCGCCGCGCTGGAACAGGGTGTGGCCACGGCGCTCGCCGAAACGGGACAAGCCCGAGCCGCGTTGAGTGCAGAGCTTGCTCCCCGCGACGGCAGGATCGCCGCGCTTGAGCAGGGGCTGGCCGCGGCGCTCGCCGAAACGGGGCAGGCCCGAGCCGCGTTGAGCGCAGAGCTTGCTCCCCGCGACGGCAAGATTGCCTCGCTCGATCAGGCATTGGCAGCGGCCGTGGCCGAGACAGGGCAGGCTCGAGCCGCATTGACGGCAGAGCTGACCCGACGTGACAGCAAGATCGCAGCACTCGATCAGGTTGTGGCGGCCAACGCTGCCGAGACCGGGCAATTGCAGATCGCGTTGACCGCGGAGCTGGCGCAGCGCGACGGTAAGATCTCCGCCCTCGAGCAGGCAATCGCAGCGGCCGTCTCCGAAGCCGGCCAGGTACGCACCGCGCTGACGACAGAGCTGGCTCAGCGGGACGGCAGAATTGCCGCGCTGGACCAGGCGGCGGCAACGGCATTGGCTAACAGCGGACAGGCGCAGGCGGCGTTGGCATCGGAGCTGGCTCAGCGCGACGGCAAAGTCGCGGCGCTGGAGCAGAAGTTGGCGGCAGCCCTGGCTGAGGCCAGGCAGGCGCGGACCGTACTGGCCGCGGACATGGCCGAGCGCGATAGCAAGATTGCGAGGCTGGATCAGGCACTGGCCGCTGTCGCCGCGGAGACCGGGCAGGCGGGAGCCGCCCTGCGGACCGAGTTGGCGCAGCGCGACGACAAGATCGCGGCGCTGGACCGGGCGCTCGCGACCGCCGCGGCGGAGGGAGATCGCCGGCAAACGCTGACCGACGCGCAATCGGCCGAGCGCGACGCCA
>Ga0213875_10000551_pt1 | contig 30625 bp, 24 predicted proteins | sample BarmaccomBMRX_R8_FD_160105 | JGI IMG/M metagenome (GOLD analysis project Ga0213875, IMG submission 160105) | Root-associated microbial communities from Barbacenia macrantha in rupestrian grasslands, the National Park of Serra do Cipo, Brazil - RX_R8 | ecosystem: Host-associated > Plants > Roots...
GTTGCCATAAGTTATCATCTAAGATAGGCTTGGCCATAGGAACTCCTTTGCTATGGCGTAGGCGCAAGCTCTATGCCTCTTTTTGTTAGGAGTTCTAAGTTTATCCTGTAACTTGCACCTGAGTAATAAAATCTTCAATGGTTCTGCTCCGCTCGGCACAATTCCACAAAGCTTTGCCTTGCTCATCCCATTGATTGTGAGACACTTTCTGCCTCTGATAACGTCTAAACCGCTCGTAAATAAAGGTCAGAGTATGACTCCAAAGAACTTGTGGAACGTGTGGATAAGCTTCTGTTATAGCTGAGCTTTCAGTTGCACCTAAGCAGAACAAAGACACTTTATAAAGCTGATTTGAGTAAAGACCGTTCTGATAAAGCGCAGAAGAGGCTAAATCTACTTCCTGCGCTGGCAAAGCCCCAACAGCGCGAAGGACACGCTGCATATTCTGGCGTGAAGGATTTGTCCAAGGGCCATTTAAGCTACATACGCCAGCTTTGACTTCAGCTAGCACGATATATGTCTTTTCCCTTACACGCCGAAATATTTCATCGTCTCGCATGGGGTCAAGCAACAACTCTGATCTGTAAGGAAACCGAACCCCCAGCAGATCAACATCGGTGCGCTGCTCACTTCCAGTGTCAGGATGAACAACAAAATTGGGAATGTTGAGAAAGCCGTTAAGCCGGAAATACCAATATGCGAGTTGTTCAGCTTGAATTTGCATCTCGTTCTTATATTATCATGACTACAACCGAGCAGCGCGCAACAGACGGACACCCAATTCAGCCGCACTTGAAGGCGCAGCGGGGCCGGAACCGTCCGTTGCAGTGACTGGTTAGACCCTTATACAATGACTACTGCACTTTAGCCCCAACACACCTCGACTGATAATTGCATGTCATGTTGTTTGGCATATTTAGCTTGCTCAACCAGACATTCTAATGCTTCGATTGCGTATTTCTTGTTAAAAGAGGACTTCTTAGTTTCCAAATTCATCTCATAAGGGAAGAGTTGTGGAAATTCTTCAGGATTCCACTCGTCAATAAAATAAATCCACCGTTGTGCCCAATTTGCAATTTCCTGTGGAGCAAAAGCACTAGACGAGTGCCACTCGGTTTCCAGATCATCAAACATAGTGTTGGGGTCTGGCTCCCAATTTAACAATTCTGCTATATCTTCGTTAGTAGCCTCTTTAGCTGCCTCAAGCAGAGTTGGCCCAGTGTGTTCTCTATACTCCTGAATAAAGGATGGCCATAACTCCCACATCTTGAGTATCTCGGCGTCACAATCAAATAACGAAACGAAGTATTCAGAGAAAACTTCTGGCACCTCCTCTACTTCCTGTAGGGTGTCACTATAATGAAAGGTGATGGTAACTCCCACGTTTGCTCTCTTTTCAGAAAATAGGACACGCGTAAACCTTTGATGCAATGAGTTAAGGATCACGGTGCAAAACTGGTATTTTGGGCAGGAAGCTAAGGGTTGCTTCCTCTATACCTAAGCTCGCAATGCGATGCTGCTGACGGCGCAGGGGCAATAAATTTCCGGTGACTGGGGCAATGGTAGCTTGCCCACCTGATGTTTGATGACGGCTTCCCAAACCGAGATGACACTCAAGTAAACCTCGTTTTGCGGATTGCTGATATGAGCCTGCGCCACCGGAGATAATCTGCTATCACGGCTAATGAACCACAGAAAGATATGCGTGTCGAGCAGCAGTCTCATCGGCCTTCAAAGGCATCCAGAATATCATCAGGTAAAGGAGCGTCAACGTCATCTGGCACGACAAACTCACCTGCACACAGTCCGAAAGGGCGTGGTTCATGTGTCACCGGAGCGACTGGCTTGACTTCCGCCACAGGTTCATCGGCTTGAGTGATGACTAGAGTTTCACCGGTTTTGACCAAGCGAAGGTAGTTTGGCAAATCTCTCTGCATCTCGTCGGCGCTAATCGTTAGCATATCCCGCAGTGTAGCACATCTAGTCAAGCCGCGCAGCCGTCGAACGGCACAGCCAGCCGCGCTTGGAAGGCACAGTAAAGCGGAGCCTGGAAGGGCCGGTTGCACTGCCTGGTTCAACAGAGCGGTTAGTGCTAACTGGTTTTCTTCTGCCCTAACTTGAATTCTTCGATTGAGATTCTACCTTCCCGGCTGAGTGCGCTCTGAAGTTTCTGATGACCCGCTTCTAATGAGTGAAATAAATAAGCAGGTAAGCCATTCCTTTGTAAATTAGGATTTCTGACTGCTTTTCCAACTCCCATCAAAGGAAAATGTGCTTCATACAAATAGGGTAATAGGAACTCAAGAATAAAATGCACTTGTAGTTCATACATATCCCAGTCGAACCCACCCGCACTGTTTTTGTGTTCATCTATGTCTAAGAAAAGGACACGTCGTTGATTAGGACATTCGCGTTGCGCGTACTGGGTTATGGTAAATAGTGCCTGTGCAGCATCCTCAAATGTTTCATCAGCAAAAACACAGTGGTATAGGACTACTGGTTTGCTCTTAAGTTGATTTACATTTTGTGGGTTTTCTTCTATTCTGCAACTTTCGTTGAGCGTTGCGAGATTCAGTAGATAGTGTTTCCTCTCCTCCATTAATTTCCACCAAGCATCGCGCATCTGTCGAATTTGCTTTTGCTTGTCTGGATTACCCCCAAACAAGTCGTGACAGGAAGAACATAATGGCGCAGCATTATCTAAGATGTCGGCTCCGCCGGAAGCCGCCGGTTTAATGTGATGTACTTCAACAAACGGCCTATGGCATATACAACATCTAAAGGCTGCTCTACGTTTTGCTTCTGATTTAATGCGTTCAGGAAAGGACATAACGATTTGCAGTTTATAATATGCAGCGGGGTTCAGCAGCGATGGCGAACGCTCATCTCACGGGCGGCTGTAGCGCAGTTAGAAGCCGTCCCGTGCAGCGCCTGGCTAGGCTGCTGGTGTCGCACCCGATGGGAACACTGTCGCGCCACTGGGACTCTTTTCTGACCATTGCTGCTAAGCTGCGCTTGCCACTGCTTCCCCTTTGAGTGTTGAATCTATTTGAGTCGAACTAGAATTATATGGCAATTTTCAAGATACTGTGACATTGAGGCGGCAATAGCCGAGAAGTGTGGTGCCTGCTGACTGGACGATTCTAGTTCCCCAACAGACAAAAATGGCAGAGCGCAAAAAGAAAGCTAATAAAACTGAGACCTAACACCGTCCAGGCTCGTCCGCTTGGCTTTAACAAAATGGAAAGCAGCGCCACCAGGAAGGCGATGATAGGAAAGAGCAGCGCCCAACTCCAGGCATTAGCCAAATCACGCTCATAGGTGGGGCCAAAGGGATACTGGTGATGAATCCATGTCCAAACCCACAGCCAGCCGAGTGAAACCGGACTCATGGACAGCAGTGCTGTAGCGACCAAGCTAAGCCAGTTGGCGACGTGCTCGTTCCAGGGCCGTTTAGGTTGAAGCACCAGGGGCACTGACGGCACCGCAACCACCGTGGCTGTAGCACCGGGAGTAATAGAGGGGTAATCATCTTCGATCAGCAAGCCCATGCCACTTCCACCGGGTTTGCGGGCTGGAACCTGCCAAAGAGTTCTCATGGGCAGAGTTTAACGGCTTTTTCTCAACCGTCCACGACCACGCTGCGTAGTGGGTTCTCTCTAGTGAAAGGCGTGGGCCGGGCATTGAGGGCAGGTAGCCAGGACGAGTAGGGGACACCGCCATGTCCGGCGGTGCCGAAGTCGCGCAGGTGAACGACGTGGCCAGTGGCGTCGGTTATATCCATTCTAATTAGGGCATCATCCGATTTATGCTCTACCTCTTTATGCTCAACATCAACCAATGTGGCTTTTAAATTTTTCATATCCAGGGCGTGTAAGCTGGCCTCAGATGCAGGCTGCTGCGCACCGGGCGGGCCAAAGCCGACGACGTTGCTCCAGGTATCACGCGAAGCGGGCGACCTGGCTCCGGTGACTTCGATGCGCAGAGTATGCTGGCCGGGCGCAAGACCCTGATATTCCCAGGTGAAGGGGGCTTCGCGCACCGGGCCATATTGGTCTACGAGAGCGACCTCGCGGCCATCAATGAGGACACGCGCCCGGCCTGCGTCATCAAAGCGGCGGCCAAACCATTTGATACCTTCACCCTCAAAGTCGTATTCAAAGGCGGTGCCGGTGGTGCGGGAGGCGAACAGTTTGCCGAAGTTTTGCCACTGTCCTGGGCGCTGGTGTGTTGCGGCGGGAGCATGGTCATAGGCCAGCAGAAGCGGGCCGTGGTAAAGCGACACTTTGCCCGCGCACTCGCGCTCCCCAGTCCAGGCCCGCAAACGCATATCCAGGTCAATGGTGACGCGATCTCCACGTTGCCACTGGCGCTCTAAGACGCAGTAAGTCCCGGCGACGGCGGGCGACGCGACACCATTCACGGCCACCTTCGTGCGCGCCGACCAGTAGGGGATACGCATTGAGCGTGAATTTGGTCCGGCGCGGTGGGTCTACGTGGAGCACGATATGGCCGCTGCGGGGATAATCGGTATCTTGCCGGATGGACACATGTGTCGTCGCAACTTGAGCCGTAAATGTGGACGGGCCATACCAGTTGAGGACCAGGGTAGGGGATGCCTCGGCGGGGCCAGTTTCGGTCATCAAGGCCCAATCGCTTATCATGCCAAAGCCCCGCGCCGCGTTGACGCTACAACAATTGAGCTGCTCCGCGCCAGGGCGAATTTGAAAGCTGATGTCCTGGGTGTTGGGAATACGCTGGCCGTCCATCGGGGTGTTGTAAGTGCTCCATCTTCCATCCGGCGAATGCAGTCCCACCACGGAGTTAAAGGTCGAAAGCTCCATCTCATCGGCCACTAAGGAACTGCCAGTGAGCCGCAGCATCTCCACACTCGTGGCGAGCCAGGCAATGGTGCAGCAGGTCTCAATCGGTGCGCCGTTATAGGGGTCGCCTACCGCCTGTTCACCCGAAGAGAAGCCGCCGTTGTTGTGCCGATCCAACTTGACGATGCTCCACCAGATATGCTCAAAGGCCCGCCGGTATTCGTCCCGCCCGGTAATGTGATAGAGTTCTGCCAGCCCCAAGATAGCGTGCAGGCTTTCCCAGCGCGGCTTAGGCGTGGCGTAAAACTCCTGGCCCGCGAGGGCGGTGCGCAGATAATCGCCCGCACCGGGTAGCTCGAACTCGGTAACGATTTGCTCCGCCAAATCCAGGTAACGCGGGGTGCCCGTCTCTTCGTAAAGACGGCAGAGGCCATGAATCACCGCCTGGTTCTGATCGGGTGAACCCATATCGGCCACATGCCTGCCACCACCCAGAAAATGATGGCACAGCAGGTCACCAATGCGCTCCGCACAACGCAAAGCTGTGGTATCGCCCGTCTGGTCGTGCCACAGTAACAACCCCAGCATGATGTGGTAGTGCCCCCAGGCGTCCCACGTCCCACCGCCCGCAACATTGGGGGCGGTGGCTGCGAGGCGATAGGCTTTTGGCAACGGGCCAAGATAGCCATCTTCGTCTTGCAGCGTCACCAGGCGATCTACAAACTGTTGCACCTTCGCTTGCAGGGCCGCATCGTGCGACACGCGGATGATCTGGGTGCAAGCCGTGAGATACTTGCCCGCGAATTCGCCCGACCACGGCAGCAGGTTGCGATAGGGCTGACGGTCACGGTCGGCAAACATATCGAGCAGCGCCGGGTTGTGGTCGGGCGCGAGCAGTAGCCAATTCTTAATGACATTTTGCATCTGGTCGTGCAGTGGCCCGGCCAGTTCACAAACAACGCCCGTGGCTCGATTGAACCGCGCCGGAATACGCAGGGTGGCGGGACGACGGGTGGCGGCATCGTGAGTCGCAGGATCGTTGCTGGCGTCCGCACTGACTGCCAGAAGCAGCAGCAAACCTGCCAGGACGATGGAGTGGAGTACGTTCACTATTTTGCATCTCCCGTAGGCTTGGCTTCAGTGGGCTTGGCGTCAGCAGCCTTAACGTCAGTAGGCTTCACTGCGACTGGCACGGGTGGCGGCAGCTTTGGCGTGCGCCGACTGCCCCGGATGGTGATGCCCAGGACATTGGCCACCGCACGCTCGCGGCCATCGCTGGGGTGATTGAGCACTTGCAACTGACCATTCTCTGGATTGCGCAGCACCATTTCCGTGCTGCCACCGCCATCCAGGTTGAGAGCATCACGGCAGCCCAGTTGCTTCATCAGGTCAGCCAGTTCCGGCAGGCTCATGCCCACCGCCACGCCCGGCTGCCGTCCATCCACAACCACTAAAACCAGCGTTTTGCCATCGGGTTCAATCCCCACTGCCGTGCGCGGGTGGCGCGAGCGCACAAAGCTGGAACTGCCCGTGATGCTGACCTGTCCATCGCGCACAATCACATCGCTCCCGGCGATGACCTGATAGGCATTCGCTGGTGCGTCTTTCGTCATCATAATGGAGGGATGCTTTTGCGCGTCGAGGACTAACGCGGCGCGTGGCTCTGCCGCCGCTGCCCACAGATAACCATCAGTGACCGCAGGCCCAATAACCTTGGCCCACTTATCCGGCACAAAACCCGATTTCGCGCCTTCGGTATCCACTGTATTGCGCGCCGTAAAAAAGTCGCCATTGACCGCCAGTTCCAGGTGTTCCCGTTCGGCAATAGTCGTGGGCGTCTGCAAGGTCGTCTGATACTCGCCGGGGCCATCAGGGTCTGCACTTCCCGGTGCTACGCGGATGTCCACGGCGGGATCGGAGAGGTCTATGCGCGCCACGAAAATTTGCTGTGCCGGATTGACACTTGTTCGATGCTCATAACGCATTGGAGAGTACGGTTGCGGCCCCGGAAAATCGGCGTGCGCCAACCGCGCCGCGTTCGGCCCTGCAAGTAGCGCCAGCAAAAGCACGCGACGCGCAAAATAGCATTTAATGAATTGCATGGGTGTTGCTCATCCTCTTTATTGTTTCTTGCTAATTATAGGATAGATAAAGCTGGCAATTAAGGCCGTTTAGTGCGATTGCTTGATATCTTTTTGCAATAGATGACGGCTGCAATAATACCCCATACCCAGCAGATTACCAGTCCGCTCAGCCAGAACCAGGTTTCGTCTTTGATGCCCAGCAGGCCGCAAACCACCACCATCAGAGTGATGAGCGCGGCTCTGCTGCTCCCCGGTGGCTGCCTGCTGCCCTCGGCCAGCGTATCCCAACCCTGTCTCATGCACCAGTGGTGGCGGGTTGGTCATGGGGAGCGCACCTCAAAACAGGTCTGCGATGGAGCCTAAATTTACATAACTATTATTATCATACCTAATCCCTAGAGTTAAATTGTCCGCATCGGCGATGTATGAAACTAGTTTTAATGCCTAAACCCTGGTTTCGATGCTGTTGGCACATCACGCAGCGAAAGTGTCCTGAGTTCCCCCTGTAACGTCGTCTCTTCAACCGCCACCTGAATGTGTAGATGCTGTGCCGGGGCCTGTTGGGGACGTAAAACGACAGTCCACCATTGAGCATCGGCTGGCCCGGAAGTCATCGTAGCAGGCGGCAGAGAGGCCCCGAAACTGCCCGCTACCACGATAATTGAATCTGAGTCTTGCCAGGATTGTCCCGCTTCGTCTTCCACCCACGGCACGCGCAAGCGCAGCTTGGTTTTTTCTGCACGCGGGGCGACCTCGAAGAGCAGCGCCAACGCGCCCGGTGGCACTTTTTGCCGTTGCCATGCTGAGAGAATAGACAGTGTATCGGGATCGGCGACCCGCATGATACGGCGCAAGACAATGCCTGCACCGGGGTCACTGGGCTTGATGTTTTGTTCGCTGCTGACATTTTTGCCGGGCCGGTTAGCGGCAGCGGGGTGGCCCGCGCTGGGAAGCGGCACGACCGGAAAATCGGCGTTGTGGTTCCAGTGGCGCACTAATTCAACCGTGGCATCTAAGGTCAAACTTGGTAGCAAGCGGGTGTTGTCCCATAGAAAGTCGAGGAAGTAACCGCTCTCCCCCGGTGCGACGGGCACGCCATCGCTGCGCCAGGTAACAGGCGCATTCTGGCCCATCTCAACAAAGGAAACCTGGACACTATGATTATCTGCGTCCCTGGCAGTGAGAGCCTTCAGGCGCCACTCTAACGTTGCAGCCAAGGGGTCTGAAGTTGAAGGGCCTGCTGCATCACGGTCGCGCAGCCACAAGTAGGACTGCTGCCAAATCTGCTTGGCGGAGGTTTCGCCAAACCAGCGAAGTTGCTCTAACGTTATTCTGGCACCCTCGGCTCCTGGGCTGGCCGCAGTTTGCAGAGTTGTAGAGACAGATGCAGAACGTGGGGACGGAGCAGGCAAATTTAACCGAAACTGAAAATGCCGATACCACTTCATTACTCGTAGGCTGGGCGACTTTTCGACGACGCGAAGCTGGATCGTTAATTTCTTTGTTTTGTGTGGATCCAACAGGTCGTAGTACAGAGTGACATGGCCGCCACTGCGGTCGAAGGACTTACCTTGCTCCTTAAACGACTGTGTCCGGCCTTGTTCATCGGTCAGGCTTTCTAAACTTAGTTCCGCTTTCATATCGGGAACATCAGGAGGGGCATACCAATGGAGATCAAGCACCAGTTTACTGGTGACACCACCCGCCGCTTCGGTTTGGAAGTTAGTGGTGATCGTTTCTAGGTTCACTTTGGTGCCATGCGTGGCCGTGAGAGTCTTATCCACTTGCAGGGGTACCGCGAAATGGCTGGGGGATGGCACATTTTGAAAATCTAAAACCTGCTCAGCCTGACCCCTGGCACTGAGTGGTGCGTTGGGCTGAAGCGCCTCTACATCGAGAGTGACATGATCCCAGTAGGGACTGACGGCAGCCCATTCTAACTGTTGGTTGCCGCCCGTTCGACCGGCCCCGCCCGAAGTTTGGAGCACGTCTCCCGCAGGAGAGCGCAAAAGTGTGGTCGTAGCGTCGTCGCGCTCCCGCAGGGAGGCATAGTAAGACTCGCTAACAACAGGGGCGTGAGGGCCGCTGATGGCGCTACCACTGGTGGTGCCATCCGGGTTCCTCGTGAGTACCTCATAGCGAACAATAAAGCTGGGGCGATGAGAAACTCCAGAACGAGCCCATAGGTGGTCGGAGCGTAGACCAGCGTAAGCCTCACTGGTGCTATAAAATCCAGCTTTAGTAATGCGCAAGGTGACACCATCTTGAGTTTGCTCCAAAGGCAGTGCATTTTCCACCGACTGAGCGATCACTGCTTGAGCTCGCACAGATGGAGCCGAGACCAATACGGGCAACAGTAATAGCGCTCCCGCAACTGGCAGCCACGCTCTAATCTTGATGATACGCATGGTAGTCTCGCTTATTTCAGGTGTGCGACCAGTTTACATGAGTTCGTTGCGTGTGGCGAAATAATCCCTCTCGGCACGAATGGTGATGTTGGGATAATCGGTGGTAAAGGATTGTACGTCTAGATCAAGCAGCACGACATAGATAGCCCCAGGCGTGAATTAGTGGATGGGGAACCTTGGATGCGACTGTGCTGACAATAAAACCTTGCCCGTTGCCATTCCCTATAGACCTGATATAATTGTGGCATATAACCAGCGACGTAACCACATCTCAGGTTTAAACGGGGGTCTGCATGAAAAGAACTCGTGGCACCTCATGCCTTATCAGCCTATTAGCTGGCACCTGCGCCTGCGGGACGATGCTGCGTCCGGCTGGGGCTGACCCTGACTATCCCCTGCCCAACATTAATGGCTATCCGCTACCGATAGTTCCTTCTATGGTTGACATAACGATACTCGGGCCTGATGGTCATCAGATAATGCATTATGGGTACGGTACAAGGGGTTCGGTCGCTGCCCTCGCACGTCGGATACAGCAAGGCAAGATTCCCAACCCCTATTCTTTGCCGATGAGTGGTATTTACAAACTGCGCAATGTGCCCGGTGCTACTCAGCCCGGAGTTCGCATTCGTCACACACCACGTTACATGCCGCCGGGCCGCAAAGAACGCTTAGAGCGCGAAGCACGCGAGGCACAGGGTTATGAGGGTTCTGAGGCCGATCCAGCCGATCCTGAATCGCTGCTGGCGAAGCCAACGACTGATGTCGCTCCGCGCGCCTTCCAGTTCTATTATCCACGCCCCAATCCCTCGGCCCAGCAAGAGGAGCAATATAACAGGCTGCAACAAGTTGCGGTGGCAGCGGATGCTGCATCGCCAGGCGTGTATCGTGCTCAGTTGAAGCGTGAACTGGCTGAACTGGCGGCACAGCCTCAAAATCAGCCGCAGGAAGAGCCGTCCGCAGATGGGGCTACTGTGCTGCATGGCACGGTTATCAAAATTGAAAGCCCTGTCACCCTGACGGTCAAGGTGGATGACCAGCTTCTACCGATAAAACTCTATGGACTTAGCACCATAGGCAACGATACTGCCGGTCTGGAGAAGGGGCTGCAATTTTTGAAACGTCTCAGCCAGGGCGCAGAGTTAACCATTTACCCACAGAGGACACAGACTAATGAAAGCAGCACGGGCGACCAAGTTATCAGTGCATGGGTCTTTAACGGCCCCGTTTGTCTCAACCGCGAGCTGCTGACCAATGGCTATGCTGCCTGGGATAAACACCAAGCCCCCGACGAATTAAAGTTAGCCCACCTGGAGGCGGATGCCAGAGCCGCCAGGCGAGGACTCTGGGCGGGTAAATAGGCGCTGGCTTTGGTGGCACTGCTCCACTCCAGGGAGACACCGCTTTTGCACCGGCTTTATTTTAGCCTCTTACAATGCTGCGAACCGTCCTGCGTTGGCGCTGGCCCTAATTAACATTCAAGGTGTTTCCCATGCAGCGTATTCTGTTCTGGCTGTGGTTCATAGGTTTAGGCACCTGTGGGGTCTCTCACAGTGCCATCGCACAAAATGCCATCGCACAAGACGATGCTCCCGATGCGGGAGGCAACACCACGGTGCCGCGCAACGGCTCGCCGCTGCTGAACGGGTTGCCTATCTTGCTAGTCACCCCGGCTACGTTGGGCACTTTGCCGCATTTAGGCGCACGGCCCGATGTTCATGCTATCGCTTTGGAAGCCTCGCTGGAAGATATTCAGAATGCTCCTGGAATTGAGCCTGCGTTAAAGCGTTGGGTGCAGGCAGGTGGCCTGGTTTTTCTGCATAACGATGCCGCACGACTCTTTGGCTATAACACAGTTCCCGCGCGCTTGGGCACCAATCGCGTGGCGGGTCAACTATTTGGTCGAGCACGTAACGCCATTTTAGCCGGGGCACATCCTTTACTGTGGGGTGCGGCGAACGTCCTTATTCCCAGCGTCAACCGGGGGCGTGCGACAGCAGCAGAGCGCAGCGCTAATGGCCAGAACGAACCGAGTGCAGCAGTGCGAGCAGGCCAGAGACCGTCTGCCGGGGTGCAGCTTGTCTACTATGAAATGCAGCCAGGCGATCATCTGGTCGTGAACCATCCGGCGGGGGTGCCCCTCTTACGCGTGACAGACCTGGCGGTGCCCACGGCACCCCTCTTATATGCTGCCGCGATTGCTCCTTATGGTCGCGGTTGGGCGGTCTTTATGCCACGCGTGATTGAATGGCATCGGGCCGATGGCGCATTGTTTATTCAGAATCTGCTCAGCTTCATTCAGCGTGCGGCCCCGGCAGCGCAGCCGCCAGCGAATGCCTGGGCGGGCGTGCCCGCCAATATGGTCGAAGGCGCAGCGGCTAAAGCCCTTACGACCAAGCTGACGACTCAGGATTTTACCATCTTAGAGCGCACCCTCACGCACATATTGGAGCCGTCTCACGCCAAGGAACTGCCACCACCGACTTCACCTGCACCGCAGGAACAACTCCTGCCAAAGCTATTACTGACGCGGGGTGAAATCACCACCGCTCTGGATTTAGTTCGACGCGCCGGTTCTGCAACCGATGATGGGTTGAGCAAAGCTCAGGCATCGCAAGAGATAGTCGCTACCCTTGAAGTCTGGGCGGCTCGCTTGGCCATGCAGCGTAACGACAGCGATCAAGCGGGTGCCAGCCTGGAAGCTGCCGCTCATTATGCACCTCGCCTGGCGGATATTGCGCTCTGGGAAGGGACACTGCGGGAAGGGCACGCTGAAGATATTACGCTTAATACCCACGAGCAAATGCTGGCGTTCCAGGATGCGGCCCAAGCCTGGCAAGCTGCTCTGGCGGCTCCGTCCTCCTCTCTATCATCTGCTAACGCCGATGCCAGCCTTAATGCAGGAGAGCCAACTGCGCCAGACCCAGACTCCAACTCGCCATCTGGCCACCAGAAGCCCGAAAGAACCATCAGCGGCATACCCCGTTCATTGCTTAGTATCTGGATTAAAAAGGCCACCTATGAAGTGACCCTGATTCAGAATCAATCTTATGGAAACAAAGAAGGAACGCCGAATTTAAGAGTGATGGGGACAAGGGAGAGGCCGCTGGTATTAAGTCCAGATTACCCGCTTACGGCTCCTACAACGACTGGTAATTCAACCGGTAACGACTGGGGAACTTTATGGGGCGGCAAACCTGGAAAGGCTCAGTTCGCCCTTTTGGGCCATATTCTCTTCGTTCCATCGGAACGAGCCGACCAGCTATTGATGCACGCCTCCACAGTTTTAGGGTGTTGGCCGGACGAAGAGCAAATTCTTACCTTCACCCAGGGACTCTATTATGAAAAATATCGTCAGCTTCTTGGCGTGGCGCAGCAGATGCCGCCTGCTGTGATTGACATCAACCAGGGCATTTTTAAGCATCTCACTCCCACTTCCATAGGAGCTTTCGTGCCCAGAACGCGCAGTTATGGCGATGTCGTCGGCGAACGCATATTGATGAGCGATGGAAAACTTGAGGATGCCCTGCACCCGCGTGGCCCCATGCCAGGCATTGTCAATAACGTGGAAATTGGCTCACTAATATACTCCGCCTCAACCCTGTATCCCACCACCTTAGGGCGGATGCATACTTATGTCCTGCTCAACAAGCTGGCGGGAGGTGGCACGGCCCCACCCGACTGGATGCAATTAGGCATGGCAGCCCAGGCCGCCTACAGTGTGATGCGCGATTGTGGCTTGAACCTGCCAGAGACTGGCTTCTCCGATAGAGAGGTCTTGCCCCCCGTTTTAGCCACGAGAATGGTCGCCTTTGGCATCTTAAACCCGGCGCAGTTTCGCGGCATTGTGTGGAATCCCAAGTGGGATCCGTCGCCCGCCTCGTTAGCCGAGCCACAGGCTATCCTGATGATGGAATTCTTCTACGGACGCTTTGGCGCAGGCGCAGTTGTGGAAACCTTACAACGCTTAGGAGCCGGGCAAACCGTAGATGACGCGCTGGCAGCAACCACCGGCTTAAACGAAGTCCAATTCTTTCAAGCTTGGCGCGGCAGTCTGGGCTAAGCTTGATGCTCAACAGCGAAATAATCCCGCACCGCAGGCAGGGTGATGTCGGGATGATCGGTGGCAAAGGATTGCACGCCCAGATCGAGCAAGGCGGCATAAACCTCTGGTTCAGCCACCTGCCAGGGCAGCACCTGGAACAGAATGTTATAGGTGCGCAGCTCATCGCCCAAGGCTTGCAGGAATGCAGCGGAAGGCGCAAAGATCAGTGAGCCGTCTGGTTGCTGTTTTGGATGCACATGGATTTGCAATTGGGTGATGGCCGCGAAACCCGTCTGGCGTAGCGCAGCAATGCGTTGCACCAGAGCCGCTTCTTCCGCACCCATCCAGAGCAGGGTTTGGCTGGCGGGCAGCAGCGATTTCCAGGCGCGGAGCGTATCGTGGCCCGGCGCGGCTAAAATGACTTGATGCTCCACCCCGGCCTGAGTCACCAACGCGGCGAGTTGGGGCAAATCCACGTTTTTGATGTCGACGTATAAAGCCCGTTCCGGGTGGCCCGGCATCAACTGCAATATCTCGGCAATCGGTGAGACCCGACGACCGACGAAACGCTCATCCTGCCAGGCTCCGACATCCAGCATCGCCAGTTGCGCGAAGGGAATATCTTCCACGCCTTTATCACGTAGTGTGGGCGGAACATCTTTGACGACGCGAGCAAAAGTCTTATCATGAAAAGCCACGATGACACCGTCTTGCGTGGTGCGCAAATCGGCTTCAGGCACCGTTCCCATGTCCCAGGCCAGGTGGAAAGCTTCCACCGTGTTTTCGGGAGCCAACACACCGGCCCCGCGATGGCTTTGAATGATAAATTGCTGCATAGCGGTTGATGAGTCGGCTTGTGGTCACGGCGCGGCGTGGAGACTGACCGCGCCATTAAGGGTCTGTTGCTGCATATCCAATAGGTCACTCCACTGTACCGCTACCGTGTCGCCGGTCTGTAATGCGCCTACGGGCAAGCTGAGCGTCACTGTCTGGTGAGCCACATCGTAGCCAGCCGTCTCTACAGTGACGCTACGCCCGTTGACGGTCACGGTGTAATGGGTCGCATCGCTTGCCGATTCTGGCTCCAGGGCACCCAGGAAACGAAGCTGGATAGTGGCGGTCGCGGTTTGCGCGCTGGCATTGGACAGGGCAATAGCAGATGCTCCTGCCCTACCCGCCTCCACCGCTACCGCACTGGCCCCCGTGATGCTATAGCGCACGAAGGGGGAGACTATCCGATTGTCTGCGCCATCGAGAGCCGTGGCACGCAGGCCATAGAAGCCAGCCGCTAACTTCGGCAGCCCTGACAGATTCCAGTTTGTGGTGCCTGTGGCGAGGCGTTCGACCAGTAAGGGATTATCCGTACTGATGAAGCTATTGGCTTTCCAGTTCCAGAAGCCAGTCGGCACTTTCGAGGTCGCTGTAGCGAAGCGGGCGAGGGCCACTGTGACCACCGCCATGCCAGCCCCACCCTTATCTGTCGCCGTCCCAGTGGCTTGCGTGGGTTGATTGCTGAGCTTATAGCTGCCAGGGCGCGGAGTTAAAATGGTTACGGTCGGATTGATGACATCCGTGCCCGTAGCAGTGAAGCCGAGGCCCGTGCTAACGGGTGTGGTGGGACTCAAGGCCGCAACGCGCGTGGTAGGCTCGAAGTAGGTGCCGCGCAGCACTGGCACGACCAGCCACGGGCCGACAAAGGCGGTGGTCAAGGTGTATTGGCCTGTGCTGCCCGTGCGTCCGGTGAGGACGCCTCCAGTGCTGTAGGCAGTGATAGTGACTCCGGCCACACCCTGCACTGTGCCATCCTCTAACCGCTGGGTAATCCGTCCACTGAAGCTGCCCTGGGGCGTGCCCACGAAATCATTGTGAGTCGGCGCACCCTTGGGACTGATTTCTACGGTGCGCGAAGCGGGGCTAAAGCTGGTGTAGCTATCCTTTTGCACCGTGACGGTATAGCTGCCCACGGGCAGATTGGTGAATTGATAGTGGCCACTGGCATCGGTTTGCACCTCATCGAGGATGATGCCCTTTTGCAGCAGGGTCACAGTGGCACCGCCAATACCCGTAGGCGCTCCGGGGGCCACGCTGCTCGCCACGACCGTAACCTGCCCACCGAAGGACAAGTTACTGGCCGGTGCTGCATCCGTGACAATAGCCTGTGCAGTGCCGGAGACAAAGTCCGGTGCCCGTGCCGCGATTGTGACTAAACGTGGCCCTTTAGGTTGATTGTCATTAATCGTCGTAACGGCAAAGGTGGCGACGTTAGCGCCTGCCGGAATGATGACGCTGGGGGGCACACGCAGCTTGGTCGTATTGCTGCTGCTCAGTTGCACCACGAGAGGTTTATCGGTCGCCGTGTTGCGGCTGACTGTCCCCTGCCCGGCGCGTGCGCCGCCCGTTTCGCGCAGGCGAGTCGGCGTGATGCTGAGGGTCAGGGTGGGTTTATCATCATCGGTGACAGTTAAGATGGCGGTGCCAGGGAGGAAGCCATCAGTCGTGGCGGTGAAGGTCACGGCTTGTGAGCCATCCACCAGGTTATTATCCACTGCATCAATGGCAAAGGTGGTTGAAGTCTTGCCAGCCGGAATGATAACGGTGGTGATGGCGGAACGCGCCTTGCCCGGCTGGTCAGTGGTGATTTGCACACTCAAAGGTGCCGTGGTCGGGGCATCGTGGCGCGTGACCGTGCCATGCGAGGCCGAGACACCCGCCGCTTCACTGACGGTAGCAGGACTCAGAGTAACGGTTAAGCTGGCGGGCACCGTAACGACATCGTTATCCGTTATCGTAATGGCGACATTGCTCCCGGTGAAGCCGCTTACACTCGCGCTGATAGTGGCGGTGCGCGTGCCATTCACCACAGTATCATCGGTGGCGGTGACGCTCAAGGTTACACTGGCCTGGCCTGCTGGAATAGTCACGCTACCCGGTACGGGCAAGCCACTATTGTCACTGCTCAGAGTGACACTAAGGGCGGCTCCCGTGGGCGTGTTGCGGGTGAGCGTGAGAGTCGTTGATGCGCCTTCGACAATGGTGATAGGGTTGGCACTCAAGGTCAAGGTGGGCGACTCATTATCTTGATTGATGACGCTCACATCGGCAGCATCCAGCTTGTTATAGTTGGGGTCGGTGCTTGTTGCCGGTGCGGTCACAATCGTGTAAGGCTGGTTGCCGTCGGCTAGGGTGTCATCCACGCCCGTGACGGTAACGGTCTGCGGTTGATCCCAATTCTGCGGTGTGAAAGTTAAAGTGGCCGGTGCCACCGTGCCTTCTCCCGTGTTGCTGCTGCTCAGACCCAGCGAGACAGCGGCTGTCGGTTGCGTATTGAGCACCACCTGGAAGCTTGCCTTGCCTCCGGCTTCTGTGGTGACCAGTCCTGTGGTGGGCGTAACGGTAATGCCTGGCGTGTCGTTATCTGTGACGGTCAGGGTCGCCGTTGCCGTGGGCAAACCGGTGGCCCCTGCGGTGATGGTAACAGTCTGGGAAGCATCAACAGCGCGGTTATCCACAGCATCAATCGAGAAGGTGGACGAATTTGCTCCGGCAGGAATAGTAATCGAGGCAGGCACTTTTACCCGGCTAGTGCTGGAAGTGAGAGTGACGACTAAAGGCACGCCCGTAAAGGTGTTGCGCGTTACGGTGCCGACAGCGGCATTGTTGCCCGCGCCTTCGCTAAAGAGGTTGGGAGTTACGCTCAGGGTCAGGGCCGCTGCGGTGGCACCCTTGTCCTGGGCGAATTCACTGGTATCGCCGGTGGCCTTATTGGTGGCCGTCACCGTAAAGACCTGGCCCGTAAAAGTTCCAGTGAGGGCGAAGCTAAAGCTGGCGTTGCCCGCTGCATCGGTGGTCACGTCCTGGCTACCCGCATAAACCTCACCTTCGCCGAAGCCGGAAGCATCCGTCGCGCTGTTGCGGTAGAGGTCGAGGATGAAAGTCGTATTGGCGGTGCTGTTCAGGGTGCCCGCCACCGTCGTGGTGCTGCCGAAGGTCGTTACATTCGTAATGACTGGATAGTTCTGCAAGTTGTTCGGGCCGCTATCGGCATCCCCGGTATCATTGGGTGTGACGGTGCCACTGGGTTCGCTGGCCGGTTGGAGGTTAATCCCCAGTCCGCCATTATTAAAAATGGCGTTGCCGCGAATGGTGATGCCCACCGGGTCGCCGCCCGTACCAAAGACACTGACCCCGCTGCGGCTGTTGCCGGAGATCAGGTTACCCGCCCCCGCTGCTGTGCCACCAATGGTGTTATTGCTGGCGCTGCTGAAAACCTGCACGCCGATAAGATTAGGGAGGGCGGCAGTGCCCGCCGCGTCGGTGCCAATCGTGTTGCCCTGGATGATGTTGTTGCTGGTGTTGGCTCCGGCCATGCCCACGCCCGCGTTGCTGGCATGACCGGAGATCAGGTTGCGCGCCCCTGCGGTCGTGCCGCCGACGATGGTGTTTTGGGCACCGGCTTGAATGAAGACGCCACAAGCACCATTGCCAATGGCGGCAGTGCCCGCCACATTGGTGCCCAGGTAATTGCCCTGCACCACATTGCCATTTGTGCCGCTGTCAGAGATCAGAATGCCTTCCTGGGTATTACCGGAGATGATATTCTTCATGCTGGCAGTGGTGCCTCCGATGGTATTGTTCGATGCCGCGCCGAAGATCGCCACGCCATTTTGCGCGTTGGGCAGGGCTGTGGTGCCGGTGCGGTCTAAGCCAATGTAGTTACCCGACACCACGTTGCCATTCGTATTCGCTCCATCAATACCGATCCCACTGGTGGCATTGCCGGAGATCAGGTTGCGCGCCGCGGCGGTTGTGCCGCCTATCGTGTTATTCTGGGGGCCGCCAAAGAGGACGATGCCATAATCGGCGTTGGCTACGGCGGTGGTGCCTGCCGCATCCGTGCCGAGATAACAGCCAGTAATGGCGTCGCCCGAAAACTGGCCGTTAATCGTAATGCCATCAAAACTGAAGCCGTTAATCACTAATGAGTTGATGATGCAGTTGGAAGCGTACAGGCGCAGGCCACTGGCCGTATTTCCGGCAGAGGCACCATTGAGCACGACTTCCGGGCCGAGGGTGTTGGTATCACCAGTAAAAGCCGTTTGTGTGCTGCCATCGAGGGTGGTGCCATCGGCCACGATGGTCGGAAGTTCACTGAGCGGCTTAATGGTGAAGACGCCCCCGCTGAAGCCGCTGTCATTGGTTGGGATGGCGAAGGTGATAGTGGTGCCAGGATGGTTATTCGCATAATTGAGGGCATTGCGCAGGCTGCCGAGGCCACTATCATGGGTATTGGTAACAACCGACAGTCCTGACACAATCGTGCCGCTGACGTTGCCTGTCACGGTGCCCGTAAAATCAGGCGCGGCCCCGCTACTCACGGTTAGCCGTTCTATAATGCCGCTACCATCGGTCGCCACTGCATACAGGCTGGACACGCCATTAATCGTGCCGGGCACAACCACCTTGCTGCCATCGGGCGTCCACGGGTTATAACCGTTAATCGTGTCACTGCTGGACAGGAAGCTTAGTTGAGTCAAGCCGGTGCCATCGGGGTGTATCTTGAATAGGTTGGTAGTATCGGGAGTATTGGGCCGCTCAAAGGCGATCCAGTTTCCATCCGGCGACCAATTCGGAGCGTAATCGCCTGGGAGGGTGTTGGGAATCTGGTGGCGATTGCTGCCACCCGGGTCGGCGGCCAGCAGACCAATGTTTAAGTTCTGGAATGTAATGGCGTTATCGCTGCGGCGCAGGGCTGGCGCATCATCGAATCCATCGGGCGACGGGATGAGGCTGTGTGTGTTGGAGCCATCTCGATTTATCTCATAGAGACCAGTTGCATAGTCGAAGGCAATGGCGCTGCTATCGGCTGTCCAATCATACGAGTTCACAAAATCGTTATTCGCAAAGAACAGCGATTCGGTTCCCGTCTGAAGATCGAGCACATAGACATCTCGATGAGCGATGTCAGCATTGCCGGTATAACGCTTAAAGACAAGGTAACGACCATTGGGCGATAGACGCGGCTGCTCGCCCGTGGTGACTTGATGATCGCCCGTGCCATCGGCGTTCATTATCCAGATGGTGCCTTCATTGCCCGCTGCCGGGGCACGGCTATAGACAATCTGTGGGGCTTCGACTAAGAGGGTATAGCTATGCTGGGTCGTGACGTTATTGGCATCTTTAACCTGCACGGCGATGTGGAAACTGCCGCTCTGGGTAGGCGTGCCACTCAGGACTCCGGCATTGGAAATACTAGTGCCGAGAAACAAGCCATCTGGCAGCGTGCCCGCAGCCAAAGAAAATGTATAAGGAGCGGTGCCCAGCACAGCATTAATGGTCTGTGTATAGAACTGTCCAGCGAAGGCAATGGCAAGAGACGAGGGCGCATAGATGTAAGGTTCATCCAGGCATTTGCCACCACTATCCGCGTTGACAATCGCCTGAATCTCCGCTGCCGATAAGGCGCGACTATAAATGGAGACTTCATCGGCCAAACCGGAGAACGGGAAAGCCCCCTCCACCCCATTTTCATTATCAGCGCCAATCAGGACGGCATGAGCATCGTAAGCAATAGATTTCGTCACTGTGCCAGAAGCGACCACCGCCCCATTGAGATAGAGAGCCTGGAAATTGCTGTTGTCGTCAAAGGTGTAGGCAAAGTGATACCAGGTGTTAAGGGTGGGCGTGAAAGGAAAGGCAAGTCGGGGGCCTTCGCCATTGAGATCGCAAATTTCGGCCTGTAGGTTCCCGCTTTCATAAAAAAGACCATAGGAATCCAGAGTCCCATTGCCCACAGTTTTACTCAGAAAAACCCGTGTGCCCGATAGTGGGGCCGTAAATTTAAACCAGCCTTCAAGCGTGAGGTTGGCAGTGTGAAACGTGGGGTCGTCCGCGATACGCACATACTGATTGGTGCCATCGAAACTAAACGCCTGCCCCACTTTTCCAGTCGCCACCGTCGCATTATTCATTAAACTGGCATGATTGCCACTAATGATGTCTTTGCCCACGCCCGGATAGCCATAGTTATCGGCGGGATACCAACTGACGAGATCGGGCGGCGGCGCGGTGCAGGAAGCCAGAGCAAAATCCGCACTGAATTCGCTCGTATCGCCCAGTGCTCCGGTGCTATCGGTGGCCGAGGTGCGGGTCGCGGTGGCGGTTATAAATTGGTTGGAGGCTACCGTCACGGGCAACGTTACATTGATGGTCGCGTTGCCGTCCGCGTCGGTCGTCACGCCGGTAGCGCCTAAGTAGGTCTGACCTTCGCCATAGCCGGAAGCATCTGCCGTGTCATTGCTATAGAAGTCAATGGCATAGCTCTTATTGGCGGTGCTGTTGAGCGTGCCCGTGATCGTGGTGGTGCCACCGGCGCTTGAGACACCGCTTAAAACGGGGTAATTTTGAAAGCCATTGGCACCGGAATCGGGATCGAGATTATCATTCGTGTTTACGCCATTGATGTCTCCAGCAGCGCCTATAAGATAGATGCCAAGACTGCCGTTATCGTGAATGCTGTTGCCGCGAATGCTATTGCCCGCCGCTGTCCCCACGACGATGCCGTCTTGGGACGTGAAGGCGATGATATTACCCTCGCCTGCTCCCGTGCCACCTATAGTGGTGTTGTTGGCACCGTTGGCGATAAAAATAGCGTCACCGCCGTTGCCCAGGTGGGCCGTGCCAGCGCGGTCAGTGCCAATGTAGTTGCCCTGCACCACGGTATTAACGAGCGCGCCGTTAATACCGTCAATGCTGATGCCCCCAAAAGAATTGCCGGAAATCACATTGCCTTCGCCTGCTGCGGGGCCGCCGATGATGGTGCGGCTCGCGCTGCTCCCCACGGCGATGCCGTTGAAATTGGGCAGTGCGGCAGTGCCCGCCGCGTTCAGACCGATGACGTTGCCGCGCACAATATTATCGTTGGCGCCAGTGCCGAAAATGCCAACGCCCACCGAGCCATTGCCGGAAATCACATTGCCTTCGCCTGCTGCCGCACCGCCAATAGTGGTGTTGGCCACACCGGCGTTGATCTGAATACCTGTGCTGCCATTGGAGGCTGCCGCCGTGCCTGCGGCGTTGAGGCCAATATAGCAACCTTGAATGACGCTGCCCGTGCCGCCAGTAATAACAATGCCGTTGACGCTGAAGTTGTCAATCGTAAGCGCCTTGATGGTGATGGTAGCGAAGGCCCTCAAGCCATTGCTGCTACCAGCATTCGTGCCGTCAATGACAATTTGCGGTGCGCCGCCCGTGACAAAGCCCGCCTGGGTGCTGCCATCAATGGTCACGGCATCGGTGATGAAGGGCAATGCCGAGGTGGGCTGAATTGTTTGCACGCCGCTGCCGGGAATACTAAAAACGATAGTGTCGGCTCCATTGTTGCCATTAGCATCGAGTATGGCCTGGCGCAAGGAACCCGCTCCGCTGTCATTGGTGTTAATGACAGTAAAAGTGGTCGCTGTTGCTTTGAGGGCGGTCAACAAGGTCAACATCAGCGTGAGGGCGATGGCCCCCGTCCGCACCGCGCGCCGCCGCACTGCGGTTCGAGTTATGGTCTGACTTTTTTTGTCTACTGCCCTACCTGCTGCCTGCATGGGAACCCCTTTGCTGTGATGCGTAAGAGCGGAGGGACGGACTGGCGCAAACTTATGCGTGCTTCGATGGGAGATGTGATGGGAGATGTGATGGGAGATGGATTGACATTAAGAGTGATGAAAAGGGTGACGAATTTGAATGACAATAGCCTGTCCTGCACCGCGATATTACGAGTATCATAACAGAAATGGACTTCTTCTTGGTATTTTCTCGCATTACTTTTGAGAAAGCGGAGGAAGATAAAGGATGAAAGCTGTAAGACTTAGAGGCTCTAACAAAATGAACCAAGTCGTGAAACAAGAGGCATCCGTCACGTTGAGCTAAGAAACATCTCGTGTGTAAGAGTCCCCGCCCACCAATAGGCACGAGATGTTTCTTAGCTCAACATGACCAGTGGCTTCTGCATGACGTGCCTCGTCCTGCCACTCTATTCTTATTTGGTTAGGTGCTTTTAATCTTCAAACCCTACACCGTGATCCCCAACCCCTATTTAAGCGTAAGCCGCTCGACGTAGGGCGTGGTGTCAATGCTACTGAAATAGACCGCATTGTCTTTATAACCGAGAAACACATTGCTGCCTGCCGTCATGACACGCCGCATGGTGACGAGCTGCACCTTATCGGCTGGCTGGGGCTTGGTCGGATCGTAGGGCTGGCGAAAGTCGAAGTAATCCCCGGTGCCCGCGATGCTCTTGACCTGGCCGTCGAGGGTCACATATAGCAGTTGCCCGGACTGGCTGGTGAATAGGCCCTTGCCATCGGTGGCGAGGCCGGAGACATTGATTGCGCCATCACCCTCGAACTTATCAGAGCGACCTTTGACGACTTCGCGGATAGCACCTGTAGCCGGATCAATTTCCAGGATAAAGCCCTCAGACATGGTGTTATTGGCCAGGGTGTAGAGTTTGCCATTGAGCGAAATCATGGCGTAGTAGCTGCCATCGGGCAGTTTGGTGATGGTCTTGACAGTGTGCGCCCCATCCCCCGCTACCTGCTTGAGCTTGGAGTTACCTTCATCTATAAAATAGGTGGCGTCGCCTATGGTCGCGGGCCACATCGGAAGGCCAAAGCGCGCACTGGCCCCTGGCCCGTCCACATCACCAACGTTGGGAGGATTGCCCGGACTGACTGACTCCTGCGCTTTGGTAGTGCCTGCAATGAGGGACACCGCACAACCGGGGCCGAAGGGGTCTTTGACCTGAAAGATGCAGTTACCCGTCTGGTCGGCTCCCACCAGGCTACCATCGGGCAAGAGCGCGAGGCCGAAGATGTTGGCAAAGCGCGCATCCCGCCCCGGCCCAGGTCGCAGGGACTGGCCTGCACGGTCTTCTTTCCCGGCCAGGCGTTTGACCACCGGCTTAGCCTCGCTGAGATCGGTGAACCAGATTTCCTGCCCGACTGTGGTCACCAGCTTATCCCCCACAAAGAGCAGGGTGCGCCAGGCGAGTGGCGGATCGTCACGTAAGCCTTGACCCTCCTTAGCGCGGTCTTTAGGCTCGTCATAGACCGGGTTGCCCGCAAACAGTTCCGCGGTTGTGACCGCTGGTTGGGCGTGCGCGATGGATGTTGCCAGCGTTAAAAACAGGCCGACAGCAATAGTTCTCAAAGTCATGGATGCCTCCCGCGAAGATGGATGCCAGATGGAGAGAGCTTACAGTATTTGCTGCAAGTTTCTCGCTGGCAATTTAATTTCCTCTATTATAACCGGACACGGTCAGGCTGTGGGGTGATTCGAGTTGTAGTGGTATGGCCCTCACACCCGGCCCCTCTCCCAACCTTGGGAGAGGGGAGCACTAAGGACAACTGGCTCGTGACACTGGGAATCGAACCGCAGAGACGCCGAGAACACCGAGGAAAGAAAAGGAGCAATGCCTCTTCTTCTCTGCGCCCTCTGCGTCTCTGCGGTTCAAATCTCAACGCCATTGGTAAGAATTAGGCTCCCCTCTCCCAGTAATAGCCTGGGAGTGTGAGGGCGGGGTGAGGGCTGGCTTTCCATCTATTTAATTGGATAGCCCTGCCACAGCCATTCCAATGCGCCGGGGAGAGTTTGGCGCGTCACGCGGCCATCGGTGTGGCCCGCGCCCAGGGCGTAGACATAGCGGTAGGTGTAGCCTTTGGCTTTCAAGGCGGCTGCCATGCGCTGGTTAGCTAAGACCCAGTTATGCAAAGAGGCTTCATCGCGTTTGGAACCGTTGTCGTTCTCGCTGACCTCCAGCCAGATGCGCAACGGCTTGTGCTCACTTTGCGGGATTAAATGCTCGTGATACTCCCAGGCACCATGCGGCGAGGCCGGATTGAGGGGTGATTGCTGATTGACATAGGTGCCCGAATAGGTGAGAACGCGGTGGTAGAGATCGGGGCGAAACCACGCCATTGTGAACGCCGCCGCGCCGCCCGAACTGCCGCCCATCGTGGCCCGACCTTCGGGGTCTTTGGTGAAGGTGATGTTGTAATCGGCGCTGATCTTGGGCAGCACTTCGTTCTCAATAAACGTGGCGTAAGTATCGGATACGGTGTCGTATTCAAGACCTCGCTCGCTGCCCTGAGCATCGCCACCACCCGAATTAATCATGATGGCGATCATAACGGGCACGCGATGAGCCGCGATCAGGTTGTCGAGGGCTTTGGGCAGCACATCACGATAGCCCAGACCATCCTGAGCCACAATAAACGGAGCCGGGGTGCCGGGGACATATTGCTGAGGCACATAGACCGCCACCCGCCGCTCGTAAGGCACCGTCCCCGGCTGGTTCTTGGCGATGCCAGGATAAATCTTGCTGTCCGTCGAGTGCATGGTGAACTCGTGTATCATGCCGTGGGGCACATCGTCACGCACCGTTAACTCCGGGGCATTGGCATAAACCGGCCCGATGGTGAACTCCACATTATCGGCGGTTTGGGCCGGGGACGCTGGATTCGGGACGGCGGGGGCAGGAACAGTAGGGGTATCAGCCAGGGCAGGCGGCGCGCATTGCACCAGGGTTAAACCGGCCAGAGCAGAGAGCGCCAGAGCGAACTGGCGAGTGGCAATAAGTTGCATAATCTTCTTTCGTGAGATTTATTGCCATAATTTTAGCTGTTTTTGAACTGTAAAGCGAGACCCCGGAGAGACGCGATAAATCGCGTCTTGTCATCTCAGCCGTCGCCGCATCTCCCTCTCGGCCATTCTATTTCCATCAGGAGGAAGAGGCGATTTATCGCGTCTCTCCGGGTGCCCATTGGCGCGCCTCAAACCTTGAGCACGCCGATCATGCGCAACAACGACCAGGCAACGTTACTGACATACCTTTGCATAAGCACTCCCACATTGCAGAAATTGAATCCAGGATTTCAATGAATGAAGTAGCACGGTTTTAGCCGTTTGCTTAGGATGCTGCGCCAAACCGAAAACAGGTGTCTCATTGGCGGGGCACTCCTCGTGGGTGCCCCATATTCTGTCTTGTATCGGATCACTGTCGGACTTGGGATACAGGGCAGGCACAAGGAGAAGTCGGCTCCCTCACGACGCGCTAAGGCTAACCCGCCCGCATCGCCTGAAGCCAGTTTGCCCCGGCGCTGCGCTGGGTTTGGTATAAAAGGCAGAAAAATTGTGTCAAGAAACTATCAAGACAAGGCGGAATACGCCAAAATATAAAGAAAGGGGGTTACCACAATATTAAAACGATTTTTATTAGAAGAGGAGGGGCAGGCTCTTGTCGAGTATGGTCTGCTCACGGGAATAGTGGCGATGAGCCTGGCCATCGTCTTGCGGATCATGGCTCTCAAAGCGCGTGGCACTTTTCAGACGGCAGCTAATGCGATTAACACCACGACCTAATTCCGAGAAGCACACCATAATAGAAGGGCGCCAGTGTTAATTACTGGTGCCCTTCTATTATGGTGCCGTGCCTGGTGGTGTAGACGGCTCACTTATTGCCTTTGGTGAGCCGATTGCGGACGAAATTGTTAACGAGATGGGACAGGGCGCTTGCTGTGCCAATACCCACCACATCACTGTCGGTTGCCAGCAGTACAGCATACCCAATACTGGCTCCTGCGCTGACCGCCACAACAGCCGCGATTGCCGCAGAACGTGTTGCCTGTTTGTCGTTTGGTAGTTTCATACTGCCTCATTATGACAGCTTTTCGTGTTGCCTGCACTTGGTAGTGCAAAAGTGAGCCGATTCCATTCCCCACATGTGTTACCTAATTGTCTGGCACGAGTGTCTGAGAAAGCCTACCGGGAGCATGAAACCGGGACGGGAACAGAGACAACGCAGTAAAATAGCACTCGCTTGGCGGCGCGAGCGTTCTACTCGAAAGGGCAGAGGGATTAGATTCACTCTGCCCTTTGTGTGTTTCAGCACTCCGCAATTAAGTCAACTCCTATGGTGGCGTGACCGACACCTCTTTTGTCATCCGCCTGCACGTTAATTAGCTCCTGGCCGCCGTAGATGGTGGTTTGCCCTGGATCAATAATTTGCGGATTGGCTTCGCCGACTGCAATGGTTACAAATTCTGGCCCCTTGTTTTGCACCCGCAGGGTGCCGTCATGACCTGGATGGTTATAGATCACTGTTTTCTGCCCCGCCAGGACTTCCAAAACAAAATGTGTGTTTGCAGGCGTGACACGCATTAGGCTTCCCCCTCAAAATTAGGATGCCCTTATTATAAGTGCTTTGTTATCCAAGTGGCGTTAAAAATTGCAGAGGCAGGCGGCCATAAAAAGGGTGTCCCTGCTTAATGGGTGGATACCCTTTCTGTTTTGATGCTGGGAGCCGTCGTGCCGCCTCAATGGAGCGATTAGGCTCCGGCTGTAGAATCGTGCGGGTTAGGGGTAGTGTGGCGCACAAGGGCTTAAAACGTCTGGGATCATTGATTATTAAAACACCACCAGAGCCGCAAACGAGTCAATGCGTTGAGCTTTTTAGGACTCCACGCGCATTGGGCACAGCGTAAGTGATAAAGGGGCGTGCAACAGTCTATGTGTATGACACAGTGACAGTGTGGGCACTTTAAATTAACAAACCTACGGCGGACTATGGCTTTACCTCATGCCGCTTGTTGTCTCAGTCAAGTTAAGAGTATAAGACATGGCTGTTTTGCGCGGCATCGTGGCACACAAGGTCAAGAAAAGGTCAAGAATGAGCATCATCCACCATTAAAACAGCTTCAACATGATTTTGACATGATAGAATAGAGGGGCTTAGTAGACTCTGCAGATATGCTTTACATTCTTAGTCGCCCGATAGTCTTGCTGGCCATCGCACTCCTCCTCCTCATATTGGCGTCGTTACATCACGCTCAAAAGACCTCAAACGCACATCTTGCTCACACCCTGATGATCTTAGCCAGCGGTTTGATGCTACCCTTGTCGCTCATCGAGTGGCTGTATTTACGGCGTTAATAGTTGATGGGATAACAAACGAGACCTTTTATGCATGGGTAGCACGGATTGCAGCGCACGAAGGCTGAGAATTGAAAATGAGGTATAAATGAGAGAGAAATTTTAAGGAGGCTCATGCTTCATTTTGCACTCTCTTCCAACTGCCGCCGCTGCACAGGACAAAAGCTGCATCGTTCCACCCGCTTGGAGCCGCTGGATAAGCTGTTGAGGTGCCTGGGCTGTGCGCCTTGTCGTTGTTATAAATGCCTCCGCCGTTACTATACCCCCTGGTTCTTAGCGCACAGGCTGGAAGCGCCCCGCCCCTCTATACACAGAGATTAGGACTCAGGATGGCGCTCATTACTCGAATGAGGCAATTGCATATCGGTATAGAAGGAGAGGCTTAAACATGTCCCTAACAAAAGCAGGCCGTATAATGGGAGCATTGCTGCTGGCAGCCCTTACAAGAGGGCTACTACTGCGAGGCATAGCGCCCCACTCTCCCACATTCCTAACAATACCTGGGGCACCACGCATCTCTTATGAGATAGCCCAGGAATGGCAGACACCAAGCGGTTGTCATTGCAAGATCGTTGTGATTGATCCCAAACAGGTGCATTTTAAGGGTCTAAAGCTATTAGGGGAGCAGTTAAAGGATGAGAATACACAAGACAGTTTCGTTTTGGTGGAGGTTTATGACAATTTAGATGCTGTCAAGACATGGCGCAAGAGCTTAAATAAGCGCACAAGGGCAGAGCAGAATGTACTGGTCATGCACCACGTTGGAAAATATATGAAAAAGCCCGGTTCTACCATAAATGAGTTTACCGCTTATCTGGGTGGGTTTGGTAAAGTTCTGCTTTACCAAACCTTTACTTATTAGCTGGCATCATAAGGCAGGGCAGATGCAGCTTCAACCCTTAAACCTACACCGATAACGAGCAAGCTCAATGGGTAGGCTAAACTTATGGCAAGCGTGGAGACCAGACACGGCAAAACTCTATAGGTTTCCCTGCTTAAACCTTCAGCTATGATAATTTCCCATTATGTAATGATGGAAGGGTGCTGTTTGTTCAGCACATAACTCCACCTTGAAAGGCAGAGGCTCCACAATAGAGCCGGGTGTGCAAAGCAATAAGCCCACATCAACACGACTTTAAAAGGAGGGATAGAAGTGACACGGGAAACAAGTGGTTGCAACATGGGATAGAATAGCAAACACCGCCATAGCACTGTTAACCCCAAGAGCACGATGCAGCAAAACCACAGTTCTGACGGCGACAAGGTTTTGTGCTGAGCGTTGAGTAGTAAGCAGACCGTCAAAGCTCCCAGACACCCACCGATAAAGATCATCGGATAGAAAATGAGCGGCACGCGGAAACTCTCCAACATCATGGATAGCAAGGTATAACGGGTATGATTGACTGGGTTAAATAACTTATCCAGTGGAAAGGCAACGCAGGTGCTTACTACCAGAAGCAGCACAACACCCAACATAGCACCTAAAACCACTCCGCTTATTGCCATTACTTTCTTTGCCATAGCTTCGGTTATGCCGCTCCGCCACTAATCCACTTCCACCGTGACGCTGTGTTGGGCTATGTCTCGCTGGCGTGCTAAGCGTTGCGCTTGGCGGGATTTGTTGAGTGGCGAAAGAATCAACCTGAAGCAGACCACAATTGCAACCATCACAAGATTTGCAGCCGCCGCAAAAAGTATAGCGATAAGAACACCCATACCCGCTATTATGCCACAGCCTGCATCATGGGATGGCAGGGTGATGTCAGACGGGGCTAAGGGAGTGGGTGAGAGAGGGGTAGGCGTCCGCTGTAGCGTTTGGTTGGGTGTTGTGCATTTACTTGCGCCACCGAGCATAACATGCTGGCCCCGCCCTGAGCAATACGTGATAAGCTAATACAGCAGGCCAACCGAACCAGATGACAGCAATGAACAATATCAATCCATAAAAGAGCACCAATGATATAACAAAAATGAACCGCAGGATTTTTATATCCATTAAGTCCCGATGCCACAGGTCGGGCAGGTCATCATTGAGTGATTGGGCATACAAAAGTGGATGCGCGATTGCACAATGAGGACAAAGAATTCCTCGGTCTACCATACACTACCCACACTTTGTGCATAGATAAATCATAGTTCTCCGGCCTCCGTCTACACCGCGCAAGCGGCCCAACGCCTCACTCAGCCGCACCCGTCTAATCCACTTCCACCATGACGCTGTGTTGGGCTATCCATTTGGCGCGTTCCTTGGTGCGCCTGATATGTTGGATGAGTAAATAACTTATAGCAACATTAATGAGGCAGTAGCCACCAACAATCAGCAAAATAAGCATCCTTCTCTACTCCACCACCTGATAGCCGCCACTGTCCGACACTTCTATGGTGATGCTATGACGCGCTATGGCATAGGCGCGTGCTTGGAAACGGTAAACCACTGTGTGATACAGCTCATGCAAAAACTTGGCGTAGCAGGTAAGGCCGATTATCCAAGCTGCTATTATCTGCCACTGTTCCATACCTGCTATTATGCCTCAGCCTGCATCGTGTGGTTGGCAGGGTGCTGTCAGATGGGGCTTATGTGGATGATTCGGAAGTCATTCGTTTTTGTCCTGTCTTTTTTTTCCATCTTTTTTTCCCATCGCCAAACTAAGCCGTCCTCTGGGTCTATGACCTCGCCTACCCACTCAAATCCACACTTGGTGAGAACCCGCATCGAGGCTCCGGTCTCCGGCTTCGTGTGGGCACTGACGAGGCGGACTTGGCCACTGCCGAATGCGAATTCGACCAGCGCCCGGGCCGCTTCCGTGGCGTAGCCGAGCCCCTGGCAGTCTGCATCCACACCATAAGCTATCTCAACAATGCCAGCCTCATCGGGCGGCCCCTTATAGCCACAGCTCCCCATGACAGTACCACTGATCCGGTCTCTGATGGAGAACCCATGCGTCCACGGGTCGGCTGCGGTCGAGGCACGAACCTGTTCCAGCCATGCGGGTGACACTTCTGCCTTGACCTCAGGGCTGAGCGACTCGACCCAGGCGAGAACCTCCTCAGTGGTTTGGAGTACCAATCTCAACCTCTGCGTTTGTATGACCAATTCGCTCACGGATGTGCCCCCAGTCGCCGGATCGTTGCAATGTTTACCATACCTTTCTACTCCACCGCCTTATAGCCGCCACTGTCGGATTCTTCTATGGTGTTGCTGTGCTTGTTGACTGATTGTTGTCGTTCCTGTTTACAAGCTTTTAGAAAAACATAAACGAGACGCAGCACACCACCTATTATCACTAG
>Ga0213875_10000552_pt1 | contig 30617 bp, 31 predicted proteins | sample BarmaccomBMRX_R8_FD_160105 | JGI IMG/M metagenome (GOLD analysis project Ga0213875, IMG submission 160105) | Root-associated microbial communities from Barbacenia macrantha in rupestrian grasslands, the National Park of Serra do Cipo, Brazil - RX_R8 | ecosystem: Host-associated > Plants > Roots...
GGCGCGACTCTCCGGTTGCGGCCCCCCCCCGCGAGCCCGGGCAGTAAAAAGCCCCGGTCCCGCGCGGGCCAGGGCTCTGACGAACTCCCCGACCTTTTAGCGCTTTGTTTAACGTGGCGCGCAAGCCGGCCGGCTCAAATCACCACGAAGGCGCTTCCTAAACCGCCGGCAATCCGCCTGTCAAGGGCAGGAAACAGCTCGCTGAGGCATGATCCGGCGAACAGAGCACCACGATCCGGGTCAGCGGAACATGCGGCCTTCCGGCGGCAGGCCGAGCAGGATCTGGCCGACCGTCTCGAAGTGGATCGGGCGGCCCTGACCCTGCTGCGTCCCGGCATGGATGTCGCGCATCCGACGCTCCAGCGGGTTGTTCTCGAAGATCGCCGTCGCTCCGGCGGCATGGTAGAGGGTCGCGACGACGTCGCGCGCCTGGTGGATCGCCCAGGTCGAGGCCAGCCGCAATTGCGGGTGCCAGTCGAGGCTGATGCGGCCGGAATTCTGAGCCTCCTGCCACATTGCGCCGATCGTGCCGCGCAGATAGGCGCGGGCCGAGGCGAGCCGCGCCTCGCATTGCGCCACCTGCGACTGGATCACGTTGTTCTCGCGCAACGTGCCTTTGGCGCCGCGCGGCACCTTGTCGCGCGCGATCTCGAGAAACGCATCGAAGGTGCCGCGGGCGATGCCGAGCGAGACGTGCGAGAAGCTCATGGCATAGATCATGCCGCTGGTGAACTGGTACAGCGGCCCGGGCTCGCGCCGCTCGGCCTCGTTGTCGCGCGAGCACGTATAGGGCTGGGGCACGAAGTGATCGTCGAGCGCATAGCTGTCGCTGCCGGTGCCGCGCAGGCCCAGCACCTGCCAGTTGTCGATGATGCGCGCCTCGGATTTGCGGAACAGCATCGTGCGCACGAAGGGTCGGCCGTTCGGGTTGAGGCGGGCCGAGCCGTCCGGCTCGAAGATCGAGACATGGCATCCGAGCCAGGTGGCATGTCGGCTGCCGGTTGCAAAACCCCACTGCCCCGTGACCCGGTAGCCGCCTTCGACCGCGATGCCGCACCCGGCCCCGGGCACGTCCGGACCCCAGGCAAGGATGCCGCGCGGCCCACCGAAGATCTCGCGCGCAATCTCGGGCGCGAGATAAGGCGCCGACATCGAGCAGCCCGAATTCTGTCCGAGGGCCCAGGCCGTGCTGCCGTCGCCACGGCCCAATTCCTCGAGCACCGCGGTGTAGGTCAGCGGATCTAGTTCGCCGCCGCCGATCGATTTGGGCAGCAGCATCCGGAAGATGCCGCGCTCGGTCAGCGCCTCGACGATTTCCGGGGGCAATTCTCGGCGGCGCTCGATCTCGTCGCCCGCCGCCCGCAGCATCGGCACGAGTTCGCGCGCCCGCGCGAGATAGTCGCGGCCGCTCACCTGCTCCTCGCGCGGCTCGATCGCAATCGCTTCCATTCCGCTTTCCTCCCGACGGCGGCGCCGTGCAGGCCGCATTGTGCCGGCATCGCAACGCGATTGGAACAGCCAGCGCCTCGGTTTCCGCGATCGATCGTTTGGGCTTTCCGAACCGCGCCCGCGACGCCATATGAAGCCTATGGCCAAGACGCACCCGCATGCCGAGGCGACCTACGAGGTGATCGCGTTCAGCGATGGCGCCTTCGGAGTTGAAGTCACGATACCGGACACCCAGCCCACGCGGGTGCGCAGCTTCGCTACGGCAGCCGACGCCGAGGCGTGGATCGAGCGGACCAAGAGCCGCGTGCAGGCCGAAGCGCTGGCCCAGAGATGGTTCAGGAAACCGGGCGGACGCGCCTGATGCCCCAGTCCTGACGCAAAGTATCGGGTTCTTGCGTCGCTCCCGGGCCCCGATATTTAAGCTCGGCGGTTAAAGATCGCCGGCGATTTGAACTCGGCCGGCCGTGTCGAGAGCCGAGCGTCAGCCTCGCGCGAGCTGATCTTCGCGCACCACGCGCTCGTGCCCGTCGGTCTGGCTCTTCACCCGGTATTGCGGCGCGTTGTCGGCTTCCGGAAGCAGCCGGACGATCTTGTATCGCGTCCCTCTGAGGCCGTCCTGATGACGATCAGGCGAGAATTGAACGGCTTGGCCAACGGCGAATTTGTGTGCTGGCATTGGTTCCTCCGGCAGGGGTCCGCCGAGCCGTCCCGAGGAGGGCGGCATCGGCGGCCCATGCAGATTTATTCGGCCCGCAGGGCGACGGCGGAAGTCCTGCCCTGCTGCCCGCGCTCGAGCTCGTAACTGAGCTTTTGGCCTTCGTGCAGGTTTCCGATGCCCGACCGCTCGACCGCCGAGATGTGGACGAACACGTCCTTGGAGCCGTCATCCGGCTGGATGAAGCCATAACCCTTTTGTGCGTTGAACCACTTTACGGTTCCGGTAGCCATAGTAAGCCTTTCGCAATGACGAGATCCGCCATTCGGCTTCGAATGACGGGTCAAACTTCGGCACGGAACGGTTAGCAGGTCCGGTGCTCGGAGACGAGCTGGGAAGAGCAGGCCGAACCACGGAGTCGACTGCGCCTACTTAGGCCGTTCGCGTCGAGTTTACAAGCGCCGGGTTTCGCGGCGCCGCCGCGGCGATGATGCGCCGAGGGCTCTGGGCGGAGCGGGCTTCGTCTTGCCTCCGGCGGGCGTCCCGGGTGTAGTATTCACCGGGCTTTCAATGCGGCATCCCGGGGCGTTTGGCCGCGGCTTCTGAGCGGAGGGCATGATGGACGGCTTGGCAATGACCGGGTTGCAGGGTGTCGTCGCCCCGCTCAACTTCCTGGTGCCGATGGGTGAGAAGCCGGTCGCCTATAATTACGAGCCGCCGCCGGGCACTCCGCTGCGGACCGCCAAGCAGGAAACGCACGCCGTCACGGTACGCGACGCGCGGGCCGTTGCCGACGCCTTGTCGCTGGACCGAGAGGGTTTCGTGCTGCTGCATCACCGGTCGGCGGTGAAGGATTTCTACGACGCGGACGAGATCCGCAGCCTCCACTACCCGGAAACCGAGCGCCTGATCCAGCGGGCGACCGGGTCGGCGCGGGTGGTCGCCTTCGACCACATCGTGCGCAACGCCGAGAAGGCCGCAATCAAGGGCAGCGGCATCAAGCAACCGGCGGGGCGCGTCCATAACGATTATACCGCCAAATCGGCGCCGCAGCGCGTGCGCGACCTGATGGGAGACGAGGCCGAGGAATTGCTGAAGCACCGCTATGCGGTGATCAATGCCTGGCGTCCGATCCGCGGGCCGCTGCTGAAATCGCCGCTCGCTTTGTGCGACGCGCAGAGCCTGGCCGAGGAAAACCTGGTCCCCTCCGATCTGCGCTATCCCGACCGGGTCGGCGAGACCTACGCGGTGACCTACAACCCGCAGCAGCGCTGGTTCTACTTCCCGAAAATGCAGGCCGACGAGGTCGTGCTGATCCGCTGCTTCGACTCCGCTTTGGAGGGCGCGGCGCGATTTTCGGCGCACGGCGCCTTCGAAGACCCGCAATCGCCGCCGGACGCGCCGCCGCGCGAAAGCATCGAGGTCCGCACCCTCGTCTTTTACGGCGCGAAAGCTTAAGCCGCCCGCGCCGGCCGCGGTGCCGGAACGATGAGCGGCATGGGATTAGCGGGAAACGATCCGAGATGGGAGGTCGACAAACATGGCGGTTCGGCTGGTGGTGACGATCAACGCCGCTCCGGGCAAGGGGGCCGAGCTGGCGCAGGCCTACAAGGCGCGCTGCGCCGAGGTCATGCAGGAACCGGGCTGCGAGCAGTTCGAGGTGTTTCAGAGCGTCGTGAACCCGGACAAGCTCGCCTTGCTGGAGCGCTGGCGCGACCAGGCCGCGCTCGACGCCCATGCCAAGCTCAACAGCACGCGGCCGGCCTTGCGGCCGGAGTTGCGCGCTGGCTCCGGCGAGCGCGAGGATTACGAATACGCCAGGACCCGCTGACTCGGTTTTGCCGACTCCCACCCGCCACTCCCATCCGCCGACCCGGCAGCCGGCACGGAGCTGCGCCATGAAAGTGTCATTCTTCGAAACCGGGCGCTACTCGGCCTCGCAGCCGCTGCCATCGCAATGGCCGGTGCCGCCGGCCTCCTTCGATGCCGAGGACGGCGCCCGCTCCTACCATGCCATGCTCGACCGGCTGCACTATATCGAGGAGCTCGGCTTCGACTGGGTCAGCGTGTCGGAGCACCATTACTCGCCCCGCATTCTGACGCCGTCGACGACGGTGTCGGCGGCGCATCTGCTGGCGCAGTTGAAACACATCAAGATCGCGCTGCTCGGGCCGATCGTCCCGCAAAGCAATCCGGTACGGATCGCCGAGGAACTGGCGATGCTCGACACGATGGCGCAGGGCCGTCTCGTGGTCGGGCTATTGCGCGGCACCACCAACGAGTATCTAAGCTTCGACTTGAACCCGAAGGAGGCGCGCGAGAAGACCGACGAGGGCATGGAGCTGATCCTGAAGGCGTGGACCGAGCCGCAGCCTTTCGGCTGGCAGGGCCGGTACTTCCAGTACCGCACCGTCTCGGTATGGCCGCGGCCCTTGCAGCAGCCGCATCCGCCTACCTACGCGCTCGGCACCAGCCGCGAATCCTGCGACTTTGCGGCGCGGCACCATCTGGGCCTCGGCGTGTCCTACGGCCCGTTCGAGGTCATGGCGAAATCGACCCGCTACTACCGCGAGCAATGCGAGCGCTATGGGTGGCAGCCCGGGCCGGACGATATCGTCTATCGCGCCAACATGCTGGTCGCGGCAAGCGATGCCGAGGCCGAGGCGCAGCTCGAGCAGCAGCGCCGCCAGGCGCCATTCCCGATGCGTCCTGTCTTGCGCGAAGCGATGCTGGAGCTGGACCAGCGCAACATCGCCGGCGAACGCCGGCCGGCCAATGTCAACGGCATTCTGCCGACCACCTTCCTCGGCGGTCCGGATGCGATCGTCGAGCAGGTCCGGCGCTGTCGCGAGGAGGTCGGGGTCGGGGTGCTCGATCTGTCATTGCATCCGCCCGGCTCGGGTGATCTCGATGCGCTGATGAGCGCGCTCGAACTGTTCGGCACCAAAGTGCTGCCGCGCATCCGCGACATTTGAACGATCGGGAAAGGGAATGACCGCCGGGTTTAGCGAGGATTTCGTCGAGGCCGACGGGTTCCGGATCCGCTATCTAGCAGGCGGCGACGGGCCGCCCCTGGTGCATCTGCACGGCGCCGGCGGGCTGCGCCTCAATCCCGCCCACGACTTGATTGCACGGCAGTTCCGCGTGGTTGCGTTCGAGATGCCGGGCTTCGGCAATTCGGCGGAGAACCAGCGCACCCGCGACCTGCCGGATCTGGCGGCGACGATGGCGCGGGCCATCGACCGGCTCGGGCTCGAGGCGTTCAGCCTGATGGGCACCTCGTTCGGCGCGAGGGTGGCGCTATGGCTCGCGTTACAGCAGCCGGAGCGCGTGAGCGCCTTGGTGCTCGACGCGCCGGCGGCGATCCGACCGCAAGGTGCCGTGCCGCCCTCGGGCTCGCCCGAGGAGATGGCGCGGCGGCTTTACGCCCATCCCGAGCGGCAACCCGCGCTCCCGCGCCCCGATCCCGGGGTCGAGGCCAAAACCCGCGCCCTGGTGGCACGGCTGCGCGGGCCCGACCGCGACCCCGATCTCGAGCGCCAGCTTCCGGGCCTGACCGCGCCGGTGCTGGTGCTGTTCGGCACGCTCGACGCGGTGATCCCGCCCGAGATGGGAAGGCACTACAAGGAGCTGTTGCCCAACGCGCATCTCGTGTTCATCTACGACGCCGGGCATGCGATCGGCAGCGATCGGCCGGAGGCCTTCGCCGAAGTCGTGACCGATTTCCTCGAACGCGGCGAGGCCTTCATCATCAGCCGCGGCGAAACCGTGATTTACCCGTGATCGCGGCGGCCGTTTCCGCGCTCTTCGAGGAACGGGCCAGAGGGCGAGGTCCGTTGGCCAGCTTACCCGAGGGTCGTCCCAGCGCAGGTCGGGACCCTTGGCCGCCATGGACACCGGCCTGCGCTGGTGCGGACTGACCACGACCTGACCGGATATTGCTCCAGCCGCTAAGCGGTTGCGTGGCCTTCCGGAGCCGGTTCGTTCTTGTCGAAGTCGAACTCGACCTTGGCGCCGCACGGATCGTTGAAGAACAATTGCCAGATGCCGCCGCCGGCAAGCCGGCGCAGATCGTACTCGATGCCGCGGTGGCGCAGCTTCGCGACGGTGCCGGGCAGGTCGTTGGCGCTGAACGCCATGTGATCGAGGACGCCGCCGCGGTCGCCCTCGGGCAGATGGTCTCGGTGAATCACGTGCAGGATCGGGCGGTCGCCGACATAAAGCCACCAGCCCGGGAACTGGAAGGGCGGCCGCCAGCCGACCTTGAACCCGAGAAAATCGCAATAGAACTCGCGCGTCGCTTCGAGATCATCGCTCAGGACCGTGAAATGGTTCATCGCTTCAACGCTCATGCACGTCTCCTTTGCTTCCGCATGGGACCCGGTGAAAGAATTGGCGCAGGCGAGCCTCGCCGTCAATCGATGCGCGGGACAAACTCGGTGCGGTCACGGGGGAGAACGATGGCGTTTTCGCGGGGCGGGTGGGCGGCAAGATGCGCGGCGATCGTGATGACGGTGACCGCGGCCGCTCCGGCGATGGGGCAGAAACCGGGCGGGGTTCTGCGCGTCTACCACCGCGACAGCCCCGCCAGCATGTCGATTCACGAGGAGGGCACGATCGGCGTGATCATGCCGATGATGGGCGTGTTCAACAACCTGGTGCTGTTCGATCAGCATGTGCCGCAGAACAGCATGACCTCGATCGTGCCCGAACTGGCCACCAGCTGGTCGTGGAACGATGACGCCACCGAGCTCACCTTCAAATTGCGCGACGATGTCAAATGGCATGACGGCCAGCCTTTTACCGCCGCCGACGTCAAATGCACCTTCGACCTGCTGACTGGCCAGGCAAAGGAGAAGCTGCGGCTCAATTACCGCGAGAGCTGGTGGGTCAATGTCGCGAGTACGACAATAAACGGCGATCATGAGGCGACGCTGCACCTGAAGCGGCCGCAGCCTGCCATCCTGGCGCTGCTCGCCTCGGGCGACACGCCGATCTATCCCTGCCACGTGTCGGCGCACGACATGCGCCAGCATCCGATCGGCACCGGCCCGTTCAAATTCGTCGACTACAAGCCGAACCAGTGGATCAAGGTCGCCCGCAACCCGGATTACTGGAAGCCTGGCCGGCCCTATCTCGACGGCATTGAATACACGATCATCCCGAACCGCTCGACCGCGATCCTCGCCTTCATCGCCGGCAATTTCGACATGACCTTCCCGTATGAGGTCACGATCCCGCTGCTGAAGGACATCAGGAACCAGGCGCCGCAGGCAGTGTGCCAGACCGGCTCGGCCGGCGAATCGGTCGGCCTGCTGGTCAACCGGACAGTGCCGCCTTTCGACAATGCCGAATTGCGCCGGGCGATGGCGCTGACGCTCGACCGCAGATCCTTTATCGACATCCTCGGCCAGGGCGAAGGCGATCTCGGCGGCGCGATGCTGCCGCCGCCCGAGGGGGTGTGGGGCATGCCGCCGGAGATGCTGGCGACGCTTCCGGGCTATGCCGGCGACATGCAGAAGAACCGGGACGAGGCGCGCGCGATCATGGCCAAGCTCGGCTATGGCGCGGACAAGCGGCTGCCGATCAAGGTTTCGACGCGCAATATCGCGGTCTATCGCGATCCCGCCGCGATCCTGATCGACCAGCTGAAGGAGATCGGCATCGACGGCGAGCTCGACACCGTTGAAACGGCGAATTGGGTTCCAAAGCTGATCCGCAAGGACTTCAAGGTCGGCCTCAACGTGCTGGGCACCGCAGTGGACGACCCGGACGTCTATTTTTACCAGAATTACGTGTGCAGCTCGGCCCGCAACTATCCCGGCTATTGCAATCCGGCGCTCGACAAGATGGTCGACCAGCAATCGATGGAAACCGATCCGGAAAAGCGCAAGGCTGCGGCACAGCAGGTCGATTACACGCTGCAAAAAGAGATGGCCCGGCCGATCATCTATCACCTGCGCGCAGCGACCTGCTGGCAACCAAACGTCAAGGGCCTCACCTTGATGGTCAACAGCCAGTACAACGGCTGGCGCATGGAAGACGTCTGGCTCGACCGGCCGTGACGCCGCCATAAATCGGCGCCCTCGGACCGGCAAAGGAGCAGGCAAAGGGGGGCGGCATGCGCGATCTGCGCCGGCGCGCTGCGGCAGCACCGAGGGCCGAGCAGGTATCCCGGCGGCTCGGGCTGCTCGAAGTATTGACCGAGGAATTCCGTGCGCTTCATCCAGAGGCTCGCTGCGATGCCGACAATTTCGAGGCGCTGTACCGCAGCATTCACGCGCTGCCGCGGCCGCGCAGCGCGCTGTGTCTGTCCGGCGGCGGCATCCGCAGCGCCTCGTTCGCGCTCGGCGTGTTGCAGGCATTGGCCCGGCACGGACTGCTGTTCGGCTTCGACTATCTGTCGACGGTGTCGGGCGGCGGTTATATCGGCGCCTGGCTATCCGCCTGGCGTCATCACGCCGGCGACGACGCCACGGTGCTGCATGGGCTGACCACCCGCAACATCGCCCCGCCGGAGGAGCCGCCCGAATTGCGCGGTCTGCGCGCCAGCAGCAATTTCCTGACCCCGAGGCGCGGCGCGCTGTCCGCCGACACCTGGACCGCGGTCGCGCTGTTCATCCGCAACCTGCTGCTGAACTGGACGGTTTTCCTGCCGCTGTTCGCCGCGGTCGTGCTCGTCCCGATCGGTGCCGCCGAGTTCGTCGGCTGGGCGCCATTATGGCCGAGAATCTGGCCGCTGCTGTTTGTCGGCATCGCCGCGGCATTGCTGATCGCGGGCCTGGCGCATTCGCTGGCGAGCCGGTCGGGCGCCGACGGTCAGGGCATCGACCAGGGGCAATATCTGCGGCGCATCCTGTTGCCGCTTTATGTCGCCGCGACCCTGTTATGCGCCGTGGCGCTGCATCCCGAAGTGGTCGACGCGGCCGTCGGGTGGAGCGGGTGGCTCGGCTACGGCGCCGGGTGTGGCGCCCTGATCTACGCGGTCTCGTGGTGGATCGCTTTCGCGTCGCGGCCGCGCGAGTTCGGCCGTCTGGCGCTGCGCGGCTCGCCGCGAGACCCGGTCCCGGCATTGCAGCTGTTTGCCTATTGGGTGCTGACCGGCGCGGCGGCGGGCGCGATGCTGGCGCTGGGCTACAATCTGTGGCTCGGCACCCGCGGTTCCCTCGGCTATGCGGAATGGGTCGGCACCGACTGGGTCAAGAACCTGCTGGTCGCCGGCGGCGTCGGCTGGGTCACTCTTGCGGTGCTGCTCGGCGACACGCTGTATGTCGGGCTCGCCAGCTATGCCCGCGACGGCGACACAGAGCGCGAATGGCGCGCGCGATCCTCGGGGTGGCTGGTCGCGGTGAACCTGCTGTGGACCATCCTGTCGGCGATCATCCTGTTCGGTCCGCAGGAGCTGGAATCGGCCTGGAAATGGGGATTGGCGGCGGCGGGCGGCACCGCCTCCGGGCTGGTCAGCGTATTGTTCAGCAGCAGCGCCCGATCGGCCGCGACGAGCGGCCGCCAGCTGGCCGAGAAGTGGCCCGTGACCCTGACCGTCTCGATCGCGACGCTGATCTTCCTGCCGCTCCTGGCGATCCTGGTGGCCGGCGGCTCGCGGGCGGCGCTCGACGCGGTCGAGAAGGCGCTGTCGCCATCGGATTACCGCTTCTACCAGGAGCCCGGGTTGCGGCTGCTCGCCACCTCGGCGGCCGGTGTTGCCTGTCTGCTGACCGCGCTTGCGGCGTCCTGGTACATCAATGTCAACCGCTTCTCATTGCACGCCGTCTACCGCAATCGGCTGATCCGGGGCTTTCTCGGCTCGGCGCGCGCCGGCGGCCGGCGGCCGGACCGCTTCACCGGCTTCGATATCGCCGACAACCTGCCCGTCGCCGCGTTGTGGCCACCGCCGCCGGGGGCCGGGCGCCGGCTCTTTCCGGTCATCAACACCGCGCTCAATGTGGTTGCCGGCACCAATCTGGCGTGGCAGGAGCGCAAGGCCGAGGCGTTTGTGATCACCCCGCTCGCGGCCGGCAACCCGCGGGTGCGGTTTCGCCCGACCCGGTTCTATGGCGGCGCCAATGACGGGCTGACGCTCGGCACCGCGATGGCAATCTCCGGTGCCGCGATCAGTCCCAATCAGGGCTACCACTCCTCGCCGCTCGTCAGCATCCTGATGATGCTTGCCAATGTGCGGCTGGGCTGGTGGCTGGGCAATCCCCGAAACGACGCGACCGCCTCGCGCGAGGGACCCCGCTTCAGCTTCGTGCCGATCGTCAACGAGATGTTCGGGCTGACCACCGACACCGGCAAGTACGTCTATCTGTCGGATGGCGGCCACTTCGAAAATCTCGGGCTATACGAGATGGTGCGCCGCCGCTGCCGCTTCATCGTGGTCAGCGACGCTGGTTGCGACCCGGACTACCAGTTCGAGGATCTCGGCAACGCGGTCCGCAAGATCTGGATCGACCTCGGCGTAGCGATCCGCTTCCGCGCGATCAACCTGACCGCGCGAAAGCCCGAGCCGACCGACGGCATCTACTGCGCGATCGCCGATATCTGCTATCCGGAGCCGGAGGCCGGGCCCGGGCATCTCGTTTACATCAAGCCCGGCTATCACGGCACCGAACCCGCGGATGTGCGTTCCTATGCCTCGCTGAATCCGAGCTTTCCGCACGAAACGACCGCCAACCAGTGGTTCACCGAGTCGCAGATGGAAAGTTACCGCGTGCTCGGCGGCTATATCGTGGACCTGATCTGTCAGGGGGCGGGGGCGGCTGCGACCGATCCCTGCCATGCCATCGACGAGCCCGTCGAACTGCCCGACTTTCTGGCGCGGGCCGAGGCCTACCTGCAGACCCGCCTGCGGCAGCCTTAAGAGTTTCAGCGCGCGCCGGTCAGGCGCTGGTCAGTGACGGTTTCCAGCGGAACAGGCGGGTCTCCACCTTGCGCATCGCGGTGCTGAACCCCCATGCGATCGCCGCCAGCGTGACGAGCCCGGCGAATACCCCGGCGGTATCGAAATTTCCGGCGCTGCTCGCGATCAGGTAACCAAGCCCTTGATTGGAGGCGAGAATCTCGGCGACGATGACGCCGAGCAGCGAGTAGGTCAGCCCGATATTGAGCGCGGCGAAGATCCACGGCAGCACCGAAGGCAAGGTGACCTTCCACAACAGGTCGCGGCGAGAGGCGCCCATGACCCGGGCGATCGTCAGGATGTCGTTGTCGATGTTCTTGGCACCGCCGAGCGTGTTCACCAGCAGGATGAAATAGACCAGCGTGAACGCGGTCACCACCTTGGCCGTGACCCCGACCCCGAACCACAGGATGATCAAGGGCGCCAGGGCAATCCGCGGCAGGCTGTTGAGCACGACGATGATCGGCGCCAGCACCTCGTCCCAGAATGGGGAACGCGCCAGCAGCAGCCCGCTGGCGATGCCCAGCGCCGAGGATACCGCGAAGGCGATCAGCGCTTCCGACACCGTCATCACGACGTCCCCGACGAGTTCGCCGCTGGTCGCAAGCTGCCAAAGCTCGACAACCACCAGCGCCGGGCTGCTGATCCAGAACGGGTCGATCAAGCCGATCGAGATGACGAACTGCCAAAGCGCGAGCGCGCCGCAGCACAGCGCGACGCGGGCGATGATGACGCGGCGGCGGAACCCGTCCGACCCCGGCGTTGAAGCCAGGTCCGCCTGCTGCGCCAGCGCCGCCGTCGCGGCCTCCCCCGCTACCGCGGCCGTCGCGGCTCCCGACAGATCGGTGTCGCTGGTCACCGGCCGGCCGTGGCGGGGAATTCGTGCGGCATGAAGTCGGTCGCCACAACCCGTTCATAAGGAACGGGCTGGGCCAGCATTTGCGCGCCTCGCAGATAGGTCTCGACATTGTCGATCGCCTGCGGCGTCGCGATCGGGTGGAAGATGGTGCGGTATTTCTCGATGAAGGCGCGCAGCAATGCCGGATCGAAGCCGCGCATGTTGTCCGCAGCGACCTGGGCGACCTCGTCGAGATGCCCCGGGTCGTTGATCATCTCCTCGGCTTCGGCGACCGCGGCCACCACCGCATGCGCCTGTTCCGGATGGCTCTTCAAATAACTGCCGGTCGTAAACACGCCGTTATAGGCATAATCGCGGAAGATCGGCGGGCCGTTGCCGCCCTGGATGTCGAGCACCATCTTGGCGATCTTCAGGCCGCTGATCGCTTCGGACTGCACCGGTTCGGTCGACAGCGCACCGTCGATCATCTTGTTCTTGAGCGCGGCGATCTGGGCGCTCGGCGCGCCCGCCGGTATCAGCTGCACGTCCTGGGGTTCGATGCCGACCTGGTGCAGCAGATAGCGCAATGTCACATCGGTGCTCGCCCCGATTGTCGTGATCCCGAGCTTCAGGCCTTTGAGGTCCTGCAGCATCGCCGGATAGGGCTGGTCCAGATGCGGCGTCGGCACGTCGTTGCGCACGATCATCGCGAAGGGCGGCAGGGTCTGGTCGAGCACCAGCAGCCGGACGTCCTGGCCCTTGCCGATCACGGTGATTCCGTGCTCGACGGCAAAGGCGCCGAAATCGGCCGATCCGCCCATCAGGATGTTGGTGACCTGGATGCCGGTGCCATAGAGCAGCTCGACGTCGAGCCCGTGCTTTTCGAACAGCTTCAGCTGCTTGGCGACATAGATCGGGAGGTTGACGAAGGCGCTCTGAAAGGCCGAGATCGTGACCCGGTCGCGTGCCTGCGCTGCCCCGTTGAGGGCCCCGAAGAGCAGCGCCGCCGCCGCCCAGAAACCGAGCGCGGCTGCCGCTCGGTGCAACGGCGGCCGCGCCTTCGGCCCGCCTTCGACCGCCTTTTCGTGCACGATCCCCCCAGCCCGCTATGCGCCCCGCTCGTCCCGGCAACGGCTAAGCCGCCGCACCGGCCGTGTCAATTCCGATGCGCGTTTGCAGCTTCGTGGCGGGGTTGCTTGGGCCGCAGGCGCGGCCGCGGGCCGGGAAGTCTCGGCGTCAGTTGACGCAGCTGTTGAAGGCCCCGAGGGCGAGATGGGTCAGCGAGTTCGGTTTGACGCCGACCGGGATGAAGGCGGCGCGGTAAAGTTCGCGGCGGCCATCGTCGCGATCCACCTCGCCTTCGAGACGGATCGGCGCGTTCTGTGCATGGGCATCGCCGCAGCCGCGCGCGAACACTTGCGAAAACCGTTTGGGCAGCTGCCGCATCATCGGGATATGCGGCGCGGTCTTTTGCGGCAGATCGAGCAGCCGCGCGAAGTTTATGCCGTACATCAGCAGCGCCGAGTTCTCGACGACCGGGTCCACCGCTATCACGAAGCGATGCGACCAGGTCAGCGTGTGAATCGCGGCGAGATCGAGCGACGCAACCGTCGGCACCTCGCCAAGCTGCGCCGCCTTGCGGTCCCAATAGGCAATGACGCGTTCCGCTTCGCGCCGTTCATGCGGCAGCAGCGGGAGCGGCTCCGGGAAGTCCGCAGTGGTCGCCTCGATCGGTGCAACGCCGGCATTCATGGCCGCCTCCCGGACCGTGTGGTCTCACAGCCTCGGGATAGCCCGCCATGTTTAAATTTTGATGAAATCGGCCGCGGCGACTCGACTCGGGTCGGGTTTTTGCTACAGCACCGCTTCGGCGATCGTGCGCAATTCCTCGACGCCGGCGCCGACCAGCACCAGCGACCCGACCCGGTGCTCGTCGGCCAGCGATTGCCAGGCCTGCAGCCGGTCGCGGATGCGGTGCTTCGAGCCCACCAGGGAGGTCTCGTCGATCAGCGCATCCGGCACTGCCGCAGCCGCCTCGCGACGGTGCCCGGCGAGAAAATGCTCCTGGATCGTCTCCGCCGCCGCCTCGTAACCCAGGCGCTTCGCGAGATCGTTGTAGTAATTGCGGCTGCGCGCTCCCATGCCGCCGATATAGAGGGCCAATCCGGGGCGCAGCGCGTCGCGGCAGGCCGCGAGATCATCGCCCATGCAGACCCGCACATAGGGCGCGAGATCGAAATCGGTCAGGCGGTACGAGCGGCCGCCGCGCTCGCGGCCCTCGACAATCGGGCGGACGATGGCATCCGCCTTCTCTGGCGACATGAAATAGGGCAGCGTGCCGTCCGCGACCTCGCCGGCGGTGCGCAGGCCCGCCGGCGATACCGCCGCGGTGTAGATCTTCAGGTCCGGATCGGCATGAATGATGCTGCGCAGCGGCTTGGCGAGCCCGGTCGAGCCGGGACCGGTGTACGGAACCTGGTAATGCTCGCCGTAATGTTCGAGCGGCGCTTCGCGCGCCAGGATCTGGCGGATGATCGCGACATATTCGCGGGTCCGCGCCTGCGGCTTGCCGAACGGCACCCCATGCCAGCCCTCGACGACCTGCGGCCCCGACGGGCCGATGCCGCACAGGAAGCGGTTGCCCGACAGGGCCTGCAACGTCATCGCCGTCATCGCGGTCATTGCCGGGGTGCGCGCCGGCATCTGCATGATGCTGGTCCCGGCCTTGATCCGGCTGGTGCGCGCCAGCACCCAGGCGATTGGCGTCACCGCATCGGTGCCGTAGGCCTCGCCGGTCCATACCGCCTCGTAGCCGAGCCGTTCGGCCTCCCAGACGAGGTCCATCTCGAGCCCGCCAAGCCCGGTCGAAAATTTGAGCGCGATCGAGAGCTTCATTCCCGAACCCCCTCTGCCGCGCGGGCGATGCGTTCGACCCCTCGCAGCCAATCGTCGAGGCTGCGCTCGAAGGGTTCGGCGAGGACATGCCCGATTCCGGCCGCGCCATAGGCGGCGAGCCGCTCGCGGTATTCCCCGTCATCCCGGCCGTCCCAGGCGCTGCGCAGCGAGACCGCGAATTCGGGTTCGGGCCGCGCCGCCCGCAGCCGTTTCACGATGGCCCCGGCCTGCTCCGGCGACACCCGCGAACCATGCCAGCCATCGAGCCGCATTGCCCGCGCCAGCGCCGGTTCGGAGCTGCCGCCGATCCAGATCGGGATCGGCGTTTCCGGCTTTGGCAGCATGCGCATCTGTTCAACCACCGCCGGGATCCAGCGCGCCGGAAAACTTACCGGGTCCTCGCTCCACACCGCGCGCATCATCGCGATACCTTCATCCATGCGCCGGCCGCGCTCGCGGAACGGCACGCCCAGCGCCGCGAACTCGGCCTCCAGCCAGCCGACCCCGGCCCCGAGAATGAACCGGCCGTGCGACAGGTTCTGCAATGTCGCCAACTCCTTGGCAAGCGGCAGGGGATGCCGCATCGGCAATACCAGCACGCTGGTCCCGAGCCCGACGCGGCTGGTGTAGGCGGCCGCCCAGGTCAGCGCCAGCACCGGGTCGTAGAACACCGCCGAGGGCGGATAGGAGGCGCCGTTCGGCACGATGATGTGTTCGCTGGTCCAGACGTCGTCAAAGCCGAGCGCCTCGGCCTGCTCGGCGGCGCGGCGGATCGCCTCCGGCCCGGCCTTGCGCCCGATCTGCGGCAGATGGATGCCGATACGCATTTGCGTTCTCCTGAACCAAGGATCGCGTCAGCCGGCCGCGTCGATAACCGCTCGGATCATGCCGCCTTCTCGAACTTCTGCAGTGAGCGCAGATCAGGCGGGTGAGGCTGGCCGGGGTACATCTGCGGCCACGCGGTCCACGAGACTTCGCCGACATAGATGTCGCCGCGGGAATCGACCGCCAGCCCGTGCGGCGCCAGAAAGCGCCCGGGATCGATCCCGGCGGGCGTCTCGCCGAAGCGGCCGAGCAGCTTGCCCCGATGGTCGAGGATGCTGACCCGCGGCCCGAGATTGGGGATGTCGCGGCTGATCGCGGACGCGGGGCCGAGCTCGCCGATGTAGCATAGCGGCTGGTGGCCGTACGGCATGTACAGGCCGCAGGGACGCGTCATGTTGTGCCACTGCGTCTCGTATCTGCCGTTGCCGTCGAACACCTGCACCCGGCTGTTCTCGCGATCGGCGACATAGACCCAGCCATCGGCATCGCAGCAAATGTTATGGACGATGTTGAACTCGCCGTCGCCGGTCCCGGGCTCGCCCCAGGACATCAGCAATTTGCCGTCGGGGGAATATTTGTGGACTCGGGCATTGCCGTAACCATCCGAGACGTAGATCTCGCCCTGCGGCGATAGCGCGGTATGGGTGCAGCGGTGGAACGGCTCGCCGCTCATGAACGGCGCCGGCTTGCCGGGGACCCCGAGCTCGAGCAGCACCTTGCCGTCGAGCGTCACCTTGCGCACGAAATGGCCGCCGTCATCGGTCAGGAACATCGTGTCGTCCGGGGCCATGTGCACCCCGTGGGCACGCGGGTACTGCCCTTCGCCCCAGGAGCGCAGAAAATTCCCCTCGCGGTCGAACACCATCATCGGGTGCTCGCCGCGATTGAAGACGTAGACGTTGTCCTTGCTGTCGACGGCGACGCCGCCGACCTCCTTGAACGTCCAGCCGGCGGGCAATTTCGCCCAACCGGCATTGACGCGATACTTGAACGCGCCGCTTCCGACGATCATCAGCCGCTCCTCCTCCGCCTCGGCACATGCGGGCGGGCAAAGGATCGCAGGCGGGACCGCAAAGGCAAGCTGATCCTGTCGGGTTACGGTGCTCGTGCGGGCCGCCGCCATCTGGGCTAGAACATGCCGGCCTGAATTGCACCGCCCTGACGCTTGCATCAGGGGCCGCGGGCGATGCAATTCGAGCGAACGCCGGGCGGCGGCAGCGGTCCACAGGAGAGGCCATTGAGCGACGGTGAACCTCTGCGGCTGCAGATCCCGGAGCCGAAATTCCGCCCGGGCGACCATCCCGATTTCCGCTATTTGCAGCTGCCCGCGGCGGGCGGCCTGAGGCGGCCGGAGATCGAGGCCCAGCCGCGCGCGATTGAGGATCTCGCCTACGGTTTGATCCGCGTGCTTGACGAGCAGGGCCAGGCGGTCGGGGAGTGGAACCCCGGCGTCGATCCGGAAAGCTTGCGAGGGGGCCTGCGGGCGATGCTGCTGACCCGCGCTTATGACGATCGCATGTACCGGGCGCAGCGCCAGGGCAAGACCTCATTCTACATGAAATGCACCGGCGAGGAGGCGGTCGCGACGGCGCAGGCCTTCGCGCTGGCCCGCGGTGACATGCTGTTCCCGACATACCGCCAGCAAGGCCTGCTGATCGCGCGCGATTGGCCGCTGGTCGATATGATGTGCCAGGTCTATTCCAATGCGCGCGACCGGCTCAAAGGCCGCCAGATGCCGATCATGTATTCGAGCAAGGAGGCCGGCTTCTTCTCGATCTCGGGCAATCTCGGGACGCAGTTTCCCCAGGCGGTGGGCTGGGCCATGGCCTCGGCCTACAATGGCGACCGCCATATCGCCGCCGGCTGGATCGGCGAAGGCGCCACCGCCGAAGCCGATTTCCACCATGCCCTGACCTTCGCCTCGGTCTACACCGCCCCCGCGGTGCTGAATGTGGTCAACAACCAGTGGGCCATTTCCGAATTCCAGGGGATCGCCGGCGGCGAGCACGCGACCTTTGCCGCGCGCGCTCTCGGCTACGGGATTCCAGGACTGCGGGTCGATGGCAACGATTTTCTTGCGGTCTACGCCGCAACGTCATGGGCGGCCCAGCGGGCCCGCGCCAATCTCGGTCCAACGCTGATCGAGTTGTTCACCTATCGCGCCGAGGCGCATTCGACCAGCGACGATCCCTCGCGCTACCGCCCCGCCGACGAGGCGCAGACCTGGCCGCTCGGTGATCCGATCGATCGCTTGCGCAAGCACCTCATAACGATCGGCGAATGGTCGGAAGAGCGGCATCGACAGCTTGCCGCCGAAGTGGCCGAGACCGTCGCCGCCGCCCAGCGCGAGGCCGAAAGCTACGGTACGCTCGCCACCGGCCCGTGGCCGAGCCCGGCGACGATGTTCGAGGACGTGTTCAAGGACATACCCTGGCACCTGCGCCGCCAGCGCCAGATGCTGGGGGTGTGAGAGCTCCTATTGTCACCCATCCATCTCGTCGTCCCCGCGGAAGCGGGGACCCCGGACAACACCTCGATCTATGGGTCCGAAGCAACCTTGCGTTTACATCCTCGCAAGCGAGCGGAACGGCACTCTGTACGTCGGCGTGACCGGCGATCTTATCCGGCGCATCTGGCAGCATCGAACCGGCGCGGGCGGGGAATTTGTCCGTCGATATCGAGTCGATCGACTGGTCTTCGCCGAGTTCCACCCGACCATGGAATCCGCCATTCTGCGGGAAAAGCGTCTCAAGAAATGGCGGCGCGCTTGGAAGCTGGAGCTGATTGAGAGCCACAATCCGCAATGGCGGGATCTCTACGATGAACTGGCGATCTAGCGCGTGATCCCTTCAGGTCGAAACCTCTCATCGTCGCCCCCGCGAAAGCGGGGGTCCAGGGCAGCCGCTCCGTTGCTTCCCTTGGATTCCCGCTTTCGCGGGAATGAAGTTCGACATAACGAACATTGTTCTAGCGTTTGCCCCTGGGTCCCCGCCTGCGCGGGGACGACGAGAGACTGCGAGCCCTGATCCGATGCCGGTCATGACGATGGTGCAGGCGTTGAATTCGGCGATCGACGTGATGCTGGCGCGCGATCCCGGGGTCGTCGTGTTCGGCGAGGATGTCGGCTATTTCGGCGGCGTGTTTCGGGTCACCGATGGGCTGCAGAAGAAGTACGGCCGCCGCCGCGTGTTCGACACGCCGATCGCCGAAGGCGGCATCCTCGCGACCGCGGTCGGCATGGCCGCCTACGGGGTGCGGCCGGTGGTCGAGATCCAGTTCGCCGATTACATCTATCCGGCGACCGACCAGCTGGTGTCGGAGGCGGCGCGGCTGCGCTATCGCTCGGCCGGCGAGTTCACGGCGCCGATCACGGTGCGCGCCCCATTCGGCGGCGGCATCTTCGGCGGCCAGACCCACAGCCAGAGCCCGGAGGCGATCTTCACCCATGTCTGCGGGCTGAAGACGGTGATCCCGTCCAACCCCTACGACGCCAAGGGTCTGCTGATCAGCGCGATCGAGGAGGACGACCCGGTCATCTTCTTCGAGCCGAAGCGGCTCTACAGCGGCCCGTTCGACGGCAATTTCGACAAGCCGGCGGTGCCGTGGTCAACGCACCCGGCCAGCGAGGTGCCGCCCGAGTATTACACCGTGCCACTCGGCACCGCCGCCATTGTGCGACCGGGCGAGGCGGTGACGGTGCTGGTCTACGGTACGATGGTGCATGTCGCGCTCGCCGCGGCGGCCGAGACCGGGATCGACGCCGAAATCATCGACCTGCGCACGCTGGTGCCGCTCGACATCGACGCGATCACCAATTCCGTCGCCAAGACCGGGCATTGCGTCGTCGCGCATGAGGCGACCCGCACGGGCGGCTTCGGCGCCGAATTGACGGCGCTGGTGCAGGAACATTGCTTTTACCACCTCGAAGCCCCGATCGAACGCGTGACGGGCTGGGACACGCCCTACCCGCACGCCTTCGAGCGGCAGTATTTCCCCGGCCCGCAGCGGCTCGGCGAGGCGCTGCGCCGCGTCGTCGAGGCCTGATGATGGGCCGTCACGTCTTCAAGCTGCCCGACCTCGGCGAAGGCGCCGCCGAGGCCGAGATCACCGCCTGGCATGTCGCGGTCGGCGACGCGATCGCCCGGGACGACCCGCTCGTCGATGTGATGACCGACAAGGCGACGATCGAGATCCCCTCGCCGGTGGCGGGCACGATCGTCGCCTTGCACGGGAAGGCCGGGGAGAAGCGGGCAATCGGCTCGGAGCTGGTGGAGTTCGAGGTCGAGGCGGGGGTGCGGAGCACGGGTCCGACCACCCCTGACCCTCCCGTCGCTGCCGCGCCGGGCCCCGCCCTCTCCCGCACTGCGCGCGAGGGCCAATCTGGGTCGAGTCCGCTGTCGCTTTCTCGGGGGCGAGGAGAGAAGCCATCCGTCTCATACCATAAACCCCTCTCCCGCATCGCGGGTGAGGGTGGCGAGCCGCGGAACCTGGTCCGGGGCGAGGCGGGTGAGGGTGGCGCCGCTGCTCCGCCGCCGATCGCGCCCTCCGTCCCGGCGGTCGCGACCCGGCCGCGCGGCGACAAGCCGACGGCGTCGCCGGCGGTTCGGGGGCGCGCCTGGGATTTGGGGATCGCGCTGCAATTCGTGCCCGGCTCCGGGCCGGGCGGCCGCATCACCCATGCCGATCTCGATGCCTATGTCGCGGCCGCGGGACGAGGCGCGCCGGCGCGGGGCCTCGCCCGGCGGGACGGGGTCGAGGAGGTTCCGTTGGTCGGTTTGCGGCGCGCCATCGCCGAGCGCCTGCAGGCCGCCCATCGCCAGATCCCGCATTTCTCCTACATCGAGGAGGTCGATGTCACCGCGCTCGAGGATCTGCGGCATGATCTGAACCAGGGCGAGGCGGGATCGCGGCCGCGTGTGACGGTATTGCCTTTTCTGGTCCGCGCGCTGGTCAAGGCGCTGCCGGAGTTCCCGCAGATCAACGCTCATTTCGACGACGATTCCGGTATCGTCCGGCGGCACGCGAGCGTGCATGTCGGCATCGCGACGCAGACCCCTTCTGGCCTGATGGTCCCGGTGATCTTTCATGCCGAGGCCCGCGATCTGTGGGATACCGCGGCGGAACTGGTGCGAGTGGCCGCGGCGGCGCGCGACGGCAGCATCAAGCGCGACGAACTGACCGGCTCGACGATCACGATCACGAGCCTCGGCGCGCTCGGCGGCATCGCCTCGACGCCGGTGATCAACCGGCCGGAGGTGGCGATCGTCGGGGTCAACAAGATCGCCGAGCGGCCGGTCATCCGCGACGGCGCGGTCGCCGCCCGCAAGATCATGAACCTGTCCTCCTCCTTCGACCATCGCGTGATCGACGGCTGGGACGCCGCCGCCTTGATCCAGCGCATCAAGCGGCTGCTCGAGCAGCCCGCATTGCTGTTCCTCGACTGAGCCATGAGCGAGCGGATTGCGGCGCGGGTGCTGGTGGTCGGCGGCGGACCCGGCGGCTACAGCGCGGCGATCCGCGCCGGCCGGCTCGGCCTCGATACGGTGCTCGTCGAAGCCGGCCGGCTCGGCGGCACCTGCCTGATCCGAGGCTGCATCCCGTCGAAGGCGCTGATCCACGCCGCCGGCCAGTTCGCGGCGATGCGCGAAGCGGTCGCCGGCGGCGGCCGGTTCGGCATCTCGCTCAACCAGCCGCCGATGCTCGACTTCGGCGAAACCAGGCGCTGGATCGAGAGCGTCGTGGGCCGGCTCGAAACCGGAGTCGCCGGTCTGCTGCGCCGCGCCGGGGTGCGGGTGATGCAGGGCTGGGGCCGTTTCTTCGACGCCAAGACCTGCCATGTCGCGACTGAGGCGGGCGAGGTGACGGTCACGGCCGAGCATGTGATCCTGGCGACCGGGTCCGAGCCGGTGGCGCTACCCTCGCTGCCATTCGGCGGCGCGGTGCTGTCCTCGACCGAGGCGCTGTCGCTGCCCGGCCTGCCGCGGCGGCTGGCGGTGATCGGCGCCGGCTATATCGGGCTCGAACTCGGGACAGCGTTCCGCAAGCTCGGGGTCGAGGTCACCGTGATCGAGGCGCAGAACCGCATCCTGCCGCTGTGGGACGAGGAGCTGACGGAGCCGGTGCGGCGCTGGCTCGATCGCGCCGGGGTGCGCCTGCATCTCGGCGCCCAGGCGCAGGCGCTGCAAGATGGCCCGGATGGCGCGGTGTTGATGGTGCGGACCGGCGACGGCGGCAGCATCAAGGTCGCCGCCGACCAGGTCTTGTGCACCGTCGGGCGACGCCCGCGCACGCAAGGCTGGGGTATCGAGGCGATGGCGGTGGATTTGGAGGGCGGCTTCGTGCGGGTGGACGACCAGTGCCGCACCTCGATGCGGAATGTATGGGCGATCGGCGATCTCGTCGGCGAGCCGATGCTGGCGCACAAGGCAATGGCGCAGGGCGAGACGGTGGCCGAGATCATCGCCGGCGCGCGCCGCCATTTCGCTCCGGCGGCGATTCCGGCCGTCTGTTTCACCGAGCCGGAAATCGTGAGCGCCGGCATGCTGCCGGCCGAGGCCGCGAGCGCCGGGATCGACGCCGTCGTCGCTGCCTTTCCATTTGCCGCCAACGGCCGGGCCCTGACCTTGGGCGGCGAGGGAGAAGGGTTCGTGCGGGTGGTGGCGCGGCGCGATACCGGCCGGCTCCTCGGGCTGCAGGCGGTCGGCGCGCAAATCGCCGAATTGGCCGCGGGATTTGCCCACGCGCTGGAAATGGGGGCGATGCTGGAAGACCTCGCGGCCACGATCCACGTCCATCCGACCCTGAGCGAAGCCGTGCGCGAAGCCGCCGCCCGCGCCCTCGGCCGCGCCATCCACGTGTGAAACAATCAGCCGAATGGGAGGACAGCGATGAAGATCGGCTTTGTCGGGCTCGGCAACATGGGCGGGCCGATGGCCGCCAATCTGGTCAAGGCCGGGCACACCGTGCGCGGCTACGATCTGGCGCCGCGCGCGCTGCAGGGTTTCGCCGAGAACGGCGGCATCCCGACCCAGGGCGCCGCCGAGGCGGTCGGCGACGCCGAACTGGTGATTACGATGCTGCCGGCCGGCGCCCATGTCCGCGCCGCCTATCTCGGTGAGGGCGGCCTGCTCGCCGCCGCGCCGAAAGCGGCGCTGCTGATCGACAGCTCGACGATCGACGTCGAGACCGCGCGCGCGGTCGCCGCCGTCGCCGCCGAGCAGGGTTTCGAGATGCTCGACGCGCCGGTCTCGGGCGGGGTCGGCGGCGCCGCGGCCGGGACCTTGACCTTCATGGTCGGCGGCGGCGAGACCGCCTTCGCGCGCGCCCTGCCGATCCTGCAGTCGATGGGCAAGACCATCGTGCACACCGGTCCTTCGGGCAACGGCCAGGCGACCAAGATTTGCAACAACATGATCCTGGCGGTGTCGATGATCGGCGTGTGCGAGGGTTTCGCCCTGGCTGAACGGCTCGGCGTCGATTGGCAGGTGCTGTTCGACGTGACCTCGAAATCCTCCGGCCAGTGCTGGGCCATCACCAGCTACTGCCCGGTGCCGGGACCGGTGCCAGCCTCGCCCGCCAACCGCGACTACCAGGCCGGCTTCACCACCGACATGATGCTGAAGGATTTGAAGCTGGCGCAGCAGGCGGCGCAGGCCTCGGGCGCCGCGACCCCGCTTGGCGCCGAAGCCGCCGCGCTCTATCAGATGCTGGCCAATGCCGGGATGGGGCCGAAGGACTTCTCGGCGATCTTTCGTCTGCTGCGCTCGAATCAGCCTTGAACTCAAAGCGACGTGGCGCGGCGCTCCCACGGCAACAGCGGGACATTCAGAACAGCCCGCAGCTCGGCGTCATGAGGCGCGTAATACGCCTGCAACACCTTGGCTGCGGCCGCGTCTAGCGAATCAGAACGCGGGCTGGGGTACACGACTTCCTGGAGATAGGGCCAGGAGATTGCGGACTTCAGCCCGATGTGACAGGCCACTCGGCGGATCAATCGCTCGGGCCGGTCGCGGATATCGTCGTACCAGAACACGGCAAGCTGTTTTCCCAATTCGAACAAGCGTAAATACCCTTTCAGAATCGCCGCATACTCGCCGCGGGTTCGCAGCCTGTTCAGGTCGTCCGCGAAGGCTTCGAGCAGGGTGGTTTCAAGCGGCATGTTGCCAAGCGCGCGGGACATCTTCCATTGCGAATGGGCCCGCGCCACCGGGTCGCGCAACAGCATGATGAGCCGCGCCTGCGGGCAAAGCGCATGGATGCGCCCAGCGATCTCGGTACGGCCCATGTAATTCGGGGATATATCGCCGGTCAGTTGGTCGGCACGGGCCTCGGCGAAGAAGGCGGCGTACTGTGCGGCCGGCCTTTGCTGCATGAAAAAGTTGGTTTCCTTGGTACGCATATAGATCGACGGATGGCCGAGCAGCTGACGGTAAAGCCAGCTGGTTCCGGCCTTCTGCGCGCCGACGCAGATGAAATCGGCAAGGCGGGCGGGCGCGTCGATCGCTGCGGGCACGGATGCTCTCCCGGGTCCGTTCTGCCCGGAGCGGCCCGCGAGGGCCAATCAGGGCTGGTTCGGTACGGTAATCAGAATATGCGCAATCTCGGTAATTTCAGATGCTGGCAGGGCAAGTAGCCGGTATGCGCTGGGGGCCGAACGGCCGGGCATTGTCCTCGGACCGCTTAAAGCGTGATCTTCTCTGCTACAAACACTTCGTCGCCCCCGCGAAAGCGGGGGCCCCGAGTCTAATGCCACCTGCGCTTGCTCCTGGATTCCCGCCTGCGCGGGAATGACGGGTCAATTTGAACCGATCATGCTTTAGGCGCACCCGCGCGACCGGTTTTGACCGGCCGCGCGCCTTCGCATCGGCTCTCTATTTCTCCCGGCGGCCGCCGGGGATGCTCCGCGGAGCTGGCCCGCCGACCCCCTTGTTCGGCCCGTCATGGTTGAGTCGGCAGATCGAGTTGCGCTTTCGATGCCGTCGCGGTCAGGGTCGGCGGGCACCGCAAGGTCTGCAGCACGACGCAATAGCGCTCGGTCAGCTTCAGCAGGATGTCAATGCGGTCCTGCGGCTCGCCGGTGTCGAGCGCGAAGGCGAGGCGGATCTCGCGGAAGCCCACCGGGGCGGTGCGCTCGACCCCGAGGGTACCGCGGAAGTCGAGATCGCCTTCGGCCTGCACCCGCCCGCCGCGCAATTCGAACTCGAGCGCCGTCGCGACCGCCTTGAGCGTGACCCCGGCGCAGGCGACGAGAGCCTCCAGCAGCATGTCGCCGGAACAGGCCTGGGCGCCGCTGCCGCCGGTCGCCGGATGCAGGCCGGCCTCGATCAGGGCGCGGCCGGTCTCGACCTTGCAGGCTATCCCGCCATCGGCGAGATCGCCCTGGGCCTTCAGAGTGACCACCGCGGCCTCGGGCGTGTCGCGGTAGCGCGCCTTCAACGGCGCCTGCAACTCCCGCAATTCGACAGCGTCCATTCTTCACCCCGCGTTCGCGAGCCTTAAACCGCCTTGACGGACCGTCAGGTCTGCGCCTCGGGAGCGCGGTCGCGGCCAGCCGGGAAACGGCCACGAGCGCCGGCTGACGCCCCGGAGGCGCTGAACGCTATTTTACGGCCGAAAAGCCGGTCGGCTGCAGCAACGAGTTGGCCACGCGGGCGACGATCGCACCGTTCTTTTCGGTCTCGGCCCGTTTGCTGTGCCACTCCGGGTCGGCCTGGAACGCGTTCCATTTCTTCTCGCGGTCGGCCAGCGACTCCCATTTCAGCAGGTAGTACAGCGCCTGGTTGGACTCGCCGACCAACGCGGTCCAAAAGCCGGCCTGCTCGATGCCGTGCCGTTTCCAGATGCCGAGGGTAATCGTGTCGAAGCGCTTCAGCAGGTCGGGCAGCCGGCCGGGAACGCAGTGATAGATGCGCAATTCGTAGATCATCTGTGGTCCTCCCCGCTTGGCGCGTTCACTTCACCGACGAAAAGCTGGTCGGGCTCAGGAACGAATTGGTGATCGAGGCAACGATCGGACCGTTCTTTTCGGTCTCCGCCCGCGCCGTCAGCCACTCCGGATCGGCCCCGAAAGCGCTGAATTTCTGCTCGCGCTCGGCGAGCGACTCCCATTGCAGGAAATAGTATAAATCCTGGTTCGAATCGCCGACCAGCACGGTCCAGAACCCGGCCTGGCGGATCTTGTGCTTGTCCCACAATTTCAGCGTGATCGTGTCAAAGCGCTTCAGCAGGTCCGGCAAACGTCCCGGCACGCAGTGATAAACGCGCAGCTCATAGATCATGACAGCCCCTCCCGCATAGGATCGCGGCTAGCATGAGGGCAGGCTGCCGCTTCCGCAAGGCGTCAGGCGCGCGACCGAAGCAAGACCGATTGGGGGCCGCGATGAGCGCGAACCGGCTGTTGTGGGTAATCGCCGCGGCGCTGCTCGCGGCAGGGGGCCCCGCCGGCGCCCAGGGCGGCGGCGACGCCGCGCTCGCCGCCTTCGCCACCGGATCGGGTCTGCAGGATGTCTCCGCCTTTGTCGCGACGGTGGACACCCTGCGCGCTTCGGGCCACCTGCCGCCGCCTTACGTGACCAAGGAGGATGCCGAGCGGCATGGGTGGCATGGCGGCGGCCTGTGCACGCTATGGCCCGGGCATGTCATCGGCGGCGATGTGTTCGACGATGCCGGCACGCCGCTGCCCTCGGCCCCGGGGCGGGTCTATCACGAGGCCGATCTCGACAGCACCTGCAGCGAGCGCGGACCGAAACGGCTGGTCTATTCGAGCGACGGCATCCTTTATCTCACAGTCGACCACTACGTCACCTTCGTCCCGGTCCCATGAGCAGACTCGCCGGAGCCAAATCCTTCGTGACTCAGCTCCCTGAGGCAACGTTTCACGTGAAACAAATCAAGAACAACGCTGTGCATGGAGGTTCGGAAGGAATAGAATTGGCGGCGCGGGTCGGTTGAGAGGATCGCTCGGACATGGCCACCGTCACCTCGATCTCGCAGCAGATCTGGGACATGAAATACCGGCTGAAATCGCCTTCCGGTGCGCCGGTCGATAAGACCATCGAGGATACCTGGCGCCGCATCGCCGCCGCTCTCGCCGTACCCGAGCGCGAACCGGAGGTTTGGAGCGCACGCTTCTACGACGCATTGGCGGGGTTCAAGTTCCTGCCGGCCGGGCGGGTCGTCGCCGGCGCCGGCACCGGCCGCGGGGTGACCCTGTTCAACTGTTTCGTGATGGGGTCGATCCCGGACGACATGGGCGGGATCTTTGCCCATTTGCGCGAGGCGGCGCTGACGATGCAGCAGGGCGGCGGCATCGGCTACGACTTCTCGACGCTGCGGCCGCGCGGCGCGCCGGTCAAAGGGGTGGGCGCCGACGCCTCCGGCCCGCTGTCGTTCATGGACGTGTGGGACGCGATGTGCCGCACGATCATGTCGGCCGGATACCGTCGCGGCGCGATGATGGCAACCCTGCGCTGCGATCATCCCGACATCGAGGCCTTCATCGAAGCCAAGCGCGAGCCCGGCCGGCTGCGCATGTTCAACCTTTCGGTCCTGGTCACCGACGCCTTCATGCAGGCGGTCGCGGAAGACGCCCCGTGGCAGCTGTCATTTCCGTGCGGCAGCGGCGACGCCGCGATCGCCAAGGTCCTGCCGGCGCGCGAGCTGTGGGACAAGATCATGCGCGCGACCTACGCCTATGCCGAGCCCGGCGTCATCTTCATCGACCGCATCAACCAGCGGAACAACCTCAACTACTGCGAGACGATCTACTCGACCAATCCTTGCGGTGAGCAGCCGCTGCCGCCTTACGGCGCCTGCCTGCTCGGCTCGGTCAACCTGGCGGCCCTGGTCTCCGACCCGTTTACGCCCGAGGCGCGCATCGCGGATGAGGCGCTCAAACCGCTGGTCCGCGATGTCGTCAGGATGATGGACAACGTCATCGACATCTCGCGGTTTCCGCTGCCGCAGCAGCATGAGGAAGCGCTGGCAAAGCGTCGCATCGGCCTCGGCGTGACCGGGCTCGCCGACGCGCTGATCCTGTGCGGGCTGCGTTATGGCGCCGCCGACGCGGTAGCGCGAACCGGGCGATGGCTGGGGATCATCGAGCGCGAGGCTTATCTCGCTTCGGCCGCGCTGGCGGCCGAGAAGGGTCCGTTTCCGCTGTTCGATCGCGAGCGCTATCTCGCAGGCGAAACGGTACGGGGGCTCGATGACGAAGTACGCGCGGCGATCGCCCGCGACGGCATCCGCAACGCGCTGCTGACCTCGATCGCCCCGACCGGCACGATCTCGATCTTCGCCGACAACGTCTCTTCGGGTCTCGAGCCGGTGTTCGGCTTCCGCTACACCCGCCACGTGCTGATGCCGGATGGCAGCCGACGCGAGGAAGAGGTCAGCGATTACGCATACCGCCTGTTCCGCCGGCTGAAAGGCGAGCAGGCGCCGCTGCCCGAGTATTTCGTCGATGCCCAGAGCCTCAGCCCCGAGGATCACCTGGTCATGCAGGCGACGGTGCAGAAACACGTCGACAGTTCGATCTCGAAAACGATCAACTGCCCGGACGACATGCCGTTCGAGCAATTCAAGGACATTTACGCCCGCGCCTACGCGCTTGGCTGCAAAGGGTGCACCACCTACCGGCCCAACGAGGTGACCGGCGCCGTGCTCAGCGTCAGGCCGGAGGGCAAAGCGGAAAGGACGTCCTGGGCGCATGACGGGGCGGCTCCGTCCCGCCAGGCCGAGCTGCCTTTGCCGGCGCCCGTTCCCGCCACCGCCGCGGCGGCCAAACCCGCCGACATCTACGAGGCCGGCGGCGTCGTCTACATGACCCAGCCCCTAAGCCGGCCCGAAGCATTGCCCGGCCAGACCTACAAGATCAACTGGCCGGAAAGCGAACACGCGCTCTACATCACGCTGAACGACATCGTCCAGGACGGGCGCCGGCGCCCGTTCGAGATCTTCATCAATTCCAAGAGCACCGAGCACTACGCCTGGACGGTCGGGCTGACCCGCATGATCAGCGCCGTGTTCCGCCGCGGCGGCGATGTGTCATTCGTCGTCGAGGAAATGAAGGCGGTTTTTGATCCGCGCGGCGGCGCCTGGATGCATGGCCGCTACGTGCCGTCGCTGCTGGCGGCGATTGGCGATGTGATCGAGCGGCACATGGTCGAGATCGGTTTCCTGCCGGGACCGCAGGCGCAGGTGGTGCGACCCGAGATGGCACAGCTCGTCGGGGGCGGAGATGCTGCCTTCCCTTCCGCAAACCCCGGCCGGCATCTGCGGCAATGCCCCAAATGCGGCGAAGCTGCGTTGATCCGCATAGAAAATTGCGATCAATGCACGAGCTGCGCCTATTCAAAATGCGGCTAGCACCCGCGTCTGCATAAACGCTGGTACGGGTCTGAACCGCTTTCACGCATGCGCCGGGGCGCCCGACAGGGTCACGCCGGGCTCTGGCTTGCGCGTCAAGATCACGTCGAGAAGCGTCACGCTGCCGTCGAAGGCGGCGCGCTGGTTGGAGAGGGTGAGGCTGACCGGCTCGTCGCTGAGATCCTCCAATGACAGGCCAAGGTTGGCTTCGAACCGGCCGGGTTCGGGGCGGATCACAACGTGGTCCGTTTGAGCGCCGGCCTTCAGCTCCAGATCGAAGCTGTGTTCGGCAGCCGCCGGCGAAAAGTCCAAGGCCACCGCAGCCGACCATGAACCGGGCGGAAGCATGATCCGCGGCCCGTGGAGCAGGCAACGTGCGCGCCCGGTAATGTCGATGGGCCCGGTCGCCGGTTCGGCCGTTCGGTCCCCTTTGACGAAAAGCTCCGGTGCCCAGGAAAACGAGCCTGCCGGCTCCTCATCCACCTGAAAACGGTATGGATCGAGCGCGCCGGCCGCAACGGCGCGTGCGCCGGCGTCGAGCCCGTCCCACCAGGCCTCGATGTCGGCCGGCGTCTCCAGCGCGGCAAGCTCCAGGCCCCGCACTGCCTGCGCAATGCCGCGTTCGTCAATCGGAAGCTCGAGATGGCGTGCAATGGTGACTGCCAGGCGCGCCGCATCGCCGCCGCCGCGCTCGGCGTCGAGCACCAGCGCCCAGTCGCTGGCGGCAAATCTCCCGACGGCGGCACAACTGCTGGCCACGGTCTGGACCCCTGTCGCGAGAGCAATGTCCTGCCGCGAGCTCAGATGAGCCAGAGCGGTCCGCGGGTCGTCGCGGGCGACGATGAAATATCGTTTCGCCTCCGTCAGCGCACGTCTCATTCTGCTGCCGGGTTGATGCGACAGCAGCACAATGTTGGGCGCAGCGGCCCGCAGCAGGCTGCGGGTGATTTGCGCGAGCGTGTCTCCGCTGGTCGAGAACACCGGGCCCAACGCTTGCTCGATAAGACGGGCGGTCAGGGCGGCGCAGGTTTCGGTGAAGCGGCCCGGCAACCCGACAATCGTAAACAGCATCTGCCACCAGCGCGCCGCGGCTCCAGCGGCGGTTCTAGCGATGCCGCGGGCCGCTGTCGAGCCGGCCCGCCACTCAGTCATTACCCCACGGCGCCATGCCTTGACGCTTCGCGGGCGGCACACCATTGTGGCGGCGGCGTGCTCGCCTTGGCGCGGGGCGCCCATGGCAAGAAGCGGAGGCAGCGAGGGTTGGGTAGAATCGTCGGTTTTCGGCCCGGCCGGCTGCTTTGATCCGATGGTCTTTCTGACGGTCGGCCTGCCCAGCCGCTTTGCCGAATGGTGCGACGGCGTGTGCTGCGCCCTGGTGCAGGCGGCGCTCGGACCTTACGAATTGGCCAGCGGCAACACGCTGGAAGAAATCGCCCAGGCGGCATTGAAGACTCGCGCCTCTCGGCTCGTCATCGGCGCGCGTCAGCCCACCGAAGATCTGCGCGGCGCATTGCTCGAGACCGGTCGGCGCTTTGTCGTGGCGCTCGATGACCCGCGCGCCGCGTTCTACAACCTGGTCGCGCGCCACGGGATTGCCGCAATACACGCAACGCGTGCCGCCGCCGGGAGCTGCGCCGCGATGCTGACTTATGCGGTATTGCCGAACGCGCTGGTGCTCCGGGCGGAAC
>Ga0213875_10000553_pt1 | contig 30588 bp, 22 predicted proteins | sample BarmaccomBMRX_R8_FD_160105 | JGI IMG/M metagenome (GOLD analysis project Ga0213875, IMG submission 160105) | Root-associated microbial communities from Barbacenia macrantha in rupestrian grasslands, the National Park of Serra do Cipo, Brazil - RX_R8 | ecosystem: Host-associated > Plants > Roots...
GATGCAGAAAGGCACAGGTGATGCCTGGGATTCCGGCAAAGTCATCAGCGACCAATCTATCAATGTGCTTTACAGTGGAAAGCCACTCTTAGCAAACAGCAGATATTGGTGGGCAACACGCACCTGGGATCAGCAAGGCCACGTTAGCAAGTATAGTGCGCCTCAACAATTTAATATTGGGGACTTACAAGGTTCACCCAACTTAACCTCAAGCCGTTGGACACGCGTGCCGGGAAGTGAATCAATGGCACCAGAAAATCGACATCCTGTAGAGCAACAAGAAATTAAACCGTTGCAACTCATCCGCAAAGCTCCTGGCCACTACTTTGCTGATTTCGGACGTGATGCTTTTGGCACCCTGCGCCTGGAATTAACCAGCGATCAAGCAGGCCAGGCTGTGGAAGTTCGCCTCGGCGAGATGCGCGGTGCCAATGATACCGTGGAACAGCAACCGGGCGGCTCGGTGCGTTACCTGAAGCTTGACCTGCCGTTACAGCAGGGACAGCATGTTTATACCTTAGAAATTCCACCGCAAAAACGCGGTGTCGGGATGCCAGAGCATCTGGGAGAAGTAGTTCCTTTTCGCTACTGTGAGATCATCAACAGCCCTTCTGAGTTGGATGCCACAAAGGTTAAACAACTGGCGGTTTTTACGCATTTTGATGCTACGGCTGCCACCTTCACGTCTTCGGATGCTACGCTTAACGATGTCTGGGAACTCTGTAAGTATTCCATCAAAGCCACCAGTTTCTTGGGTATTTATGTAGATGGTGACCGCGAGCGTCATCCTTATGAAGCCGATGCTTATATCAATCAACTGGGTCATTACTGCGTTGACCGCGAATACATGATGGCGCGTTATAGCCATGAATATCTATTGGAGCATCCGACCTGGCCCACTGAGTGGATTATGCATTCAGTGCTCATCGCCTGGGCCGATTACCTCTACACTGGCAATCGTGACTCTCTCGTTCAAAATTACGACCTGCTTAAAGCAAAGACTCTGGTCGCTTTAGAACGTGACGATGGCCTAATTAGCACGCAGACAGGATTAGCCACACCCGCGGTCATGGACGCTATTCGGCTGGGGGCTAAATATCCAGTTGGTCCCAACGGATTCCGCGACATTGTGGACTGGCCGGGGGGAGAACGGGATGGTTATCTGATGCAGCCCATTAACACTGTGGTCAATGCCTTCCACTATCGCGCCTTAGTCTTGATGAGTTCCATTGCAGAAGCCGCCGGAAAAACAGGTGATGCCCACCAGTTCAACCAGTTGGCGACCAGGGTCTACCGTAGTTTCAATGACAAGCTTTTTGATACTGCAAAGGGCATTTATCGGGATGGGGAAGGCACCGACCATGCTTCGTTGCACGCCAATATGTTTGCCTTAGACTTTGGATTAGTGCCGAAAGAACATCTGCGCACGGTTGCTGATTTTATCAAGAGTCGCGGCATGGCGTGTAGTGTTTACGGCGCACAATATCTTTTGGAGGCACTGTACGCAGCAGGTCAAGGCGACTATGCCTTGCAACTGCTAACCGCCACCAATGATCGCGGTTGGGCACACATGCTCCACGATGTCGGCAGCACCATAACACTTGAGGCATGGGATCGCAAATACAAGCCTAACCTCGATTGGAACCACGCCTGGGGTGCGGCCCCCGCTAATATCATTCCCCGCCTGCTCATGGGCGTCGAGCCGATAGAACCAGGCTTTAAGAAACTGCGCATCCGCCCCCAACCTGGCAGCTTAAAACAAGCAACGATACAAGTGCCAACAGTGCGTGGCCCAGTCCGTGTGGCCGTAAGGCAAGAGAGCAACGGGGTCTTTCATTTGGCCTGCCACATTCCAGCCAACACCACTGCCGAAGTGCATTTGCCAACTTTGAGCAACAGCCGCATCAAAGAAGGTGGGCATCCCGTTAAGGAAGCCGCTGGAATTAGCCTCTTGAGAAGTGAACATGGCCGAAGTGTCCTGGCTGTCGGGGCAGGAGATTATGCTTTTGAAGTTCACTGATTTGCCGATAGAATAAACGAGAAAGCTAATAATTTCCTGCAATAGATCAAACACATTAGAATATCGTCAATAGGGACAGAATATGAATAACACCCATACAGACAGCACGGTCATAGAAATTCGCTCTAAGTCAACGGATGCGGTTGAAGTGTCGTGGTTTGCTCCGCTCTGTGATGATGACTTTGCGTATCTGGGCGTCAAGGATAAAAACCTCAAAAGCACTTGGGAGCACACTTCGGATATTTTACTGACCGCTGATAAGCTGGGTTACAACAATATTCTGTGCCCTTCCAGCTACATAGTCGGCCAGGACACCTGGACATTTGCTTCGGCAGTCGCGCCTCTCACGCAGCAAATCAGCCTCTTGACCGCGATTCGTTGTGGCGAGGTTTACCCACCTATGTTAGGCCGTGCCATCGCCACCCTCGACCATATTTTAAAAGGTCGCTTGACCATTAATATCATTTCCTCGCCGATGCCAGGGGAGCAGGCGGATTCCGCCACTCGTTATAACCGCTCGCGGGAAATGGTCGAGATACTTCGGCAAGCGTGGACACAGGATCGCATCTGTTACCAGGGCGAGTTTTATTCGCTTGACTTGCCAACGCATCCCCTGAAAACCTATCAACAAAACGGTGGCCCGCTGCTTTATTTTGGCGGCTACTCACCGGATGCTATTGAGTTGTGCGCGCAGCACTGCGATGTTTACTTGATGTGGCCCGAAACGGAACAGCGGCTAACCGAGTTGATGACGAACATGAGTGCGCGGGCCACCCACTACGGACGCACAGTTGATTTTGGCTTGCGGATTCACATGGTCGTGCGCGAAACCGAAAGCGAAGCCAGAGCTTATACCCAACAACTTTTATCACACCTCGACGCTGAAGCCGGTGTCGCCCTGCGCAATCGCGCCCTGGATAGCGCCTCCTATGGCGTGGCACGCCAGGCGGAGGTGCGCGAATCAGCAGATGAAGAAGGTTATGCCGAGCCACTCTTGTGGACGGGTATTGGCCGTGCCCGCTCAGGCTGTGGCGGTGCCCTGGTTGGTGATCCTGACCAAATTGTGGCGAAGTTAAATCGTTATATAGAGATGGGCATCCGTGCCTTTATCTTCTCCGGTTATCCGCACAAAAACGAATGTGAATTATTCGCCCGCTACGTCCTGCCACGTCTCAAAACCACCAAGTTAGCCATCTTACAGAACCGCATCCCCGCTACTGTGCCGGATACACCTCTGGGCAATGGTGAGCGAATCTAAAACAACCAAGCACCGATGCTGACATTTTGTTCTTGTGCTTGGCGACTATTCACACAATCGGACGCTTGAACCGCCGCCTACCAACGACTTAGCTTACCCGACCACCAGCGGAAGCTTGCGGTGGAAGCCCGCAGCGGAGCGAGGCACGAGCGAAACACAGGGCCGTGGTCAGGTAAGCTCAGTCGTTGGGCCGGTGTTGGTGTGCAGCCCACCTTGATGTTGCTGCCCGGCTTTAGCGTGCGCGCTGGCTGAGACTTTGCGCGCACCAGATGTCTAACAGCGTGATGCCGACGAGCATGGCAAAGGCAATCGTCGCGTTGCGCGGTGCGCCCATTGCGCGGTTCGCCCGTCCGGTGTCCGACTGCTTAGCCGTCATCTCATTGCCAGCTTCATCTTTTGGCGCGGCGGTGGGAATGCCCGGTCGAGTTCCGTCAAGTCTGCATCCGTGAGCGTCAGTTCGACAGCCTCACGGTTCTCCCGAACGTGCGCCGCATGGCTGGCTTTGGGAATGGCGATGATGCCTTCCTGTTGCAGCAGCCAGGCCAGCGCCACTTGCGCTGGCGTGACGTTATGTCGTGACGCGACTAGTTCGAGTTGAGCATGGCCCAACATGCCTCCTTGCTCAATCGGCGAGTAAGCCATGACGGGTAGGCCGCGTTCGCGGCACGCGGGCAGCAAGTCCCACTCGATGCCCCGTCGCATCAAGTTATACAGCACCTGATTGGTGGCGATCTCGTCGCCGCCGGGCATTGCGCCGACTTCCTCCAGATCACGAACATCAAAATTACTGACGCCGTACTCCCGAATCTTGCCCGCTTGTTTGAGCGACTGAAATGCTGCGAGCGTCTCTGCAAGCGGCACTGACCCGCGCCAGTGGAGCAGATAGAGGTCGAGGTAATCCGTCTTGAGCCGCTCCAGGCTGCGCTCGCAAGCCTCAACCGCGCCCCGCCGCGAAGCGTTGTGCGGATAGACTTTGCTGACGAGAAAAACTTCCGCACGACGACCCTCAATCGCCGCGCCGGTCACTTCTTCCGCGCCGCCTTCGCCATACATCTCTGCCGTGTCAATGAGCGTCATCCCAAGTTCTAATCCGAGACGAAGCGCAGCGACCTCGGTTTGTCGTCGAGCCTGATCCTCACCCATCCCCCACGTCCCCTGTCCCAGCACAGGCATCGGCGTTCCCGATGGGAGTTGTAACGTGCTGATCTCACGGCTTCTGCTGGACCCACGTTCTGCTTGCATGTCTTCTCCTGAATGCTTAACGCAACAAAACCGGCTTGGCATCAACACGCACACGGAACAGCCCGTAGGGTTTGCGGCGCAGGTCGCGCCCATTGTGATAGCGCGCCTGACGGTGCAACTCGTTCGACGTGACGTACAGATAACCGTCCGTCGCCACCGACATCGTGTCAGTCCACAACAGTCGCGGGTCATGCACGACCGTTTCCCACACGCTGTTTGCTGCGTTAAAGTTGCGGCGCAAGACGGCATTGTGCTCGTAGTTCGTTGAGTAGATATAGCCGTCGGCATCGGACTCTAAACCGTCCGATGCACCGCCCCTGTCGCCTTCGTCACGGACGGTGGCGGCGACCGCCTCGTCGTCGAGCGTGCGGTCACAGAGTGCGTCCGTATCAACGCTATAGAGCTTGCGGCTGCCGAGCGGACAGTAGTAGAGGCGTGAACCGTCGGCAGAGATGGCGATGCCGTCCGTGCCCATCCCCGCGCCCTGCTTGAACGATCCGTCCGGCTGCGGTTCCAGGAACGGTCGCCCTTCGACGATGGGCAGAAAGGTGGTTATGTCTTCGGCTTTCGTCGAAGGATGGTCGTTGAGCCGCCGCCAACTCTCGCCACTCCTCAAGTCCACGACGATGATGCCATTCGCGCCCTTCTGCGCCGAGTCGGTGATGTATGCCACGCCTTCTGTGCCGCGCCGTAGATCGAAGCGCACGTCGTTAAGGTAGCTGGTTGGCAGAGCCACGTCGCGGGGGAAGAGAATTTTCTGGATGACCTGATCCGTTGTCAGATCAACGCAGACGAGTTTCGGTCCGCCGTATTCGGTCGGCTTGAACAGGGGGCTGCCGGTGTCGAGAATCCACAAACGGTCTGACGGATCAACGCCGACCGATTGCACGGAGACGAGCGCGGCTGCCGGGTCGTCCTCGTCCGTTCGATTAAACGCTTCGTCAGGGTAAGCGATCGCTTCGCCGTTGCGGAGTTCGGCGACGGTGAACTCTACGTCGTCGCCCCACTTCGGGAAGTTGACGAAGATGCGCCCACGTTGCGAGACGGTGACGCCGGTCAGCATCGCGCCGTGAAAGTATGCGACTGGTTCTAACTCGCCGCATGGCTCATCGGTCGGCGCTGTCTGTTGACGACTGCTTGACATATTTTGTTTCTCCTTAAGCCAGTGGTCAGAGAAGGCCACTGGCTTCAACTGACCACTAGCTCCAAATGCCGGCAGTTGCCCGCCCTTGTCGGCCACTGCGCGTCTTTAGCCTTGCGCAGAGTAACCTTGAGACGAGCCGTCGCCGGTTTCAGCGTCCGCGCTGACTGAGACTTTGCGCGCACCAGATGTCTAACAGCGTAATACCAACGACCATTGCAAAGGCAGTTGTCGCATTCTCACGCTTGGGGTTATCAGGCGTCAGGCCCGTGCTCAGGGTCGCTAAATCGAGCGCATCGCCCGCGACACGCGCCCATAACCAGAATGCCCGATCCGGTTCTTGCGCAAAAATGCCCGCGCCCGCTGTCAATTCACGCGCACCATAGAAGCGCACCAGGCCCGCTTTATCTTTGAGTCCCAGTGATTCGCTTAACCGATCCGGCTCGACCAGTTCGTACAGCCCTAAACCGATGCTGAACCAGCCTAAGCCTTGTGCGACTTTTTCGTCGTTCATATCTATACCTCCGTTGGATTGATGCCTGCCACGTTACTGGCGGCCCAAAAGTTATCCGCCCCCGAAGCATTTCTTAGTTAACTGTGGCGCGAACAAGGCAACCCCCAATGCAATCAGGGCCATGTCGCGGACCGATGGCCGTGGCAGCCAGCGCATTGCCTCCAAGACGACTTGCGGAGGCTCGTTGAGTTGCGGCGACGAGACACTGGCGGTCGCGCCTGAGGCGGTCGCGCCTGAGGCGGTTACGCCTGCCCCAATCGCACTTGCGCCGCCTTGCTGCATGGGTGCGCCCGCAGCAAAATGCCTGAGTACCTCCTGCACGAATGGCTTCAAATCCTGCGGCCCGCGACTGGTGACGAGATTGCCGTCGCGCACCACTTCCTGATCGAGCCACGTCGCGCCAGCGTTCACGAGATCGTCACGGACGCCGGGCCATGAAGTGAGCGTGCGGCCTTGTAGCAGGCCAGCGGATGCCAGCACCCAAGGGCCGTGACAAAGGCTGGCAATCGGCTTACCAGCGGTGTCGAAGGCGCGCACGAACTCGCGTGCGCGCTGCGATTGCCGCAACAGATCGGGATTAATGAACCCACCGGGGAGCAGCAGCGCGTCGTAAGCGTTGGGGTCGGCTTCTTCCACCGTCTTGTCCACGCCGACGCGACGCGCGGGTTCGTGCAGATTGACGCCACGGATGCGACCGTGGCGCAACGAGATGATTTCGACCTGCGCGCCCGCGAGCCGCAGGGCATACATTGGGATCGTGAGTTCCACCTGCTCGAAACCATCGGCCACGAGCGCGGCGATCCGACGACCTTTGAGTTGACGTTCCATAATTTAACCTTTGTTTGCTATCGTTTGCTTTTGTGAGCCGCCTGTCGGCTCGCTTGCTGTTTATTGCTTTTGGATCAACCGCGCGCCCTGGCTACTCGCTCAATTTCTCCTCCGCGTCCGGCTCCTCTCCGGGCTTGTAGCGCGGCTTTGGCTGCGGCAACAGGAAGAAGGCGACGCACAGTAGCGCGATGGCCACTCCGAGACGCGGCAACGCGAACACGACCGGAATTGCAGCGATCTGGAGCAGCGTCGCCATACCGTAGCGGCGCGTCATCTGCTGGAGGAAATCGGGCGCGAGCCGTTCATCCATCACCCGGCGGCCTGGCATTCCGTAGAACCACTTGGCCATCCAGGTGCAAGCGGTCAGGGCGAGGCCGACCACCAGGGTCACCGACGCGGCGCGCTCGAAGCGCGTGCCGAAGTGGAAGCACCAGACGCGGATGGGATAGGGAATGACGACGATGGCCAGCAGGAAGATTAAGTTGATCGCGCCGAACCAGTGATCCGTCTTGGCGTAGATGCGGCCCGAATAATGGTGCTGCAGCCAGTAGGCGCCGATCACCACATAGCACAGCACCAGCGCCAGATGTTCGCGCCACTGTTCGATCATGGCCCGCGCCAGGTCGCTGTAACCATGCGGGCCATCGGGAGACCCAGGAACCTTGATCTCGACGATCAACAGGGTCAGCGCGATGGCGAAAACCGCGTCGCTGAACCCCTCGAAGCGGCTCAGCCCGCGCTCCGCACCGTGGGTTTGCGCTTGGGTGAATTGGCCAGGGCTTTGGCGTGGCATCATGTGAGTGGTATCGCCTGTGGAGGAGCCAGTCGTCGCGGTGCAGCAGTCGCTCAAGGCGCAGCAGTCGCTCAAGTATCTAAAGTAGCTACGCTATAGTTGGCCCTTCAATGATGTAGGCGGTAGCGATCCGGGGCGACAAAAAGATAGGGGACACGCTCTGTCTTTTTGTCGCCCGTGGACTCGTTGTCACCGGTGGACTCGGCTGCTGTGCCGCGCTTTACGAGTAAATTCGTGCGGTCGCGGCCTTTGGTATGGGGCTGGGTGTTTCGGGCTTGAGTCCTTTGACGAAAGCCTGCACTTTGCCGGGTGTTGACGTCTCCCACGGCTTCAAGATGACTTCCATGCAGCCAATTTCCTTAGCCTAGCGTGCTTAGACCCGCGCGGCTTCCTCGTCGTTCAGGCCCGCGCCTCCGCCAGATTGATGCCTGCCACGTTGCCCGCGCCCTGTGAGTTATCCGGCCCCAGGGCATTACCTGGGTCGGTGGTGCGCGGCTTGAGTTCGTTTTGGAACTGCTTGACTTTGCCCGGCGTGCTTTCCTCCCACGGCTTCAAGACGACCTTGATGCAGCCGTCCTGTTTCTGCTTGAACGTCTCGTAACCCTCAGCGGCCATGTCGAGCGGCAGTTCGTGGGTGATGACAAACGAAGGGTCAATTTTGCCGCTCTGGATGAGGTCGAGGAGCGGCTTGGTGTACTTCTGGACGTGGGTTTGGCCGGTCTTGATGGTCAACGCTTTGTTCATCATGGCACCGAGGGGAATCTTGTCGCCGAATCCGCCATAGACACCTGGCACCGAAACCGTGCCGCCCTTGCGACAGGCCTGGATGCACTGACGGAACACATTGGGGCGGTCTGATTGCATACGCAGCCCGGTTTTGACCCAGTCATAGATGTTGCCGGCTTCCGTCCCGTGCGCCTCCATGCCGACGGCATCCATGCAGGCGTTGGGGCCGTGCCCATCGGTCATGCTTTTGAGCTGGTCAAAGAGGTTGGCGTTGTTGCCGTCCTCATCTTCGTGGTCAGTCTGGAAGTTGATGGTTTCGGCTCCGGCGGCAGCCGCCATTTCGAGCCGTTCGGGAATGTTGTCAATGACGATGACGCGGCCCGCGCCCATCAAAAAGGCCGAGCGCAACGCCATTTGTCCCACCGGCCCCGCGCCCCAAATGGCGATGGTGTCGCCCGGCTGGATGTTGCAGTTTTCCGCCGCCATGTAGCCGGTGGGGAAGATGTCGGAGAGAAAGACAACTTTCTCATCGGGCAGTTCTTCGGGAATGGCGATGGGGCCGACATCGGCATACGGCACGCGGAGATACTGCGCCTGCCCGCCCTGATAGCCGCCGAGCATATGCGTGTAACCGAACAACCCCGCTGGCGAGTAGCCGTAAGCTTTCTCGGCGATCTCGTAATTACGGTTCGATTTGTCGCAGCACGAATACAACTGCTGCTTGCAGTACAGGCACTGTCCGCACGAAATCGTGAACGGAATCACGACGCGGTCGCCAATTTTCAAGTTGGTGACTTCGGGGCCGAGTTCAATGACTTCGCCCATCGGCTCGTGGCCCAGCACGTCGCCACGCTCGACGGTTGGTATAAAACCATCGTACAGGTGCAGGTCCGAGCCGCAGATGCACGTCGTGGTGATCCTCACAATGGCATCGCGCGGATGCTCAATCTTGGGGTCGGGCACGTTTTCCACACTCACGTGGTTCTTGCCCTGAAACGTCAATGCTTTCATGATGTCCTCCTGATACGGCAGTCAGTATCGGAGGCATACCAGTGCAATTGGAAATCCGCAGATTGTTCTAATGTGCGGTAGCGGACATTACAGATGAAATAAGTTACACGCAACGCCCCAACACCAATCAGCGGGGGTAGGCGCAGCAGAACTGGAACCCGTCCGTTGCAGCGTTTGGTTAGCCTGCTGTTCTTGCGCCTCGCTACCTGTCGGCTTTATCACCGTAGCTGATGTTTCAAGGCAATGCAACATCGTGCAGATCAAAGGGCACAATAACCTTCTTCATCTCAAACAGCAGATGAATGCGCAACGTCATCGCGTTGTCTGGTGGGCGGCTCAGATACCAATCTTCACCGCCGACCGCGCCTTGCATGAGGTATTGGCCTGCCCGATTGATAATCTCAAGGCCGAAGTAACCGATATTATCATCGAGGTGAGTCTGATCGCCTTTGATGACGATGCGCACGATATTCGCGGCGGGTGCCCAGCCGGAATAGGTCTTAGATGCGGGTAGCACAGTAATCTTTAACCCGGCAGCTTTGAGGGACGGATGGTTCAGAGTTTTACCAATCAAAGACTTAAAGTGAGGAATCGTAATCACTTGGGATCGTCCTCCCACCAGGAAACTACAGTCTCCCTGCACTTGCACCAGACGGGTTGCTTGGCGTTTAGTGTTGGTTAATGTGCAGTCTATCGTCGGCGAATTCACCATGAAGGACTTCCAGGTGCATTTACCATCGTCTGGGATGCAACCAACCTCCATCTTATCCACTTGATTGCCTAAGTCATCCACTGCGTGCGTGATATGCCAAAGCCCATAACCGTAGTAGCGGACTTGACGCAGCGCGGGGCCACCAACCTTGAAGGTTAAAGTTGTATCAACTAGGGGAGATGTCAGTTTTTCGGGGTGGCCTGGGAGATAAGTGCCGCTGCCACTGCGACGGTCTTGCACTGAGTCCAGATTAAGCGTGATTTGCTGCGCTGCGCCGGGTGCAATGAACAGCACGAGGAGAATTGTGGCTTTAAGGAATGTACGCATACTGTTATATCACCTTGGGCGACAGCAATGCTGCGCGCAGCGGCCCAACGCCAAGCTCACCCGCCGCCGGAAGCCTGAAGTGAAGCGAGGCACGAGCGCAACGCAGGGCTGTAGGCGGTCGGGTGGAGCGCCTGGTTGTGCTGCTGTTCATAGTTGTAGTGCTAAAAGACCTTGAGAACATCAAACAAAAGTGAGACTCCCATACAAGCAACTTTTTGGTTCAAGGATACTGCTGGAAATAGTCGTTCGGCGATAGTGCAGAACCCTGGCAACGCACAAACAGGTGAATACCTAATGTGCTCGGACACAGGTTCAAGAATGGCTCATCTATTCCTGGACCGTAGCCAAGGATTGGCCCCATCAAACTTAGATTACACAAATGTAGAATCTCTCTCTCAAGCCTTGCGAAATCTTTCTCACCGAAAGCCTCTATAATCTCCTGCTCCTTCATATGCTTAGTGTCAAAATGCACATGTCCACCAGCAATTATCTCTTTAGGACAATTGTGGATAGCGTAATCTATTATCCTTGCTTGTAGGACAGTCAATTGAGAGAGTAGGTGGATAAAAATCAAGTTGCTATCATCTTTTCCGTCTGAGGAACAGGAGGATGCCAGCAACCCCGCCCATCGCTCTTGTAAATCATCATCCTCAATCCAAGATCCCTCTTCGAGAATCCTTGACACAAGACGTGGGTTAGCACGTAAGGAGGACGCATACCCCATCTTGTTGAACTTGGTTTCTGCCTTTGTCACTAACTTAACGGCGTTCGTGGCACGCCACATTTTAACATTGTCTTGAAGGAGAAGACCGAACTCTTCTGCTGCGGGACGGCAAATTAGGCGCAAAAAACCAAATCCGCTTTTTACACTAGCTTCGGTGACAGTATTAATAGCATCGGAAACAGGCTTGATGCCCAAAATATCCAAACTATGTTCTGTTGATTGTTCACTCATACGATAATCTTAACCGGCGCTTTCAGCAAAATAACAGCAATGTATCATCAGCCTTAATACGTCTTTACTTTATATTTCGGCATCCGTCTGGCGAACGCAGCAGCACAACGCCCAGCTCAGCCGCGCCGCAGGCGGAGCAAAGCGGAGTCGAAGGCGTCGGTTGCACCGACTTGTTAGCAGCCTGGTCGGATAAGTTCAGCAGACCGAAAAAAGATCATCCCTAGGATGATACTGTTGGCGATACCAAAAAGAATACCAAGAGGAAGCAGAAATAATGTCGCATACGAGAGATTCGCCACCATCAATGTGTAACAGTAGGGCCTAAGTAAACCATACAATTGATGGGGTAAGCGCAATAACTTAATGGCGAATACGGTACCAACTACGCTGACGACGATGACAGCAGTGATAGATATTATCAGCAGTAAAGTGGAGATAGGACGAGTTGCAATTTCAAACAAATTCAGTCCGGTTAGAGCCACACTCATCCATATCAAGGTGCGCGCCTCAGCATCAACCTGATGGAAGCCGAATTGATTATTGAGAAGTTGCCTCAACCGGATAAACAAAAAGAGCCATAACAGCAGGCCCGATAGAGAGATAAAGCCTTGTGCGGCCTGGGCACCGGAAGTTCCCATAAAGTTGTCGGCAAACCAATACAGAGTCAGCCGGGGCACGTCAACTACAGCATAGACTATGGCTATCCAACCGCTAATGAGTAATGCTTTCTTTGACATAAATCTCTTAGCTCCCATTCCAGATTAGGATACTCCGGCAGGCTGCGCGCAGCAAGCTAACGCTAAATTCACAGGCAGCTTGGAGCGACGCAGGAGCGGAAAGCTGTCCGTTGCAATGCCTGGTTGTGTGGCTGTCTATTGGCTTAACCCAGTAAAGATAGTTTATTTGCCACCACGATCAGCGTGATTGCCATGCTATAGGCCGTGACCCCTATCATAAAATATCGCTTTGCCTCTACATGACTCTCTGCTTTAGCTACCGCTATCCAGCCACCGACAAGAATCACTGGCGTCAATAAACATCCAGAAACAATCAACAAAAAGGCGCAAAGGATACCGCCGAGCAAAAATTTGGCTCGAAACAGTATGAGAGCCAAAGCAGAAGCATTCTTGTTTTGGCGGAATGAAGCTTCCTGTTTGTCCATCAACCTTTATCTTGCATCATTAACTGTAGTAATGTCAACGAAGTTACGCGCAGCCACACAACTACGGCAAAAAGTCGCTTTACGCGGCGTGCGTCTGTAAAAACGACTTTTTGCCGTATAATACGGCTAATGCACCACAAAACGGCTTTTGCCCGAAACCCCTGAGCCACTCTCTGGGTGATGGGTGTGGAGGGCGGGGCACTAGCCCTTTGGACGTGTGGTGTCAGTGAGTTGGGGTTATCCTGGCTGTCCTGCTGCCAGGGTGCCCGTCACTATGCATAGCAGCCACCCGACTACAACAGAGCGTGTGTTGCCGGGAACGCAAGCCGCGTTATTGAAAACGGAAGTTCCGTTAATAGGAACGCTTCTTCCGTTGTTGAAAACGGAGCGTTCGTGAACGAGAACGCTTCTTCCGTGAATGAAAACGGAGCTTCCGTTATTGAAAACGCTGCTTCCGTTCTCGTCCCCGAAGCTTCCGTTCCTAATACCGGAAGTTCCGGGGATGGGAACAGCAGGCGGATTTCAAGAGGCAGCAGGTACAGTGGCGCACTCGCACCGGGTAGTCTCAAGCGGAGAGGACTCAAGCCATAGCCGCCAATGCCAGTTCACCGCAACCCATAACAATGAGTTGCGGTGAGCACCTAACCCCACTGCACATTTCTCGTAGTGGAAATTTATAGCCTGGCGTCAGTACTTTGCAGAATAAGCCGTTGATGCAGCGCGGGGCGAACCTTTGCCCTTTCTATAGCTCTAACGCACCTGGAGGACTGTCACAGGTTGCGGGTCTTGATTGTTAAGCGCGGCATTGGCGCGGGTGATTTGCACTTGCTGTTCCTGTGGCGGCGTGTTGGGAGTGACAAAGTCCACCATCGCACCACCAGCCGGTGTCTGGTTAAACATCCCCTGGCCGTTTCCAAGCCCATAGCCCAGGGCCAGCAAGTTTTTCTTTTCTTCTGGCGATGCCGGGTCAGCCACCACCATGATGTCATCGAAATCCACTGGCCCGGTGGAACCATGTACTTCTAGAGTGAGGATCACGGTGGTTGCGCCTTCGGGAACTTTGCGAGGTTGCTGCATGATGCTCCAACCGGGGCTGAATCTTTGGAGCACAAAGGCGGAGCTATCAACGACCGCGTTGCCTGCGGCATCTTCAAACTCCGAGGCGATGCGGATGCCATCGCCATCTTCTTGCCCCGGCATGAAATTGATCGCCCGCACGCGCCCTAAGATGCGAATCCCCTTCCAGGCCGGGTCGAGCTTGACGCGGTATTGCGCAATCAAGGGATTCTTGAAGTCGGTACTATTGAGACGGAGAAAGTGGTTGCCGCCTTCGTTGAGGACTTTGGTGTGCTCTGGGTCGTCTACCATCCAGCCAACGGGCAATCCCTTTGCGTCCAACTGGTCGAACTTACCCCAGGCTAACTGCGTTAAAAGGTGCTGGGTCAGCCGCGCGTCATCCTGTGGCGTGTTAGGATTAGGGCGATCCAGGGCAGTGGTTCTCACGGCTCCCCCGAAGGGATCGGCAACCGGCAGAGCCACCACCGAGATGTCGGTCACGGCCAACTCGCCGCCCGGCCCATAAATGCCAGCATCAATACCCACTCTCGCCGTCCCCGGTATGACATCGGTGACGGCACTGACCATCGTCCAGTCGCTATCGTGGTTGAGGGTTGGATAGCGGGTGCCGTAACCGAGCACATTATTGCGCTGGTCGTAGAAGATAACTCCCACATGCGCGTTCTGCCAGGCTTGTTCGCCCAGCAGCAGCTTCTTGACGCGCATCCTCGCCAAAACTTTGATGCGGCGGATTTTTGGATCACAGATAAAAGACGCCTCAATGGTCTGCTGGCCTTCGCCCCTACTACCGGTAATCACCATGTAATGCTTACCCTGGTCATCCGTTTCCAGCTTAACGCGTTGCGAATGCAGAACCCAGTCTACGGGCTTGCCCCTGGCATCAATTTCCTCAAAATTACCCTGAGGCAATAGATTCGCGCCGTCCACTTCATTGAGGTTAGCCGCACCAGCAACAGGGTCAGCAATAGCTGCGGTCGCTCCAAGTGTGCCTCCCGCTGCTTGGCTATTTCCACCCTTGGTCGCTGCTAATGGAAGCGCGATGCGAGGGGAGGCAGCCGGGTTCCTATCGGTTTCCACAGTTGCGTCCAGGGCAGGCTGCTTGGGCTTCGATGCTGCACCCTCATCTGGGGCCTCCGACACCTTCAATTTATAATCTTTAAAGTGATAGAGACCAGCATCAATTCTGTCCCACACGGCCACTTCGCGGGCGGGCAAATTTTTACTACTGCCCAAGTCTTTACCCACAGCGATAGCGAAGATGCCATCTTGCAAATCGGTTAAGTCAGCCAGTTTCAACTTCTGCTCTTTATCGCCGCGCACATGGATGATAGTCTGTTTATCTAAGACCACCGTTTTCGGTTTTGGCTCGGCCAGTTCGCCAACTTTGCCGTTGGGCAGGGTGAACGAAGTCGTAGACAATACAAACTGATTATTATCAGCATTAACCTTATCAATTCTGCCTTCAATGCGAATCTCGCCGGGCTGAACTTGCAATTCAGCCAGTTCGGTTTTGTCGGTTTGCTCCGGTTCAAGAGCCTGGGCCAGGCGGATTAACCGGGGCTTTATTAGGGCTGGCTGAGATTTATGGGGCAGAGTTGGGAAAAACTTCGCCTCTTTCCACATCACATTTTTGGGCAGACCCGTCAGGTGGCGGCTTTTAGCTAACGGCGTAGCAGTTTGAGAGGAATGTGGCGTCGGGGCACCCGCCAGAGCCTGGTGTGCCAACTTGCCCACACCTGTAGCCGTCAGGCTCAAGCCCAATGAAGCGACAACACCAACCTTAATTTGTGTGATTAACATGGCTTTCAATGCTCCTTCTGTCAGGGAAACAACTTGATGCGATGCGACTTGATGCAGAGTATTGGAGGTCACCGCCGCTTTACTGCTGACACTCGCAGTAGCACTACCTGTGGCACTGCCTGTAGCCACCGCGCTCGGTGGCACGCTCCACAAAGCGTGCATAATGGCGGCACTACATGGTAATGGCGCGGCACGGACAGCGTTTTCGTAGAGCAACCCGCCGAGAACCATAACAGGCACCGCATAGCCATGCCCGGAGAAGTAGCGCCGGAGTTTATCGAGAGCACGCGCCACCCGCTTCTGGGCCGCGTCCTCTGAAATGCCCAGGGCTTGCCCGGTCTCCTTGAGAGTCTTGCCTTCAAAGAACCGGAGCAATACAGCATTCCGTTCCTCATTGCGCAAAGTAGCCAGAGCACGGTGCAGCAATGGTTCAATCTGATCCCACTCCTGCTGACCAGCCCTGGCCATTTGGAACTCAACCGCCACGTTAGCCGCCGCCTTTTGTTCGCGCTGCTGGCGTCGCGCTTCCTGCTGGAGAGCATTCTTCGCCACGAAACGTGTCGTATGGAACAGCCAGCCGCCCAAGATTGTTCCTTTGCGTAGTCCCGCCGCTTTGCGGGCGAGAATGATGAATACTACCTGTGTCACATCTTCGGCCAGCGCAGCGTTGCACACCTCGCGCAGCGCGGTCGAGTAGACAAGGCCGACATACTGTTCCACCAGCGCGGCGAATGCTGCCTGCGAGTTGTGCTCTGTATACTCTTGAAGTAATTGATAGTCCTGCATAAGCGCTTATCTAAACTACTAATGTGCGCCACCAGCCAGAATCCGCCACATTTATAGAAATTTTGACAAATTAATCTGAGATTCAATGCGCTTTAGGCTGACGCAAGCCCGCCGCTAAAGCAGCGGGCTGAGACCAATATGCCTGGACAGCCCGCTCAAGCGGGCTGGCGCAACGTAATCGTGCTACGTCAGCCCCGTTCACGGGGCTTCGCCGTTCAGCCCGCTGCTTTAGCGGCGGGTCATGCTGGTTCATCCCATATCTGCAACCTGCGGCCCTGTTTGCACTCAGGTGCTTGGAAGGACAATAAAACCCTGCTAATCTTAGTTCATCTGTAACGCGATAAGCGAAATCAATTTTACTATCATCTATGCAGGTGCAGACGATCAACCTCACCAAGAGCTATCCCGGTAATGTGACCGCCGTACAGCCGATGAACATTCAACTGGCCGATGGCATCGTCGGGCTATTGGGGCCGAACGGTGCAGGCAAAACCACCTTCATGCGGATGCTGGCGACCCTCTTAGAACCCAGTTCTGGCACGGCTTTAGTCGATGGCAACGACATTCGATATGATAAGCCTGCGGTGCGTGCCCTTTTGGGTTATCTACCCCAGGACTTTGGACTTTATCCTTCACTTTCGGTTGTGGAGTGCCTTGACTACATGGGCCTCCTCGCTGGCATCAACAAGACCAAAGAGCGACGGGCACGGATTGAAACGATGCTGGAACGGGTTAATCTTACAGAGTTTCGGCACCGCAAGGTCGGTGCGCTTTCGGGCGGCATGAAACGGCGGCTGGGTATTGCCCAGGCCATTCTCCACGAGCCGCGCTTGGTCATCTTCGATGAGCCAACAGCAGGACTTGACCCGGAAGAGCGGATTCGGGTGCGCAATTTACTTTCTGAACTGGGCGGCGACCGCATTGTCATTCTGTCCACGCATATTGTCGCCGATATTGCCAGTTCAGCCCAAACCATTGCCGTGATGAATCGTGGTTCCATCATCTTTCATGGTGAGCCAGCGGCCATGATTGAACGAGTGCGGGGCAAAACCTGGCAAGTGCTCACCGATGATGCAGGACACGATATGCTGCGCAAACAATATTCAGTGATCGAAGTGCAGCGCGAAGCGACAGGAGTTTTAGTGCGGCTGGTGGGCGAGCAGATAGACTATCCGGGTGTTGAGCCACGCGACCCCACCTTAGAAGATGCCTATGTCTGGCTAATGAGTGAGCGCACCGGCGAGTCGCCACGTATTGAAGTCCCTGAGCTTATAGCACCACGGCAAGGACAAACCTCATTGTGAACAGCACAACGACTAAGCTTGCTTCATTATTGGCTCGCGCTCAGGCCGCTCTGGGTCGAATCTGGGGCACAGCCGTCTTGGAAACGAAGCTAAACCTCTTCAACCCGGCTCCCTGGGTAATGGGATTGGTATTGGGAGCCTTCGGTTATCTCGCGGTGCGCACGGCTCCTGATGATTCTTCTTTCGCCCTGAGTTGGATTCTCTCGCATGACTTAGGGCCGCTGACGGAAATCTTGCTGCTCTTTTTGGCCGCCAGCTTAGCCTATCGCCCACAACGCTACGAAGTGACCGAGTTGCAGGATAGTAAAGTGGTTGCATCCGAAGAAATCATCCTGGGCCGCTGGCTCGGCATGGTGGTGGCAATTGGCGTGCCCCTGTTGATGCAATATCTCACCACCATGATCGGGCAAAAAACCTATGCACAGAATACCCTCGTGCCCCTCGCCTATCTCTATTCTTTCTGGCATCTGATGCCATCGGTATTATTCTTAACCACTCTATCGTTTTGTCTGGTAGTGCTAACACGAGTGCTGATTCTGGGGGCAGGTTTTGCTGGCTTGTTGTGGTTCGTCTTATTTTTTGGGCATCCTTATTATCCCAGTGTGCTGCGTATTGAATTGAGTCAGAATCGCTGGGTGTTCAATGGCTTAACAGGCAGCTTTCTCGTTTTAATGTTGCTAGGCTATCGTGGCCAACGTCGCGCCAAACGTGCCCCCTCCACCTATGGTTTAGCCATTGCCAGTCTCTTGCTATTTAGCGTGACAGCCATTCATGGCCTATGGATCGCTCTGGCCATACCCGGTAAAAGCAGCGTTGTGGACGATTGGAAGCGACTAGAGACAGCAGCCAAACCCAAAGGCGAGCCACTGCCTAACTTCGCCTGGAATGCTGATAACGGGCAGCGGATTTCACTGGCGCAAATGCGCGGTAGACCAGCCCTGTTAATCTTCTTTCAGCCGAAAGATAGCGAATTGTTGCCGCTCCTGAACCGTATGGCACGTCTGCGCACCGAGTTTACCGCCGATAAATTAGGGCTGCTCGGCATCTGTTTTTCTGAAGACTTGAATGGAGGGGATGAAGCTGTCCGCATGGCTGGCACGCCAGCAACACAAGGGCTTCCGGTTGTTACCGACTGGGGCGGTATTACTCAAGGCAGCTTTGATGCGCGGCACCCCGGCTCTGTCGTGGCCTGGGCACTCCATGTACGCAACACTCCGGCGGCTTTGCTCATTGGCTCTGATGGCCGCGAGATGACCCGTGACTTACCACTCGATGAAAATAGTTGGACAGATTTGAAACTGCGGCTGAGTTCAGCCCTTAAGCATGAAAAGCTTGATCCTGGTCTCCGCTATAACCCGCTGCCCGGAATACTATCTTAAAGTGAGCGAGACTTAACTTGTATGTTAATCTTGATGCGTCACAATTTGAGAATCGTCGCCCCCACTCTGCTGTGGACGGGCATTCTGGTTTTCATCCTCGTGGCCTTAGTCTTGTTAGCTCAGTTTAGTGCGAGCAGTCACTTCAAAGTCGAGACGGCGGGGACTCTGGCCGAGCAATTTATTCCACTCATTGCTGCTTTCTTCTCGGCGGGTGTGCTGGATGCAGAAATGAAACGCGGGGCGCACGAGTTACTGCGCTCGAAATATCGCCCGCTCTGGCACACCTTGTTGTACCGTTTAGTGGTTTCCCTGTTGTTGGCCCTGCTGGTTGGCACCATTATGTTAGGGGCGCTGCACTGGGGGGTTAAACGTTTGCCCCTGGGAATGTTGCTCTTAGCTTCCATTCCCTCGGCGCTCTGCCTGGCTTTAATTTCCCTCTGGACACGCTTGCGCCTGGGCAATGCCTTCATGGGCTATATGGCAGCCCTGGCGGTCTGGCTAGCTAACTTGGTTATGACCACCATCGAAACTGGATTAGGTGGTATTGTCATCAATCCCCTGCTAACCATGACCAGCTACACGCACCGCCTTCATGCCGAAGCCGCCGGAGCCTTAGAAACTACGCCGTTCGTGGATTGGTGGTGGGTCAGCAAAATAGCCTTGATGGTCGTCTCCGCGATTATCTTCTACAGCGTGACGCGGCGCGTCGAGAATCTGGTGGAGGCGGATTAATGAAAAGTACAGTAGAAAGCTTGCTCGCTCACATTTAAGTTATGGCAAAGCAACTGGGTAAAAGATTAAGAAGTTGGGCACGCACCCTCACTAAACTGGCGCTGCTGGTATTGGGATACTTTTGGTTGGGCGCGGCGTACAAGCTATTCTACGCCCAGACACATGACCTCACGCGTTTCAAGGGGCAGTTGCCGCTTTCGTTTTACCAACAGCAGTTCATCCTCGAATCATTGTTGCGCCAAACGTGGATGTTTGGGCCGGATTTCCGCGAGTATATCGGCACCCCGCCTTCCGTGCGTGCCCTCACCAGCACCAATCCACAGGCTGTTTTAGCCGATTATTGCCGCCAGCGTGAACAAGAACTTTCGGCATTACCCACCCGTTATCCCCGCAGCCTGTTCAATGAAAATGCCTTAGAAGACGCTTTTCTAATGAGCCAGGGCGCAGCCTTCTTAGGGACGGCCACGGCCCGCGAAAAACCGGTGCGGGGCCTGGCCATTCAAGCGGATAATGGCTCGTGGCGCACCGTCGGTTTACCGGAACTTTACCGCTCGGCTGGGTTAGCCCGTCGCCTGGCCGACGAGTATCCCGCCAGTGCGCAGGCTCCCACCGCATTATTGCGCGTGGCACAAATGGAAGAGCAGCAGGGGCATACCACGCAAAGCCGCACGCTCTACCAACGCATCACGTTAGAATATCCCCAATCGCCGGAAGCCGAAGACGCTGCCAATGCACTTGCCACAGCAGCCTACACGTCAGGCCACCTGCGCCAATCCCGCGACTTGAAACAACACGCCTTAGAAGTAGCCGAGCAGACGGCACGCGAAAAGTTTCCAGGGCAGCCTCTACCCGCGTCTACTGCCTTCAAAGTGCTGGGCTATCACCTTGACCTTTCCGAAGTTAATTTGCAACTGCAACAGCTTAAACAGGTGCAAGATAGCCTGGCTCTGGCCAATCGAGAAACACAACGATTAAAGACCCTGCCTTCTCTGGAACAACGTCTTAAGGAAGATTTAAGCAGCGCCCAACATCGTCTCCAACGAGTCCATGATGAAGCATGGGTTGCCACCTTATTCCAAGATTTAAAAGTGGGTGTGCCGGGGCCGCCACCGCGCCCGCATGAATACTCGGCGACGGGACGTGTCCTGGTAGACAACCAACCTTTTCCTGGTGTGGAAGTGGTTTTATCCGACTCCCATAACAATGACTTCAACCCAGGTTCACTGGTTGGCATTGCGGGTTCTCACTACCGGGCGGTTAGTGATGCCCAGGGCTATTATCGCATCACAGGTGTCCCGGCTGGAATCTACTGGATCAACGCTATTTATCCACTGCATTCCGCCCCATTGGGCAATGCGGTTGTGACACCCATTAGCAATCCCGCAATTAAAACTACAAGAGCTATGCCTCAACTCAACTCTTCCCTTGGTGGCATAACTATCACCAATAAACCAGTTAGCTTGCCCGTTCTGCGCTTTCAGCAAGCCCTAACCACCAACTCCTTCGGAGAATTGCCGCCTACTGGTTACGCCGTGCCTTTGAGTTGGCAGCCGTGGCCAGGAGCAGCAGCTTACCGAGTGGAAGTGTTAGCCGCTGCGAATAATGTCTTTTTCTTCAACCTCCGGGTGCCGCGAGCGAAGCGGGCCGTCTTTGTGCAGCACCCAGTATTGTGGCAATCGGCAAAAACGAGTGCGCTCCAAGTCGCCTGCCCCCTCTTGCCTTTAGCCCCCGATAGACCGCAGGGTGTGCGTTTCGCGCAGTATGAATATGTCGTAACCGCTTTAGATAACAAGGACAAGCCGATTGCCACCAGTGCCATACCCTTGTCCCGCTTTGTCTTATCCCCGGAAGCGTGCGTTGCGTTACTAAAGCTTAAGCCCCATGTTTACCGTGAACGATTAAACCCGAAGGGTTTCTGGGGTCGCCGTCGTAGATAAAGAGGTACATCAACCATGACACTACGAGAACGCTGGCTTTTAGCCGGACTGATAATCGTGACTCTATTGCTACCCGTACTCGGTCTCTGGCAACAGGCACGCTATAGTAAAGCCGAGCGTGCGGTGCAGCAGTTCGTGCAGTTAGAAAATCAGGCCGAACAAAGTTCTCCGGCAGAGACGGCTCTGTTCCGTCAGGCACGGCCTGAACTTCGGCGCAGCCTGCTGGCAGGTGACTTCAACAGCACGCTACAACGCTTAACCGCCCTGGAAAACGAAGACAGCATACCAGAAGAAGAGAAGCAGCATGGTAAAGCTATCGCCATAGATCAACTCTGGCCTCGTGGCTCCGCAGCGCGTAAACAAGCTCAACAAGTGCTGCGCCAGATGATGGAGAAGCAAAAGCAAGGTTATGATCTGGCTGCCGCTCAGGAGACACTGATACAAGTCGCTGATGCCGCGCGCAAAGGCGACAAGAAAAAAGCCTTAGCGAGTTTCCAACAGGTCGAGATGCTGGTGCGCGATGCTGTGTTGCGGCCTGGATTTCAAACGTACGAGACGAGAGTAGCCATGCCAGGGGGCCTAACCAATCAGCCTCCCCCACTGCAACAGATGCCCCCAGCACAACAACTGGCGCAACTCAGGCAGTTAGCCAAAAGCCAGCGTGCCCCTTTAGCAAAAGGACAAGTCGCCAACATTGGCCCGGCACAGATGCAACAGCTTGAAAGATTTCTGACGGTTTTCCAGATGGCCTTACCACAACTTATGGAGCGGGCCACGCCAGAGCAGCGCACTCTTTTACAACGCGTGCAACCATTTAGCACTGAACTCTTAGCGGCTTATCATGCTGGTAAAGATATTCGCCCGGTGGTGCCCCTCTTGCAGAAAATCATGGCGACAGGGGGGCGTAATCCCGCCGCTGCTGACGCCCTCTTAGATCAAGCCGGGGCCGCTTTGAGAACAGCGAAGCCACTGCCGAAAGACATGGCCGCACCCCCTGTTTCTGTAGGGAGAAATCAACCCTTATTAAATCACCCTCCACTGCCGGGCAACATCCAACTACCGCCAGCTAAATTGCTAAGTGGCTTAAACCGTTCTTCTGGCCTTCCTAAAATGGGAAACTCCCTGCCCCGGCAAACGATGGCTCAGTTGGGGCCAGAACGCATCTTGCAAGCCCTGGATGTCATTCGCAAGATGCCAGAACCAATTTATCAGCAACAACGCCCACAGATCGCTCGCTTTATTGGACAGGCTATATCGAGTATGAATGGCAATGCGCCGAACCTGTCGCCTCGCAACCTGCCAATAAAAATAGCTCCGCCCCACACGATTGAGCCGGAAGAATCAAAGGAGAGGGGCACTGATAATCACCCAAGACCCATAGCTAACCCAGCCGCATTCAGTATCGGCACACCCGCGAAGCTGCGCCTGGATTTGAATCCTGCTGGACAAATTACCGGGGTGCAGGCGTTAAATCATTCTCTATCTAATGGCCTGAATCCTGGTGGTTTTGCACTTCTCAGTAGCGACGGAAATGAGCTTCCCTTGCGCCAAACCTGGAAGAATGATGCTAAAGGCGTAACGGGCAATCTGTTGGATAATAAGAACAGCATAACTTGCGTCGTTAAATACGAGCAAGCAGACCGCGACCTCGTAATTCACTTAAACACGCAGCGCAAGCAGTCGGGAGCAGCAGCAGTCCTTCAACTCAACATACCGCTGCAAGCTGCTGGCTGGCACTGGGATGCGGGTGACGATGTACAAGTCATTGCGGTGGATGGCACTTATGCTCTTAATGCCGGTGATGACAAACTACGCATGGTGACATTGCGTGGCTCGAACATACGCCTGGCTGTCATTGCACCAACGGCCTCTTCAGTTGGTTATGACCCAACTTCCGGCTACCTCAAGCTACGCTTTGCTCTACCTGCCACTGTGGGTTCTAACCAGCAGGTTATCCAGTTTGCTATTAGCCATTAGAATTGACGATATTGTGGGTGAATTATTTTTGTTGCAGAGGCCGGAGCATCCTGCACTTCCATTTGGGCACCGTTCCACTCTATGCTTCGGCCTAATCGCGCCGCTAGGACGCCGGATAGGACTATCTCTGTGAGATGTCCACCCACTTCAAAGTTCGAGTAGGTAGCAGGGCCGCCTTTGCAGGCTTGCACCCACTCATATTGGTGACTGCGCGTGCGTGGGAGAGTTACCGGAATATCTTTGGTTGCCTCATGATGCAGTACGTCTTGCAGTCGGTCTTCGCCTTTCAACTTAATTAAAGCGGCCATATTCCAGGGATTGGTGAAAATTATGCCCTTGTCACCCACCAGTAACACGCCGTTCTGAAGCTTCTTAAAAACGGCGATCACATCTTGGAACAAGCCATCAGGCGGCTGTGCCCCACCATCATACCAACTTAGGGTTACGGGAGCGAGGTCTTTGCGTGCTGCAAAATGGAGTTTGATGATGCCATTCACAAAATAACTGTCCTGCCCCAATCCAGTGCAGACGATTTCAACTTTTGCAGGATAATCTAAATCCAACGCTCGCATCGGCAGATTGAAAGCGTGACAGCCAAAGTCACCAAGTTGCCCACTGCCGAAGTCATACCAACCGCGCCACACCCGTGGATGATAAACCCCCTGCTTAAAAGGTGTGAATGGGGCAGGCCCGACCCAGACATCCCAATTCAACCCGGCAGGCACCGGATCAGCACCCAATGGCCTTGTGATGCCACGACGAAAACGACCACCGGGCATATAGGTATGAACCTCATGAATCTGCCCCAACACACCGGCTTTGATGAGTTCGATACTACGGCGTAAGGAGGCACTGGCACTACCCTGATTGCCCATCTGGGTGACGACTTTTGAGGTCTTGGCAAGTTCACGTAACTCGCGGGCTTCACCAATAGAGTGGGTTAACGGCTTCTCACAGTAAACGTGCTTGCCCGCCTGCATCGCTGCCCTGGCTATGGGGGCGTGCCAGTGATCTGGCGTGGCAATGACTACGGCATCCAGCGACTTCTCTTGCTCCAGGAGCTTACGATAATCGCTATAGACTTTGGCTCCAGCTAAGGCTGGCTGCTGCTTGAGAGTCGTTGCAATCTGATTCTCATCCACATCACATAAAGCAAAGATGTTCTCATCCAACCCGTGCAGGACTCTGAAATTACCGCGACCTTGATTACCAGCTCCAATAATGGCAATGTTGAGCTTGTCAAGCGGCTGAGGTTTGGCACTGGCAGGCTCGGCACCCTCAGCCACCAATTGTGGTAAGAGTGGAGAGGTAATAGCACTACCACTTAATAGAGCGGCATTCTTGACGAAATCTCGCCGCGATAGTCTGCTCATGAGAAGTTTTACAATCTTTAAATCGATGACTTTGCTTTGTGGGCCAGACACTCTTGTCTGGCTATTGCTTATGTTTTTCAAGCCAGACAAGAGTGTCTGGCCCACAGCCCTGAACTACTTTCTTTAGATGGCACCGGGATGCGCCGCACTTGCATCTGTTGGCACGGTGTAGCGCAATCCATTGACAGCCGACCCATCGGGATTCGTGAAGCGGGCGCAGGCTCCCCAGCCTAAGACGTTCTGCGTAATCTTGAGCATCAGTTGATTGGAGCCGGGCTTTAAGCGCACAGTCACTTTATCCTGACCGGGTGCTACAGCGCGTTGGGTATTATCCGCAAAGACAACCTGCCCGTTGCACCAGACTTTTACCCCATCATCGCTGCCCAGTTCTAAAACGGCATCACGCGCCGTATCCGACCACACTTCGGTGCGTAGATATGCTACCTTTTGCTCACCGCCCCACAGTGCCAGTAAATCAAGTAGCCACGGTTGTTCGGCATTGGTGCCCACAGGCATTAAGCGCCAGGAAACTTCTTTTTGGTGTTCAGGTTGTTCGGGCGCAAAAGGCATATCGAAAAGCTTCTGCCAATTGGCACCGGCACTTTGATAGGCCGGGGAAACCTGCCAGGCCATGATGAAGTCACCAAATTTATCACTCAAGGCTAAGACCTCACTGGCCCGCTTGCGCACGGCTTCATCAGTGGCACCTTGCGCCAGCGGTTGCAGTGCCGCCCTTGTTTTATCACGCCAGGCACCCACCGTGCCTTGTCCAATCTCCACGAGGGTAGCTTCCGCTTCGGGTTGAACGCTCTTATCTGTCAAAAATGTGGCCGCGTAATCCAAGGCCGCCTGCGACTTGAGATGGGCCAGTCCAGCTAATACCAAACGTTTCGAGTCGAGGCTCTTGGTGAGATCACTGACCTGCTGTAAGAGCGCCACCGATGCTTCCGGGGAGCGTTGCTCCCCAAGGCCAATCATGCGAATATAACCGCGTAGTGCAATCGCCCGCTGCTTCTCATCGGGGGTGTTGCGCACAATGCGCAACAGGTCTTGCAAGGGTTCATCAGTGGGCCACTCGGCGACCCGACGCAGTGCCGCTAAGCGCACCTCTGGTGCCGGGTCAGCCAGGGACTTGCGCAGCGTGGTCAAAGCTCTACTGCCACCAACCTGGCCTAACACCGTCAATAAATCAGCTTTGAGTGCAGGATTATTTGCTTTAGCCAATTGCGTCAGAATGGCACCGGTGCGCTGGTTTTCGTCAGTGCCACGACGGGCGATTTCGGCCACAGCATCTAAAACCCCACTTCTCTCCTCAGCCGGTTTAGTGGCGACAATATTCAACAAAGTTGGTAAGTCTGAGGGCTGCCCCATGTCGCGCAACACGCGCCAGGACGCGACACTCACCGCAGGCTGCGGGCTGCGGGCTTCCTGCACTAATTTTGGCACGGCAGCTATCACATGGCGTTGCCCCAAACTGCTAATAATTTCAGCTTTAGACGATGGCGGGGCTTGATTCAGCAGGGATAGCAATTTATTATCTACGGCCTGACCGCGCAAGCGAGCTAAACTGGTGCGTGCCGCCTCGCGTTGTTCCCCTTGCCCGGTGGTCGCAATCTGCAAGAGCAATGGCACGGTGGCGGCATCGCCGATGGCACCGAGCGTATCTACTGCCGCCATTCGCACATTAGCATCAGGACTGCGGAACAATCCCATCACCGCTGGGGCAGCCATCCCATCGCCCCGGTCACGCAGGGCAGCGATGAGAAGCAACTGGCCTGTTGTAGTGAGCTTAGGCAGCCGCTCCGCTAATTTCTGGGTCACATCATGGCCGGAAATTTCTCGCACGAGGCTGACTGCCATCGCTTGCACTGGCGAACCATCTTGAGCGAGGGCATCTAATAGCAGAGGCAGCGCCTTTGCTCCATTCACCTGCACCATGCCGCGCAGCGACGCTGCATTTAACTCTGCATTGGCTGGATTGCGTTCTAGTAACTCGTAAGTTGTCAGCGCCGATGGAGCATCTCCGACCACCCGCAACCGATCCGCACCACGCAGCAAAGCACGACCATATAATAGTCTGCGGTCTCCCGTGGCACCTTCGTAGGCTTGGCGCAAAGAACCCTCGGCGCGGGCATCGCCCATCTTGGCAAGGGCAGACGCAGCAGCTTCGGCGACTGCCGCGTCAGTTGAGCCAAGCAGAGGAGCCAGAGCATCAATCGCCGCGACATCACGGCGTTCACCCAGCGTATTAATAATTTCTAATTGTGGACGGCTCGTGCTGGTGGTTAGCTCATGTTGCAAAGCGTCATCTACGGTTTTGCCGGGGATGTGCTCTAACACCATGAGGGCATAATGGGCCAGCGCCTCGTCGTGTAGCAGGCCCACCAAAGCAGGCACCTGCTCTTCTCCTGCCACCAGCGTTAGTTGCCGACACACCCATTGCTTGGCATCAAAGGAAGCATCCGATTGCAGAACTTGCGCCAATTCCCGCGCCGCCTGGCGTTGGGTGTCAGGATTCTGCCGCGCCTCATTAACCCACTGTGCCACCGTTTCAAGCACTGCCTGGTCGCCGCCAAAATGGTAGGTCTTGAGTTGATTGAGCGAGGCCGTATGGTCAGCCTGCGCTAACACAGGAGAGGAACATAAACCAAGGGCAAGACAGCAAGATAAGCCAACGAGAGTGATTGGTTTCATGGAAGTGATGGAAGGAACAAGAATACTTATAGATGCCAGGGGCCACGCATTTGGCGGGAGAAAAGACGGTCAGCTTCCGGGTCGTTGACAAAGTGTTCCTGTTTGGGATTCCAGCGCACGGGTCGGCCCAGTTCATAAGCGATATTGCCTAAGTGACAAACCGTTAAGGTGCGCGCTCCAATAGCGATGTCGCTACCAGGATGGCTGCGCGTACGAACGGCATTGAGAAAATCGGTGTGATGATTATCTGCCACATGCAGATGGATTTCATTTGGCCCAATTTTCTGGCGAGAGAGATTGTCGGGCCAGGTCTTGAGTTCATAGCGCCACACGGCCACTTTACCCTTCGTGCCCACAAACATGAGGCCATTATCCTGCCCTGATTCCTGCCGCAGACGATCCGGGTCTCTGGTCATCACGGCCCCAGTGGCGTAGTGATAGGTGAGAACCTTTACATCTTTGCCATTGGGCGGCACAATTCCCACTGGCCCGCTGTTATCCATGCCTAAGCCCCACTGGGCAATATCAAAGTGGTGCGCGCCCCAGTTGGTCATCTCACCGCCGGAAAAGTCGCGGAACGCCATCCAGCCATTAACATAATCGGCGTTATAAGGACGCCACGGAGCCGGGCCAAGCCACATATCGTAATCCAGCCAATCCGGGACGGGCTGCGCAGGCAGACGGCAATCGCGCACCGAGGGTGGCCCACCGACACCAACCACCACTTCTTTCACATCACCAATGTAACCATTGCGCACCAGTTCGCAAGCAAAGCGGAAGGAATAGCTTGAACGCTGCTGTGTGCCCATCTGAAACACTGCGCCGTAACGACGCATCTCTTCGCGCATGGCAATGGCTTCTTCAATAGTTACCGAGATTGGCTTTTCACAGTACATATCCTTGCCCGCCCGCGCCGCTGCCGTAGCAATCACGGGATACCAACGGTCGCCAGTGGCAATTAGCACGGCATCAATATCATCGCGCGCCAGGAGTTCACGAAAGTCGTTATAGGCTGCGCAATCTTTGTTGCCGTAACGCTGATTGACCAGGTTCTGCGCATTATTACGGTTATGGGCGTTGACATCACAAACCGCGACGACCTGCACATCATCACGTCCAACTAACCCACCGCTAGGTGTCCAGATACCACCGACAACATGCCGTGTGCCCTGCCCTCCCACACCAATCGCGCCCATCACAATACGGCTACTGGGCGCGGTGCGTCCGCTGCGCCCTAACACACTGGCGCGCACAATGTGCGGGAAGGCTATAGCTCCCGCGCCAACACCAACAGCTTGTTTGATAAACGTGCGACGCGAGAGGCCATCGCTGTGAGTTTTTGCAGAGTGGCTGTGCTTCATAACGTTCAATCCTCTTCTCCTCTAACTATATTTCATTCCTTGCCTCAAGGCCGCTCTCACTCCCTGCGGAGTTCCTCTACAGTGGGCAAATCCTCCCGATTTCGCCACATCCCACGCGCCTGACGCAAGACCGCTAATCGTCTTTCCTGTTGATATTGTGCCAAAATGTGTTCAACCGCTTCATGCAACAGTACTTCCGGTGGCTTACCTTTGAGTTGACTGAGATTCTCAAGCGCCTGGCTTTCGGTATCAGTGAGAGTGACTTGTGCTGTAGGCATAATTCTACCTCTGTCTTGATTTTATCGCTCCGACGCACCCTACGCTACGGAGCGACGCACCGATTTGCCGGGCTACGCATTAGGCTACCCGTGCCCAGGACTGTGAGCGGGCCGATTGATAGGCGGCTTCCATTACGCTGACGCGGGCGGCAGCTTCACGGGGTGTCACCAGGCCGGGGGCGGGCTTGCCTTCGATGGCATCCATCCATTGTTGAATTGGTGCTGGTAAACCGGGAGGCAGTGTCTTCCACGGTTCCGAACCGTTGGCATTGGGCACTTTGCTACTTTTGAAATAAAGGTTGCCCCGCTCAATCGAAGCATGGCCTTCCGTCCCGCTAATGAGGAGCGTTACGGGGTTGTCAACATCCACCCATCCAGCAGCCAGGGTACCTGCCACGCCGTTCTTGAAACGCAGCAGGGCCTCGCCCGATTCGTCACAATTTCCATAGCGGCCCGTCACCACATTAATATCGGCAGTTACGGCATCCACATCGCCGAGCAACCACATCAAGATGTCGAGTGAGTGCGTGCCCAAGTCACCAAACGCGCCAACTCCAGCAATCTTAGGGTCGGCCATCCAGCGATACTCCCCATCGAACCAGCCACCCAGAGAGCCATTATGCACGTTGGAGCCGCGAATGCGCGTAATCTTGCCAAAGTTACCTTGCGCCACTTGATCCTTGAGGAAGATATGTTGGGGATTAGTCCGCATGAAGTAACCGGTAGTAAAAATCAGATTGGCTTTCTCGATGGCCGCTGCCATATCCGCGCTATCGCGCGCTGTGATACCCAGCGGCTTTTCCACAAACATATGCTTTTTCGCATTAGCCGCCGCTAACACCAGGTCATGATGCTGATTCGTTTCCGAGCAGATCACCACTCCGGTCACTTCAGGATCAGACCAGATTTCATTCGGGCTAATGGCCATGCGACACTTTAACTCGTTGGCACGCTTGGCAGCACGCTGCGGGTCACGATCCCAGGCATACTTCACTTTTGCGTTGGCGCGATTCTTCATCTCGTTAATGTAACTGGGAGTATGAATATGCGCCCCACCCACAAGGGCCAGGGTCAGCGGCACAGGTCTTGGCTGGGCTTGTACCAAAGCTGATTGGACTAAGGTGGCCGCGGCGGTGTAACCGGCAACTTTCATGAACTCGCGTCTGGTAATTTCTTGATTCATTGTTTGAATTGGCATCTC
>Ga0213875_10000554_pt1 | contig 30576 bp, 26 predicted proteins | sample BarmaccomBMRX_R8_FD_160105 | JGI IMG/M metagenome (GOLD analysis project Ga0213875, IMG submission 160105) | Root-associated microbial communities from Barbacenia macrantha in rupestrian grasslands, the National Park of Serra do Cipo, Brazil - RX_R8 | ecosystem: Host-associated > Plants > Roots...
GGGCTTGGTGACCGCGACCGGCGCGGGCGTGAGCGGGTTTTCCCCGGGCGACCGGGTGTGGGGCACCGTGCATCCCCGGCAGCGGCACGTCACCGGCGCGGCCGCCGAGTACGTCACCGTGCCGGCCGACCGGGTGGCGCTGGTCCCGGCCGGCCTGGCACCCACCGACGCGGCCGCGCTCGTGGTCGCGGGCACGACCGCCCTGATCGCGCTGCGGGACAGCACCCACCTGGCCTGCGGTGAACGGGTCCTGATCCGGGGCGCGGCCGGGGGCGTCGGCACCGCCGCCGTGCAGCTGGCCCACGCGCTGGGCGGCCACGTCACCGCGCTGGCGCGCGACCGCCACGCCGAGGCCCTGGCCGAGCTGGGCGCGGACAAGGTGCTCGGCTACGACGCCACCCCCGAGCAGACCGGATCGTTCGACGTGATCGTGGACATGCCCGGCTCGGACCTGGAACGCTACCGGCGCCGGCTCACCGCCAACGGCCGGATGGTCACGATCGGGCTGTCGCCCTCGGTCCTGGCCGTGGTCGGGTTGTCGGTGGTGCACGGGTCGCGGCGGATCCGCGCGTTCAGCGCCAACCCCGACACCGCCCTGCTGCTCGATCTGGCCGAGTACGTCGCGGCCGGCACGCTCCGGCCGGTCGTGAGCGCCGTGTTCCCGCTGGCCGGCATCGCCGCCGCCCACGAGGCGTTCGGCCGCGGCGGCACCCTCGGCAAGCTCACCGTCGCCGTGACCGGCTGACCCGGGCCCGGTCAGCTTGGCTCGATCAGCCGGGCTTGGTCAGCCGGGCTTGGTCAGCTCGGGGCCATGTCGACGAAGCGGCTGTAGTGGCCCTGGAACGCGACGGTCACGGTGGTGGTGGGACCGTTACGGTGCTTGGCCACGATCAGGTCGGCCTCGCCCGCCCGCGGCGACTCCCGCTCGTAGACGTCCTCGCGGTGCAGCAGGATCACCATGTCGGCGTCCTGCTCGATCGAGCCGGATTCGCGCAGGTCAGACAGTTGCGGCTTCTTGTCGGTGCGCTGCTCGGGACCTCGGTTGAGCTGGGACAGCGCGATGACCGGGACTTCGAGCTCCTTGGCCAGCAGCTTGAGGGACCGGGACATCTCCGAGACCTCCTGCTGGCGGTTCTCGACCCGCTTGGGCGAGGACATCAGCTGGAGGTAGTCGATGATCACCATCTTCAGCTCGTGGCGCTGCTTGAGGCGGCGGCACTTGGCCCGGATCTCCATCATCGACATGTTCGGCGAGTCGTCGATGAACAGCGGGGCGTCCGCCACCTCGCTCATCCGCCGGGCCAGCCGGGTCCAGTCGTCGTCGCTCATCTGGCCGGTCCGCATGGTGTGCAGCCCGACCCGGGCCTCGGCCGACAGCAGCCGCATGGTGATCTCGTTGCGGCCCATCTCCAGGCTGAAGAACGCGGTGGTCAGCTGGGTCTTAATGGCAGCGGCGCGCGCGAAGTCGAGGGCCAGCGTCGAGTTGTGGGTCGGAATCATGCCATGACCGGCCAAGTAGAGATGATCTGCGTTGTCCACCTGCACGCACCGGACGGGAACAGAGGCAATTGGCCGGACATCGGTGATGTAGCGGCTCACCTGCTCACGTTTCCACTGCTGACGCGCTTTGAGCGCCTTCCGCGGCAGCCGCGCCAACGTCATGCCGGTAGGAACAATTACTTCCCACGAATCTCGGCATACCTGCGTGCCTCGCAGGCGTCCACTCCGGCGAAAAATTTGCGGCACGCATCCCAGGGATACAGTCAGCTGAGCGAAGTCCTCGACCAGACACTTGCTTGTGTTGGTAAACCGATACGCGCCGTGGCCATCTACGGTCCCGTCCGAATCGATGAGGCCTTGAACAAGCGCCAGCCGCTGGAGAAAAGAAGCGCGGAGATAGTCGGACGGGACGTGCTTGTTGCTTGCCAAGCCGAGGGCGCGCCAGTCACTGCTGATGCCGCGGACGCCGAAGTGACCTCGATCCGCGTGGGGTGAAGCTTCATACCCTGCGGCAGAGAATTCTTCAAGTAGCCAGTCCCGGTCTTGCGGATTACAGGCCACCCGGCCAGCCCCTCTGGTGTCACCGTCGCCAAGGAGGTAACCCAAGACATACGGATCGATGGGAAGGCGTGCGTCTGGGAGTTCGAGCGGCTGTGTAGCGGGAACGGCGTGATTGTTCTCGCCCATGACCTTAAGAGTCGATGCAATTTCTGCGGTGGTGCGCGGGACCACAGCCACAGAGTTCGTAGCTATTTCATCCGATCGGTTCCACTGCTGCTGTACTGCTTCAGGAGTCCTACCAACAATCGCTGCAACCTCGGTTGATTTCATACCTGAACGACGCAGAGCCCTCATCTGCTGTCGCTCAGCGCGACTGTACCTATGGGTCGACATTTGATTCGAAGTCCAGGCCGCCCAGTCCCGGGGATACAAATCGGATCCCGCCTCGCGCAAGCGGTCATAGGACTTCCGTGTGCCGCAATCCCAGGTCAGCCACTGATGCTGCTCATCTGCGACGATGACCTCGCCGTCAGAGAACTCGACCTCATAGCACGGCCGGTCATGCATGACCTCGGTCGCCGCGATAATCCTGGTGGGTTTCCCGTCTGGGCCGAGAAGCTGGTCGCCAATCTGGACATCGTTCATGGTCGTCCAGCCGGTCGGCGTAGCCAGCGGAGTATCGAGGGCCAGCGCCTTGCCCATCGCAGGCCGGGCGGCGATGACGATCATCTGGCCCGGGTGCAGGCCGTTGGTGAGCGAGTCGAGGTCGGCGAACCCGGTCGGCACCCCGGTCATCGCGCCGCCGCGGCTGCCGATGGCCTCGATCTCGTCCAGCGCGCCCGGCATGATGTCGGCCAGCGAGGCGTAGTCCTCGGTGGTCCGCCGGTCGGTAACCGCGTAGACCTCGGCCTGGGCCCGGTCGACGAGGTCATCGGCGTCGGCATCGCCCGCGTAGCCGAACTGGACGATCCGGGTCCCGGCCTCGACCAGCCGCCGCAGGACCGCCCGCTCGCGCACGATCCGGGCGTAGTAGCCGGCGTTGGCGGCGGTCGGCACCGAGGCGATCAGCGTGTGCAGGTAGGGGGCGCCGCCCATCCGGCCGATCTCGCCGCGGCGGGTGAGCTCGTTGGCCACCGTGATCGCGTCGGCCGGCTCGCCGCGCCCGTAGAGGTCGAGCACCACCTCGTGGATGACCTGGTGGGCGGGCCGGTAGTGGTCGTGCGGGCGGATGACCTCGATGACGTCGGAGATCGCGTCCTTGGAGAGCAGCATCCCGCCGAGCACACACTGCTCGGCGGCGACGTCGTGCGGCGGTGTCCGCTCGAACTCGTCGCCTCGGGGCGCGATCTCGGCGACGCTCACCCGGCTGCACCTCCTGGTTGGCGTGTCGCGCGGAGCCGCGCGAGCTGGTGATGGTTCCGTTCTAACGGACGGGTCTGACAGTCTGGCTGCGACCGTGAAGGGACGCCAACTCATCGTGTGCACAGCCCTGTGGACAATGTGTGAAGACACGCCGCCGGCCTTGTGCACAGCCTGGGGAGTTCGCTGTGAAAACTCGCCCAGGACACGTCCGCAGAGCCCCCTGAACTGGGAAAACGTCACACACGGGCTGTGCGTGGAAAAAACTTCGGTCACCAAGATCCATCCACAGGGGGCGGGAGTTATCCACAGGCGGTCGGCGCCAGCGGGCCGGTGACGGGGCGTATGGCCGCGGTCCTGTCCCAGTCACGGTGGGGATGGAAACTTCCTATTGAAAAGGCCGACCCGTGGTGTTTGTGGGGCGTTGGGCGGTTGTTTTCACGGCTGCGAGCGCTCCCGACGTCGCCGGCCTCGGAGCCGACCGCTCTCGCTGCGGCGGCTCCCGGCCTCGCCGGCCCACCAGCCGGCGTCCCTTCCGACGCGGCCGCCTCGGGCGCCGCAGGCGGGAGCGGCAGATTGGTGCGATGCCGGCGTGTCTTGTCGGGGGCCGCCGCTAGGATCCGAGCGTGTGTTCGAGCGAGGGCGGGCCGATATCCGAGGTCATCGCGGCTATTGACCAGCTCGCCGCGGACGCGCAGGCCGGGCTGGCCAGCTCCGAGCTGAGCGCCCGGGTGGCCGCCCTCTGGAGCATGCTGGCCGACCTCGACCCGGAGGTGGCCCGTCTGCGGGCCGCCTACGAGCACCCCCGCCCCGAGTGACCGGGGTGGCGGAGCAGACGAAACGGCCGCGCCCGGGACGGTGTGTCCTGGACGCGGCCGCTTGCCAAGTGACCCGGGGGCCCCTAGTTACCGGCGACGACCTCGAGGTCGATGGTGGCGGTGACTTCGGGGTGCAGACGCACCCGGACCTGGTGGGTCCCGGCGGTCTTGATCGGGTCGGGAACCTCGATGCGACGGCGGTCGAGCTCGGGACCGCCGGCGGCGCGGACGGCCTCGGCGATGTCGGCCGGGCCGACCGACCCGAACAGGCGGCCGTTGGCGCCCGCGCGGCGGGGCAGGCGCACCCGGAGGTTCGCCAGCTCGCCCGCGGCGACCTTGGCGTCGTCGAGGCTGCGGATCTCGCGGACCGAGCGGGCCCGGCGGATCAGCTCGACCTGCTTTTCGGCGCCCCGGGTCCACTGCATCGCGAACCCGCGGGGGATCAGGTAGTTGCGGCCGTAACCAGCGGCCACGTCCACCACGTCACCCGGAGCCCCGAGCCCACTGACCTCCTGGGTGAGGATGAGCTTCATCGGCGTACTGCTCATGTCGTTACCTCCCCCGGACTCAGCGAGCCGTGCTCGTGTAGGGCAGCAGCGCCATCTCGCGGGCGTTCTTGATCGCCGTGGCGACGTCCCGCTGGTGCTGCGTGCAGTTGCCGGTGACCCGGCGGGCGCGGATCTTGCCGCGGTCGGAAATGAACTTCCGCAGCAGACCGGTGTCCTTGTAATCCACGTAGGAGATCTTCTCCTGGCAGAAAACGCAGACCTTCTTCTTTGGCTTACGAATCGGTGGCTTGGCCATCGTGGTGCTCCCGTGTTTCAGAGCCCCGCCTCAGGCGGGGATGGTCGGTACTGATGAATGGTTAGAACGGTGGCTCGTCGGAGAACCCGCCGGCGTCCGAGGTGGCCCAGGGGTCAGCCTCGGCCTGACGGCCGCCGCCGCCGGATCCGCCGGATCCGTTGCCGCCGCCGTAGCTCTGGCCGCCTTGGCCGCCCTGACCGCCCTGGCCGCCGCCGAAGCCGCCGCCGGACCGGCTGACCTTGGCTACCTTGGCCGAAGCGTTGCGGAGGGACGGGCCGACGTCGTCGACCTCGACCTCGTAGACGGTCCGCTTCTCGCCTTCCTTGGTCTCGTACGACCGCTGCCGCAGTCGGCCCTGGACGATGACCCGCATCCCGCGCTGCAGGCTCTCGGCCACGTTCTCGGCCGCCTGCCGCCAGACGTTGCAGGTCAGGAACAGGCTGTCGCCGTCCTTCCATTCACCGCTGGCGTTGTCACGGAAGCGCGGCGTCGAGGCCACACGGAAGCGCGCGACCGGCTGACCGGACGGCGTGAAACGAAGTTCGGGGTCATCAACGAGGTTGCCCGCGATCGTGATCTGGGTGTCGCCTGCTGCCATGGGGCTCTCCCGGTCCTGGCTTGCTGGTGCGGATGGGTGGCTGTGCCCCGGTCAGTGGATCTGCGGCCGCACGACCTTGGTGCGGAGCACTGCTTCGTTGAGGTTGAGCTGACGGTCCAGCTCCCGGACCGTGTCGGGCTCGGCGGTCAGGTCGACCACCGCGTAGATCCCCTCGGCCCGCTTGTCGATGTCGTAGGCGAGGCGGCGCCTCCCCCAGATGTCCAGCTTCTCCACCTTGCCCCCACCGGTGGGGACGATCTGGAGAAACTGCTCGAGGGACGGCTGTACCGTCCGCTCCTCGAGGGTCGGGTCGAGAATGATCATCATCTCGTAGTTACGCATGCGCGATCCTTGCCTCCTCTGGACTGCGCGGTCACGGTCTCTCCGTGACAGGAGGAGCTGGAGAACGGTGGCTCCGGTGGCCCTCCGTCAATCTCACAGCGCGGCCAGCTTACCGTGGGCCACCGACATTCCGGGCCGCATCGCTGCCGCTGCAGGTCACAACCACCGTCCGGCCTCATCTCATCCACCCGTGACGGTGATGTGATCATCTGGTCAGCCCCGGGGGTGATTCCGTGACCTGCAGGGGGAACAATCGGGATCAGCAGATGTCCGGGGGCAGGTCCCGAATTGGAGGTGGCGGACGTGGCGGACACCAGATCGCCAGGCACCGAGCAGGCCGCAGAACAGCCTGCATCGCCGTTCAGCGCACACATCGGGGGCAGCAGCACCCGGGCCGTGACCGCGGCGGCGGCAGTGACGATCGTGCTCGGGCTGCTGTCATTCGTGCTGGGCATGGTGGTGCGCAACACGCCGTCGGCGCCGGCCGCCCTGCACGTGATCGCCACCATCGCCGGTGCGCTCTCGCTGGTCATCGGCTTTTTCTTCCAGATGATCTCGGGCACCAGGAACGAGCGCATCATCATCGTCACCGGGATGATCGCCGGGTTCGTCGGCGGCGTCCTCGGCTTGGCCGCGGGCGGCTTCGGCTGACACCACCGGCTGACACCACCGCTGACACCACCGGCTGACACCACCGCCCATTAGGCAGTGTTGGCCTCGGGGGCGTAAGCCCCCCAGACCCCCGGGGCTACGCCCCATTAGGCTCAGGCCATGGTGCGTATCGGTGTGCACATCGACCAGGCCGACCCGCTCGGGCAGGCGACCGCCCGTGGCGCCGACGCGGTGCAGTTCTTCCTGGGCGACCCGCAGGACTGGAAGGGCCCGGTCATCCCCGGCGACCCGGCCGAGCTCAAGGCGGCGTTCGCCGCCGCGGACACAGCTGCTTATGTTCACGCGCCCTACGTGGTCAACGTGGCCACCACCAACAACCGGATCCGGATCCCGAGCCGGAAGATCCTGACCGACCAGCTCCAGGCGGCCGCCTCGATCGGGGCCCAAGGGCTGATCGTGCACGGCGGCCACGTGAACAACGGCGTCGACCCGGCCGAGGGCTTCGCGAACTGGCAGAAGGTGATCGAGCGGGTCGAGCGGCCGATCCCGCTGCTGATCGAGAACACCGCGGGCGGGACCAACGCGATGGCCCGGACGCTGGACGCCATCGGCCGCCTGTGGGACGCGGTCACGGCCGGGATCGGCAGCGGCGAGGGCGACGGTCAGGTCGGGTTCTGCCTGGACACCTGCCACGCCAACTCGGCCGGGCTCGACCTGGCCGACGTGGTCGACAAGATCAAGGCGATCACCGGCCGGATCGACCTGGTGCACTGCAACAACTCGCGCGACCCGTTCGGCTCCAGCCGGGACCGGCACGCGAACCTGACCGACGGCACCATCGACCCCGAGCAGATCGTGGGCGTGATCCGGGCGGCCAGCGCCCCGGCCATGCTCGAGACCCCTGACACCGACGGCAGCCTGGCCGCCGACGTCGGTTACCTCAAAGAGCACCTGGCCGCGGGCTGACGGTGGCCCGCCCGGCCAGCCCTCGCCGAAGCCGCAGCACGAACCGGTCCGGGGCCCCGTCCAGCACGCCGCCGGCCGGGTCGTCGTCGCCGTCCAGCCGGACCACGTCGCGATCCGGCCGCAGGATGTCGTACACCACGTAGCCGCAGAGCAGCGTGACGGTGCCGAACCGCGCCAGCAGCGCCGCGAAGTACCAGCCGGTGCTGATGCCGTTGTAGCCGGGGATGACGGCGCCGTTGCGGTAGATGAAGATCAGATAACCCCAGATCGCGAAAAAGTAGCCGACCTCGGCCAGCTGCCAGAGCACGTAGGGCCAGAACCGGGGGCGGGCCAGCACCGCGAACGGCACCAGCCAGATCACGTACTGCGGTGACCACACCTTGTTGGTCATCAGGAACACCGCCAGCACCAGGAAACAGAGCTGGGGCAGCCGCGGCCGCCGGGGGGCGGCCAGCGCCAGCAGCGCGATGGCCAGGCAGCCGATCACCAGCCCGACCGCCGTCATCAGGTTCAGGGTGCCGATGTTGGCCAGCCCCAGCACCGGCACGCTGAAGTGCTCGAACAGGTACCAGATGGAGCCCCAGTCGGCCGGCCGGGTCTTGCTGAACACGTAAAAGGTCGCCCAGCCGGACGGTGCGACGATGATGACCGGCACGTTGACGACCAGCCAGGCCACCACCGCCGAGCTGAACGTGACCCAGAAGTCCCGCATCCGGCCCGCCCGCAGGCACAGCAGCAGCAGCGGGCCGAAGAAGACGAGCGGGTAGAACTTGGTCGCCACCGCCAGGCCCGCCAGCACCCCGGCCAGCACGTTCCGGCGGGCCGCCCAGGCCGCCAGCGCCACCGCCGCCAGCGCCATCGCGATCAGGTCCCAGTTGACGAAGGCCGACAGCACCAGCCCGGGCGACAGCGCCACCAGCAGCGCCGCCCAGCGCCGGCGCGGGCCGGCCGCCTGCGCGGTGGCGACCACCCCGGCCACCGCGCAGATGACCAGCAGGACGACGGTGATGTCGAAGAACTCACGGCCGCGGGTGTACGGGTCGGCGATCGGGCGGACCACCCAGGCGACCGCCTGCATGGCCCCGCCGATCAGCACCGGGTACTCGACGTGGTGCCCGGTGTAGGGCACCTTGCCCGCGCTCAGCTGCTCGTTGAAGTAGAGCGGGTAGATGTCGGTGTAGCAGGCGTCCTGGAACTGCTTGGCGTAGGAGTTCCAGGCCCCCGCCCGGCACGGCACCTTTTCGGCGAACGCCAGGATCGCTCCCAGCAACGCCGCGCCGACCAGAACGCTGGTGCTCCCCGCGAGCAGGGCTATCGATCGGGTGGGCCGTCCCGTGGTCCGGGCCGGAGCATCGGGCACGCTCAGCGACGCTTCCGTTTCCGCCGCCGGGCCCACCGCCAGCTCAGGGGGCCGAGCGGCAGGGCCAGGGCGGCGCCGCTCAGCGCCCCCTGGTTGCCGGCCGGGCCGCCGTTGGTGCCACCGCCGCCGCCGTTGCCGTTGCCGTTGCCGCCGGGGTTGGCCCCGGAGGGCAGCGGGTTGGCGGTGGGCTGCTGGCTGGGCTGGGCCGGCTGCGAGGGCTGGGCCGGCGCGCTCGGCTGGACGGCCGACTTGGTGGCGCTCGGGGTCGCCGTCGGCGTGGCCGCGGGCACCCCCGCGGCGCCGAACATGTTCCAGGTCGCGCCGCTGAACTCCGGGGTCGGGAACTGCTGGATCGGCGTCGACGACCACTCGTTCTCGGCGAACGTGTTCCAGATGCGGGCCGGCCAGTAGCCACCGAAACCACCGCCGACGTTGCCGCCCAGGTTGTTCAGCGACTCAGGATGCTTCTTGTCGTACGGGTTGTTGACGAAGATGCCGACGGTCAGCGCGTACTGCGGGATCGCGCCGATGAAGAACGCCGACTGAGCGTTGTCGGTGGTACCGGTCTTGGCGATGATCGGCCGGCCGTCGCTCATGGCGGCGGCGGTACCGGTGCCGTTGACGGTGTCGAACGACATCGCGTACTGGACCTGGGAGTCCTGGGCCGGGGTGAGCACCTGGGTGGACTTCACCTGGGCCTGGGTGGCCACCGTGCCCTGGGTGATCTGCTGGATGACGTGGCCCGCGTGGTAGGTGCCGTTGTCGTCCAGCGTGGCCAGCATGGTGTCCTGCTCGGTGACCGACAGCGAGTCGATGCCCAGGGCCATACCGACCTCGCCGACGGTGTTCTGCAGGTTGGAGCCGCCCTGCTTGTAGGATTCGGTGTTCACCCCGAACTGCTTGGCCATGTTGACCACGTTCTGGGTACCGACCCGGTGGATGAGGTCGGTGAAGGCGGTGTTGGACGACTGCGCCTCGGCCTGGGCCACGCTCATCGGGCCGTAGCTCTCGTTGCTGTCGTTGGTGATCGGGGCATAGCCGTCGAGGGGCACCGGCTTGGTACGCGACGCCGGGGTGTTCGGCTCGGTGGCCGGCGGGATCCACAGCGGGCTGTACCCGTCCAGCTGGGTGGTCTGCACGTTCATGCCCTGCTGGACCGCGGTCGCGAGCACGTACGGCTTGAACGAGGAACCCACCTGCTCCCGGCTGAGCACGGTGTTGTTCGAACAGAGCTTGTGGCACTCGCTGGCGGGCGCGTTGGCCCCGACACCGCCGTAGAACGCGATGATCGCCCCGGTTTGCGGATTCTGCAGCTCGGAGCCGATCAGCGCGTACGACGGCAGCGCCCCGCCGTCGGCCGCCATCTGCTTGACGTTGGTGTTCACCGCCGCGTACATCCGGTCCATCATGTGCGCGCTGACGGTGGTGGTGATGTGCAGCCCGTCGTTGTCGATCTGGGCCGGCGTGTAGTGGTAGGTGTCTTCCAGCTCGTTCTTGACCATGGTGAGCAGGTACTGGTCGTACGGGGCCGAGCCGGTGTGCTGGTCCTGGGCGCTGAGCATGGTCGGGAACTTCTCGGCGGCCGCCTGCTGAGCGGTCAGGTCACCCATGCCCACCATGCCGTTCAGCACGTAGTGCCAGCGGTTGACCAGGGCGGCCTTGCCGGCCGCGGTCGGGTAGTAGCTCGGGCTCTGGATGATGGCCGCGATCGTCGCCGCCTGGGCCACCGTGAGCTTGGAGGCGGGCTCGCCGAAGTAGGTCTGGGCGGCCGCCCCCACCCCGTAGGAGCCTTCGCCGAGGTAGATGGTGTTCAGGTAGTTGGTCAGGATCCAGGCCTTGGACTTCTCCTTGGCCACCTTGAGCGACACGAAGATCTCCTTGATCTTGCGGGTCGCGGTCTGCTGGCTCCCGATGTTGGCGTAGTAGTTGCGGACGAACTGCTGGGTGATGGTCGACCCACCCTGCAGCGAGCCGCCGCTGCTGCCGCCGCCTTTGAACACGTCCTCGTAGGCCGCCCGGACGATACCCCGGGGCGAGACGCCGCCTTCGTTGTAGAAGCCCCGGTCCTCGGCCGCCACCACCGCGTCGCGCATGTAGGGCGAGATCTCGTTGTAGGTCAGCACCTGCCGGTTGGTACTGCCGAACGTGCCGACCGTGCTGCCGTCGCTGAAGTAGACGGTGGACTGCTGCTGGAGCGCGGCCTGGGCCGCGTCGGAGGGAACCGCGGTGGTCGCGTAGGCGTAGCTGATGCCGGCCACGATCAGCAGCACGATGGCGCCGGCGCCGATCGCCAGCACCGCGATCGCCTTGCGCAAGGTCCAGTGCCGCCACCAGCTGCCCTTGACCTTGCCGCGGCCGGGTCCGCTGGTGACACCGGGACCACGGCCACGCCGGCCACCGCCACCGCCCGGGCCCGGGCCACCGGGACCACGCCCACCCGGGCCGCGGCCGCCGGGGCCGCCGGGTCCGCCCGTCCGGGGCCCGTTGCCGTACCGGTCCGGCCGGCCTGCCTGGCGGCCGTCCTGGCGATAGCTGCCCGTCCGGGTCGCGGTGAAGGTCCCGCTCGGCCGGCCGTTGCCCGCCCGCCCGGAAAGGGGTGCCCCGGTCATCGGGTCGTAACGGTCAGCGGTGGGCTGCTCGTAACCGGCGTTCGGGACAAACCGGGGGCCGCTGGAGCCGGACGACGGGTGCCCGTCGTCCCGGCCGGGCCAGTCCGAGCCGCGGCCCCAGCCGTCATCAGGCTGCGACCGGTACGACTCGCTGACGTTTCTGCTGCTCACACATCCTCGCTGTCGGCTGAGCGGAGGCGGCTAGGCAGCACCGCCGAAAACTAAACGGTACCTACGGGAGTCTGCCGCCGCTGGCACGTCCGCTCTATCGCACCGTCGCGATCCACCGTGCCTGCCGGTGCACTTCCTGTGGCATACCGGATCTCGTGTTGCTCCTGCGACCCTACGGGACGTTACGACCATTCCGGCTCAGATTAGCTTTTTCTGAAGTCTGGTCCCGGGGTTCGCCAGCTGACGGATTGATTACGCCTACTGGCCGGTTCGCGCACGCCGGCCACGCCGGACACGTGGCTCACCCGTGCCGAGAACGTAGGACGTCGCCAGATGGTTCCAGCTGCAATTTTGGCAGACTTCGACCACATAGACCCGGAATTCACCGTATTCGGCGGCCATCTCGTCCAGCTCGGGGCCGCGCTTGACCCGGCCCTCGTACTGCCCCAGTTCGTCGCCGTAAACGTAGGTGACGTGGGTGAGCTTGGCCTTTTTGCAAATCGGGCACCGGGTCTCGGTCGGTTCCCCGTGGAACTTGGCCGCCCGCAGCAGGTACGGATGCGCGTCGCAGACGTCGGTCACCGTGGTGTGACCGGCGTATACGGACGCGAGCGTGGCCCGGCGGGCCAGCCCGTAGTCCACGACGGAGCGCCTCGTCCTCATGACCGACAGCGTACGTCGGAACCCCGAGGGACGCCGAGCCCGGATTGGCCCCCTTGCCTAACTCTGAGCCGATCTATATCCTCCTGATGTATCGAGTCGATACATCGCACCGAGGCATCGGGTCGAGGCATCGGTCAGATACATCGATCAACTAACAGCAGCAAGTCTGCGGGGGGCTGGCCGGCAGGCCGGAGGTGAGTACGTGACAGGTAAGCGATCCGGAGTCCTGGAGCTCGCGATACTCGGGATCCTGGACGGGTCGCCCATGCACGGCTACGAGCTGCGTAAGCGGCTCAGCGCCGTCCTGGGCGCGTTTCACGCCTTCTCCTACGGGTCGCTGTACCCCGCGCTGAAGGATCTGCTGACCCGGGGCCTCATCGCCGAGGAGCAGCCGGAACCGGATCCGGCCCGTCCGGCCCGCGCAGGCCGCCGCTCCCGGATCGTCTACCGGCTCACCGCGGACGGTAAGGACCGGCTGCACGAGCTGCTCAGCGAGGCCGGCCCGGCCGCCTGGGACGACGACGGATTCGGCGTGCACTTTGCCTTCTTCGGGCAGACCCGCGCCGACGTCCGGCTGCGCATCCTGGAGGGCCGCCGCAGCCGGCTGGAGGAACGGATGGAGAGCGTTCGGGCGGCCTTCGCCCGCACGCGCGAACGGGTGGACAGCTACACCCTCGAGCTGCAGCGGCACGGTCTCGAATCGGTCGAGCGGGAAGTCCGCTGGCTGAACGAGCTGATCGCCACCGAGCGGCAGCAGGAGCAACTACAACGCATGAGCAAGGACAAAAAGGAGTCATCCTGATGGGTTCGGTACGTGTGGCCATCGTGGGCGTGGGTAACTGCGCTTCTTCCCTCGTCCAGGGCCTGGAGTACTACAAGGACGCCGACGACAGCAGCCGGGTGCCTGGGCTCATGCACGTCAGGTTCGGCCCGTACCACGTGCGGGACGTCGAAGTGGTCGCCGCGTTCGACGTGGACGCCAAGAAGGTCGGCGTCGACGTGGCCGACGCGATCAACGCGAGCGAGAACAACACCATCAAGATCGCGGACGTGCCGCCCACCGGCGTGACCGTGCAGCGGGGCCCGACCTTCGACGGCCTGGGCGAGTACTACCGCGACATCATCACCGAGTCCGACCAGCCGACCGTGGACGTGGTGGCCGCGCTGCGCGAGGCCCGGGCCGACGTCATGGTCAGCTACCTGCCGGTCGGTTCGGAAGAGGCGGACAAGTTCTACGCCCAGTGCGCGATCGACGCGGGGGTCGGGTTCGTCAACGCGCTGCCGGTGTTCATCGCGTCCAACCCCGAGTGGGCGGCCAAGTTCACCGCGGCCGGGGTGCCGATCGTCGGCGACGACATCAAGTCGCAGGTCGGCGCCACCATCACCCACCGGGTGCTGGCCAAGCTGTTCGAGGACCGCGGCGTCGAGCTGCTGCGGACCTACCAGCTGAACGTCGGCGGCAACATGGACTTCAAGAACATGCTGGAGCGCACCCGGCTGAAGTCCAAGAAGATCTCGAAGACCCAGTCGGTCACCTCCCAGATCCCGCACGAGATGGCGGGCGCGGACGTGCACATCGGGCCGTCCGACCACGTGCCCTGGCTGGATGACCGCAAGCTGGCGTTCGTCCGGCTCGAGGGCCGGGCGTTCGGCGACGTGCCGCTCAGCCTGGAGTACAAGCTGGAAGTGTGGGACTCGCCGAACTCGGCCGGCGTGATCATCGACGCGCTGCGGGCCGCGAAGATCGCCAAGGACCGCGGCATCGGCGGCCCGATCACCTCGGCGTCCTCGTACTTCATGAAGTCGCCGCCGGAGCAGTTCGGTGACGACGTCTGCCGCGACCTGGTGGAGAAGTTCATCCGCGGCGAAGTCGAGCGCTGAGTCACTCAGCCCCGTCGCTGAACCGGCGCCGGGCCGGGCACCATAGGCTGAACAGGTGCCTCTGCCCGGCGTCGCGCGTGTCCGGCGGTCTTCGTTCGTCGCCGACCTGCGGTCGGTGCTGAGCGAGCGGGACTTCCGGCGGCTGTTCACGACCCGGCTGATCTCGCAGGCCGGCGACGGCATCTACACGGCCGGGTTCGGCGCCTACGTGTTCTTCTCGGCCACCACCTACCCGAACCCGGCCGCCGCGGCCGAGGCGTTCGCCGTGCTCTACCTGCCCTACTCGTTCATCGGGCCGTTCGCGGGGGTGTTCATCGACCGCTGGTCGCGGCGGCAGATCCTGCTCGTCTCGGCGCTGGTGCGGGCGGTGCTGGTGGCGATCACGGCCGTGCTGATCGGCGCGGGTGAGCTCGGCATCCCGCTGTACGTGAGCGCGCTGGCCGCGCTCGGCGTGAACCGGTTCTTCCTGGCCTCGCTGTCGGCCGCGCTGCCGCACGTGGTGCCGGACGACAAGCTGGTCATGGCCAACTCGGTCGCCCCCACGATCGGCGGCATCATCACCACCGCGGCCGGGGTGGTGGGGATCGGCATCCGCCTGGGGCTGGGCGGCGGGCACGGCGGCGCGGCGGTCATCGTGCTGGTGGCGGCGGCCTGCTACCTGCTGGCGGGGCTGGCGGCGGCCCGGATGAGCCGGGACCTGCTCGGCCCCCACCACGAGCCCGGGGCGGCCCCGGAGTCGCTGGCCAGCGAGCTCCGGGCCGTGCTCGGGGGCCTCGTCGCGGGCGTGCGCTACCTGGTCCGGCGGCCGGGCCCGGCCGGGGCGCTGGGCGCGGTCGGGGCCTACCGGGTGCTGTTCGGGATCGCGTTCCTGATGTCGATCCTGCTGTACCGGAACTACTTCTACCCGGGCGGGAACGGCAACGCCGCCCTCAGCCACTTCACCCTGGTGGTGGTGGTGACCGCGGTCGGCTATGGGCTGGCGGCGGTCATCTCCCCGATGGTCACCCGGCGGCGGTCCAAGCACACCTGGATAGCGATCCTGCTGGCCGGGTCCGGACTGGTCATGGCGCTGGGCGCCAGCTTCCAGCAGCTGATCTTCCTGCTCATCGGGTTCGTGCTCGGGCTGACCGGGCAGGGCATCGCGATCTCGGCTACCACGATCGTCCAGGAACAGACCAGCGACACCTACCGCGGCCGGGCGTTCGCGCTCTACGACATGATGTTCAACGGCGTCTTCGTGGCCGGGGCGGTGGTGGGAGCGCTGATCATCCCGGTCGACGGCAAGTCCTACCCGCTGATCGTGGTGACCGGGGCCGGCTACCTGCTGGCCGCGCTGGTGTACGCCCGCTACGGCGCGGACCGCCCGGGTCAGGAGCCCGCTTCGCCGGACTCCCCGTCCCGGGACTCCCCGTCCCGGGGCGGCAACGGCAGCCCTTCGGCCTCCGCCCAGCGCAGCAGCTCCTGAGTGGCCCGCTCGGGGCCGATGATGCCCTGCTCGATCCGCAGCTCCAGCAGGTAGTCGTAGGCCTTCCCGACCAGCGGGCCGCCGGGGATGCCGAGGATCCGCATGATGTCGTTGCCGTTGAGCTCGGGCCGGAGCCGGGCCAGCTCCTCTTCCTCGGACAGGCGGGCGATCCGCTCTTCCAGGTCGTCGTAGGCCCGGGCCAGCCGGTCGGCCTTGCCCTTGTTCCTGGTGGTGCAGTCGGCCCGGGTCAGCGCGTTCAGCCGGGTCAGCAGCGGGCCGGCGTCGCGCACGTACCGGCGGACGGCGGAGTCGGTCCACTCCGCGTCGCCGTACCCGTGGAACCGCAGGTGCAGCTTGACCAGCTCGGACACGTCGGCCACGACGTCCTTGGGGAACCGCAGGGCGGTCAGCCGCTTGCGGGCCAGCTTGGCCCCGACCACCTCGTGGTGGTGGAACGCGACCCGGCCGTCGGGCAGCTTGGACCGGGTCTTGGGCTTGCCGATGTCGTGCAGCAGCGCGGCCAGCCGCAGCACCAGGTCACCGGTCAGCCCGTAGCGCTCCTCGAGCCCGATGGCCTGCCGCAGCACGGTCAGCGAGTGCTGGTAGACGTCCTTGTGCCGGTAGTGCTCGTCGGCCTCCAGCCGCAGCTGCGGCACCTCTGGCAGCACCTTGGCGGCCACGCCGGTCTGCACCAGCAGGTCGATGCCGCGGGCCGGGTCGGGGGTGAGCATGAGCTTGGTCAGCTCGTCGGTGATCCGCTCGGCCGACACGATCTCCAGCCGCCCGGCCTGCCTGGTCATCGCCTCCCGGACGTCGTCGGCCACGGTGAAGCCGAGCCGGGCCGCGAACCGGGCCGCCCGCAGGATCCGCAGCGGATCGTCGGAGAACGAGTCGTCGGCGGTGCCCGGGGTGCGCAGCACCTTGTCCCGTAGCGCCGTCAGCCCGCCGAACGGGTCGACCAGCTCGTGGTCGGGCAGCCGGGCCGCCATCGCGTTGATGGTGAAGTCCCGCCGCCGCAGGTCCTCCGCCAGCGAGGTGCCGTAGCGGACCCCCGGCTTGCGCGAGCGCGGCGCGTACTCCTCGCTGCGGTAGGTCGTGACCTCCAGGATCGTGCCGTTCTTGCGCAGCCCGACGGTGCCGAAGTCGATGCCGACCGTCCACACGTGGTCCGCCCACCCGTTCACGATCCGCAGGATCTCGTCCGGCGGGGCGTTGGTGGTCAGGTCGAAGTCACCGGGCTCCCGGCCGAGGAACACGTCCCGGACCGGCCCCCCGACCAGGGCCAGCTCGTAGCCGTGGCGGGCGAACCGGCGGCCGAGCTCGTCGGCGATCGGCGAAACCCGCCGCAATAGTTCGGCCGCGGCTTTTCGCTGGTCGTCGTTGAGGCTGGGCACAGGGGTCACCAGGGCGGGGGAGGTGGAATTTGGCACGGCAATCGAGGGTATTGGTCGTTCGGGACAGGAAAAGCAGAGGATACCCGGCCCCCGGCGGCCGGCGCGGGCTGGGCGAGGCGGAAAAAAGGAAGCGATCAACGTGCAGCGATGGCCTCGGGGGGACGCGCGATCAGTGCGGTCGCCGGCTCTCCACCGGAAACGGCAATAACATTCCTGGCGTGCCGTGTCAGCATGCCGCGCCGGGCGCCCGGGCCCGGGCGATGGTCACCCTCGCCCTCGTCGCCGCCTTCCTGGCGGCCGCCAGTGCCTGCCTGCTGACGTCGGCCCCGCCCGCCCAGGCGGGCGCAGCCCGGGCGGCCCAGTCCGCGGCCTCGTCGCCGGCCTCGGTGGTCATCGATTCGGTCAGCCCCCAGGTGGCCAGGCCGGACAGCAAGGTGACGGTGTCGGGCACGGTCACCAACACCTCGCGCACCTCCCTGCCGGTGGTGTCGGTCGTCCTCCGGTCGTCGGCGTCGGCGCTGGTCAGCCGGAACGATCTGACCTCCTACGGCCAGGGCACGCTGAACGCCGACACCCCGGTCGGCACCCCGGTCACCGTGGCCAACTCCCTGGCCCCGGGGGCGACCAAGCCGTGGAAGCTGTCGCTGTCGGTGCACTCGATCGGCATCAGCCAGTTCGGCGTGTACCCGCTGGCGGTGCAGGCGGTGCAGGCGTCCGGGGCGACCGTCGGCATCGAGCGCACCTACCTGCCGTACTGGCCGGGGGCCAAGGCGGCCGGGGTCAGCGGCCCGTTGCGGATCGCCTGGATCTGGCCGCTGATCGACCGTCCCCAGCAGGGCGTCTGCACCGCTTTGACCAGCAACAGCCTGGCCACCAGCGTGGCGCCCGGCGGGCGCCTGGGCACTCTGCTCGCGGTCGGCTCCCAGTACGCGTCCAAGGCCGACCTGACCTGGGCGGTCGACCCCGGCCTGCTCAACAGCGTCTCCACCATGACCCGCTCCTACCGGGTCGGGTCCGGCATCGACTGCAAGGGCGGCGCGGCCCACCCGGCCAGCAGCGCCGCCGCCCAGTGGCTGGCGGGCGTGCGGTCGGCCGCCAGTGGCCCGCTGTTCACCACTCCCTACGACGACGTCGACGTGGCCGCGCTGACCCACCAGGGCCTCGACAGCGACCTGCGGACCGCGTTCAGCCAGGGCCGGTCGACCGCCAGCGCCCTGCTCGGGAACGACTACCGCCCCAGTTCGATCGCCTGGCCGGCCGACGGGCTGGCCGACTCCAGCGTGCTCGGCAACCTGGCCGTGGACAACGTGAACACGGTCGTGCTGGCCAGCAGCGAGATGCCCGCCACCGGCTCCCAGTTCATCGCCGACGACGCGGTGACCAGCACCCCGACCCCGGCCGGGACGACGATGAAGGTCCTGCTGGCCGACTCGACGCTGACCGGCGTGCTCGGCGCCGCGCCCACGTCCCCGGCCTCCCCCACCGGCAGCGCGTTCGCGGTCAGCCAGCGGTTCCTGGCCGAGACCGCGATGATCGAGGCCGAGAACCCGCAGGCGGCCCGGTCGGTGGTGGTGGCACCCCCCCGGTACTGGGCCCCGTCCGCGGCCGAGGCCTCCGACCTGCTCAGCGACACGACCTCGACCCCCTGGCTGTCGCCGGACACGCTGTCGGGGCTGGCTTCGTCGGCCGCCCGCAGCGCCCAGAACCAGCGCCAGGCGCCGCCCGACAACCAGGTCAGTCCCAGCGAGCTGTCCGCCAGCTACCTGAAGCAGGTGGGGGCGCTGGACACCGGCCTGCGGTCCTACAAGAGCATCCTGGCCCAGCCCACGACCCGGTACCTGGACCAGCTGACCGCGGGCGTGGCCGCGACCGAGTCGTCGGCCTGGCGGGGCGGCGGCACCGCCCGCGCGGCCGGGACCGCCATGCTCAACCGGGTGTCGGGCTACCTGTCCCAGGTCGACAAGAAGGTGCAGGTCATCAACTCGGGCCGGGCCACCCTGGTCGGGTCGTCGGGCACGCTGCCGGTGTCGATCGAGAACGACCTGTCGGTCGCCATCCGGATCCGGTTGCAGGCCACCGTGCAGGCCAACAGCCGCCTGACCGTCAGCGGCTACACGCCCAAGGGGTTCATCGCCGTCGGGGCCGGCCAGACGGAAACGGTCAAGATCTCGGTCAAGTCCGACGGGGTCGGCAGCACCACGATGTACCTGCACCTCTACGGCCAGGACGGCCGCCCGCTGCCCGGCGGCCCGGTGACCCTCACCGTGCAGTCCACCCAGTTCGGGAACACGCTGCTGATCATCATCTTCGTCGCCCTCGGGGTGCTGATCTTGACCGCGATCGCGCGGGCGATCCGGCGCGGCCTGCGCGACCCGCCCGGCCGCCCGGGCGGCGGTGAACCCGCCGGCGGCGGCCCCGGCGACGGCGGCGACGAGGCAAAACGATCACCAGCGATGCCCGCGCAGGGCGGCCGAGACGCTACCTTCGAACCAGGCACCGATGCCACTGAGTCCCGCTACCCACCGGAGGCCCCGGATGATCACGCCCGAGCACGAGACTCGGCCAGGTACGCCTGACCGCAGGCTCCACGCCCGCGCGGTCCGCCGCCACCCCGGCCGGCGGGCGAGGACGACGTGAGCAACCGGTACCCGGGTGACGAGCCGGGCCGGACCTCCCGGTACTCGTCCTGGCCCGGGGATGACGGCGCCGAGCCGGAGCCCGGCGCCTGGCCGGAACCAGCCGATGAGCCCGAGCCGCCCACCTACCGGGCCGACGACCCCGACCCGGCCTACCGCGCCGAGCCGCGGCAGCCCACGTTCCGGCCGGCCGAAAACTACCGGAGCCCGACGACCTGGAGCGGGACTCCCACCCCGCCGCCTCCCAGCGAGCCTCGCGACCCCGATGCCGGTGGCTGGTATCAGGCAAACCCGGAAAACGTCCCTCCGCCCCCGCGTCCGGCCGCGGGCCCGCGTCCCCTGCCGCCGCGCCCGCCGGTCACCCCCGGTCGCCGTCCCGAGCCGGCCGGCCAGGAGCCGGGCGAACGGGCCTGGTGGGACGACGCGTTCCGGTCGACGTCGGGCGGCCCGGCTCCGGCCCCGGCGGCCACCCCGCCCGGGCGGGCGCTGCCGTCCGGGGCCGGCCGCCAGACGACCGCCGACCCGCCCGCGCCGCCCCGGCGGCGGCCACCCGAGCGGACCCGGCCGCCCTCGGCGCAGGGCTTCGGGCTGCCGCCCGGTGATCTGACCCAGCCGATCTCGATCTTCCAGCCGCAGCCGCGGTTCGTGCCGGACCCGTATTACGACGAGGAGAGCTACCCCGGCGGCCCGGTCGAGGAGACCTCCCTCGACGTGCTGCGGCCGGTCCGGTCCGAGCGGCCGGCCGGGACCAGCCTGGCCCGCTCCACCGGGTCGATGGCGGTGGGCACCCTGCTGTCCCGGGTCACCGGGTTCCTGCGCACGTTCGTGTTCGTGTTCGCGCTCGGCGCCACCACCCTCGGCAACGCCTACAACGCCGCCAACACGATCCCCAACGCGGTCTACGACGTCATGATCGGCGGCGTGCTGACCAGCGTGGTGGTGCCGCTGCTGGTCAAGGCGGCCAAGGAGCACCGTGACGGCGGTGAGGCCTACAACCAGCGCATGTTCACGCTCACCGTGATCGCGCTGGGCACGGTGACGATCGTGGCCACGCTGGCGGCCGGCCTGCTGACCGACCTGTACGCGGCCAGCGCCAAGGGCACCGAGCACGAGCTGATGGTGGTGTTCGCCTACTTCTTCATCCCGCAGATCTTCTTCTACGGGCTGAGCTCGCTGATCGGGGCGATCCTGAACACCAGGAACAGCTTCGCCGCGCCGATGTGGACCCCGATCATCAACAACGGCGTGGTGATCGTGGTCGGGCTGGCCTACGTGGTCATGGTGGGCCTGAACAAGACCTCCGGCAACGTGCCCAAGAGCGGCATCGTGCTGCTCGGGGTCGGGACCACGCTCGGCATCATCATCCAGACGCTGGCGCTGATCCCGTCCCTGCGCAAGGTCGGCTTCTCCTGGCGTCCCCGGTTCGACTTCCGCCGGGCCGAGCTGGCCGAGATCGGCCGGATGGCGATCTGGATGTTCGCCTACGTGATCTCCACCCAGATCACGTTCGTGGTCACCACCAACGTGGCCTTCGCGGCCAGCGCCCACGTCGCCGACGCCGGTGTGTCCGCCTACAACTACTCGTACTCGCTGTTCCTGCTCCCGTACGCGATCATCGGGGTCTCGGTCACCACCGCCCTGCTGCCGAGGATGAGCAAGAATGCCGCCGAGGGCCGGTTCCAGCAGGTCCGCGAGGACTTCTCCTACAGCATCCGGCTGTCGTCGGTCGTTCTGGTGCCGGCCGCGCTGCTGCTCGCGGTGCTGGGGCCGGCGCTGTGCGAGTTCCTGTTCTCCTACGGCAGCATGAAGACCCCGGACGCGCGGTACGTCGGCGAGGCGTTCGGCGCGTTCTCCCTCGGGCTGCTGCCGTTCGTCATCTTCCAGCTGCTGCTGCGGGTGTTCTACGCGCTGCACGACAGCCGGACGCCGGCCATCATCGGGCTGCTGACCGCGATCGCCACCGTGGCGGGGAACTTCATCGTGCTGGCCGTCCTGCCGCCCGGCCAGGTGGTGATCGGGATGGCCTTCGTTTACGGGCTGACCAGCGTGTTCAGTGCGGGGGTGGCCTGGCGGCTGCTGAACCGGCAGGTCGGCAGCCTGGACGGCCGGCTGGTGACCCGGAGCCTGGTGCGCATGCACGTGGCCTCGATCCCGGCCCTGGTCTTCGCGCTCGTGATCAGCCTCACGGTCGGCTCGGTGCTGCACGCGGGACCGCTGTACGGGCTGATCGTGTCGGTCGTGGGCGGCGGCGGCGCCCTCCTGCTCTACATCGTCGTGGCCCGGGCGCTGCACCTGAACGAGCTCAGCCAGCTGACGAAGATGGTGGGCGGCCGGTTCGGCCGCCGGACGGCGGGCAGCCCGGCCCGCTGATGGCGTATGCCAGGTGTCCAATACGTGTCAAGCCCATGACCGGCCTGGGATGTGGAGCGCGGACGTGGGATCATAGATATGAGAGTTTGACGCCGATCGCGTATAACGGTTTACACGGGGCCGTTCGCTCGTGACCCCGTTGGGAGGGCAAAGCGTCTTACCATTGGGATACCGACCGCGCAGTGGGGGATACTCCGCCGACCCACAGGGGACCTGGAAGGAGGGTCAGGAGCCAGTCCCGCTCTTGACGGGTGATACATGAGCACGTACACCTCTGAACCGGGTACCAGGCTGGCTGGCCGCTACCGCCTCGAGGATCAAGTCGACGCGGGCGGTGGCTGGGCGCTGTGGAAAGCGATCGACGAGATCCTGGCGCGCGCCGTCACCGTCCTGATGTTCGCGGAGAACTTCCCGCGGGTCCGGGAGGCGGTCACCGCCGCGCGGGCCGCCAGCCGGCTCAATGACGCTCGCCTGTCCCAGGTGTTCGACGTCGACGACTCGGGTGACAGCGCCTACATCGTCATGGAGTGGGTGGCCGGCGAGTCGCTGGCCGACATGCTCAGCGACGGCCCCCTCGACCCGGCCTGGGCGGCCGCCCTGATAGCGGAGGCGGCCCAGGCCATCTCGGTCGCCCACGCGGCCGGGCTCGCGCACCTGCGGCTGGTCCCCGGCTCGCTGCGCTGGACGTCCGGCGGCGGCGCCAAGATCACCGGTCTGGGCATGGACGCCGCCATCGCGGGCGCCGGTACCGACCAGGACGGCGGCGAGGACCCTGCCACCGTGGACACCCGTCACCTGGCCTGGCTGATGTACGCCGCGGTGACCGGCTACTGGCCGGGCCCGCAGGAGACCAGCCTGCCCGCCGCCCCCATGATCGACGGCTCGGTCTGCACCCCCCGGCAGGTGTCGGCGGGCGTGCCCGCGGCCGTCGACTCGATCATCTCCCAGGCCATGTTCGGCCGGGTGGCCCGCAACGGGCAGACGATCACCACCCCGCTGGAGTTCGCCGACGCCCTGGCCGAGGTGGCGGCGCCAGCCGTGCCCACCCCGGTGCCGTTCGACGAGGCCGAGCAGACCCGGCAGACCAGCTGGCGTAACGACGCCAGCCAGACCGCCCGCTACCACCCGGCGGCGACCGACGCATCCGGGTGGAACGCCGGCTCCGGGTCGCGCGGCGGTCACGGCGGCCGGTCCGGGCGGACCCGGAAGCGGTCCAGCGGCGCCGCTAGGGCCCTGATCGCCGCCGTGGTGGTCGTCGTGCTGATCGCGGTGGCCGCGGTGGTTTATTCGTTCAGCCACTCGAGCTCGGGCGGCAGCAGCCCCAAGGCCAGCGGCGGCGGCCGCACCGCCACCAGGTCGGCCAGCCCGTCCACCGCCTCCAGCGTGGTGCTCAAGCCGGTCAGCGCGACCGCCGTGGACAATCCGGGCATGGCGGCCTTCGCGATCGACGGCAGCAGCACCACCGACTGGCACTCGCAGTTCTACATCGGCAACCCGGTCTTCGGCGGGCTCAAGAAAGGCACCGGACTGCTGCTCGACATGGGCACGCAGGTCAAGCTCAGTCAGGTCCAGCTGCAGCTCAGCACCGCCTGCTGCACGGCCCTCAACGTCGACCTGGGCAACTCCGCCAGCCCGGCCTCGGAGAGCGGCTTCAGCACGGTCACCAGCTCCAGCAAGGCGTCGGGGACGACCACGTTCAAGGTGACCAGCTCGGCCAAGGGCCGCTACCTGCTGCTCTGGTTCACCAGCCTGCCTCCTCTGCAGGGAAACTCGAACGAATATGAGGCTCAGGTCTACAACGTGGTCGTGCGCGGAACCAGCTGAAGCCCACTGGCACGGCCGTGACCGACAGCAGCCTTCCTGGCCTATCTGACGCTCAGCTGCTTGAGCGCCACCTCAGCGGTGACCCGGACGCCTTCGGGCTGCTGTTCCTGCGGCACCGGGACCGCCTGTGGGCGGTCGCGCTGCGGACGCTGTGCGACCCCGAGGAGGCGGCCGACGCGCTCCAGGAGGCGATGATCTCGGCGTTCCGCCGGGCCGCCGACTTCCGGGGCGATGCGGCCGTGACCACCTGGCTGCACCGCATCGTGGTCAACGCCTCGCTGGACCGGCTACGGCGCCGGGCCGCGCACGCGGCCAGTTCGGTCGGCGACGAGGGCACCCTCGACCTGCTGGCCGCCCAGGGGCCCGCGCCCGCCACCGTCGACCCGGCCAGCCGCCGGGACACGCGCCTGGACGTGGAGGCCGCGCTCCGGCTCATCCCGCCCGAGCAGCGGGCCGCCCTGGTCCTGGTCGACATGCTCGGGTACCCGGTGGCCGACGCCGCCGCCGTGCTGGAGATCTCGGTCGGGACGGTCAAGAGCCGGTGCGCCCGCGGCCGCGCCCGGCTGCTGCCCCACCTGGAACATCTGCGCGGCCGGGGCCCGGCGACCGGCGCCGGCTCGGGTCACCGCGCAGAAGACGGAATTTCACGGAACCGTACCGCCACTGGAAGCGTCTCACCTGGGCAGGGAGGAGATGGATGAGCCGTCATTCGGCGCATGTGGACGCGGACGTCCTGGCTGAGCTCAACGCCGGACTGATCAGCGGCAAGCGCGCTACCCGGATCCACGCACACCTGGCCGGCTGCCAGCACTGCGCGCGGCTGAGCGCGGGGCTGACCGAGATCAGCACCCTGCTGGCCTCGGTTCCGGCCCCGGCCATGCCGGAGCCGGTGACCAGGCGGCTGAACGCGGCCCTGGCTCAGGAGGCGGCCACCCGGTCAGCCCCCGGGCAGGCGGTGGAGCCACCGGCGGCCACCGGCGGCCGCGTGCTGAGCTTCCGGGGTGGCCCCAAGAGCCGTCGGCCGGGCGTGGCCAGCCCGATAGCGGCCCGCGCGTTCGCGGCCGCGGCCGCCTTCTGCGTGGTGGCGGGCGGCGCCTACGCGGCCGTCGAGCTCAACTCCAGCGGCCCGTCGCCCTCACCGTCCGGCCACAGCCAGGCCGGCCCGGCGGTGCGTTCGCCCAAGGCCAGCGGAGGCGGGGCGCTGCCGTTCATCGGCCCGACTCCGGCCGTCGGCGGCGACGGTTCCAGCATCCTGTCGTTCCACGTAATCAACAGCGGCGTCGACTACCGGACCACCACCCTCAGCGCCCAGATCAGCGGCGAGCTGGACCAGAGGGTCGCCAACGGCCCCGAGCGGTCGTCGGGGGCCAGGATCCTGCACGCCCCCAGCACCCAGCAGTACGGCTGCGTGATGGATGTGACCGGCGACGTCGAGCCCGCGATGGTGGATTCGGCCCGCTACAACGGCAGCCCGGCTACGATCATCGCGCTGGCCCACGTGGGCAACCAGGTCAGCCAGGCCTGGGTCGTGGGGCCGTCCTGCTCGGCCGACAAGACCGACATCCTCGCGCACGTGACGCTACCCACAGCGGGCGGCTGACCAGCCTGCCCGTCCCTACTGCCTGCGGGAATCAAAGCACCCTAGGATCGGTTGAATCCCGTGCCAGTCAAGGAAGGGCAGCGAGAATGACCGCCGTGCGCAATGTGATCATCATCGGATCCGGCCCCGCCGGATACACCGCCGCGGTCTACGCGGCGCGCGCCCGGCTCGAGCCGCTCCTGTTCGAGGGCTCGGTGACCGCCGGCGGCGCACTGATGCAGACCACCGACGTCGAGAACTTCCCTGGCTTCCCCGACGGAGTGCTCGGTCCCGAGCTGATGGAGTCGCTGCGGAAGCAGGCGGAGCGGTTCGGCGCCGAGCTCGTCACCGACGACGTGGTGTCGGTCGACCTGGCCGCCAACCCCAAGGTGGTGAAGACCACCGACGAGACCTACCTGGCCAAGGCGGTCATCGTCGCCACCGGCTCGCGCTATCGGGAGCTGACCATCCCCGGCGAGAAGGAACTGTCCGGGCACGGGGTCTCCTGGTGCGCCACCTGTGACGGATTCTTCTTCCGGGAGCAGGACATCGCCGTCGTCGGCGGCGGCGACTCGGCCATGGAGGAAGCGACCTTCCTGACCCGGTTCGCCAAGTCGGTCACGGTGGTGCACCGGCGGGACACGCTCCGGGCGTCCAAGATCATGCAGGACCGGGCGTTCGACAACCCGAAGATCAAGTTCCAGTGGAACAGCGAGCCGGTCGAGGCGGTCGGCGACACCAAGCTGACCGGCCTCAAGGTCCGCGACGTGAAGACCGGTGAAGAGAGCGTGCTGCCGATCACCGGCCTGTTCATCGCGATCGGCCACGACCCGCGCAGCGAGCTGTTCACCGGGCAGCTCGACGTGGACGCCGAGGGTTACCTGCAGGTCCAGCACCCCACCACCAGGACCAAGATCGACGGGGTGTTCGCCTGCGGCGACGTCGTCGACCACATCTACCGGCAGGCGGTCACGGCCGCCGGGTCCGGATGCCAGGCCGCGATCGACGTCGAGCGGTGGCTGGCCAGCCAGGAAGACTGAATTCAAAACTCACCGAACGACAACGAGGGAAGTGAACTTTAGTGGGCGCGACCAAGGTGGTCACCGACGCGACTTTCGAGCAGGAAGTCCTGAAGAGCGACAAGCCGGTAGTCGTTGACTACTGGGCCGAGTGGTGTGGCCCGTGCCGCATGGTGGCTCCCGTCCTGGAAGAGATCGCCAGCGAAAATGCTGACAAGATCCAGGTCGTGAAGCTCAACATCGACGAAAACCCGACCATCGCCCAGAAGTACGGCATCATGGCGATTCCGACCATGAACGTGTTCTCTGGCGGTCAGGTCGTCAAGCAGATCGTCGGCGCCAAGCCCAAGTCGGCGATGCTCAAGGAGCTTTCTGAGTTCCTGTAAGCCATTGGGCGTGAGGGACGCGGGGACCGCTACGGCGGCGCCTTATCCGAGACTCTGAGCTAATGCTGGGTCTTCTGGTGTGATCTGGGGACACCCCCAGACCCCCCGAGGCGCCGCCTCCGGGCCACCCGCGCCCCCTCTGCAGTGGTGGCAACACCGTGCCGTTCTGAGGTGCCGAGCTTGCTTGGCGGCCTTGGGGCGGCACTTTCTGTTTCCGGGCTCTACCTCCACGCACCCCACGCCTCGCTCACGCCCCTCGCGGCCCCTCAGGGGAGGGTGACGGGGACGCGGTGGTCGGGGGTGTTGTCGTGGGCGAGGATCGAGTGGGCGGTGGCGGTGGCGCGGTAGAGGCGGAAGCCGGCGGCGCGGACGGTCTCGGTGGTCCACGACTCGGCGCCGTCGGCGACCGAGCGATGGGAGAAGGCCTGGATGCCGGGGGCTGCTTCGTGGTCCTCGAGCAGCGCGGCGACGGCGGACATGTAGACGGCCTGGCCGGTGCCGGGGGGCGCCTGTGAGTCGAAGACCACGATGCCGACGTCGGGTCGCACCGCGATGTTGCGCGAATGGGTCGCCTCGGGCGAGGAGATCCAGAAGAACTCGGTGTAGCCGACGTGCGCGAAGTACACCGGCGAGCTCCACGGCCGCCCGTCCGCGTCGGCGGTGGCCAGGACCAGGTAGCGGTTGGCCTCGACGATGTCCCGCACGGTCTGGGCGGCGCTCACGTCAGCCGGTCCGGCGATAGGTGAGGCCGAAGTCGTGCTCCCAGTCGCGGCCGGGCAGGCGCTTCTCCCAGGCGCCGGTGATCGTGGCCCGGTCAGCGCTGAACGTGCCGGTGAAGCGCTGCTCGAAGTCCAGCGGCGAGAAGTCGGGCGACGTCCGGGTGAGCGTCCACACCTCAGCGGCCATCGTCATTGAATAAAGGCGTACCACGCCCCGGGCGTCGAAGTAGTGCTGGGTGTACGCCCCGGTCTCGGGATCGGCGCTGATGATGGCCAGGCTGTCGGGCGCGGCCGGGACCGGCACTTCGGTGCGCTGCAGCAGGTACTGCCGGTCGAGGGTCCATTCGAACCAGGCGTGGGCGACCGGGGGGCCGCCGCTTGCGCCCGCCGGGACCTCAGCGGGCGGCGGCCCGGGGAACTGGACCTCCATCGTCCACTCACCGGCCAGGACGTCAAGGCGCGCCAACGCCGCCGTTCGGTTTCCGGTCCCCACGGTCATCACCCTTTCCGGCGATGGTTCGGCGGTCGTCGTCGTGTAACGACAACGGGCGGCCGGGCTCATCGCGGCGGGCACCAAGGCCGCCCGACCGGGTCAGGCCGGGCGCAGCGCTCGCTCCGGGGTGCGGGCGGGGGTCATGGAGCCGAGCAGGCGTTCCAGCGCCACCTCGACGTCCTCACGCCAGGACATCGCGGTCTTGAGCTCCAGCCGCAGCCGCGGGTAGCGGTGGTGCGGGCGCACGGTCTTGAACCCGACCGCGAGCAGATAATCGGCCGGAAGCACACACGCATTCGGTTCCCAGTTGTGCACCCCGAACGCCTCAATGGCCTTTACGCCCCGGCGGGTGAGGTCTTTTGCCATATTTTGGACAAGCATGCGGCCAAGGCCGCCACCGGCGAATTCGGTGAGCACATGAGCGGTCATCAGCAATACCGCGTCACCACTGACCGGGCTGGTGGGAAAGGCCACCGACCGGGGCACGTAGGGCGGCGGCGCGTAGAGCGCGTAACCGGCCGGGGCCCCGTCGACGTAGGCGATTTTGCCGCAGCTACCCCATTCGAGCAGCACCGATGAGACCCAGGACTCCTTCTCCAGGCCCGGCTCCCCGGCCTCGGCGGCCCGGGCTCCCGCGTTCGGGTCGAGCTCCCAGAAAACGCACGCCCGGCACCTGGGCGGCAGATCGTCCAGGTTGTCCAGGGTGATATTCACGAGTCGGCGCGACACTTGGCCCCCAGAGTCTGCATGCCCTTTTTGGACATGTGCGCGTTAAGACGCGAGCTTCACACATCGGCACTGTGCTCCCGGCCCTATGCTGGCATGATACCGATCGTTGGGAGACGAGGCCATGAGCGAAGGCGCACGGCAGGCGAATTCCCGGGTGCAGGGATCCCGGATTGATCCGTATTTCGACCAGTACGCCGAGCGAGCTCGCGGCATGGTCGCCTCGGAGATTCGCGCTCTGTTCGCCGTAACCGCCCGCCCGGAGATCGTCTCCCTGGCCGGCGGCTCGCCCTACGTCTCCGCCCTGCCGCTCGACGCCGTCGGTGAGCTGGTGGGCCGCCTGGTGGCCGAGCAGGGCGCCACCGCCCTGCAGTACTGCACCGCCCAGGGCGACGCGGGCCTGCGCGAGCGGATCTGCGAAGTCATGGCGCTGGAAGGCATCCGCGCCCACCCCGACGACGTGGTGGTGACGGTCGGCTCCCAGCAGGCGCTGGACCTGATCACCCGGATCTTCGTCGATCCCGGCGACGTGATCCTGGCCGAGGCCCCCTCGTACGTGGGCGCGCTCGGCTCGTTCGCGGCCTACCAGGCCGACGTGGTGCACGTGGCGATGGACTCCCACGGGCTCATTCCCGAAGCCCTGGAGCAGGCCATCACCCAGGTCACGGCGGCCGGGAAGCGGATCAAGTTCCTCTACACGGTGCCGAACCACCACAACCCGGCCGGGGTGACGCTGTCGGCCGAGCGGCGGCCGCGGATCATGCAGATCTGCCAGTCGGCCGGGGTCCTGATCCTCGAGGACAACCCCTACGGGCTGCTCGGCTTCGATGGTGAGCCGCTGCGGGCGCTGCGCGCCGACGACGCCGAAGGGGTCGTCTACCTGGGCACCTTCTCCAAGACGTTCGCCTCCGGGGTCCGCGTCGGCTGGGCGGCGGCCCCGCCCGCCATCCGCGACAAGCTCGTGCTGGCGGCCGAGTCGGCGGTGCTCTGCCACCCCGCCTTCTCGCAGCTGGCCGTGCGCGAGTACTTCAACACCCAGCCCTGGCAAGAGCAGATCAAGGACTTCCGGGAGCTGTACCGGCAGCGGCGGGACGCGATGCTGGAGTCGCTGACCGCCCAGCTGCCGGACAGCTGCCACTGGACCGTCCCCGGCGGCGGCTTCTACGTGTGGCTGAAGCTGCCCGAAGGGATCCACTCCAAGGCGATGCTGCCCCGGGCGGTGTCCTCCCGGGTGGCGTACGTACCCGGCACCGGGTTCTACGCCGACGGGGGCGGCGCCGATCACCTGCGGCTGTCGTACTGCTTCCCCGAACCAGACCGGATCCGTGAGGGCGTGCGGCGGCTCGCCTCGGTGATCGAGGCGGAGATCGACCTGACCGCCACCTTCGGCCCGATGGCGGCCGGCCAGCGGACCGGCGCGGAGACCCCCGGCCCCGGCGACCTGTAGCCGGACGACCCGACCAGCGGCATCGACGAGTTATGGCGGCATGACGGTGACTGAACTCGACCAGGTAGTGGTGCTCGCGGGTGGCCTGTCCCCGGAGCGCGACGTTTCGCTGCGCTCCGGGCGGCGGGTCCGGGACGCGCTGGAGGAGGCGGGGGTCGACGCGCGGCTGGCCGACGCCGACGCGGCCCTGATCCCGGCCCTGCTGGCCGACCGGCCGTCGGCGGTGTTCCCGGTCATCCACGGCGCCTACGGCGAGGACGGTGCCATCCGGGAGATCCTCGACCTGGTCGGGGTGCCCTACGTCGGTTCGGTGGCCAGCGCCTGCCGGGGGGCA
>Ga0213875_10000555_pt1 | contig 30558 bp, 25 predicted proteins | sample BarmaccomBMRX_R8_FD_160105 | JGI IMG/M metagenome (GOLD analysis project Ga0213875, IMG submission 160105) | Root-associated microbial communities from Barbacenia macrantha in rupestrian grasslands, the National Park of Serra do Cipo, Brazil - RX_R8 | ecosystem: Host-associated > Plants > Roots...
CCAGCCTCGCCCGCCCCGACAGCCCGGCCAGCCCCGCCAGCCCCGCCAGCCCCGCAAACCCCACTAGCCCCGGCGGCCCGGGCGACCTCATCGACATCGACGCCACCGTGGTCGCCTCCAGCGGCACCTACGTCCGGGCCCTGGCCCGCGACCTCGGCCGGGCGCTGGGCACCGCCGGCCACCTGACCGCCCTGCGCCGCACCCGGTCCGGCCCGTACCGGATCGAGGACGCGCGCACCCTGGACGAGCTGGCCGGCAAGTTCACCGTCACCCCGCTGGCCGAGGCGGCCGCGGCCGCGTTCCCCCGGCTCGACCTCGACGCCGGCGACGCCGGCCGGGTGGCCCACGGCGGCCGCCTGCCCCCGGGCACCCTGCCGACCGCCGACGGGCCGGCCGCGGTCTTCGGCCCGGACGGGTCGCTGATCGCGCTCATGCAGGAGGAAGGCGGCCGCACCAGGCCGCTCGCGGTTTTTGTGCCCTAACCCACCGTCCCCTTGGTGCCGGCCGGCCCCCGGCGCATGGCACCCTTGGAGGGCAGGGCCCCTGGCGGACAGGGGACCGACGACCGGAGGAAGGAGCCGCGCGTGCGCCGCTGGCACGGCCTCGACGAGGTGCCGGACGACTGGGGTTCGTCCGTCATCACCATCGGCGTGTTCGATGGCGTGCACCGCGGCCATCAGCGCATCGTCGGCCGGGCGGTCGAGCTGGCCCGGGCGGACGCCGGCTACGGCGCCGACCGGCGGCTGCCGGTCGTGGTGGTGACGTTCGACCCGCACCCGGACGAGATCGTCCGGCCCGGCTCGCACCCGCCGTTCCTGTCCACCACCCGCCGCCGGGCCGACCTGCTCGGCGGCCTCGGCGCCGACAGTGTCTGCCTGGTGCCCTTCACCTACGAGTTCTCCCAGCTCGACCCGGACGAGTTCGTCCGCACGGTGCTGGCCGACCGGCTGCACGCGGCCGCCGTGGTGGTCGGGGCCGACTTCCGGTTCGGGCACAAGGCGGCCGGTGACGTGCCGCTGCTGGCCACGCTGGGGGAGAAGTACGACTTCAGCACCGAAGGGGTGCCGCTGCTGGCCGACGACGGGGTGACGATCTCCTCGACCTACATCCGTGAGCGGCTGGAGGCCGGTGACGTGGCCACCGCGGCCAAGGAGCTGGGCCGCCCGCACCGGGTCGAGGGCATCGTCTACCGCGGGCACATGCGCGGCCGCCAGCTCGGCTTCCCGACCGCCAACCTGGAGAGCCCGCCGCACACCGCCATCCCCGGGGACGGCATCTACGCGGGCTGGCTGGTCCGTTTGGAGGCCGACGGGTCCGAGCAGGAGCGGTGGCCGGCCGCGATCTCGGTCGGGCCCAACGCCACCTTCGGCGAGGCCGAGCGCACGGTCGAGGCCTACGCGCTCGACCGCGACGACCTCGACCTGTACGGCGCCCACGTGGCCATCGACTTCATCACCCGGCTGCGCGGGACCGAGCGGTTCGACTCGGTCGAGGACCTGGTGGCCCAGATGCACCAGGACGTGGACCGCACCCGCGAACTGCTGACTGAGAATAAATAAACCTTTTTAACAGTTATGAAAAAGGGTGGAAACGGAGCGAACCCCCGGTTCGACCGGAGCTGGTCACGCCCCGTGGTACCGTGAAACGTTGCTGGCGTACGCCGGCGGGTCTGCTGCACCCTCATGCGGCGACCCTGGGGATCAGTCTGCCGCGGTTCGCGGTGGTCCCCGACTCACGAAGCGATTGACCTTAAGGAGCCACGTGCCGCTCGATAATGCCGTGAAGAAGGAGATCATGGTGGAGCACGCGACCGCTGAGGGTGACACCGGTTCGCCGGAAGTCCAGGTTGCACTGCTGACCCGCCGGATCAACGACCTGACCGAGCACCTGAAGGTGCACAAGCACGACCACCACAGCCGCCGTGGCCTGCTGCTCCTGGTGGGGCGCCGCCGCCGGCTGCTGAAGTACCTGGCGAAGAAGGACATCACCCGCTACCGTGCGCTTATCGAGCGTCTCGGTCTGCGCCGGTAGCTTCTCTTTCCAGGCGGGGACGGGCGCCATTGCCCGTCCCCACCGGACAACTACACAAGCTCAACCAATATCCCGGGTCCCGGTTCCCAGCGACGGGCCGGTCCTCGGTAGTGGTCTTCGGGTACGCCCCATCGCGGGCAGAGCCGAGGACTTCAATCGAAGACCGGCCGCTGGGCGTACTCCCGCCCCGGCCGCGCCGTCGCATCGGCACGGGTCCACGGGATTGACCGCAAGGAGGTCCCTCCTGTGGAGGGTGTTTTCACTGCCGAAGCCGTGATCGACAACGGCGAGTTCGGCTCCCACAAGATCCGGTTCGAGACCGGCAAACTGGCCAAGCTGGCCGCCGGGTCCTGCGTCGTCACCCTGGACGACGAGACCGTGATCCTGTCCGCCACCACGGCGGGCAAGCAGCCCCGTGAGGGCTTCGACTTCTTCCCGCTGACCGTGGACGTGGAAGAGAAGATGTACGCGGTGGGCCGGATCCCCGGCTCGTTCTTCCGCCGCGAGGGCCGGCCGTCCGAGGACGCCATCCTCACCTGCCGCCTGATCGACCGGCCGCTGCGGCCGTCGTTCGTGAAGGGCCTGCGCAACGAGGTCCAGGTCGTCGAGACGATCCTGTCGCTGAACCCGGAGCACCTCTACGACGTGGTGGCCATCAACGCCGCCTCGCTGTCCACGCAGATCTCCGGGCTGCCGTTCTCCGGCCCGATCGGCGGCGTCCGCGTCGCCCTGATCAAGGGTCAGTGGGTCGGCTTCCCGAACCACTCCCAGCTCGACGAGGCCACCTTCGACATGGTGGTCGCGGGCCGGGTCACCGAGAGCGGCGACGTCGCGATCATGATGGTCGAGGCCGAGTCCACCCCGAAGACCCTGAGCCTGCTGGCCACCGAGGGCAGCGGTGCGATCGCCCCGACCGAGGAGATCGTGGCCCAGGGCCTCGACGCGGCCAAGCCGTTCATCAAGGTGCTGTGCGAGACGCAGCAGCAGGTGGCGGCCCAGGCGGCCAAGCCGACCCAGGAGTTCCCGATCTTCCTCGACTACACCGAGGACGTCTACGAGGCCGTCGCCAGCGAGTTCTCCGACGAGCTGGCCAAGGTGCTGACGATCGCGGGCAAGGCCGAGCGCGAGGCCGAGACCGACCGGGTCAAGGCGCTGGCCAAGGAGCGGCTGGCCGACCGGTTCGGCGACAAGGACAAGGAGATCAGCGCCGCGTTCCGGTCGCTGACCAAGAAGCTGGTCCGCGAGCGGATCATCCGCGACGGCCTGCGCATCGACGGCCGCGGCCTGGCCGACATCCGCCAGCTGTCGGCCGAGACCCACGTGCTGCCCCGGGTGCACGGCTCGGCCCTGTTCCAGCGGGGTGAGACCCAGGTCCTGGGGGTCACCACGCTGAACATGCTCCGGATGGAGCAGATGATCGACACGCTCAACCCGGAGCGCACCAAGCGCTACATGCACAACTACAACATGCCGCCCTACTCGACCGGGGAGACCGGCCGGGTCGGCTCGCCCAAGCGGCGCGAGATCGGGCACGGCGCCCTGGCCGAGCGGGCCCTGATCCCGGTGCTGCCGACCCGCGAGGAGTTCCCGTACGCGATCCGGCAGGTGTCGGAGGCGATCGGCTCCAACGGCTCCACCTCGATGGGGTCGGTCTGCGCCTCGACCATGGCCCTGCTGGACGCGGGCGTGCCGCTCAAGGGCATGGTCGCCGGCATCGCCATGGGCCTGATCCACGAGGGCGGCGAGTACGTGACGCTGACCGACATCCTCGGGGCCGAGGACGCCTTCGGTGACATGGACTTCAAGGTGGCCGGGACCCAGGACGTGATCACCGCCCTGCAGCTCGACACCAAGCTCGACGGCATCCCCGCCTCGGTGCTGGCGGCGGCGCTGACCCAGGCCCGGGCGGCCCGGCTGACCATCCTCGACGTGATGGCCGGGGCGATCTCCGCGCCGGGCGAGATGAGCCCGTACGCGCCCCGGATCCTCACCCTCAAGGTGCCGGTCGACAAGATCGGCGAGGTCATCGGGCCCAAGGGCAAGATGATCAACTCGATCCAGGACGACACCGGGGCCGAGATCACGATCGAGGACGACGGCACGATCTACGTCGGCGCGACCGACGGCCCGTCGGCCGAGGCGGCCCGGAACGCGATCAACTCGATCGCCAACCCGCACATGCCCGAGGTCGGCGAGCGGTTCCTCGGCACCGTGGTCAAGACGACCACGTTCGGTGCGTTCGTGTCGCTGCTGCCCGGCAAGGACGGCCTGCTGCACATCACCCAGATCCGCAAGCTGCACGGCGGCAAGCGGATCGAGAACATCGACGACGTGGTCCACGTCGGCGACAAGATCCAGGTCGAGATCCGCGAGATCGACGACCGCGGCAAGCTGTCGCTGGTCCCGGTCGAGGTGGTCGAGCGTGAGGCGGCCGGCGAGGACCTGTCCGGCGGTCACAGCGACGGCGAGTCCCGGGGCCCGCGCGGCGACCGCGGTGACCGGGGCGACCGGGGCGGGGACGGCTCGCACCGGACCCGCCAGCGCAACCGGGGACCGCGCGACTAGTGAGTGCCTTCCCTGCTGACGACGGTGCCTCCGTCCAGCGGACTGTGCTGCCCGGCGGGCTGCGTGTCGTAACTGAGACGCTGCCCGCCGTGCGGTCGGTCGCGCTCGGCATCTGGGTCGGGGTCGGCTCCCGCGACGAGACCGCCCGGCACGAAGGTGCCACCCACTACCTCGAGCACCTGCTGTTCAAGGGGACCAAGCGGCGGACCGCGCTGGACATCTCGGCCGAGATGGACGCGGTCGGCGGCGAGATGAACGCCTTCACCACGAAGGAATACACCTGCTACTACGCGCGGGTGCTCGACGCCGACCTGCCGCTCGCCACCGACATCCTGTCCGACATGGTGACCGGCTCGCTGATCAGCCCGCAGGACGTGGACGCCGAGCGCAACGTGGTGCTGGAAGAGATCGCCATGAACGACGACGATCCGACCGACACCGTGCACGAGGCGTTCACCGCCCAGCTGTTCGGCGACACCCCGCTCGGCCGCCCGGTGCTCGGCACGGTCGAGTCGATCAACGCGATCAGCCGGGACCAGATCTTCGAGCACTACCGGGCCCGGTACAGCCCCGAGCACCTGGTCATCGCGGCGGCCGGCAACGTCGACCACGACGACCTGGTCAACCAGGTCACCGAGGCGTTCGCCGGGGTGCTGGTGCCCGGCGCCAAGCCCGCTCCGCCCCGCCTGTCCGGCGAGTACGCCGGTCCCGGGCACGTGACCGGCACCGGCCTGCGGCTGGTGTCGCGCGGCATCGAGCAGGCCAACCTGGTGCTCGGCTGTGAGGGCCTGGCCCGCACCGATGACCGCCGGTACGCCCTCGGCGTGCTCAACGCGGCCCTCGGCGGCGGCATGTCCTCCCGGCTGTTCCAGGAGATCCGGGAGAAGCGCGGCCTGGCCTACTCGGTCTACAGCTTCGCGTCCCAGAACGCCGACACCGGCATGTGGGGCATCTACGTGGGCTGCCTGCCGTCCAAGGCCGACGACGTGCTGTCGATCTGCACCAGCGAGGTCGAGAAGCTGGTGTCCGGCGGCCTGACCGACGCCGAGCTGGAGCGGGGCAAGGGCCAGATGCGGGGCTCGATCGTGCTCGGCCTGGAGGACCCGTCCTCCCGGATGAGCCGGATCGGCAAGTCCGAGCTGGTCTACCCGCAGCTCGAGCCGGTCGAGGAGACCCTCGCCCGGATCGAGGCGGTCAGCCACGACGACATCCGGGCGATCGCGTCCGAGGTGCTGGCGCGGCCGAAGACGCTGGCGGTGGTCGGCCCGTTCGACGACGCCGACACGTTCTCCGCGGCGCTGTGATCCGGGTCGGCGTTCTCGGCGCCCGCGGCCGGATGGGCAGCACGGTCGTCCAGGCCGTCAGCGAAGCCGACGGCCTCACGGTCGCCGCCGAGATCGACGAGGGCGACGACCGCGAGGCCCTGACCGGCTGCGACGTGGTCGTCGACTTCACCCGCCCGGACGTCGTGCTCGGCAACCTGCGCTGGTGTGTCGAGCACCAGCTGGACACCGTGGTCGGCACCTCCGGCTTCGGGGACGAGCGGCTGGCCCAGGTCAAGGACTGGCTGGCCGCCGCCCCCGGCGTCCGGGTGCTGATCGCCCCCAACTTCTCGGTCGGCGCGGTCCTGATGATGCGGTTCGCCCAGCAGGCGGCCCGCTTCTTCGACTCGGCCGAGATCATCGAGCTGCACCACGCGGCCAAGGCCGACGCCCCCTCCGGCACCGCCCTGCGCACCGCCACCATGATCGCCGGCGCCCGCAAGCAGGCCGGCCTGGGTGAGCCCCCCGACGCCACCGCCTCCGAGGTCCCCGGCGCCCGCGGCGCCGAGGTGGACGGCATCCACGTCCACTCGGTCCGGGTCGCGGGCCTGGTCGCCCACCAGGAAGTCCTCCTCGGCGGCCACGGTGAGACCCTCACCATCCGCCACGACTCCCTCGACCGCGCCTCCTTCATGCCCGGCGTCGTCCTGGCCGCCAGCAAGCTCCACACCCTCCCCGAGGGCCTCACCGTCGGCCTCGACCACCTCCTCGACCTCTAGCCGGCTTGGCGGCTCACCCGCCCCCCTGAGCTCGCCGGTCCCACGGCTCCAGGCTCCCTGAGCTCACCGCCCCCAATCGGTCCGCAGCGGCCCCGCCTAGCCGCCCGCTGACCGGCCCGACCTGATCTCGGCGGCCTTTTCCCCGTGACCGGCCATCGTCCCGCCGTACTCCGGTCCCCCCTCCGGTCCCGTCCCGCTCCCGGTCGTCCCGCCGTACTCCGGTCCCGCCCCAGCCTTCCCGGACGCCCGCTGGGCCGGGCCGCAGGCACGCCAGCACCTCACACCCCGCGTGCCTCAGCAGCCCAGCCCTCGTTTGCCCGCAATGTCACATTGACGACACTCTTATGCCCGCGATGTCACATTGCGGGCATAAAGCCCCAGGGCGGGAGCGAGCCCCCGCCTGCGCACGAGCCCGCGTAGTCAGACCTCCCCGAACAGCCGGTCCCCGGCGTCCCCGAGGCCCGGGTAGATGTACCCGTGCTCGTCCAGCCGCTCGTCCACCGCCGCGGTGACCACCCGGACCGGCGGCCCCGCCTGCTCTCCGAACGCCTTTTCCAGCCGGGCGATACCCTCCGGCGCCGCCAGCAGCGAGACCGCGGTGACGGTGGCGGCCCCCCGCTCGACCAGCATGCCGATCACCGTCTGCAGGGTCCCGCCGGTGGCCAGCATCGGGTCCAGCACGAACGTCTCCCGCCCGGTCAGGTCGGCCGGGATCCGGTCCCCGTAGATCGACGCGACCAGCGACTCCTCGTCGCGAACGAGGCCCACGAAACCGACGTCGGCCATCGGCAGCAGCCGGATCATGCCGTCGAGCATGCCGATGCCGGCCCGCAGCACCGGCACGATCAGCGGCGGCGGGTTCCCGATCTTGACCCCGGCCGCGTCGCCGAGCGGGGTCCGCACCGTGACCGGCTGGACCCGGACCTCGCGGGTCGCCTCGTAGGCGAGCAGGGTGACCAGCTCGTCGGCGAGCCGCCGGAACGTGGCGGTCTCGGTGCTCACGTCGCGCAGCGCGGTGAGTTTGTGGGTGACCAGCGGGTGATCGATTACCAGAGTCTGCACGTGACCAGTGTGGCAGCCCGGACCGCGGTTACCGCACCCGGCGCGCGCCGGCCGTCCCCGAGGCCCGGTGCAGGTCGGCCTCGATCGCCTGGGCGGTCCGCAGCAGCGGGGCCAGCAGGTCGTCCACCACCTCGCTGACCGAACGGCGGCCGGCGTGGGTGGACACGTTGACGGCGGCGACGGCGCGCCCGTCGGCGTCCCGGATCGGTGCCGCCACCGACCGCAGGCCCTCCTCCAGCTCCTGGTCGACCAGGGCCCAGCCCTGCGCGCGGATCTTGCCCAGCTCGGCCCGCAGCGCGGCCGCCTCCGACATCGTGTGCGAGGTCAGCGGGACCAGCGCGACCGAGGCCAGGTACCCGTCCAGCCAGTCGTCCGGCCGGTCGGCCAGCAGCACCCGGCCCATCGAGGTGGCGTAGGCCGGGAACCGGGTGCCCACGCTGATCGCGACCGTCATGATCCGCCGGGTCGGCACCCGGGCGATGTAGACGACGTCGTCCCCGTCCAGCTGGGACACCGAGGACGACTCGCGGACCTGCTCGACCAGCTGCTCCAGGTGGGGCATGGCCACCTCGGGCAGCGACAGGCTGGACAGGTAGGCGTATCCGAGCTCGAGGATCTTCGGCCGCAGCGAGAACTGGCTGCCTTCCATCCGCATGTAGCCGAGGCTGACCAGCGTGTGCAGGAACCGGCGGGCGGCCGCCCGGCTGAGCCGGGTGCTGGCCGCCACCTCGGACAGGCTGAGCTTGGGGTGCTCGGCGTCGAAGGCGCGGATCACCGCCAGCCCGCGCTCGAGCGACTGGATGAAATCCGCGTCGCGGGCGCCGTTCTCGCTGTTCGCTGTGCGCACGAGAAGAACATAGTCCCGGCCCTACTTTGACACCAGATGCGACGCCGCCCTAGGTTCGCTCTCAGCACTGCCGTTCGTACACCGCACACCGTTCGGCCGGAGGCCGACGAGCCAACATCGCGGGAGTAGTCATGGCCCTCATGGACGAGTCCGCCTGGCGCGGCAAGATCTTCACCGGCGGCTGGACCACCGGCAGCGGCGGCGATACCGCCGTGACCGAGCCCGCCACCGGGCAGGAGATCGGCCGGGTCGGCCTGGCCACCCCCGGCGACGTGGCCCGGGCCGCCCAGCTGGCGGCGGCCGCCCAGGTCAGCTGGGCGGCCAAACCCCACACCGAGCGCCAGGCCGTCCTGCGCCGGGCCGGCGACATCTGGCTGAGAGCGGCAGCCGAGATCGAGCCCTGGGGCATCCGTGAGATGGGCAAGATCCCGCCCGCCATGCAGTTCGAGACCCACGTGGCCACCGAGGAGATCTTCGAGGCGGCCACGCTGCCGTCCCGGCCCTACGGTGAGCTGCTGCCCAGCGAGCAGCCGCGGCTGAGCTACAGCGAGCGGGTCCCGGTCGGCGTGGCCGGGGTGATCGCCCCGTTCAACTTCCCGCAGATCCTCGCCATCCGGTCGGTCGCCCCGGCGCTGGCCCTCGGCAACGCGGTCATCCTCAAGCCCGACCCGCGCACCGCGGTCTCCGGCGGCGTGGTGCTGGCCCGGGTGTTCGAAGAAGCGGGTCTGCCCGAGGGGCTGCTGCACGTGCTGCCGGGCGGCGTCGACGTCGGCGAGGCCGTCGTCACCGACCCGGTCGTCCGGGTCGTGTCGTTCACCGGCTCGACCGCGGCCGGCCGCCGGGTCGGCGAGCTGGCCGCCCGCCACCTCAAGCGGGTGCACCTGGAGCTGGGCGGCAACTCGGCCCTGATCGTGCTGGACGACGCCGACCTGGACCGGGCGGCGTCGGCCGGCGCCTGGGGCTCGTTCCTGCACCAGGGCCAGATCTGCATGACGACCGGGCGCCACCTGGTCCAGCAGTCGGTCTACGACGAGTATGTGAGCAGGCTGGCCGACAAGGCCAGCCACCTGCCGGTCGGCAACCCGGCCACCGAGCAGGTCGCGCTGGGCCCGATCATCGACCAGCGCCAGCTGGACAAGGTGCACGGCCTGGTCACCGCCACCGTCGACGCCGGTGCCCGGCTGGCCGCGGGCGGCACCTACGAGGGCCTGTTCTACCGCCCCACCGTCTTGGCCGACGTCGCCCCCCAGATGCCGGCCTACGCCAGCGAGGTGTTCGGGCCGGTCGCGCCGGTGGTGCCGTTCGCGACGGCCGAGGACGCGGCCAAGCTGGCGGCCGACAGCGAGTACGGTCTGTCGCTCGGCATCCTGACCCGGGACGTGATGCGCGGGCTGGAGCTGTCGCGCAAGATCCCGACCGGGATCGTGCACATCAACGACCAGACCGTCGACGACGAGCCCAACATCCCGTTCGGCGGCCTGCTGGCCTCCGGCACCGGGGCCCGCTTCGGCGGCACCGCCAACCTCGACGCCTTCACCGAGACCCGCTGGGTGACGATCCGCGGCGACATCACCCCGTACCCCTTCTGAGCCCTGCAGTTGAGGATGGCGATGACCACCGAACGGACCCAGGTCGGGATCGTCGGCGCCGGGCCGGCCGGGCTGCTGCTGTCCCACCTGCTGGCGCTCCGCGGCGTCGACTCGGTGCTGGTGGAGAACCGCAGCCGGGCCTACTGCGAGGCCCGGCAGCGGGCCGGCCTGCTCGAGGACGGCACCGTCAAGCTGCTGCGGGCGACCGGGCTGGGTGCCCGGCTCGACCGCGAGGGCCTGGAACACGGCGGGATCTACCTGCAGTTCGCGGGGGAGCGGCACCACCTGGACTTCCTCGGCCTGACCGGTGGCCGGGCGGTGACCATCTACGCCCAGACCGAGATCGTCAAGGACCTGATCGAGGCCCGGACCGCGGCCGGGGCGGCGCTGCACTTCGAGGTCACCGGCACCGAAGTCGCCGACCTCGACACCGACCGGCCGGTGCTGCGCTACACCGACGCGGGCGGCCATCGCCACCAGGTGGTGTGCGACGCGATCGCCGGCTGCGACGGCTTCCACGGCGCCTGCCGCCCGGCCATGCCCGACGGCCTGCTGCAGGTGGTCGAGCGCAGCTACCCGTTCGGCTGGCTCGGCATCCTGGCCGAGGTGCCGCCGTCGACCGACGAGCTGATCTACTGCCGCCACCCGAACGGGTTCGCGCTCCACTCGATGCGCTCCCCGCAGGTCAGCCGGCTCTACCTGCAGGTACCGGCCGACGAGGACATCGACGAGTGGCCCGACGACCGGATCTGGGCCGAGCTCAGCACCCGGTTCGCGGTGCCCGGCTGGGAGCTCAAGCAGGGCCCGGTCACCGAGAAGTCGGTCACCCCGATGCGCAGCTTCGTGGCCGCGCCGATGCGCGCGGGGCGGCTGTTCCTGGCCGGCGACGCCGCCCACATCGTCCCGCCGACCGGGGCCAAGGGCCTCAACCTGGCCGTGGCCGACGTGACCGTTTTGGCCGACGCGCTCACCGAGCTGGCCCGCGGCCGGGGCACCGCCGCGGCCGACGCCTACTCCGATGCCTGCCTGGAGCGGGTCTGGCGGGCCAGCCACTTCTCCTGGTGGATGACGACGATGCTGCACGTGGCCGGGGACGCCATGGACGAGCAGCTGATGCAGTCCCAGCTGCGCTACGTGACCACTTCACGAGCCGCGGCCACCAGCTTGGCCGAGAACTACGTGGGTTACCCCCCGCTCAAGTCACATTTTATTTAAAGGGGGTATACCAACTCTGCTGGCCAGGTCACCCCAGGCCTACGTGATGGCGGGGGCCGCGGGCGCGCGACCGCAACGCCGCCAGGGCCGCGTACACGCCGGTCTCGGTCAGCGTCAGCGGCTCGCGCGACGCCCGCCCGGTGTACAGCAGGTGCAGCGCCCACAGCCGGTGCCGGAGCCCGTGGATCTCGCGCCGGACCGCCTCCGACAGGTCGCCCCGGCCGCGGGACGTCCAGCCCTCCTCGGCGTGGATGCGGGCCAGGTGCCGGGTCAGCTCCTCGTAGCCAGCCGGCCCGCTGACCAGCAGGAACAGCAGGCCTGCCTCGCGCACGGCGACCGCGAAGTCCGGCCGCGGGCCGTCGTCGGCGCCGACCAGGGCGGCGGTGCCGATCCGCCAGCGGACCATCGGGTCCTCGGCCATCAGCCGCCCGGTCCGGGTCAGCACCAGGCTGGAGCCGGCCCGCCGGATCGCGCCCATCTCGCCCTGGGCCAGGCCGCGCAGGGTGTGCAGCGGGAACACGTCCAGCTCCTGCCGGAGCGCGCCCGGCAGCTGGTCGCGCCAGCCGAACTCCTCGACCGCCTCGGTGATGATCGCGGGCGGGATGTAGTGCCGGGCGGTCAGCCGCAGCCCGACGTCGGCGTGCCCCAGCAGCCAGCCCAGGGTGGGCAGCGCGTCCTCGGGCGGGGCGGTCTCCTCCAGCAGCCGCGGCAGCACCGCGGCGGCCAGCCGGGACCGCTCACCGGGGCGGCTGTTGGCCCAGGCGTCCATCCGCTCGGTGTGGATCCGGTCCAGCCAGGTGTCGCTCACCCCGGGCGCGTGGTGGGCCCGGTGACGGCCGCCCTCGGGCGCGACCGGGGCCGGCGGCGGGGTGGTGATCCAGCGGTCGATGAGCGCGGCCCGCTTGGCCCGCCAGCCGCGGGCGCCGGACGACAGCTCACCGGAGGCGATGGCCAGCTCGACCGCGGCCGCGCAGGCGTCGTAGGCGGCCCGCTCGTCCGGCCCCATGACCGAGCCCCAGGCCAGCAGGGTGGTGTCGGGCGGGGCGGTGCTGGAGTTCTCCACCGCCTCGGCGTAGGCGGCGATGCCGGCCTCGTGCCCGCGTGCGTAGGCGGTGAGGATCTGCTCGGTGCCGGGGGACAGGCAGACGTCGGCGTAGCGTTCCATGCCGACCATCGAGAACAGGCGGCCGAGGGCCCGGGTCACCGCGATCAGCTCGCCGGTGGTCATCGGCCACTTGACCGGCAGCGCGTACCAGACGAATTCCTGCAGCTTGAGCTGGGAGACGGTCTCCAGGCCGGCGCCGTTGGTCAGCCAGCCGAGGGCCGCCTTGGCCTCGTCGGCTGCCTCCGGGTCCTCCCGCGCCAGGGCGTTGAGGGCCTGGGCCTCGGTCATCATGCGGCCAGTTTGCCGCAGGAACACCCCGCCCGGCTAGATAGCCGGTCCTGCACAATAACGGGGTGACCGGAATCTATGACTCGCCCGACCTGTACGAGCTCGCCTGTGCCTACCGGGACGTCCCGGCCGAGGTCGACGCGCTGGAGCGCTGGTACGCCCGGCACGCCGATCCCGAGGGGTCCAGCGGACCGCGTTCGGTGCTGGAGCTGGCGGCCGGCCCGGCCGAGCACGCGCTCGAATTCGCCCGCCGCGGCGTGCCCGCCACCGCCCTCGACCTCAGCCCGGCCATGTGCGCCTACGCCGAGCAGAAGGCGTCGGCGGCCGGGCTCGGCCTGGACGTGGTCCGGGCCGACATGCGCGACTTCAAGCTGGCCGAGCCGGTCGCGCTGGCGGTCACCATGCTGAACTCGGCGTGCCACCTGATGACCCTGGACGACCTGGTCGCCCACCTGGCGGCGGTGAGCCAGGCGGTCGCCCCCGGCGGCCTCTACATCATCGAGCTGGCCCACCCGGCCGACTTCCTCACCCTGGTCCCGCGGACCAGCTCGGAGTGGGACAGCGAGGTCGGCGCGGCCCGGGTGCACGTCCGCTGGGGTGGCGGCGACGACGTGATCGACCCGGTCACCCAGGTGACCCGCGAGCACGTTCAGGTCACCGTGCGCGACGCCGCCGGCACCCGCACCCTGGCCGACGTGGTGCCGAACCGGTTCTGGACCGGCACCGAGGTCGCGGCCGCCGTCCGCCTGGCGGGCGGCTTCACCGCGGTGGCCGGCTACGGCGACTTCGCCGACGGCGTCAGCCTGTCCGACCGCGAGGCCTGGCGCATGATCATCGTCCTGCGCCGGGTCTAGCGGCCGCGGCGCGGGCGACCGGAGCCGCCCGGGCCGCCCGGCTCAGGCGCCGGGGACCGCGAACCGCAGCAGGGCGCCGATGTCGTCCTGCAGCGGGCTGTCCCCGGCCGCCGGGCCGCCCGGCGGCACCACGAACAGCCGCGCGTCGGTGCCGGCCGCCGCCCGGACCAGGGCGGCCCCGACCTTGTCCTCGGCCACGTCGGTCACGCCCCGGTCCCGCAGCTCGGCTTCGGACAGGGCGACGTCGGCCAGCCCGGGGCCGACCCAGGCCGGGTCGGACGCCCAGGCCAGTTCGAGCGCGTTCCGGTCACCGTCGGTGTAACGCCCGCCGATGAACAGCTCGGCCACCTGCCCGTCGCGCAGCGCGGCCACGGTCGCGGCCAGGCCCTCGGCCGCCCGCCCGGTGCCGGCCTGGTTGTGGAAGGCCTCAAGCTGGCGGCGGCTGTCGTCGTCTTCGAGCTTCTGCAGGACCTCTTCGGCCGCCGTGGTCAGCTCGGCCGAGTCGACCGGCACCTCCTTGTCGACCAGCACGGTCAGCCGCCGCAGGTCGTCCGGCAGCTCGGACACCAGCAGTTCGCGGGCCCGGGTGTCGCCGGCCACGATGACCGCCTCCAGCTTGGAGCCACCCGCCGCTTTGATCACCGCGGCCGCCAGTTCCTTGGCGTTGACCTGCCAGGCGTCCTCGGCCGAGCGCTGGTAGCGGTCCTGGGACCAGCCGCCGGACTTGACCTTGTGCACCGGCCAGCCGGTGCCCCGCACATCCTGCTCCTGGCCACTGTGTTGGCCTGCACTGGCGGCCCCGCCCACCACCAGCACCTCGCCGCCCTCGCGGTTGGCGCTGACCAGCAGGTGCGGCGGCCGCGGCGGGCTCTGCACCAGCAGCGGCAGCAGGTCGGGCAGGCGGCTCCAGCGGGCCTGCTCCCGGCGCGGCGGCCCCGGCAGCCCGACCGTCAGCGGGGCCCGGCCGTTGGCACCGAACGCCGCCACCCCCGCCGTCCCGAACGTCTCCGGCCCGGTCAGCGCGGCCGCGACCGCGTCCAGGGTGGCGCGGTCGTCGTGCTCCTTGGCCAGCTCTTCGCGCTGGTCGCGCCAGTGCAGCTGGCGGGCCTGGGCGTCGGCTCCGCGGTTGGTGTCGGTGGTGTCGAGGTAGACCGACACGAACGGCCCCGGGTTCTCCAGCAGCGGGCGCAGGAACGTCAGATCCACGGTGCCTCCTGATCGGCCTCGGTAACGACAGGATCTCCGGGCAGCCTACGCGCGGGCGGCCGGCCCGCTGCCGCCGGGCGGCCCGAGCACCCGGTCCAGGTACGGGTTGGCGAACCGGCCGTCCGGGTCGACCTCGTCCCGGATCCGGACGAAGTCGTCGAAGTGCGGGTACAGCGCCCGCAGCCGGGCCGCGTCCAGCGTGTGCATCTTGCCCCAGTGCGGGCGCCCGCCGACCCGGGCCACGATCGACTCGAACAGCGCGAAGTAGGCCTCGTAGGGGAGCCCGCGGTACTGGTGGATGGCGATGTAGGCGCTGGCGCGGCCGTTGGCGGTCGACAGCCAGATGTCGTCGGCCGCCGCCACCCGCACCTCGACCGGGAACATCACCGGGTCGGCCAGCTTGGGTACCTCCCGGCGCAGCTCGGTCAGTACCTCGGGTGCGGTCGCGGCCGGGATCGCGTACTCCGATTCCACGAACCGCACCCGCCGCCGGGTGGTGAACACCCGGTGCGAGCGGTCGGAGTAGCTGCGCCGCGACAGCGCCGCCGAGGTGATCTGGTTCAGCCGGGGGATGATCCGCGGGGCCCGGCGGCCGGTCCGGCACAGCAGCCCGAAGGCGGCGTTCTCCATCACCTCGTACTCATAGAACCGCCGGGCGGCGCTGAGCGGGCGGGCCTGCTGGCCGGCCGGGACCCGGTTGTTCTGCTTGACCAGCGCGTTGCGGCCGTAGGGGATCCAGTAGAACTCGAAGTGGTCGTGGGCGGCCGCCAGCTCCCCGAACCGGCCGATCACGTCCTCGACCGGCTCCGGCCCCTCCTCGGCGGCCAGCGCGAAGGCGGGCACGCAGCGCAGCGTGACCTCGGTGATGATGCCGAGCGCGCCCAGCCCGACCCGGGCCGCCACGAACAGGTCGGGCCGCTCGGTGGCCGAGCAGCTGACCGCCGAGCCGTCGGCCAGCACCAGCCGCAGCCCCTCGATCTGGGTGGCCAGCCCGCCCAGGCCGGCCCCGGTGCCGTGGGTGCCGGTCGAGACCGCCCCGGCCACCGTCTGCACGTCGATGTCGCCCAGGTTGGCCAGCGCCAGCCCGAGCCGGTCGAGGTCGGCGTTGAGTTCCCGCAGCTGGGTGCCCGAACGCACGGTGACCAGCCCGGACCGGGTGTCGGCGGCCACGATGCCGGCCCACCCGGACAGGTCGAGGGCGACCCCCGGGGCGGCCGCGATCGGCGTGAACGAGTGCCCGCTGCCGACCGCCCGGATCGTCAGCCCGTCGGCGGCCGCGGCCGTGACCGCCTGCGCGATCCCTTCCGCGCTGACCGGCCGCTCCCAGCGGACCGGGGTGACGGTGACGTTGCCGGCCCAGTTCCGCCAGGTGCCGTCCGCCACGTCGCCTCCCGGGGCCGTCCTACTCGCAAGTAACGGATCATGTCACGGGCCTTCTCCTTTCGCCAGCCATGGCCTACTGTGCGGGCATGCCCGCAGTTGATCAGGCCACCAAGGGAATGGACCCGCCGCTGGCCGTGGTCGACCTGGCGGCGTTCGACGACAACGCCGACGACCTGGTCCGCCGCGCGGCCGGGCGCCCGATCCGGGTGGCCAGCAAGTCGGTCCGCTGCCGGGCGCTGCTCGACCGGGTGCTGGCCCGGCCCGGCTTCGCCGGCCTGCTGTGCTACTCGCTGCGCGAGGCGCTGTGGCTGTCCACCGAGGACACCAGCGACGACCTGGTCGTCGGGTACCCGACCGCCGACCGCGGGGCGCTGGCCGCGCTGGCGGGCGACGAGGTCGCCCGGCGCCGGATCACGCTGATGGCCGACTCACCCGGCCAGCTCGACCTGATCGACGAGGCGGTCGGGGCCGGCCACCCCGAACTGCGGATCTGCCTGGACCTGGACGCGTCCTGGCGCCCGTTGCTGGGGCGGGCGGCCGTGCACATCGGGGCGCTGCGGTCGCCGCTGCACACCGCCGGCCAGGCGGTCGCGTTCGCCCGCCACGTGCTCGGGCGGCCCGGGTTCACGCTGGCCGGGGTGATGTCCTACGAGGCCCAGATCGCCGGCCTGGGCGACGCGCCGCCCGGACGGCCGCTGCGGGCGGCCGCGCTGCGCCTGATCCAGCGGCTGAGCGCGTCCGAGCTCCGCGAACGTCGCAGCGAGGCGATCGGCCAGATCCAGGCGCTGACCCCGCTGGAGTTCGTCAACGGCGGCGGCACCGGCAGCCTGGAGACCACCGTCGCCGACCCGTCGGTCACCGAGGTCACGGCCGGTTCCGGGCTGATGGGGCCGGTCCTGTTCGACGCCTACCGGCGGTTCTCGCCGCGCCCGGCTCTGCTGTACGCGCTGCCGGTCGTCCGCCGCCCGGGCGGGCCGGTCGCGACCTTGTTCTCCGGCGGGTACATCGCCTCCGGGCCGTCCGGTAGGGACCGGTCGCCGACGCCCTACCTGCCCGCCGGGCTCAAGCTGTCCGGGACCGAAGGGGCCGGCGAGGTGCAGACCCCGGTCCGCGGGACGGCCGCCGCCAACCTGCGGGTCGGCGACCGGGTGTGGCTGCGGCCCGCCAAGGCGGGCGAACTGGCCGAGCGCTTCAACGACTACTGCCTGGTCGAGGACGACGCCCCCGCCTACCCGGCGCCCACCTACCGGGGCGAGGGCCAGTGCTTCGGCTGACCAGCCCATGAGCGAGGTCGCCAAGCCCTCGGCCGGCCAGGTCCCGCTGCCGTCGGTGGCCGGGGACACGACCGGCCTGGCCGCCCTGGCCGAGCCCGGGACCCCGGTCCGCGGCGGCTGGATCTCGCTGCTGTTCATCGCCAACATCGGGCTGTGGCTGGGCGTCTACGCTCCCATCCAGGTGCTGCTGCCCGAGCAGGCCCAGCACCTGGACCGGGCCAGCAAGACCCTGCTGCTGTCGGTCGTGATGGGCGCGGGCGCGCTGGCCGCGCTGGTCACCAACCCGATCGCCGGCGCCCTGTCCGACCGCACCACGTCCCGCTGGGGACGGCGGCACCCGTGGACGGTGGGCGGGGCGGTGCTGGGCGCGCTCGGCCTGGCGGTGCTGTCGGTCGCGCCCGACGCGGCGGTCATGATGATCGGCTGGTTCCTGGCCCAGGCCGGGCTGGGGGTCATGCTGGCCACCCTGACGGCGGCGCTGCCCGATCGGGTGCCGGTCGCCCAGCGCGGCGCCCTCGGCGGGCTGATCGGGATCAGCCAGATGCTCGGCACCGTGCTCGGCGCCGCTCTGGTCACTGTGCTGGTCACCGGCCTGGCGTCCGGCTACCTGGCCTGCGGGGTGCTGGTCATCCTCGGGGCGCTGGTGTTCGCGCTGTTCACCCCGGACGACGTGCTGCCGCCGGGGCTGGTGCCCAGGCACTCGGTCCGGACCACGCTGCGCAAGCTGTGGGTGTCGCCCCGCCGCTACCCGGACTTCGGCTGGGCCTGGACCATGCACTTCCTGATCAACCTGGGGAACGGGCTCGGCACCTTGTACCTGCTGTACTTCCTGTCCGACGCCGCCCACTACCACGACCCGCAGACCGGGCTGCTGATCCTGATGGCGATCTACGGCGGGGCCCTGATCGTGGCCGGCGTGATCTGCGGCACCGCCTCGGACCGGTCCGGTAAGCGCCGCCGCTACGCGGTGGGGGCGGCCGTGATCATGGCGGTCGCCGCCCTGCTGCTGGTCATCTCGCCCACCTGGACGGCCGCGCTGGCGGCGGCGCCGCTGCTCGGCCTGGGGTTCGGCACCTACTGGGCGGCCGCCCCGGCGGTGCTGACCCAGGTGCTGCCGGCCGCCTCCGACCGGGCCAAGGATCTGGGCGTGATCAACGTGGCCACCGCGCTGCCGCTGGTGGTGGCGCCGATGATCGCCGGCATCGTGCTGTACACGGCCCACAGCTACCCGGCTCTGTTCGCGCTGTCGGGGGTGGCGACGATCGGCGGCGGGCTGGCGGTGCTGCGGATCCGCTCGGTTGCATAATTGCCAGCCCGGTCCGGTCAAGGAAATAATTAACCGATCCGCCGCTGTCGACCCGAGCGAGGTCAGCGTGCCGCCTGCCCGTGCCCCGGACCGGGCCCGCCCGGGACCACCGACCGAGGAGCGCAACCACCGCACGGTCGACCTCGACACGCTGCCCACGCTGCGCCTGCTGGACCGGCTCAACGGCGAGGACGCGCTGGTCGCCCCGGCCGTCCGCCGGGCCCTGCCGGCCCTGGCGATGGTGGTCGACCAGGCCGTCCGCCGGGTCGCCGGCGGCGGTCGGGTGCACTACGCGGGCAGCGGCACCTCCGGTCGCCTCGGGGTGCTCGACGCGGCCGAGCTGGGCCCCACCTTCGGCCTGCCGCCCGGGGTCGTCGTAGCCCACCTGGCCGGCGGCGAGCAGGCGCTCCAGCAGCCGGTCGAGGGGGCCGAGGACGACCGGGCGGCCGGGGCGGCGGCCGCCGCCGGGGTCCGGGCGGCCGACCTGATGCTGGGCCTGTCGGCGGCCGGGGCCGCCCCCTACGTCGGCGCCGCCCTCGAGCAGGCCCGCGCGGCCGGCGCGTTCACCGCCCTGGTCACCGCCAACCCGGCCGCCCCGCTGGCCGCCCTGGCCGACGTCTGCGTGTGCGCCGACACCGGCCCGGAAGCGATCACCGGCTCCACCCGGCTCAAGGCCGGCACCGCCCAGAAGATGCTGCTGAACAGCTTCTCGACCGCGCTGATGGTGCGGACCGGCCGGACCTACTCCAACCTGATGGTGCACGTCACCCCGGTCAACGCCAAGCTCCAGGGCCGCCAGCAACGGCTGCTGGCCCAGGCGACCGGGATGACGGCGGCCGAGTGCGACGCGGCCCTGGCCGCGGCCGGCGGCGACCTGCGGGTCGCGCTGGTCACGCTGCTGGGCGGGGTCGACCCGGAGCTGGCCCGGGACGCGCTCGACCGCTCCGGCGGCGTCGTCCGCGCCGCCCTGGATCAGCTGTAACGACGCGGGCGCGCTCTGGGCGGCCGCCCGGGCCAGCCGGACCGCCCCCGCCACCGGCGGGTCGGTCAGCGCCCGCACCGCGCTGCCCGGCAGCACCCCGCGGACCGCGATGACCGCCGCCTCGCGCAGCCGCGGGTGACCCATCAGCCCGCCGCCGAGCACGACCGGGAGGGCGGCCGGCGGCCCGTCGGGGACGCCCAGCCGCCGCATGGCCGAGGCGGCCAGCCCGGCCAGCGCCTGGGCCGCCTCCACCGCGATGGCGCGGGCGGCCGCGTCGTCGGCGTCCAGCACCAGCGGCGCGTGCCGGGCCCAGCGGCGCGGGTGCGGGTGGTCGTAGAACATCCGGTGCAGCTCGTCGATGTGACTGGCCCCGGCCGCCGCCAGCAGCACCTCACCGAGCGCGCCCAGCGGCACGCCGCGGTCCCGCCGGTCCAGCAGCGCCCGCACCGCCGCCCGGGTGATCCAGTAACCGCTGCCCTCGTCGCCCAGCAGGTAGCCGAACCCGCCCGACCGGGCCTCGCGGCCCTGCCAGGTGCCGACCGCGATCGAGCCGGTGCCGCAGATCACGGCCACCCCCTCGTCCAGCCCGGCGGCCGGCAGCACCAGCATCGCGTCGTTGACCACGATCACGGTGCCGGTCCGGGTCAGCGGGGCCAGCCGGTCGGCCAGGAACTCCTGCGCCCCCGGCACGTTGCTGCCCGCCGAGCCCGCGCAGATCGCGTCGAACGGGTCGCCCAGCGGCAGCTGGGCCAGCAGTTCGGCCAGGGCGGCGGCGGCCGAGTCGGACCCGGCCGCGGTCAGGCTGGCGCTGGCGGCCTGGGCCTCGGCCACCACGGCGCCGTCCACCACCATCCGCGCCCGGCTCGACGTGCCGCCGATGTCGAGTCCAAGCAGCCTGACGGTGCTATTTGGCTCGCTCACCTTCGGGGCGCCTTAAGGCGGAGCCTTCCCTCGTCGCTCCGGCGCTCGTTCCTCGCGCCTCGCTCCTCAGTCCAGGCACCGCCGCGCCCCTGCGGTTCGCTCGCGGTCACTCGGGCTCCTTCCGGGAAAGTTCCGCGTCAGCTTATCCGCCGCTTTCTCATCCTCACCAGATTTGGCCGCCGCCGGCCGGGTAGCCGCCGCCCATGCCCGATGTCTACACCGTGCTCGGCCAGGACCACGCCGAGGTCAAGCGGATGCTCGACGAGCTCGAAAACGGCCCGACCCGGATGGGCGGCGCCTCTGCCGCCCAGCTGGCCGAGCGCAAGAAACTGGTCCAGCAGCTGGTCATCGCCGAGTCCAAGCACGAGGCGGTCGAAGAGGAGTTCTTCTGGCCGGTGATCCGCGACCTGTCCGGCAACGGCCCCCAGCTCGCCGACCACGGCACCGAGCAGGAGCAGAACGCCAAGCTGGTCCTGGCCAAGCTGGACGAGGCCGACCCCGGCGACGACGAGTTCGAGGAGCTGGTACACGCCATCGTCCGCGACGGCCGGGCCCACATCGACTACGAAGAGCAGCGGGTGTGGCCGCGGCTGCGTGAGGTGCTGATCCCGAGCGGCGCCGAAAAGCTCGGCATGAAGCTGCTGCAGGCCAAGGACACCGCCCCGACCCGGCCGCATCCCCACGTGCCGCCCCGTCCCGGCGTCCTCAAGGCGACCGGGCCCGCCGCCGCCGTGGCCGACCACCTGCGCGATGCCGTCACCGGCCGGGGCAAGAAGGGGTAAAAAGTAGGCGGGAGGCCGCCGTGACCGCATCGCTGGTTCTGCTCAACGTAAGGCTGTGGTCACCGGACGGGGCCGGGGGTGGCTGCGACGCGCTCGTGGCTGACGGGTCCCGGATCACCGCCCTGACCGGCACGGCCGAGGCCCGGGCGCTGGCCGGCCCGCGGACCCGGGTCATCGACCTCGGCGGCCGCCTGGTCATCCCCGCGTTCGGCGACGCCCACGTCCACCCGGTCGGCGGCGGCCTGGAGAGCCTGCGCTGCGACCTGACCGGCCCTCGCGACCGGACCCGCTACCTGGCCGTCATCGCCGATTGTGCCCGCCCGCTCGGCCCCGACGAGTGGGTGCTGGGCGGCGGCTGGTCGATGGAGGCGTTCCCGGGCGGCGTCCCCTCGGGGGCAGACCTGATCGGAGCGGCCGACGGCCGCCCGGTGTTCCTGCCCAACCGGGACCACCACAGCGCCTGGGTCAGCCCGGCCGCGCTGGCCCGGGCGGGCATCACCGCCGACACCGCGGACCCGCCCGACGGCCGGATCGAGCGGGACGCCGGCGGCGAGCCGTCCGGGGTCCTCCACGACGGCGCCATGCGGCTGGTGTCGCAGCTGATCGCGGCGCCGACCGCCGACGAGCTGGCGGCTGGGCTGCGGGCCGGCCAGCGCCACCTGCACGCGCTCGGCATCACCCACTGGCAGGACGCGATCGTGGGCGACGCCCCCGACATCGGCATCCCCGACGCGCTCGCCACCTACGGCCGGGCGGCGGCCGAGGGCTGGCTGACCGGGCAGGTCAACGGGGCGCTGTGGTGGGACCGGAGCCGCGGCCCGGACCAGATCCCGGCCCTGCTCGAGCGGCGGGCCCAGGCGCCCGGCGGCGCGTTCCGGGCCACCTCGGTCAAGATGATGCTGGACGGCGTCTGCGAGACGCTCACGGCCGCCATGACCGACCCCTACACCAGCGGTAACGGCCACCACCACGCCCACCGGGGCGAGCTGTTCGTCCCCCCGGACGAGGTCGCCGACGCGGTCCGGCGGCTCAGCCGCGAGGGCTTCCAGGTCCACTTCCACGCCATCGGCGACCGGGCCGTGCACGTCGCCCTGGACGCGGTCGCGAGCGGGGCCGGGACGGCCCGGGCGCTGCGCCACCACATCGCCCACCTGCAGTTCATCCGCCCCGAGGACGTCGACCGGTTCGCCGATCTCGGGGTGGTGGCCAACTTCCAGCCGCTCTGGGCCGCCCACGAGCCGCAGATGGACGAGCTCACGCTGCCGTTGATCGGCCCCGAGCGGGCCGGCTGGCAGTACCTGATCGGCACCCTGGCCCGCCGCGGCGCCCGCCTCGCGTTCGGCAGCGACTGGCCGGTCTCCAGCGCCGACCCCCTGCAGGAGATCCACGTCGCAGTCAACCGCCGCCTGTCCCGCCAGCTCGGCCGGCCGGGCACCCCCGAGACCGAGCACCCGTTCCTGCCCGCCGAGGCGCTGCCGCTGCCCCAGGCGCTGGCCGCCTTCACCAGCGGCGTGGCCTACGTCAACCACCGCGAGGACGAGCTCGGCTCACTGCGCCCCGGCCACCGGGCCGACATCGCCGTCCTCAGCCAGGACATCTTCGCCGGGCCGGCCGACGAGATCGGCGACACCCGGGTCGAGCTCACGATCGCCGGCGGCCAGCCCGTCTACGAGGCCGCCGGCGCCCCCGCCTGACGCCCCCCCGCAGCCCGCGTCGTCCCTCGGCCCGCCTCGGCCCGCGCCCCCCTCAGCCCGCGCCCCCCTCAGCCCGCGCCACCCCTCAGCCGCGCCACCCATCGACAGCAGATGCTGTCATCGCGCCCGGCAAAGTGAAAGAAACACCGCAAGTTGCAAAAGTTCCCCGGACGGGGAGTGACTCGATAGTCACTAATATGCCATATTGGGCTTATTCGCACTTGCGTCGCGCACATTCACGGGAGGCGCCATGACATTGCCGCGAGCGCATGCCTTCGGCGGGCGATCGCACGCCATCAGCGACCCGGCTCACGTCCGCTCCGAACGCATCTGGGAGCAACGCCGGGCGCTGGGGCGGCGGCTGGCCGCGCTGCGCAGCCGGTCCGGCTTCAGCCAGTGGGAGTTCGCCCCGCTGACCGGGTACTCACGCAGCACCCTGTCGGACGCCGAACTCGGCCGCCACCGACTGCGCCGGGAGTTCTGGCAGCGCTGCGACGACGCGCTGCAGGCGGACGGGGCGCTGACGGCGGCCTACGACCGGATCGAGGTGCAGGCCACCGCCGTCCGCCGGTCGGCCCGCAGCCAGGCCCAGGCCGCCCGCGAGCAGCAGGCGTCGGCCCGGCTGCACGCGCTGATGCCCGCCAGCGCCCCGGTCGCCGATCCGGAGTCGCCGATGACGGTGACCGAGCAGTGCCCGCACTGCCGCCAGCCGGTGACGGTCATCATCGTGCCCGGTCAGCGTTCGTCCAGACCAGACTCGGCTGTCTCCGACCGGCAATAACCTGTCGCCGCGCAGGCTATAGGGGCGCGACCCGGGCCCGCCTAACGTCGGGTTATGTACGGTCGCGGCGCGCGAACGGTCGCTGCCCTGGCGCTGGTCGCCGCGCTGACCGCCGTGCTGGCCGGGCTGGCCAGCTGCTCGCCGGCGCCACCACCCGCGGCCGGGGCGCCCCGCTGCCAGCCGGAGAGCCTGCCGGTCCGGCTGTCGGCCCCGGCCACGACCAGCTACCACGTCAGCGGCTGGCTGTGCGCGGACGGCTCGCCCCGGGTCGTCGAGGTGCTGATCCCGGGGCTGACCTACGGCGCTTCCTACTGGAACTTCCCGCTCGATCCGGCCCGCTACAGCTACGTCCGGGCGGCCACCGCGGCCGGTTTCGCCACCCTGGCCATCGACCGGCTGGGCACCGGCACCAGCAGCCACCCGCCCGCTGCCGACGTCACCGCCACCTCCGAGGCCTACGCCCTGCACCTGATCGTGCAGCGTTTGCGATCCGGCCTGCCCGGTCACGGCCGGTTCGGCACCGTGGTGCTGGTCGGGCACTCCTACGGCTCGGACGTGGCGCTGCGCGAGGCGGCCGCCTACGGGGACGTGGCCGGCGTGATCTCGACCGGCTGGCTGACGGCCGGCAACCCGGCCGGCCACCTGCAGGTCCGCAACTCTTATGACGCCGCGGCCCCCGACGACCCCAAGTTCGCCCACGTCAGCCTGCCGGACGGCTACGTGACGACCAAGCCCGGCACCCGCGGCGCCGACTTCTACAACACCGCCTACGCCAGCCCGGCCGTCATCGGTGAGGACGAGGTGCTCAAGGAGACCGTCACCAGCGGCGAACTGGCCTCGGTGGTGGTGCCGATCCCGGCCGCCAGCACCCGCCAGATCAAGGTCCCGGTGCTGCTGGCCGACGGCCAGGACGACAACCTCGACTGCAGCGCCTCGCTGCCCGGGGTCTCCTGCGCCAGCGCCGCCGCCCTGATCGCCCGGGAGCAGCCCAACTATGCGCCCGCCGCCTGCCTGCAGGCGTTCGTGCTGCCCAAGGCCGGCCACAGCATCAACCTGCACCCCGACGCCCCCCAGTGGTTCGCGGAAGCCAACCGCTGGGTCCGCGCCTACGTCACCCACCCGGGTTGCGCCAAAACGAGCTGAGCCCGCGCCCCGCTCAGCGCCGCACCTGATGCCCGGCCGCCCGCAGCAGCCCGCAGGCCTCCTCCAGCCGAGCGCTCGGCACCAGCACGATGTCCCCGTCGTAACTGGAAACCGCCCAGACCGGCACCCCGCCCGCCCCCAGCGGCGCCACCACCGCGCTCAGCATCCCGGTCGCCTGCACGTCGTGCGCCTCGTCGCCGTTCCACAGCGCCACCCAGGCGTCCGCCCCGGCGTCGTCCCGCCGGATCACCGTCGTCCCGTCCGGCCCGAACACCACCGCCAGCACCCCCGCGCCCGCCCCGACCTCGGCACCGTCGCCCGGCCGCTCGAGCACGAACAACCCGTCCAGCACCCTCACCGTCTGATGCTCAGCCCGAGCCACCCCCAGATCGTCCCACGCACCGTCCCCGCCACCCCAACGAGGGCATCGCCGCCCCGAACCGGATCGACGGCGCCAACCCGCGGCCGCCGGACCACAGCGCCTTTCATCTCCCGTGACCGGACAGCCCCCCGCCGTACTCCGGTCCCCGCTCCGGTACCGGTCCCGCTCACCCCAGCCCGCGGCCACCCCTGCCGGCCCGTACGCTCGCTGACCGCCTGGCCCGGCCCGCCCCCCGGGCCTCGCCAGTCTCACCCTGGCTGCCGCAGGCCCCTGGCCCCGGGCCTCGCCAGTCTCACCCCCGGCTGCCGCAGGCCCCCGGCCCCGTCCTCGCCAGTCTCACCCCTGGCTGCCGCAGGCCCCTGGCCCCGGGCCTCGCCAGTTTCACCCCCGGCTGCCGTCAGGCCCCCGGCCCCGTCCTCGCCAAGTCTCACCCATCGCCTCCGCTGGCTCTGCGACCCGGCGTAGGCCGCCGCTCCCCAAGCGGCGCCCCTTCCGCCCCGACGGCCTCCAAGCGCCACCTTAACCCTTAAGTCACACCGGCCCCACGCGCCTCCGCACTGCGGGGCTACTCCCGGTTTAGGGCGATTTTTAGGCAGCATTTGTAAAAATGTCTTCCCTAATCCTCCCGAACCCCAGCCACGCCAGCCCACCAGTCACACCAGGCTCAGGAATCTCGGCGAGGCGGTGGAGGGGGCGGCCCGAGCTGGGCCGTGCGCCTGCGGGCCCCGCTAGGCCGTGCGCTTGCGGGGCACTGCCCCGGGCCGCCGTGCCCTCGTTGGCGCCGGCACCAGCACCCGCTGGGCGGGAGTCGGCCCGAGCTGGGCCGTGCGCCTGCGGGGCCCCTCTCGGCCGTGCGCCTGCGGGGCCCGCTAGGTCCCGGCCGCCGTACCCTGCTAGGTCCGGGCCGCCGGGTCCCGCTAGGTCCGGGCCGCCGGGTCCCGCTAGGTCCGGGCCGCCGGGTCCCGCTAGGTCCGGGCCGCCGGGTCCGCTAGGTCCGGGCCGCCGGGTCCCGCTAGGCCCGGGCCGCCGGGTCCGCTAGGTCCGGGCCGCCGGGCCCCGCTAGGCCCGGGGCTGCCGTCCCGTTGGGCGCCGGCACCAGCACTCGCTGGGCGGGTCGGCCCGAGCAGCCACCGCGCCCGCGCCCGGGGACCCTGCGGAGCCCGGCTGGCTGGAGGCGTCCACCCGAAGCCTCCGTCGCCCCTTGCCGTAAAAGCCCGCACCGGTTGACGGCTCCACCCCACCCGGGGCTCCCAGCAGCCCACACCCCATCAGCGCCCCCGGCAGTCCGTCACACCAGACACATGAGCCCCTTTTAATAAAATCAATAACACCAATCGGCGCATCCTCTGCAATTGCAGTGATGATTCATTTGCAATTTTCAGGGAAATTATCCTGCCGGACTTTGTGCCGGGCCTTACCGGCACCCGTGTCGGCAGCTGATTGTTTCTGCCATGTCTAAGTTGTCGCGGACGCTGACGCCCCGGGTGGCCGTGTTGATCACCGCGCTGGCCGCGGTCACGACCGCCGGTTGCGTCTCCGGCGCGGCCGCCGGGAAGGTGTCGGCCACCGGTCCGGAGAAAACCAACCTGGTCATCGCGGCCGTTCCCACCGCCTCGTCGGCCGGAGTTTACGTGGCCCAGCGGGACGGCCTGTTCCGCCAGGCGGGCCTCAACGTGAAGATCGTCAACATTTCGGCCGGCGCCAACGTCACCCCCGAACTGCTCCACGGCAGCATCGACGTGGTCAACGGCGCCTACGCCGGTTTCATTCAGGCCCAGATCCACGGGGCCGCCCAATTCCACATCCTGGCCGACGGCTACGCGGGCGCGCCCAACGTGGACGAGGTCGTGGTGCTGCCGAAGTCCGGCATCAACAGCGTCAAGCAGCTCGAGGGCAGGACGGTCGCGGTCAACGCGCTCGGCAGCGTGGCCCAGCTGCTGGTGTCCTCGGCGCTGTCCTCCCAGGGGGTGGCGCCCAGCAAGGTGCACTTCGTGGCGATGGGCTTCCCGGCCATGCCGGCCGCGCTCCAGCGCCATCAGATCGACGCGGCCTACCTGGCCGAGCCGTACCTGAGCCAGGCCGAGGAGCAGACCGGCGGCGAGGAGCTGCTCGACGTCAACCAGGGCGCCACCCAGGACTTCCCGATCGACGGCTACGCCGCCACCGTCCAGTGGTGCCGCAAGTACCCGAAGACGGCCGCCGCCGTGGCCAAGGCCCTGGACGAGGGCCAGGCGCTGGCCGACACCAACCGGCCGCTGGTGGAAAAGGCGCTGACCAAGGACACCACGATCACCAGGCAGATCGCGGCGATCATGGCGCTCGGCGACTTCCCCGACACCGTCGACACCGTCCACCTGCAGCGGGTGCCGGACCTCATGCAGAGCTTCGGCCTGCTCAAGCAGCGCTTCAGCATGAACGTGATGACCAAGCCGGTAGGGAGCTGACATGAGCAGCCCGCTGATCACCACCTTTGAAGCGGCGGCGCCCCGCTACGACAGTTCCGGCGCCCAGTTCGCCGGGCCGGTCGCCGAGCAGCTGGTCGCGCTGGCCGCGCCCCGGCCCGGCGACCAGGTGCTCGACGTCGGCTGCGGGGCGGGGGCGGTCGCCGTCCGCTGCGCCCGCGCGATCTCCCCGGACGGCCAGGTGACCGGGCTCGACCTGTCCGAGGGGATGCTGCGCCGCACCGCGGCCGAGGCCGCCGCCCGCGGGTTCGGCAACGTGCGCACCCGGCTGGGGGACGCGGCCGAGCCGCCGTTCGCGCCCGCCAGCTTCGACACGGTGCTCGCCAGCCTGGTGCTGTACCTGCTGCCGGACACCGAGCCGGCCCTGCGCCACTGGCGCGAGCTGCTCAAGCCGGGCGGCACGCTGGGCTTCTCCTGGGGCATCGGCCCCGACCCGCGCTGGTCGCCGGTGTTCGCCGCCGTCGACGCCTTCGCCAAGCACGCCGGGTTCGAGAGCTACGTGCGCCGGGTCGGGTCCCCCGACGAGCTGGCCGCCCAGCTGGCGGCGCTCGGGTACACCGCGGTCGAGGTCACCACCCGCACCATCGACGTGCGCTACACCGGGCCGCGGCAGTGGTGGCAGGCGTCCTGGGCCGAGGCGCCCCGGCTGGCCTGGCAGCACATACCGGACGCGGACCGGGACACCGCCCGCCGGGCCGCGTTCGCGCTGCTGGACCGGATGCGGGAGCCGGACGGCACCCTGGTCCGGCGGGTGCGGATGGCGTTCGCGATCGCCGAACGCCCCGCCGCCGAATCCCCGGTCACCGCGCGCCCGGCCACCAGCGACGGGGCCTCCCGGTGAGGCCCGCCCCGGTCCCGGACGAGACCACCGACCAGTCGCTGCTGCAGATGCGGCGGGCGCTCGGCCGCCAGCTGGCGGCGCTGCGCAACCGGGCCGGGCTCAGCCAGTGGGACCTGGCCCCGATGACCGGGTACTCGCGCAGCACGCTGTCCGACGCCGAGCTCGGCCGCCACCGGCTGCGCCGGGAGTTCTGGGTGCGCTGCGACGGGCTCCTCAAGGCCGAGAACCGGCTGGTGGCGGGCTACGACCGGATCGAGAGTGCCGGCGCGGTGCTCCGGCAGCGCCCGGGCGACGCCACCCGGCCGGTCCGCGACGAGCTGGCGTCGGCCCGGCTGCGGGCGGTCCGGGCGCTGCCCGACCAGGAGCCCGCCCCGCCCGCGCCGCCGGCGGGCACCGCGGCCGACCGGGCCTCGCGGGTGGCGATGGAGTCGTGCCCGCACTGCCGCCGCCCGATCGCGGTCCTGGTCGTCCCCTCGAACCCGGCTTAGGCGCGGCCGGAGGGCTGGCCGCCGGTGATCGCCGTATCGCGGAGGAAAAGGCGGATCTGCTCGTCGAGTCCGGCCGTAGCGGCGGCGCCCCGGTAGCGGGGCTGCCGGAGCTCGTCCCGGACCTGGCTGAGGCCGGCCACGATCGAGTCGATGCGCTGGGCCCGCGGCAGCGCCAGGACCGGGGTGATGGCGGGCCGGACCGCGTCCAGCTGGCCGGCCCGCAGCCGGGTGGCCGCCAGCGTGGTCCGGGCCCGGGCCGCGCAGCCGAAGCTGTGGTCCCCGTCGGGACCCGGCCCCAGGTCGTACATGGAGGTGGCCAGCTCCAGCTCGGCGGCGGCGTCCCGTTCGGCCCCGGGCGCCTCGGCCAGCGCCGCCCCGGCCAGGTAGTGCTGGGACGCCAGCGAGAAGCCGAACTCGCCCGCGATCTCGAGCACGTCGTCGTGGTGGTCGCGGTCGCGGGCGTCGGCGGCGGCCGCGATGGCCTGCCGGGCGGTGCCGACGTCGCCCAGCCGGGCCGCCGCCCGGGCCTGGTGCAGGTGCAGCTGGGCCGCGTTGGGGCCGCTGGACAGCAGCTCGAGGCCGCAGACGGCGTGGCGGCGGCTCTCGTCCGGGCGGCCGGACCAGTAGGTGATCGTGGCCAGCTCGGTCTGGACCTGGGCCATTAACGGCGGGTGGCGGACGATGGTGGCGTAGGCCCAGCCCGCCTGAGCCAGCTTGGCGGCCGCGACCGCGTAGCCGAGGTCGCTGGCGGCCACCGCCATCAGGCTGTTCAGCAGGCCGAGGAGGAAGTACAGCTCACTTTCGTCCTGCGGCCACAGCCGCAGGTCCAGTGACCGGTGGATGCCCGCCCGGACCCGGCGCATCCGCTGGAACAGCGGGAACGGTTCGCCGGTCATGTACGCCCGGGACAGCCGGGCCAGCTCGGCCCGGGCGCCGGCCAGGCTGGCCTCGTCGGTTTCCCGGCGGATGGCCCGCTCGGCGTGCTGCACGGCTTCCCGGGCGGCCGTCACCACCTGCTCGTTGTCGGTCCTGGCGGTCTCGGCCGCCTCGGCCGCGTCCGCCACCGGGGCGGGCTGGGCGGCCGCCACGGTGGCGGCCAGCTGGGTGATGACCAGCCGGTCGGCGGGCGGCAGCCAGGCCTGGTCGGTCTCGTCGACCAGGCTCGGCACCGTGGTCGCGTACGCCCGGGCCAGCAGGGACAAGATGTAGGCGGTGGGTTTGCGGCCGGTCGGCTCGCGGCCGCTGCCGGGGGAGGCCTCGCCCGGCCAGTCCTCGTACTCGCACAGGTGGGCGGCAGTCATCCCGGCCCGGCTGAG
>Ga0213875_10000556_pt1 | contig 30532 bp, 22 predicted proteins | sample BarmaccomBMRX_R8_FD_160105 | JGI IMG/M metagenome (GOLD analysis project Ga0213875, IMG submission 160105) | Root-associated microbial communities from Barbacenia macrantha in rupestrian grasslands, the National Park of Serra do Cipo, Brazil - RX_R8 | ecosystem: Host-associated > Plants > Roots...
CCGAAGGGCAATTTCGACGGCCCGGCGCGCGCCTACACGATCAACGCCAACGACCAGATCCAGAACGGCGACGACTACAACCGCCTCGTCGTCGCGTATCGCAACGGCGCGCCGGTCTATCTGTCGGACGTCGCGACCGCCGTGAACGGCTCCGAGAACACCAAGCTGGCGGGCTGGATCAACACCACCCAGGCGGTCGTGCTCAACATCCAGCGCCAGCCCGGCGCCAACGTCATCGATGTGGTGGACCGCATCCGCGCATTGTTGCCGCAGCTGCGGGCGGCGCTGCCCGCGGCGATCGATGTCGAGATCGTGACCGACCGCACCACGACGATCCGCGCCTCGGTCGCCGATGTCGAGTTCGAGCTCGGCCTCGCGGTGCTGCTGGTCGTGCTGGTGATCTTCGTCTTCCTGCGCAGCGTGTCGGCGACGGTGATCCCGAGCCTCTCGGTGCCGCTGTCGCTGGTCGGGACCCTGGCGGTCATGTACCTCGCCGGGTTCAGCCTCAACAATCTGTCGCTGATGGCGCTGACGATCGCGACCGGCTTTGTCGTCGACGACGCGATCGTCATGATCGAGAACATCTCGCGCTTTATCGAGGAGGGCGACCCGCCGCTGCAGGCGGCGCTCAAAGGCTCGGAACAGATCGGCTTCACGATCATCTCGCTGACGATCTCGCTGATCGCGGTGCTGATCCCGCTGTTGTTCATGGCCGATGTCGTCGGCCGGCTGTTCCGCGAATTCGCGATCACGCTGGCGGTCACGATCATCATCTCGGCGATCGTATCGCTGACCCTCGTCCCGATGATGTGCGCAAAGCTGCTGCGCCATCATCGGGAATCCGAGATGTCGGCCTTCGCGCGCTGGACGCAGCGCGGTTTCGACGGGCTGATCGCGGGCTACGGGCGGCTGCTCAACTGGGTGCTGGACCGTCAGGCGCTGACCCTGCTGGTGGCGGTCGCGACGCTCGGGCTGACCGTGCTGCTCTACGTCGCGATCCCGAAGGGGTTCTTCCCGGTCCAGGACACCGGGCTCATCCAGGGGATCTCGCAGGCGTCGCCGACCGTCTCCTTCGCGGCCATGGCGGAGCGCCAGGAGGCGCTGGCGGCGGCGATCCTGAAGGACCCCGATGTCGTCAGCCTGTCGTCCTTTATCGGGGTGGACGGGTCCAACACGACGCTCAACAGCGGGCGCTTCCTGATCAACCTGAAGCCGCATAACGAGCGCACCACCAGCGCGAGCAACGTGATCCGCCGACTGCAGCGGGAAACCGCCGGGGTCACCGGCGTCGATCTCTACATGCAGCCGGTGCAGGATCTGACGATCGACGCCACCGTCAGCCGGACGCAGTACCAATTCGCGATCGAGGACGCCAACCCCGACGACTTCCCGATCTGGATCCCCAAGCTGATCGACCGCTTGCAGCGGGTGCCGCAGATCGAGGATGTGGCGACCAACTTCTCGGCCAATGGGCTGTCGGCCTACATCCTGATAGACCGGGCCACCGCCGGCCGGTTCGGCATCACCCCGGCGACGGTCGATAATGCGCTCTACGACGCCTTCGGGCAGCGCATCGTCTCGACGATCTTCACCCAGTCCAACCAGTACCGCGTCATCCTCGAAGCGGACACGTCGCTCCCGCAATCGCTCGAGTCGCTCAACTCGATCTATCTGCCGTCATCGACCGCGACCAACGGGCAGGTGCCGCTTTCGGCGATTGCGCGGGTCGTCGAACAGCAGGCCCCGCTCGAAATCGATCATCTCGGCCAGTTCCCGGCGACGACCGTCTCCTTCAATCTAGCGGCCGGCGCCTCGCTCGGCGCGGCGGTCGATGCGATCAAGGCGGCCGAGCAGGAGATCGGCATGCCGGCCAGCATGGTGACCCTGTTCCAGGGCGCCGCGCTCGCCTTCCAGGCCTCGCTCAGCAACGAGCTGATGCTGATCATCGCGGCGCTGATCACGGTCTACATCGTGCTCGGCGTGCTGTACGAGAGCTACATCCACCCGATCACGATCCTCTCGACCCTGCCCTCGGCAGGGCTCGGCGCGCTGCTCGCGCTGATGCTCGACGGCAGCGATCTCAGCATCATCGCGATCATCGGCATCATCCTGCTGATCGGGATCGTCAAGAAGAACGGCATCATGATGGTCGATTTCGCGCTCGAGGCGGAGCGCGCCCACGGTTTGGCGCCGCGCGAGGCGATCTTTCAGGCCTCGCTGCTGCGCTTCCGGCCGATCCTGATGACGACGATGGCGGCCCTTTTCGGCGCGCTGCCGCTGATGCTCGGCACCGGCACCGGGTCGGAATTGCGCCACCCGCTCGGTGTCACGATCGTCGGCGGCCTGATCTTGAGCCAGCTGCTGACCCTGTTCACGACGCCGGTCATCTATCTCGGGTTCGAGCGGCTGGGCGCATTTGTCGGGCGGCAGCTGGGCGGCGAGGCCAAGCCCGAAGGCGCGCGCCCTTGAGCCTGTCGCGCCCGTTCATCGAACGGCCGGTCGCGACCACCCTGCTCACGATCGGGGTCGCGCTCGCCGGCATCTTCGCCTTCGAGAAGCTGCCGGTCTCGCCACTGCCGCAGGTCGATTTCCCGACCATTTCGGTGACCGCGCAGATGCCCGGCGCCAGCCCCTCGACGATGTCGACGACCGTGGCGACCCCGCTCGAACGGCATCTCGGGGTCATCGCCGACGTGACCGAGATGACCTCGTCGAGCTCGGTCGGCTCGACCCGGATCACGCTGCAATTCGGGCTCGACCGCAATATCGACGGCGCCGCGCGGGATGTGCAGGCCGCGATCAACGCGGCGCGTGCCGATCTGCCGAGCAGCCTGCGCAGCAACCCGACCTACCGCAAGGTCAACCCGGCCGATGCGCCGGTCGCGATCATCGCGATGACCTCGACGACCAAGACCCAAGGCCAGATCTACGACGCCGCCTCGACCGTGCTGCAGCAGGCGCTCTCGCAGGTCGAAGGGGTCGGGCAGGTCACGATCGGCGGCAGCGCCCTGCCCGCCGTGCGCGTCGAACTCAACCCGCTCGCGCTGTTCAAATACGGCATCGGGCTCGAAGACGTGCGGGCCGGGCTCGCCTCCGCCAACGCGCACAGCCCCAAGGGCGCGATCGATGTCGGGGAGCGCACCTATCAGATCTACACCAACGACCAGGCGACCGCGCCGGAGGATTATCGGCCGCTGATCGTCGCGTACCGCAACGGCTCCCCGGTGCGCCTGACGGATGTCGCCGAGGTCAGTCAGAGCGTCGAGAACCTGCGCAATGCCGGTCTCGCCAACGGCAAGCCCGCGGTGCTGCTGATCATCTATCGCCAGCCGAACGCGAACATCATCGACACGGTCGATCGCGTGATCGCGCTGATGCCGCAGCTCAAGGCCTCGATCTCGAACGATATCGACCTGCATGTCGCGATGGATCGCACCGCGACGGTCCGCGCCTCGCTGCACGATGTCGAGCGCACCTTGATCATCGCGATCGCGCTCGTGATCCTCGTCGTGTTCATCTTCCTGCGCAACGCGCGGGCGACGCTGATCCCGAGCGTCGCGGTGCCGGTGTCGCTGATCGGCACCTTCGGGGCGATGTACCTGCTCGGCTACAGCCTCGACAATCTGTCGCTGATGGCGCTGACGATCTCGACCGGCTTTGTCGTGGACGACGCGATCGTCGTGCTGGAGAACATCACCCGCCATATCGAGGAGGGGGTGCCGCGGATGCGCGCCGCTCTGCTCGGCGCGGGCGAAGTCGGCTTCACCGTGCTGTCGATGAGCGTGTCGCTGATCGCGGTGTTCGTCCCGATCCTGCTGATGGGCGGCATCGTCGGCCGGCTGTTCCACGAATTCGCGGTGACGCTGTCGGTCGCGATCATGATCTCGCTCGTCGTCTCGCTAACCACGACGCCGATGATGTGCGCCTATCTGATCAAGCCCGTGCCGCAGGCGCAGCGCGGCCGCTGGTATGTTGCGAGCGAGCGGGTCTTCGCCGGGATGCTGAGCTTTTACGACCGCACGCTCGTGCAGGCCTTGCGCCATCCGCTGCTGATCATGCTGATCCTGCTGCTGACGGTATGCCTCAACGTCTACCTGTTCGTGGCGATCCCGAAGGGCTTTTTCCCGCAGCAGGATACCGGCCGCATGATCGGCGGCATCCAGGCCGACCAAAGCATCTCGTTCCAGCGGATGCGCAAGAAACTGCAGCAATTCATCGACATCATCCAGCACGATCCGGCGGTGGCGAGCGTCGTCGGTTTCACCGGCGGCGGCCAGACCAATTCGGGGTTTGTGTTCGTCGCGCTGAAGCCGCTCGACCAGCGCAATCTGTCGGTCGACGAGGTGATCGCCCGCATCCGCGGCAAGCTCAACGAGGTCGCGGGCGCGCGTCTATTCCTGCAGGCCGTGCAGGACATCCGGGCCGGCGGCCGCCAGAGCAACGCGCAATACCAATACACGCTGCAAAGCGACAGCCTGCCGGATCTCTACAGCTGGGGGCCGAAGATTACGGCCGCGCTCGAAAAAATGCCCGAGCTGACCGACGTCAACTCCGACCAGCAGCAGAACGGGCTCGAAACCGACCTGGTGATCGACCGCACGACGGCGTCGCGGCTCGGCCTGACGGTCAGCCAGGTCGACAACACCCTCTACGACGCGTTCGGGCAGCGCCAGGTCTCGGTCATCTACAACCCGCGCAACCAGTACCATGTGGTCATGGAGGTGGCGCCGCAATTCTGGCAGCACCCGGAGACGCTCGATCAGATCTACGTCAGCACCAGCGGCGGGTCGGTCGGAGGCACGCAGGGGACCAACGCGGTTGCCGGCACGGTGCAAAAGCCGGCGGCCAAGCAATCCTCGAGCAGTGCCGCGACCTCGGTCGCGCAGATCGCGGGGGATGCGGCGCGCAACCAGGCGGCGAACGCGCTCGCCAATACCGGGCATGGCAGCACCTCGACCGGCGCCGCGGTCAGCACCTTCTCCGAGAGCATGGTGCCGCTATCGGCCTTCAGCCATTACGAGCCGGGCAAGACGCCGCTCGCGGTCAACCACCAGGGCCTCGCCGTCGCCAGCACGATCTCGTTCAATCTGAAGCCGGGCGCCTCGCTCAGCCACGCGACCGCCGCGATCGAGCAGGCGATGACGAGCCTGCATGTGCCGAGTACGATCCAGGGCCATTTCGCCGGCACCGCGCAGGTCTTTCAGCAATCGCTCAACAACGAGCCGATCCTGATCGCGGCGGCGCTGGTGGCGGTCTATATCGTGCTCGGCGTGCTGTACGAGAGCTATGTCCACCCGATCACGATCCTGTCGACGCTGCCTTCGGCCGGGGTCGGCGCGGTGCTGGGGCTGATGGCGTTCAACACCGAATTCAGCATCATGGCGCTGATCGGCGTGATCCTGTTGATCGGCATCGTGAAGAAGAACGCGATCATGATGATCGACTTCGCGCTGGCGGCCGAGCGCAGCGAAGGCCTGAGCTCGCGCGAGGCGATCTACAAGGCCTCGCTGCTGCGCTTCCGCCCGATCATGATGACGACGATGGCGGCGATGCTCGGCGCCTTGCCGCTGGCGCTCGGCCTGGGCGAGGGCGCGGAATTGCGCCGCCCGCTCGGGATCGCGATCGTCGGCGGGCTGCTGGTCAGCCAGGCGCTGACCTTGTACACGACGCCGGTCATCTACCTCTATCTCGACCGCTTCCGGTTCTGGGCGCAGCGGCGCTGGCGCGGGCGGGGGCGCGGGCTCGACTGGCTCAGCGGCCGCGCCCCCGCGCCGGGCGAATGAGGCAGCCGGCCAGAACGCCGCGAAACGTGTCGTTGCGGCGGATTTCGGGGACGGGCGCGGCCGTGCTGCTGCTTGCCGCCTGTACGGTGGGGCCGGATTATCGCCGGCCCGACGCGCCGGTCTCGGCGCAATACAAGGAGGCGGGCTGGAAGCCGGCCGAGCCGCAGGATGCGATCGACCGCGGCGCCTGGTGGGCGATTTACCGCGACCCGGTGCTCGACGGGCTGGAGCGGCAGATCGACATTTCCAACCAGAATCTGCGATCGGCCGATGCAGCCTTCCGCGAATCGGAGGCGATCGTCGCGCAGGCGCGCGCCGGGTTCTTTCCGACCGTCGACATCAACGGTTCGGCGCAGCGCTCGCGTACCAGCGCCGGCGGGCGCGGCGCGACCGCCGGGTTCGGCGGCGGCGGCGGCATCGGCAACCTGTTCGCCACTTCGGCCTCGGCGACCTGGGAGCCCGATCTATGGGGCCGCATCCGCCGCACCGTAGAAAGCGATATCGCGAACGCCCAGGCGAGCGCCGGCGACCTCGCCAGCGCGCGGCTATCGGCGCAGGGTCAGCTCGCCTCCGACTATCTCGAATTGCGGGTGCAGGACGAGCTGAAGCGGCTGCTCGACCGATCGGCCGAGGCTTACGCCGAATCGTTGCGGATTACCCGCAACCAGTTCGCCGCCGGTACCGCGGCCGCCTCGGATGTGGCGCAGGCGCAGGCGCAGCTCGACAGCACCCGCGCGCAGTCGATCGCGGTCGGGGTGACGCGCGCCCAGCTCGAACACGCAATCGCCGTGCTGATCGGCAAGCCGCCCGCCGAGCTGACCATCGCCGCGGTGCCGACCGTGCCGGCCGTGCCGGCGATCCCGGCCGGGCTGCCCTCGGCCCTGCTGGAGCGGCGTCCCGACATCGCCGCGGCCGAGCGGCGGATGGCTGCCGCCAACGAGGAGATCGGCATCGCCGAGGCGGCCTTCTACCCCGCGATCACGCTGTCGGCCGATTACGGCGTGTCGGCGGCGACCTTGGCGCGGCTGTTCTCGGCGGCAAGCCGGGTCTGGTCGGTCGGATCGAACCTGACCGAGACCGTGTTCGACGCCGGCGCCCGCAGCGCCCAGGTCGAGGAGGCGCGCGCCGCCTACGAGCAGACGATCGCGGCCTATCGCCAGACCGTGCTGAGCGCCTTGCAGCAGGTCGAAGACGAGCTTGCCGCGAGCCGCATCCTCGCCGAGGAGGCGGAGGCCGAGGCGGCCGCCCTGACCGCGGCGCGGGAAGCGGAGCGGATCATCACCAACCAGTACCGGGCCGGGACGGTCGCCTATACCAGCGTCATCGTGGCGGAGACGACCGCCCTCTCGACCGCCGAGACGGTCGAAAATATCCGCCAGAACCGGCTGATCGCGAGCGCGGCGCTGATCCAGGCATTGGGCGGCGGCTGGGACGCCGCGCAATTGCCCGGCCGCGACCGCATCGAAAGCGACAACCCGCTCGACTTCAACCCGCTCCCCCCTTCCCTGCGCCCCTGATGCGTGCCGCCGCCCGGAGGGGGTTTTGCTGGACGCCGCGAGTGGCTCAGCGTCGAATGCTCCCGTGTCTCGGTTTTAGTTGACGGATTGGGCCCACCTGGTCGTGCCGGTTTCGAACACGCTGCTGACCCTGCTCGACCCCGCCGCGGCGCAGCGCTATTACGCGGCGGGGCCGTGGCGGAACGAGACGCTGTACACGCTGCTCGCGCGTCACGCCGCGGCGCGGCCGGACGGCTTCGCGGCGCGCGACGGCCGCTCGCGGTTGACGTGGCGCGAGTTGCTCGCCGCGGTCGAGGCGGTTGCCGCCGATCTGCACGGGGCCGGGCTGAAAGCGGGCGAGCGGGTCTCTGTGTGGCTGCCGAGCCGGGTCGAGGCGGTCGTCGTGTTTCTGGCGTGCTCGCGCAATGGCTATGTCTGCAACCCCTCGCTGCACCAGAATTATACCGTCGCCGAAATCGTCGAACTGCTGGGCCGCATCCGCTCGGCGGCCTTGTTCGCCCAACCCGGCTACGGGGCCGATGCGGCCGGCACCGAGATCTTCACCGCGGCGGCTGGGCTCCCGGCATTGCGCCGGATCTATACGCTCGGCGAGGGCCCGAGCGGTGCCGCCGCTTTTCCGCGCCCCGTGAAGCCGGACCGCGACGGCGCGCCGCCATTGCCGCCGGTCGCCGAGAATGCCGACAAGATCGTCTATCTCGCTTTCACCTCGGGAACGACCGGAGCGCCGAAAGGGGTCATGCACTCCGACAACACGCTGCTCGCCAACGGTCGCGCAATGGTCGAGGATTGGCGCCATGACGAACGCACCGTGCTGCTGAGCTTGAGCCCGATTAGCCATCATATCGGCACGGTCGCGATCGAGCAGATGATGGCGGCCGGGCTGGAGCTGGCGGTCAATGCCCCGCCGCCTGGGCTGAGCGCCCTCGATTGGATCGTCGAGACCGGTGCAACCTATGTGATGGGCGTGCCGACGCATGCGATGGACATTCTGGCGGAAGCCCGCCGCCGCGGTCTGCCCGGCCTCGGTGCGGTGCGGGTGTTCTACATGGCGGGCTCGCCGATCCCGCGCGAGGTCGCGCAAGCCTTTGTCGATCGAGGGGTTACCCCGCAAAACGTCTACGGCATGACCGAGAACGGCTCGCACCAATACACCCTGCCCGACGATCCGCCGCAAACCATCGTCGCGACCTGCGGCCGCTCGTGCCGCGCCTACGAGATCCGGCTGTGGCGCCAGGAGGACCCCGACACCGAGGCGGCGCCGGGGGAGATCGGCGAGATCGGCGGCCGCGGCGCGTGTCTGACCTTGGGCTATTTCGACAACCAGCGCGCGACCGAGGAATCGTTCAATCGCGGCGGCTGGTTCATGAGCGGCGATCTCGGCCGGCTCGATCGTGACGGCTGTCTCGAAATCGTCGGCCGCAAGAAGGATTTGATCATCCGCGGCGGGCACAACATCCACCCCGCTCGGATCGAGGATCTGGCGATGCGCCACCCGGCCGTCGCGCGCTGCGCCGCCTTTCCGGTCGCCGACCGCCGGCTCGGCGAGAAGGTTTGTCTGGCCGTCGTCTTCAACGATGGCGACAGCGCCGACCCCCCGGAATTGCTGGCGCATCTGCATCGCGCCGGGCTGTCGCGCTACGACATGCCGGAATATTTCATCGCGATGACCGGGTTTCCGCTGACCGCGAGCGGCAAGATCCTGAAGCGCGAGCTTGTCGAGTGGGTCCGCTGCGGCCGCATCGAACCCGTTCCGGTGCGCTGGGCCGACCCGGCACAAACGCCGGCGAGCGGCGAAGGGGACTGACATGGCGATCCACGTCAATCGGATCGACGAGCTGGTGCTGATCACGCTCGACCGGCCGGAGGCGCTCAACGCGCTGAGCTTCGCGCAATTGCACGATCTCGACCGGGTGCTCGATCATGTGGCGGAGGGCGACGCGCGCGCCGTGCTGGTAACCGGCGAAGGCGAGCGCGCGTTCTGCGCCGGCGCCGACATCAAGGAGCTGATGGGGCGCAGCCTGGTGGCGCAGCGCAACGGCGCGGCGCTCGGGCAATCGGTCCTCGCTAAGCTCGATCAATTGCCGATGCCCTCGATCGCGCTGATCAACGGCTACGCCTTCGGCGGCGGTCTCGAACTGGCGCTCGCCTGCACCTTCCGGCTGGCGGCGCGCACGGCGCGGTTGGGGTTGCCGGAGATCAAGCTCGGCCTGATCCCGGGCTATGGCGGCACGCAGCGCCTGCCGCGCCTGATCGGCGAGGCGCGCGCGCTCGAATTGATCCTGACCGGCCGCGCGATCGGCGCCGAGGAGGCCGAGCGCATCGGCTTGGTGAACCGGCTGATCGACGGCGATCTGGTGGCGGCCGGCACCGCCTTTGCGCGCGAGATGACGGGCTACAGCCTGCCGGTGCAGGGCCTCGCACGCGACGCGATCCGCCGCGCCCTCGACCTGCCGCTGCATGAGGGGCTCAAGATCGAGGCCGACCTCAACACCCTCGCCTTTCAGACCGAGGACGCCGCCGAAGGCATGGCCGCCTTCGTCGAAAAGCGCAAGCCGGCTTTCCGCGACCGCTGACACCGCCGCACCCGCCGGAACGGGGGCCGGCGGGCGCCGTTCTCCGGGCTCGCCGACGAGGTTGGGCGGGGGAAGACGTGATGAAAGACGACCCGACAGCAAGGCGCGGGTTCGACCGCCGCGGCTTCATGCGCCTCGCCGCGGCCGGGGCCGCCGGGGCGGGAGCGGCGAGAAGCTTCGCCGCCGCCGCGGCGGAGCGCTCGGAGACGGCGGCCGATATCGTGCGGCAGCCCTCGCCGGATTTCGCGGACGACCCGAACACCGCCGAAATCGTCGTCGAGACGCTGATTGCCTGGGGCGCGACGCACGCCTTCGGCATCGTCGGCGACGGCATCAACTCGATTATCGAAGCGCTGCGCCGCCGACAGGACCGCATCCGCTATATCGGTGTGCGCCACGAGGAAGCGGCCGCCTTTATGGCCTCCGGCTTCGCCAAGCACACCGGCCGGCTTGGGGTGTGCGTCGCGACGACCGGGCCGGGCGCGATCCATCTGCTCAACGGGCTCTACGACGCCTGCCTCGACGGCGCCCCGGTCGTGGCGCTGACCGGAACGACCTTTCACGATCTGGGCGGCGTCCGCTTTCAGCAGGCGATCGACACGACCAGGCTGATGCAGCCGGTGGCGCTCTACAATGTCGAGGTCACCGGCCCCGAGCATGCGATCCTGGTGGCCAACCGGGCCTGCCGCGCCGCGCTCGGCGAGCGCGGCGTCGCGCATCTGACGATCGCCAAGGACGTGCAGATGATGAAGCGCTCGGCCGACAAGCGGTCGATGCGCAACCCGGGCGCGCGTACCTCTTCTTCTTGGCTGCCGGTGCGGGGCGCCCCTCCCGCGGATCAGCTTCGGGCCGCGGCCGACATCCTGAATGCCGGCTCGCGGGTTGCGGCGCTGGTCGGCCAGGGCGCGCTGCCGGCGCGCGAGGAGGTCGCGGCGCTTGCCGATGTTCTGGGCGCGCCGGTCGCGAAGGCGCTGCTCGGGAAGGCCGTTCTGCCGGACGATTCGCCGTTCACGACGGGCGGCATCGGCGATCTCGGGACGGCGCCCTCCTCCTGGGCCATGAAGGCCTGCGACACCGTGCTGATCCTCGGCTCGACGATGCCATGGGAGGAATATTACCCGGCTCCCGGCCAGGCGCGCGGCATCCAGGTCGACCTCAAGCCCGACCGTCTCGGCTTGCGCTACCCGGTCGAGATCGGCCTGACCGGCGACGTCAAGGCGACGCTGCAGGGCCTGCTTCCGCTGCTGCAGCGCAAGGGCGACCGCAGCTTTCTGCAGGAGGCGCAGCGCCGCATGGCGGCGTGGAATGCGCTGCTCGACGAGGTCGAGGCGACGCCGCGCTCGCCATTGCGGCCGCAGATGGTGATCCGCGCGCTCAGCGACCTGTTGGCCGAGGATGCGGTGATTTCGCTCGATTGCGGCGCCAACACGCATTTCGCCGGCCGCTGTTTGCGGCTCCGCGCCAACCAGCGGCTGACCGGCACCGGCATGCTCGCCACGATGGCCCCGGGGCTGCCCTTCGCCATTGCCGGCCAGCTTGCCTATCCCGGCCGCCAATCGGTCGCGGTGGTCGGCGATGGCGGGTTTGCGATGCTGATGGCCGAGCTGACGACCGCCGTCGCCTACACCCTTCCGGTCAAGATCGTGCTGCTGAAGAACAACAGCCTCGCCGAAGTCAAATTCGAGCAGCAGGAGATCGGCAACCCGGAATTCGGCTGCGCGCTGTCGCCGATCGATTTTGTGGCCTACGCGCGGGCGTGCGGCGCGGACGGGTTTCGCTGCGCCGCGCCCGAGGAGGTCCGCCCGGCGATCCAGGCCGCGTTCGCCTCGCCGAAACCGGCCCTGGTCGAGGCCGTCGTCGACGCTAACGAAAAGCCGGAAAAACCCGAGGCCTTGAAGGTCTGACCCGTACGAAAAGCGGTTGTGCCGCGGCCGGCGCGGGTTACCGTCGCCGAGCGATGCAGCTTTTCGACCGCCTTGACCGGATCCCGCCCTTGTCCGAGGAGGAGCGGCAGCTGCTCGACAGCGTGCGCGCCTTGGCGCGCGACGAGATTGCGCCGCGCGCCGAGCATTACGACCGCACCGCCGAGTTCCCGTGGGACAACATCAGGGCGATCAATGCGCTCGGGCTCAACGCGATGTTCGTGCCCGAGGTCTATGGCGGCGCCGGGCTCTCCTACGCCGCCTATCTCGCCTGCGTGCGCGAGATCAGCGCCGCCTGCGCCGCGACCGGCATCATCTGGGCGACCAATTTCCACGCGATGAAGCCGCTGATCGATTTCGGCACCGAGGCGCAGAAACGGGCCTTGCTGCCGCGCGTCGCGGAAGGCGCGCTCGCCGCGCTCGCGATCACCGAGCCGGCGGCCGGATCGGACGCGACGCATATGACGACGCGCTTCGCACCGGATGGCGACGATGTCGTGATCGCCGGCAATAAGACCTTCATCACCAATGGCGACGTCGCCGATCTGATCCTGCTGTTCGGCAAATGGTCCGAGATCGCCGACGATCGCAAGGCGATCTCCGCGATCGTCGTGGAGAAGGGCACGCCCGGTCTCGCCGTGCTGCGCAAGGAAGACAAGATGGGGCACCGCGCTTCGTCGACCGTCGCGCTCGCCTTCGACGGGTGCCGCGTGCCACGGGCCAACCTGCTCGGCGGCCCCGGCGCCGGATTGCCGCTATTGCTCGCCTCGCTGAACAAGTCGCGGCCGAGCGTCGCGGCGCATGCGCTCGGGATCGCGCGCGCCGCCTTCGAGGACGCCGTTGCCTACATCAACGAGCGCCGCCAATCGGGGAGGCGCATCGTCGAGTTCCAGGGAATCCAGTTCCTGATCGCCGACCTCGCGACCGATTTGGCGATGTGCGAGGCGTGGCTCTGGCACGTCGCGGGTCTCGTCGAGCGCGGCGAGACCGATTTCGGCCCGGAAGCCTCGATGCTGAAGATGCGCGCCTCCGATCTGGCGATGCGGGCCGCAACCGACGCGGTCCAGCTGTTCGGGGGGTACGGCTACTGCAAGGACTACCGAGTCGAGCGCCTGATGCGCGACGCCAAAATCACCCAGATCTGGGAGGGCACGAACCAGATCCACCGCCAAGTCATCGGCCGCAGTTTCATCGCCAAACGCTGATCCGGCAAGCCCGCCCGCCCTCACGTCCGCGGCGGGGTCGGGACGCGTCCGAGCACCGGGAGGCGGTTGGCGAGCGCGACCACCGCGAAGGTGATCAGCAGCAAGGCGATCCCGAGCACCGAGATCGCGCCGAGGTCGCCGCTCTCGTTCAGATCGTAGATCACGACCGACACGACCTTGGTCTGCGCCGTGGTCAACAGGATCGTCGCCGACAATTCGCGGATCACGCCGATGAACACGAAACACCAGGTCGCGACGACGCTGGTGCGCAACAGCGGCGCCGTCACCTGCCACAGCGATTTGAGCCGGCTCGCGCCGAAGATGCGGCTCGCTTCCTCCAGCTCCGGGTGCAGGCCGCGGAAGGCGGCATGCATCTGCTGATAGCCGGCCGGCATTTCGATCGTGAGAAACGCGAGCAGCAATATCCATAGCGTGCCGTAAAGCACCAGAGGCGGGCGGGTATAAGCGAGGAACAGGCCGACGCCGAGCACGATGCCCGGAATGGCGACCGGGGCCGTCGCGAGAAAACCGAGCACCCGGTGCCCCGGCACGACGCGTCGCGTCGTGACATAGCTGACGACTAGCGCGAGGAACGTCCCGGCCGTCGCCGCGCCGACGCCGAGCAGGACCGTGTTCCACAACGCTTGTCGCGTTTGCGAGAAATCGACGAATACGAAGCGGATGTTGTGCAATGTCAGGTTGCTGAGCGTCAGCGGGTCGGAGGGCGTGCCGACCAGCGCGGTCTTGATCAGCGCCCCATAGGGCAGCAACACCGGCAAGGCGACGATCGCGCCGGCGAAGGCGAGCGCCGGCCAGCGCCAGCGCCCCAAGGCCAGCCGCCGCGGCGCGCCGCTTTTCCCGCCGAGCACGGTGTAGCCGCGCCGGCCCAGCAGCAGCTGCTGACCGCGCAGCATCAGCACGGTCAGCAGCAACAGCGGCATCGCCGCCGCCGCCGCCAGATGCAGGTTCGGCGGGTACTGGAAGAGGCTCCAAATCTTCGTCGTGATGACGTGAAACCCCGCCGGCAAGGCGAGGATTGCCGGCGCTCCGAACTGGGTCAGGGTCTGCACAAAGGCGACGAGGCCGCCGGCCAGCAGCGCCGGCAGCACCATCGGCAGGGTCACCCGGCGCAACGTCCGCGCCGCGGTTCCGCCGAGGATCGCCGAGGCGTCCTCGAGCTCGCCCGGGATATTGTCGAGCGCGTTGGCGACCAATACGAAGACATAGGGGAAGGTGTAGCAGGCCATCGTGAAGACGAGCCCGGCCACGGTATAGATGTCGAACAGATGGTCGTAGGTGTCGAGGCCGAACAGGCTGCGGTACCACTGGTTCAGGATGCCGCTGTTCGGCGCGGCGAGAAGCTCCCAGGCGATCGCGCCGAGAAAGGGCGGCGTGACAAAGGACGCGGTGACCAGCATGCGGATCGTGCGCCGCAACGGCAAATCGGTGCGCGCGACGAGCCAGGCGAGCGGGGTCGCGGCGGCGCAGGCGGCCAGCGCCACCGCGGCGGCGATTTCCAGCGCGGTCAGGTAGGGGCCGGCGAAGCTCGGATCGGTCGCCAGCCGGACGAAATTGGCCAGGGTCGGCACGCCGTTCGCGTCGGTGACGCTGTACCAGGCGAGCCAGCCGAGCGGCAGCAGCACCAGCCCGCACAGAAAGAGCCCGAGCAGCGCCAGCACCGCCACCGACAAATCCGGCCGCCACCCCGCGCGCTCCCCCGCCCGCTCGACCGCTATCGCCATGTCAGATCCCCAGCCGCAGAACACCGCGGCGGTGCAAACCGCGCGTTCCCGTCATCCCGATCTTTTCCGTCACCTCCGCCCGTTCCGTCACCCCGCGAAAGCGGGAATCCAGGGCCAACCGTTCCGTCGCTTGCTCCTGGACCCCTGCTTTCGCGGGGGTGACGGGAATTATCCGTTGGCGCCGATCCACTAGTGCGAGCGCATCAGGAAGCCAAGCACGGCTGTCATTACACTGAGGCCGGCAGCAAGGATCACGCCCATGCGCACCGCGAGACGCAGGGTCATCGTCTCCATGCGAAGCGCCAGCATGTCGAGCCCGGTCTGCAGATCGCCTTTCGTCACCAGATCCTCGGCAATGAATTTTCGGGCTGCATCCGCGTGGGTTTCGGCTTGATCGTGCGGTACGCCACCGTCCCGGAGAAAGCGAGCGTAGCCGAGGCTGTCGAAGGTCGCCATCGTGCACTCTTACGTGGGTGTCCACGGCGCATCTTACCAATGAGGCGGTTGACCCGCCGGGCGCTTTACGGGCTCCGGAGAAGGAAGGCGTCGCCTCAACTCCCGTGATGCCGGCCGTAGCCAAATCAAACTCTACAATCCGAAATACTCGGCGTATTTCTTTTTGATCGTGTCGATCATCTTGAGCTGCTCTTCGGTGTCGGCCGGGAGCAGCTTGATCTGAGAGAGCGGCGTCATGCCGGCGGGGAGCTTGACGTCGGGGTGGAAGGAGCGCAGCCACGCCATGTCCGCGAGCAGTTGCTGGCCGTCGCGCGAGAACAAGTAGGACAGGAACAGGCGGGCGGCGTTCGGGTGCGGCGCGTCCTTCATGATCCCGGCGCCGCCGGGGATCGTCGGCGTGCCTTCGGTGGCGTAGACCGGCGCGATCGGGGCGCCTTCGGACTTCAGCTGGAGGAGCCCGTATTCGGCGCCGTCCGCCATGATCGGGCGCTCGCCCTGCGCCACCCGCTTCTGCGGGTCGGCGGCCGATTGCACCTGCATCACATGCTGCTGCGCGAGCTTCTGGAAGTAGTCCCAGCCCAGCGCGCGGCTCAGCTCGAAGGTGACGGTCATCGTGGTGCCGCTATAGCCGGGGTGCGACTTGACGATCTTCCCCTTCCATTTCGGGTCGAGCAGGTCGGCGTAGCTTTTGGGCGCCTCCTCGGCGGTGACGAGCTTGGTGTTGTAGCCGATCGGCGCGAGCGAAAAGCGCACCGTCGCGAAGCAGCCATCGGGGTCGCGCTGCGCCGCCGGCCATTGTCCGACATCGCTCGGAACGTAGGGCTCGAGCCAGCCCTCGCGCTTCCACAGCACCAGCGCCGTCATGTCGGAAGCTTCGACGACATCGGCGACGTGCAGGTCGCTGCCGCGCTCCTGCGCCAGCCGCTGGAAGATGCGCTCGGCCCCGTTGCGCTCGACCTGCACCGCGATGCCGGGATAGGCCTTTTCAAAGGCCTTGCCGATCTTCTCCGCCGTCTGCAACTCGATCGAGGTGTAGAGGACGACCTTGCCTTCCTTCTTGGCGGCCTCGACGAGGTCGGGGGTGATCGCGCTCGGCGCCGGCGCCGCCGCCAGAGCGGGCGCGGCGGCGAGCAGCGCGGCGGACAGCAACACGGCCCTGCGGGATAGGGAATGCCGCATTGGATCACCGATCATGGAAGGTCCTTCTGCGTGAGTATCCGTGTGAAATTCAGCTCGCCAAGGCGCGGCAGCTCTCGGGCGGGAAGCGCAGCTGCACCCGCGCGCCGACCGGCATGCTGACCTGCAACGGCGCGATGACCCGGACCTGCGGCCCGCCCGCCAGATCGACCAGGTAGTCGCGATGGGCGCCGAGATAGGCTTCGCGCACGATGTGGCCGGCCGCCAGGTTCGGCTCGTCGCGCGCTTCGCCATCGCCCTCCGCGGCGGACAGCGCCACATCGTGCGGGCGCACCGAGACCGCCGTCTCGCCCGACGCGGCGTATTCGCCGGCGCCGCAGCGCAGGACGAGGCCGCCGCAATCGACGACGTCGGCGCCGAGCTTGCGGCCGCGGAAGATATTGGTGGTGCCGATGAAGCGGGCGACGAATTCGGAACGCGGCCGCTGGTAGATGTCCTCGGGCGACCCGACCTGCTCGACCCGGCCGTCATGCATGACGACGATTGTGTCGGCGGTCGTCATCGCCTCGGCCTGGTCGTGCGTCACGTAGATCGTCGTATAACGGTAGGCGTCGTGCAGGCGCCGGATCTCGAAGCGCATCTCCTCGCGCAGATTGGCGTCGAGGTTGGACAAGGGCTCGTCGAGCAGCAGGGTCTCCGGCTCGACCACGAGGGCGCGGGCGAGCGCGGCGCGCTGCTGCTGCCCGCCGGACAGCTCGTGCGGGTAGCGGCGCGCCAGGTCGGTCAGATGAGCGACATCGAGGATTGCGGCCACCCGCCGCTCGCGCTCGGCCCTGTCGAACTTGCGCAGCCTGAGGCCATAGGCGACGTTTTCGGCGATCGTCATATGCGGCCACAGCGCATAGCTCTGAAAGATCATCGACATGTTGCGCCGCTCCGGCGGCAGGCTGCGGCCCGGCGCCGACACAATCCGCTCGCCGACCCGGATCGTCCCTTCATCGGGATCGACGAACCCCGCGACGAGCCGCAAGGTCGTCGTCTTGCCGCAACCCGAGGGGCCGAGCAGGCACAGCAGCGAGCCGTGCGGAATGCTGAGGTTGAGCCGGTCGAGCGCGACCGCCGCGCCGAAGCGCTTGGTGACCGCCGCAAGCTCAACCGCGGCCATGATTATCCCGGTCGAGGATCGGTTTGCTTTCCGTCGCCCCCGCGAAGGCGGGGGGCCAGGGCAAGCGATGTTGCGGTTGCTCCGGATCCCCGCGTCCGCGCGGATGACGGCGGAGAAGGTGCAACGATCCGACCGATCGCCATTCCCCCATGTCAGGCGGCGGCGCGGGGGGCGAGGGCGGCGCGGACGAAGGCCGGGTCGAACACCCGGTCGGCCATGACCTGGCAGCGCTTGATCAGGCGGGGCTCGTCCGGCCCGTAATCCGCCCGCGCATTGTGCAAGGTCGGCAGGTCGTCCCACATCAGCACGTCCCCCTCGGCCCAGCGGAACAGATAGCGGTATTTCGGCTGCAGCTGGTGCTCGAACAGGAATTGCAGCATCTCGTCGCTGTCGCGCTGCGGCAGCTCGTTGATGCGGATCGCGTAGCCCGGATTGGCGTAGAGGATCTTGCGGCCGTTGATCGGATGCGTGAGGAAGATCGGGTGCGACACCGGCGGCTTCTGGCGGCGCTGCGCCTCGCTCAAAGGCGGCCGCAGGCTGCCCGGCCGCCGCCGCATCATCTCCCAGAACTTGTCGAAATCGTGCAGCACCGTCATGCCCGCGAGCCGGGTCTTCAAGTCCTCCGGCAGGTCGTCATAGGCCGCGCGCATATCGGCGAATTCGGTGCCGCCGAGCGGCTTGCCGTCGCGGTGCGGCACGCGCAGGGCGTAGAGCACATTGGCGAAGGCGATCGTCGCGCTGTACGACATGTCGGTGTGCCAATCCTGCCCGGCGTCGCGCGCCCCGATCGGGCGCCCGTTCTCGACGATGTTCGACAGGACCATGATTTCCGGGTGCCCCGGCTCCTGATAGGCGTTCGCGACGTTGATCTCGAGGGAGCCGAAGCGCTCCGAGAACGCCTTTTGCTGTGCGGCGTCGAGCGTCTGCCGCGGGAAGCGCAAGACGCTGTACTCGGCGAGCGCGGCGAAGATCTCGGCAAAGCTGCGCTCATCGAGCGGTTGCGCGAGATCCACCCCCTCGATTGTCGCACCGAGAATTTCGCCTGTCGGGACGATCTGGACCATCGGCACCCTCTTCACTCGTCGCGGCGGCTCAGCGCGGCTCGCCGATAAAGGCCTGCTGCAATTCGCTGGCGCGGTCGAGCGCGCGTTGCGCCAGCGGCCCCTTATCGATCGAACGGGCGGCGGCTTCGAGCTGCTCCAGAGTCGAATAGCCGACCAGCACGGTCGACACCGCGTCGCTGGCGATCGCGAAGCGCAGCGAGGCCTCGATCAGGCTCTCGGCATGGCCTTCCTGCACCAGCGCCGCGAGCCGTCTCGCCCGCGCGATATCGGTTTCGTAGCTGCGCCCCGACCCGATCGGGTCGGGCGGCGGCGAACCGAGCGGGTGGCGCTCGGCGGTGCCGCTCAGCGCGCCGCCGGCCAGCACCCGGATCACGATGACGCCCATCTCGGCGGCCCGCGTATGCGCCAGCAAATTCGCGAAATCCTGCGCCGGATACCCGGACGGCACGCTGGAGCCGGGGCTCGGGTTCAGCAGGTTGTAGCTGACCTGCGCCGTGTCGAAGGCGCGCGCATCGACTACCCGGTGCAACGCCGGGGTCTCGCCGACCGCGGTGATGCCGTAAAAGCGCAATTTGCCCTGCTCGCGCAGCCGCTCGAACGCCGGCACGACCTCGCCGAGCACGATCTCCGCCGCGAAATCGCCGCCCTTCGTGTCGGCCACGATCGCGTTGTGGAACTGGAACAGATCGACCCGCTCCAATTGCAGGCGCGTGAGGCTGGCCTCCAGCGAGGCGGCGATCGCCGCGGCGATGCCGCGAGGCTCGGTCGGCGGCAGCCGCACCTTGGTCCCGACATAAATGTCGGGCCGCAAGCTCTTCAGGACGCGGCCGAGATTGCGCTCGGACTCGCCATTTCCGTATTGCGCGGCGGTGTCGAAGTAGTTGATGCCGAGTTCGACCGCGCGCGCGACGGCGCGTTCCTGGTCGGCCGCCGCGCCCTTGACCATCAGCCCGCCGACCGCGCCGCACCCGAAGCCGAGCAGCGACACCTCCAACCCGGTCCTGCCGAGCCGCCGCTTCTCCACGCGCCGCCTCCCGCTTGTGATTGCGCCGATCAAATCCTGCGCGCGAGGGGCTGTCAATTCATGCCGGGCGGTGGTCTGATCGCGGCGGCGGCCGGGGGCTCGACGCGACGGCGGATGGGGGCGCGAATGGGTGCGAACTTGGTGGAGCGGCTGCGGTGGTTGCTGCTTCTCGCGACGCTGCTGCTGGGGGCCGGGCCGAGCCTTGCGCAGAGCGCGGGGGCGCCCGACCAGGGCCTGGTCGACGACCTCGTTGCGGCCAACCGCATCCTTTACGACCAGGCGATCGTCGACGGCTTCGGCCATGTCAGCGTGCGGCACGACAAGGACCCGTCGCACTTCCTGCTGGCCCGCAGCATGGCGCCGGGGCTCGTCACGGCCGAAGACATCATGGAGTTCGATGCCGATGGCAATGCGGTCGATGCGCATGGCCGCGCCGTCTATCTCGAACGTTTCATCCACAGCGAAATCTACAAGGCGCACCCCGAAATCAAGGCGGTCGTGCACAGCCATTCGCCGGCGGTGATCCCGTTCGGGGTCGCGCCGGTGCCGCTGCGCCCGGTCTATCACATGAGCTCGTTTCTCGGCGCCGGCGTCCCGGTCTTCGAGATCCGCGACGCCGGCGGCGAGGCGACCGACATGCTGATCCGCACGCCGGCGCTGGGCGCCGCGCTGGCTCGCGCGCTCGGCAATTCGGCGGCGGTGCTGATGCGCGGGCACGGCGACACGGTGGTCGGCCGCTCGGTCAAGGAGGCGGTGTTCCGGGCGATCTATACCGAGACCAACGCCCGGCTCGAAGCCGACGCGCTGCGGCTCGGCCAGGGGCACGTCACCTTCCTCAACGACCAGGAGGCCGCGAAATCGGCGGAAACCAACGCCGCCCTGATCGGCCGCGCCTGGGACCTGTGGAAGACGCGCGCGCTGGGCGAGGCGGATTGAGCGGCGCCGGCGGGCCGGGCCGGCCTCGTGCCGATTCGCCGGCACGCCACGAGCCCACCGGAGCCGTAGCGCGCGGCGGCGGCAAAACCGCAAGCGGTGCCGGAGGTTCGGCCACATGCCGCGGCGGGGCTGCCGCGGCGGCGCGTGCGGGCTAGCATGGGCGCAAGGTCAGACAGCGGGAGGGACGGCGCGATGCACGAGCTGTTTAGCGGGGTGCGCATCCTCCCGGTGCTGACGATCGAGCGGGCGCGGGATGCGGTGCCGCTCGCCGGCGCGCTCGCGGAAGGCGGGCTAGCGATCATCGAGGTCACGTTGCGCACCCCCGAGGCGCCGGCCGCGATCGCCGCGATCGCGCGCGAGCTGCCCGAGGTCACGGTCGGCGCCGGCACGTTGCAGCGGCCGGCCGATGTCGCGCAGGCGCTGCGGGCCGGCGCGCGGTTTCTCGTCAGCCCCGGCGCGACCGCCGAACTGGCCGCCGCGGCGCGCGCCACCGAGCTGCCCTATCTGCCCGGCGTCGCGACCGCGTCGGAGATCATGGCGGCGCGCGACCTCGGGGCGTGCTTCCTCAAGCTCTTTCCCGCCGAGGCGATCGGCGGCATCGCGTTGCTCAAGGCGCTGGCGCCGGTATTTCCCGGCATCGCCTTCTGCCCGACCGGCGGCATCGACGAGGGACGCGCCGCGGATTACCTCAGATTGCCCAACGTGCCGCTGGTCGGCGGCAGCTGGATGGCGCCGCGCGACGCCGTGCGGGACGGCGATTGGCGGCGCATCCGCGGCCTCGCGGAACGCGCCGCCGCCCTCGCCGCAAGCGCGTGAGAGCGGGCACTAAGGCGGGTTCCGCGCAAATCGGATCGCTCCCAGTCGCTTTCCCGGAATGACCCAAAATCCGAAGCCGCGAGCTTCCGGATCGCCGCACTAGTGTCCTGAACCAGAAATCCGCATCATTATTCTCCGCGTCATTCCGGGGCGCGAGCGCAGCTCGCGAGCCCGGAACCCATCAACACCGGCCTAAGAGCTAGCAACAACAACTCAGGACGGGAGGTGAAGATGGCCAAGGTGCGGGCGAGCTCGGGCCCACTAACTGTCGTGGCGTATCGGGGTGACGCGAAGACCCTGTTGGCGTTCGACCTCGCCACCGAAGACTCGCGCCATCAGCTGGCGGGGTTCACGATCAAGATCGAGCCGGCCGGCGTCACGCCCTATTTTCTCCAGAACGACCTACGGTACGAGACGCCGGGCGATCACGCGCAAGACCCGACAGAGTCGGCCTTCTCGACGATCAACGCGCCGATCCATAAGTTTCGCTGGGTGCACGTTCCCGGATCTGTGCACCAGGGTCTCAAGCCCGCCTATGGGCTGTACACCTATACCGTCACGCCTCGCTACTTCGATGCGAGCAGTTCGATGCTGCCGCTCGACTCGAGCAAGAGCGCCTCGGTCCAGATCGACGTTGCGCCGTTCGAGAGCGGCAAGCTCGCCCTGGGCTTCACCCGCGGTTTCACGCAGTCGCAGGCCTTCGTGCGCCACTTCGGCCTGAAGACGCCGATCCGGCCCCGCGATGCCGAGCTGCAGTTCGACACGAGCGCACTGGCCGGGACGAACGCGCAAGGTCAGCGGTTCAGCTTCGCCGACCAGTACGAGTGGCTCGGATACACGGCTCGCACGCGCGTCTTCGACCTCCTCAGCGCGGTCGAGGCCGACCCGTCGCTGAAGATCGATATCTTCGCCTACGACCTAAACGAGCCGGACATCATCGGCCTGCTCCTGAAGGTCGGCGCGAGCGGTCAGGCGCGGATTATCCTCGACAACGCCGCGCTCCACCACTCGGCGACCAAGCCGAAAGCGGAAGATCAGTTCGAGCAGCTCTTCGCCACAGCCGCCGGCGCGGGCGCGATCAAGCGGGGCCACTTCGGACGCTACGCGCACGACAAGGTGTTCGTGGTGAGCGACGCCAATGGGCCTCAGCGCGTGCTCGCGGGGTCGGCGAACTTCTCGGTCACGGGCCTCTACGTGAACTCCAACCATATCCTCGTCTTCGACGACGCTGATGTCGCGAAGGTCTACGGCGATGTTTTCGAGGAGGCGTGGAGCGATGGCGTTCATCAGGCCGCCTTCGCCGGGTCAGCGCTGGCGACGCAGACGTTCCAGCTCGGCGGCGCGGGCGGCGTGCCGCCGACAAGCATTACCTTCTCACCGCACGACGCCGCCTTTGCGAGCCAGGTGCTGAATACAATCGTGGCCCGGATCCAGCAGGAGGCGAGCGTTGCGGACGGCAAGGGATGTGTGCTGTTCGCAGTGATGGAGCTGGACGGCGGTCCGAACAATCCGGTGTATGACGCCCTCACCGCTCTGCATGAGAGCCAGTCGGTGTTCAGCTACGGCATCTCGGACAATCCCGACGGCATTGCGCTCTATCCGCTCGGGAGCAAGGAGGGCGTGCTGGTCACCGGCAAGCCGGTGAACACCCAGCTGCCGCCGCCCTTCAACCAAGTGCCAAACATCGGCGGCATCGGTCACCAGGTTCACCACAAATTCGTGGTGTGTGGCTTCAACGGAGCCGATCCGACGGTCTTCTGCGGGTCCTCCAATCTGGCGCTAGGCGGAGAGAAGGCGAACGGCGACAACCTGATCACGATCAAGGATGACGACGTTGCGACCGTGTTCTCCATCGAAGCGGTCGCGCTGGTTGATCACTTCAACTTCCTGGACTCCACCGCGCAAGGACCGAAGGGGGACAAGGCAGCTCTAAAGCAGGCGGCCCCCGCGGTGAAACAACAGGCGGCGGTGTCGGCCGGCTGGTTCCTGGGAACCAGTGACGCTTGGTCGCACAAGTACTTCGATCCGCACGATCTGCACTTCGTCGACCGCGAGCTGTTCGCCGGGTGAGCGATCGTGGTGCGGGGCGCTCACGCTCCCGCCTTGCGGAAGTCGAACAGCGGGATGCCGAGCTTCTTCGCCTTGCCGGCGAGGTTATCGGTGATGTCGGTGCCGGCAACACCACGGCTCCAATCGGCAACGTGTCGAGCATGGCGTCGTTGTGCTTGAACGGCGCCGCGCGCTTGTGCCGGTCCCAGTCGGGCTTAAACGCGATCTGGATGATGTTGCGGGCGTCGGCCCACTTGGCGGCGATCAGCTCCGCGCCGTTCGGTCCAGCCCCGTGCAACAGCACCATGTCGGCGCGCTTGGCGCGGGCCCGGTCGATCGCCGCCCAGATAGCGCGGTGGTCGTTGTAGTCGGTCCCGCCCGTGAAGGCGATGCGTGCGCCGGCGGGTAGGAGCACCTGGGCTTCGGCGCGGCGCTTGGCGGCGATGAAGTCGCGGCTGTCGATCATTGCGGCGGTGAGCGTGCGGTGGTTGACCTTGCTGCCGTGCCGCGGGGTCCAGGCCTCGCCGGTGGTGCGGCGGTAGCTGTGGGCGGCGCTGTCGCGGAAGGCTTCGAGCGTATCGCGACCCCCTTGGTGAGAAGACGTCCCAGTTCGACCGACTTCACCTCGCGGCCGTCCTGCTCGTGCTGGCTGTCGCGCTGGGCGACTTCGTTGTCGTCGAGGAGCGGCCTATCCGTTCGGCGGAGCGGTGGCAGGCGTTGACCAGGCCCCAGAGGAGGTCAGAGCCGTCGGGTTCGGAGCGCGTGCCATGGATAGCGGCGGCGATGGCGTCGAAGGCCTCGCCGAGCACCTCGGCGATGCGGGTGGCGTCGGGCGGGCTCGCGCGGATCAGGTTCGTCGTCGGCGGGGGTGAAGCCGTAGAGTTCGATTTGGTCGACGATGTGAGCGGTCGGTGAGGAGGCGTGCGGCGGTTCGCAGTCGAGGTCGGAGTCGTGCGCCACTGGGGTGATTCTTTCGCCGGTCTGGCCGCGCCCATTGGCGATCACCCGACCGGGGCGGAGCCGGCCTGCACCGCGGCGCTCTCGCCGCGGCCGGAGTGCAGCGGAGGACGGTGGAGGGCGGCTTTCTTGCTTTGCGAGGAAGGGGCGCAGTCTCGGGGAAGAAAGTCGCCCGAAGCCGTTGCGTGCCGAAACCCGCCTCCGGACCGATCGCCCCTTGAAGGCCATGGGCGCCACCCCGCCGTGAGCGCATCACCCGGCGCGCCGTCACCCCGGAACGTTGCTAAGCCGCTCGCTTCCTCTTTCTGGATCCGCTGGAGAGTAGGAATCGACTGACGTCGTCCGGAGCCAGTTGCGTCAGAACACACGTCCGCAGATCTTCAGTTCCGTGCCGCATCAGGTGGGCGTTGAAATCGTCCAACGCCGAGGTCAGCGGCCGCGCGTTGATCCCCTGCGCCTCCGCTCGTCCAGCGAGCTGGCGTGCCCCGTGCCGCCCGGGCCGGTCGGGTTCCTCGGCGATGTAGAGGCGTCGCACCGTGGTCGGCAGGACCAAAGGCGGCCAGGTGTGCGGCCGAGAGCGCGGCGACGCTGGGAAGGGCCGGCGCCACCTGCCGGAGCGAGAGCATGGTCTCGACACCCTCGGCCACGGCGAGCACGTCCTCGGCATCGCCGAACCGGACGCCGTGACCGATCAGGTCGCCCATGGCGCGTCGTGGTGTGATGACAGCCGCTTTGTCGGTGCCTGCCGGGTCTAGCCAGGTGCGGTGGACGCCGGTTATCGCGCCCGAGATGGCGGCCCCCTCATCGGCAAAGAAGACGCGGTGCCGGGCGTAGCCGCCTTTCGCGAGGGCGCGCAGGGCCGAGGCGCAATCGAGCCTTCCATAGAGATGCACAAAAAGGGGGCAGTTTACGGCTGCTCAAATCCAGCCTGTAATGCCGTTGGATGGTGGCCTCCAATCCGGAACATTGGTTCCGGCAAGGGCAGCGAATGCGGCCATGCGCCGAGGCTAAATTGCGCAAAATTCATCAGGGGCCGGCGTTTGCCGTTTACCACCGCACGGGGTGCACCGCGACTTACGTTGTTTGACCTGCTATAGGCCAAAATGAAGACGGTAGAGGGCAAAGGCGAAAAGCAGACGCGAGAGAAGCCGATCTCGCTCAGCCCTCTTTCGTTTGAAGATGCACTCAAGCGCACCAAAGGTCACCCGCAAAATCGCTTCCCTGGCTCGCCGGATCAGGAGGAGGATGCGGGCGAGTTCGCAGCCGCTCGATTTCAGCGGCCAACTCGGGCGTAGCGTCTCGCGGCGGTTCGGGTGGTCGGAACGGGCCAGGATCGAATTGTCTTTCCTTGCCGCAGCTGCGGATAAACCAAATACCGAGCAGCCGCGCTTGCTTCAGCGCGCTGAGCGCCTCCGCCGGCGTTTCCGAGATTATCGTGCACTGCGGCGTTACCTGCCCGGCGTAGGAAGTGGAACAGCTCACCTACTTGCCGGGGCAGCGCACCCTGGTTGCGCAACTCGCGCAGAACCGTTTCAAAGCTCTCACGCGGCAGAATGTTGATCGCGTTCCGCGCGGCGACGAGTTTGGCGAGCAACTCGCCGAACAGCCGCAGCTTTCCCACTGTTGTCGGCGGATCGTAGTGAAACGCCCATTCCGCAAGCGCCCCGAGTCGCGCAGCCCCGCGATGATGCGGCGCCAGAAATGCAAAGTTGGAAGACGGAGCTTCCACGGGCTCAGGAGAGGAGCGGTATCTGACGCGTGTAGGCTAGGCGCACGCAACCGGGCGCTTGACGGTGCATGAGCCGGCCTCCGGTTGCTTCCCCCGTGCTTCCCCGATTTTGACCGCTAATTGACCATGGCGGCTAAGCGTTTAATTAAGTGGAGCGGGCGAAGGGATTCGAACCCTCGACCCCAACCTTGGCAAGGTTGTGCTCTACCCCTGAGCTACGCCCGCATCTCCGCGCGACAGGCCGCGGAGGGCCGGCATCATACCGGGGGCGCCGGGCATTGCAAGATTGGCATTGCGCCGGGGCGTGTCGGAGCAGAAATCGCGCTCGAAGCCATTGCGGTTGCGCCCCGGCCGGGTGCGCCTCATGGTGCGCGCGATGAGCGAGCCGATGACCCCGGATGCACTGTTGCGGCAGTTCGATGCGCTCGGGATCGCGCACCGCACCTACACCCATCCGCCCGTCTTTACGGTCGCGGAGGCCGCGGCGCTACGCGGCAGCCTGCCGGGCGGGCACTGCAAGAGCCTCTTTCTGAAGGACAAGAAGGGCGGGCTGTGGCTCGCGGTCATGCTCGAGGAGCGCCGGGTCGATTTGAGGCGGCTCGCGGCGGCGCTCGACGCCCCGCGTTTCTCGTTCGGGTCGGCTGAGCTGCTTTTCGAGGCGCTCGGCGTGCGTCCGGGCAGCGTCACCCCTTTTGCGATCGTCAACGACGCGGCGCATCGGGTGCGGATCGTGCTCGATCGGACCATGCTGGGGTACGACCCGCTCAACTACCATCCGCTCGCAAACGATCGCACCACCGCGGTCACGCCAGGCGACCTGCTGCGCTTCATCGCCGCGTGCGGCCGCGAGCCCTCGATCATCGATCTCGACGAGCTCGAAACCCGCGCCGCACCGGGCTGAACCGGCGCGCGCGCGGGGGCGCGCGGGTCTTCTCCGCGCTTGTCTTGCCGCCGCGCCGCCGCCATCTTTTAGGCGGATTCCGGAGGAGAGCGATGCCCAGTGAACATTTGATCGGCGGCGGGGCCACCGCTGCGGGCGCCGTCAAGGACGTGACGACGGCGAGCTTCATGGCCGAGGTCGTCGACGCCTCGTTCGATCAGCCCGTCATCGTCGATTTCTGGGCGCCCTGGTGCGGTCCGTGCAAGCAGCTCGGCCCGGTGCTGGAAAAGACCGTGCGGGCCAGCAACGGCGCCGTCAAGATGGTCAAGCTCAACATCGACGACAACCCGGAAATCGCGCAGCAGATGCGCATCCAGTCGATCCCCGCGGTCTACGCGTTCAAGGACGGTCGGCCGGTCGACGGGTTTGTCGGCGCCGTGCCGGAAAGCCAAGTCAAGCAGTTCGTGCAGCGCCTCGGCGGCGGCCGCGGCGGGCCCTCGCCGGTTGAGGAAGCGATGGGCATGGCGAAGGAAGCGCTGCAGACCGGCGATCATGCGACCGCCGCGGCGCTTTACACTCAGATCGTGCAGCATGAGCCCGGCAATCCCGAGGCGCTGGCGGGTTTGGCGCGCGCGGCAATCGCCGGTGGCGATCTCACCCGGGCGCGCCAGACGCTCGATCGCGTGCCGAAAGAGAGCGCCGCGCTTCCCGAGATCGCCGCGGCCTGCGCCGCGCTCGACCTCGCCGAACAAGGCGCGCGGGCGATGGGCTCAGCCGGCGCGCTGCGCGACCGGCTGCAACGGGACCCCGACGACCACGAAGCGCGCTTCGAGCTGGCGACGGCGCTGTTCGGCGCAGGCGAGCGCGAGGCCGCGATCGACGAATTGCTGACACTGTTCAGGCGCGACCGCGAGTGGAACGAGCAGGGGGCGCGCAAACAGCTTGTCAAGTTCTTCGAGGCGATGGGCCCGACCGATCCGCTGACCCTCAGCGCGCGGCGCCGGCTTTCCTCGCTGATGTTCTCGTGACCGACGTTCGGGCGAGGACGGGCCGGTGAGCGAGGCGGCCGGGGCGGTCGGGGGCGCGGCGTCGCCGCTGCCGGAGGCGATCCCAATCTTCCCGCTGCCTGGGGTGCTGCTGCTGCCGCGCGGGCGGCTCCCGCTCAACATCTTCGAACCGCGCTATCTCGCGATGACCCGCGACGCGCTCGGCGGCGAGCGGCTGATCGGCATGATCCAGCCGAGCGACCCGGGCATGCGCGAGACGAACCCGCCGCTTTATCCAACCGGCTGCGCCGGCCGCATCACCTCCTTCTCCGAAGCCGATGACGGGCGGTTCCTGATCACGCTGACCGGGGTCTCGCGGTTTCGCATCCGCCGCGAATTGCCGTTGCTCAGCGGATACCGCCGGGTTGTGGCGGATTGGGATCCGTTCGCCGGCGACCGCGAACCGAGCGACCCAACGGTCGAGGTCGACCGCGAGCGGCTGTTGCGGGCGCTCAAGGCCTATTTCGCGCAGCGCCAGCTAAGCGCCGATTGGGATGCCGTCCAGGCGGCCTCGGCCGAACATCTCGTGACGTCGATCGCGATGCTCTGCCCGTTCGAGCCGGGCGAAAAGCAGGCGCTGCTCGACGCCCCCGATTTCGCGGCCCGCGCGAGCCTGCTCACCGCGATCCTGGAAATGGCGGCGAGCGCGGCGGCGCCGAGCAGCGGCACCCGACACTGACCGGCTACGGAGCCAGCCATGGATGCGCCGTCCGAAATCGACCCAAAGCTCCTCGAAATTCTGGTCTGCCCGCTGACCAAGGCGCCGCTGCGCTACGACCGCGCCGCGCAAGAGCTGATCAGCGAGGAAGCGGGCCTTGCCTACCCAATCCGCGACGGCATCCCGATCATGCTGGTTGACGAGGCGCGCCGGCTGCGCGACGCCGATTCGCCGGGCGCCCCCCCGCCTGCCCCATGACCGAGGCGCACGGCCCGTGGCCCGTCGAATTGCGGCTGCGGCGAGCAGAAAAACGGCTCGACATCTCCTTCGAGGACGGCCGGCAATTCAGCCTTCCGGCCGAGTATCTGCGAGTCGAGAGCCCGTCGGCCGAGGTGCAAGGCCACGGACCCGGCGAAAAGACGATTGTCGCCGGCCGCGCACATGTCGGAATCATGGAACTGGAGCCGGTCGGCAACTACGCCGTGCGCATCAAATTCGACGATCTGCACGACACCGGCATCTATTCCTGGGACTACCTCTACGAGCTCGGGGTCGAGCAGGAGCGGCGCTGGCGCGACTATCTCACCGCGCTGAAGGCCAAAGGACTGAGCCGCGAGCCGGCGCGACGGCAGTGCTAGCGTCGCGGTTGCACAATCGCGGCATTACCGGGTCCTTTTTTCTGAATCTCCTGGTCACGTATGGACGGCCGCCGTTGCACAACGGCTTGTGGCGGCTTTGGCATGGCCTGGTCTGGACCGGTCATGTATCCGGCGGGCGCGGGTGTAATCTGGATCAAGCCGGGAGGCCCAATCCATAGGCCGGCCGGTAGGCAGGCTTTGCGGGGCATGCTATCAGTCTGTTTCCGACTGCGATTGGGCAGTTTCCGCTCGGGCCTGCCACAGGCGAAAAATCCGGCGGCCGCTCTCGCGCCCCTATGTCAGCAATGGAGCAAGCAGGTTGAGGGTCGTTAAATATGTGCCGATCTTGCCGGCGCTGCTGTTGTGCGCCTGCGTCGATCAGAGGGCACCCGATCGCGTCGCCTCCGGCGCGAATTTCGCCGAGCCGCGCAGCTTGGATGCGGCGCGGGGCATCGACCTGCCGACCGACGGCAGCGACTTCTTGAACGAGCTCAAAAGCAGCCGCCTCGATTTTGTCGCCCGCTACTATCGCGACCCTGCCTCGCATTGGCCGACGCTTTCGGGCCGCGAGGTGCAGCGGCTGTCGTCGCTCGGCCTGAACATCGTCGCGGTCTGGGAATCGCATTCCCACAACCCGGCTCATATGTCGTATGCCGACGGCTATTACGATGCGGTCTCGGCCTATGGCCAGGCCAAAGCGGCCGGCCAGCCGGCCGGCAGCGCGATCTACTTCGCGATCGACTTCGACGCCCGCAACGAGGCGCTCGCCTCGGTCGATCAGTATTTCCGCGGCGTCGGGGCGGGGTTCGCGGCCGCGAGCGGCGGACGCCCGAGATACAAGGTCGGCGTTTACGGCTCGGGTGCGGTCTGCGCGGCTGTAAAGCAAGCCGGGCTGGCGCGCTACGCATGGCTGTCGAACTCGACCGCATGGTCCGGCTCGCTTGCCTATGAGGGCTGGGACATCCGGCAGGGCGGCAGGTTGGCGGAGCTGTCCTTCAACCACGATGCCGACGAAGCGCGCAAGGAGTACGGCAGCTTTCGCGTGACCGACGTTCAGGTCGCCGCGCCTTACGAAGCGCTGCGACAGCAATCGCAACGCGATTGAGCCGAGATGGACGGCACGAGTCTTGCGAGAAACCGCGCGGCGTTTCGCATTGTGGCGCCGCACAGGAATCCCGTAAGGTCGTGATCAAGCACAAGTCGAACAGGGGGATCGGGATGCGTTTCGCGCGCGG